>OGYL01000084.1_pt1 | contig 59024 bp, 59 predicted proteins | sample 1576541 | NCBI WGS metagenome assembly OGYL01 (sample SAMEA3541551, study PRJEB24748) | human gut metagenome | biome: human gut; feature: human-associated habitat; material: faeces | place: China | collected 2012 | reverse complement strand
GTCCAGAGAACTACAGGTGCGCGGGATGCGGGAGGAATACTCGAAATAGCGGGAGTTCACGCTGCGCAGCTCCACAGTGATCTCGCGGCCATTGAGTACGGCAGTCCCCCTGCCGAAACCGGTCATGCTTAAGATCATACTAGCTCCTATTCTTTTGCGGTTTAACTTCGGTTTTTCTGTATAGGTATCCGCTTTAGGCACACAAGCCCATGTTACGATACATATAGCATCATTTTACTATTCTTTTCTGAAAAATTCAAGGTGCAGACTGCATCCGTGCAAAAAACACAGTTTTCATTTTTACTGCTGCGCAGCCAAAACAACATGGCTGCGGCAGTTACCGCTTTTCCAGAAGCTTTCCCCTTGTAAAAAATATAACCCCGCGTTTTCACGCAGGGTCATAACATCAGTTCGTCTTATAAACGCAGGTCACACTGGTTTGCAGGATATCTGCATTGAGCAGCGTGCGCTCCACCCAATGGATGTTGTCGGCAATGGTATCCAGAGAGACCTCGTATTCCTTGGCAATGCTTTCCATCGTGCGGTACTCGTAGCGATAGATCAAGGTCAGGATGAGTTTATCCATCATAGAGATCTTGGTAAAGCGGGTCTTGCGCTTATGCTCCTGACGGTAAGCCTCATGCAGAGCCTTGAGCATCCGGTCAAATTCCAGCTTTGAAATGCCAAAATACAGTTGATAGTCCTGCTCCTGAAACTCAGTAATGCGCTGCTCCGGGATGCTTCGCATAGCATTTTCTTCCACATCATTTGTTGTATTGTACGGCTATACCAAACATTATAAAAGGTATTGGGCGGCAAGTCAATGTGTAAGCAGAAGTTTTTCCGGGATTACCCGACAGAGTACGTCTTGTGCCTTTGCCGGATACGCAAAAAAGGCTGCTGCACAGCATTTTGTGCAGCAGCCTTGAAAGGGATTTATTTATCAGACAGGATGAGACTGGTTGGTGTAGTCCACATGATCGCCGTCCACGCCCTGCTTTTTGGCATTGCGCTTATCGAAGAACTTGGGAGCGACCTGCGGGAACATTGCGTAGGTCAGCACGTCCTCTTCCTGCGTTGCCCACTTGGCAGCTTCGGCCTTCAGCTTGTCCATTTCGGGCGCCAGCGTGTCGGCAAAGCGGCAGGTAATGGGCTGCTCATCGCCAAGGATCTTCTTGGTGAACTCGGGCTTGATGGGAGCGGGAGTCTTGCCGTAATCACCGTGGACCAGACCCTTGAACTCCTTGGTGACCATCTTGTAGCGCCTAAGCGATTATGAGGCGTATTGTAAGGGTTTTCGTTTGCATCCAGGAAAACAGAGGCTGTAACTCCTTTATATTCATCTCGTGCCGAAGAGTAGGGTTTTAATTTCCAGATATTCGGTCGGGTTAGTTCTTGTAACGTTTTCACTTCTTTAAGTTTTAAATTATGAATTTTGAATTGCTTTGAGACGAACTGTGACGGCATTTTTATGTGCATCCAGCTGTTCATTAGCCGCCATCTCTTCAATAGCAGGACCGATAGCTTTTATTCCTTCCGGGAGGATTTCCTGAAATGTAATCTTACGGATAAAACTATCCAGACTTACACCGCTATAGGCTTTGGCATAACCGTTGGTCGGCAGGGTGTGATTCGTTCCGGAAGCATAGTCGCCGGCACTCTCGGGAGTTAATGAACCTAAGAAGACAGAACCTGCATTTATCACACGTTCGGCCACTTCCATATAGTTCTCCGTTTCTATGATTAGATGTTCCGGAGCATACGCGTTAGTCAGTTCCAATGCTTCATCCAGATCCTTCACTAAAATCAATTTACTATTCTCCAGTGATTTCGCCGCAATTTCACGACGGGGAAGTTCTGCTAATTGACGCTCCACTTCTTCCATCACCTCTGTTTGAAGTTTCTCGGAAGTGGTAATCAATATAGCCTGGCTATCTATTCCGTGTTCTGCCTGTGACAAAAGATCTGCTGCTACAAAAACCGGATTGGCAGATGCATCAGCCAAGACTTCCACTTCTGAAGGACCGGCAGGCATATCAATAGCTACATCACGCAGGCTTACCAACTGTTTGGCAGCTGTCACATATTGATTGCCGGGGTCTGATAAGCGTTGCGAGCGCGTCTATAGAAGATATGCCGGTGTTTATATAATTTCGCGGATAAACACGCGAAACGGGGTTAATGGGCGAACCGTTGACATCACGGCGGCACTCGGGATATATCTCACCCAGACCGTCTATCGGTCTGCCGAGACCGTCGAACACTCTGCCGAGTATCTCGGGCGACAGCGGCATCTCCATGGGTCTGCCGGAGAGCACGGTGGTGCTGTTGTTCATCGATATTCCGCGAGTTCCCTCAAAGACCTGAATGACCACAAGCTCGCCGTCTATTTTGACTATACGGCCCGCGCGCGAGGTGCCGTCCTCAAGCCTGAGTTCGACCATTTCCTCGTAGCTCGCGCCCTTGACGCCGTCAAGCACAACGAGCGAACCGTTTATCTGATTTAAACCGATGTGTTCAAAAATCATAGCTGTTTAAATCCTTCCTTGCCTTCAGAATAAGCGGACTCAGCGCAGCAGCGGAGCGAGCGCCTTGTCTATCTCAGTGCGGTAATCGTCAAACATATCGAGTCTGTCGTTGGGCACATCGTATTTTATCTTGACGAGCTTATCGAACAGACCGAGCTTCGTTATCTTGGAAATCGGCACCTGCTTTGCGACGACCTCGCGGCACTGATGATAGAGATAGAGGATTATTTCCATCATCTTCATCTGCTTCGCGAGCGGAACATAGGTGTCCTCCTTGTGGAAGGCGTTCTGCTGCAGGAAGCCGACTCTTATAACTCTTGCAATCTCAATGACAAGCTTCTGATCGTCGGGCAGAACGTCCGCGCCGATAAGCTTGACTATCTCCATAAGGCTGTTCTCCTCGAGCAGGATGGAGCACAGCTCATCGCGGTAGTTCATGAACTCCGGTCCCGCGTTGTCATAGTACCATGCGGACAGGTCGTTGACATATTCGGAATAGCTCGTATTCCAGTTTATCGCAGGATAGTGACGCGCATAGGCGAGCGACTTATCGAGCGCCCAGAAGCAACGTGTGAAACGCTTCGTGTTCTGGGTAACAGGCTCGGAGAAGTCGGAGCCCTGCGGCGATACGGCGCCGATTATCGTTATCGAGCCCTCGGTGCCGTTCAGATTCTTAACATAGCCTGCGCGCTCATAGAACTCGGAAAGTCTCGACGGCAGATAAGCCGGGAATCCCTCGTCGGCGGGCATCTCCTCAAGGCGTCCGGATATCTCACGAAGGGCCTCCGCCCAACGGGAGGTGGAATCCGCCATAATAGCCGTGTGATAGCCCATGTCGCGGTAATACTCGGCGAGGGTGATGCCGGTGTATATTGAAGCTTCACGCGCGGCGACGGGCATATTCGAGGTGTTCGCTATGAGCACCGTTCTGTCCGTCAGGGGCTTGCCTGTACGCGGGTCAGATATCTCGCCGAACTCTTTAAGAGCCTGAGTCATCTCGTTGCCGCGCTCGCCGCAGCCGACATAGATTATAATATCCGCGTCGCACCACTTTGCAAGCTGATGCTGGGTCATTGTTTTACCGGTTCCGAATCCGCCGGGGATCGCCGCCGCGCCGCCCTTTGCTATCGGGAAGAGCGTATCTATGACACGCTGACCGGTTATCAGCGGACGCTGCGCAGGCAGTCTGCGGTTGACGGGACGCGGGATACGGATAGGCCAGCGCTGGCAGAGGGTCAGCTCATGGTCTTTCCCCTTCTTGTCCCTGAGGGTAACGATAGTATCGTTTATCTTATATTTTCCGTCGGGCTTGACATCGACAACTTCGCCTTCAAGTCCGGGCGGAACCATGAATTTGTGCTTGACGACGGGAGTCTCGGGGCATTCGCCGTAGATGTCGCCGCCCTTGAGTTTATCGCCGGGCTTGACGAGCATATTGACCTGCCACTCGCGCTCCTCGTCGAGCGCGCTCTCGGCGCAGCCCTTTGATATGAACGCGCCGTTGTGCTCGGCGATAGCCGAAAGCGGGCGCTCGATTCCGTCAAATATATTTCTGATTATTCCGGGGCCGAGGGTGGCGAACATTGCGCCGCCGGTAGCATAGACCGGCTCGCCGGGCTTGAGCCCGGTCGTCTCCTCGTAGACCTGAATGGTGGTGAGATCCTTGTCAAGGCGTATGACTTCGCCGACAAGCCGCTTCTCGCCGACGTAGACCATCTCCATCATGCTCAGTCCCGTCTCGCCCTTTATCGTAACGACGGGTCCGTTTATTCCGTATATAACATTATTCTCGGACAAGCCGTTCACCTCCGACCGTTAAAGTATTACTGACATTCCCGAATTTTCGAGGAACCACTCGCGCTGCGCTTCAAGGCGTGTGTCGAGCGTATCGTCAGCCACGGTGCTGCCGCCGGCAACTCCGGCGCGGCATCCGCCAATGGTTATTTCATCGCTGCTCTCGACCTTGCAGTCCCTGCCGAAAGCTTTCTTTATATCATCCGCAAAGCGCATATCGCCGGGGCGGACATAAACTGTCACATCCCCCTGCGGGAAAACCGCCGCAAAACCTGCCGCGCTCTTTTTGAGAAAATCCGCGTAGCCGTCCGACTCTGTAAAGGTAGTGAGCTTTTCACGCGCGTCACCGAAAACCTCGTCGGTAATTGCGCCGCGCTTGTCGGTCAGGCGGGCGCGCTGTTGAGTTCTCTCATTGGCGACGGTGCGGTTGAAATCCTGCTCCTTGAGCATACGCTCGCGCTCTATTTTAGCCTGAGCCTGGGAGTGCGCCTTGGTCTTTGCCTTTTCAAGTCCGCTTTCGACCGTTTCGCGGGTCTTGCGGGTCATCTCCTCGTGGCGTTCCTCGGCGTCCTTGGTTATGGCGTCAAAAAACTTTGCGGCTCTTTCTTCCTGATTGAGCATTGGTTAAACACCTCAAATCTTTATGCCGATAGTGTCGCGCACATAGCGCGCGATGGAGTCGCTCCCCTGCGAACCGTGGCGGTCTGGGATCTCGACTATCAGCGGCTTATCGTAGCTGCGCTTTGTCTGCGTTATGAAATCGCCGCACAGCTCACACAGCGGGTGCGTGATGAGAATGATGCCGACCTCTTCATCGGCGAGGCAGCGGTTGACCGCATCCTCGACCGACTGAGCGTCGTGCACAAGCTCTCCGTCGATACCCGCAAGGCGCATTCCGACAAGCGTATCGGCATTGTCGCTTATCAAATAAAAACGCATAACTTCCGTTCCTTTCAACGCAGCGTAAAGTTATATCGCTTTACGCCGCCGTTCTTCTGCCCTGAGGGCGTCAGACCTTGTTGAGGATAAGTATGGAGATAACGACACCGTAAAGGGCTATCGACTCACCGAGGGCGACGAAGATAAGCGCTTTACCGAATGCCTTGGGATCCTCGCTCGTTGCGGCGATAGCTGCGGGAGCGCCGGCGGCAACTGCGATACCGCCGCCGATACCGGCAAGACCGGTAACAAGACCAGCGGCAAGAAGTCCGAGACCCTTGGAGTTATCTTTAACGGTTGTCGCTTCTGCGCTCTCGGCGACTGCGTCGGAAGCCTGAGCGGCGGTTGTATCAGCCGGAGCTGCGGTAGTGTCCTCGCTGCCGGTTGCAAAAGCGCCCATAGCGCAGCCTGCGACGAGCAGAACCATGACGGCGAAAGTTGCCGCGTTCATGCGAAGGCTCTTTTTGATGCTCTGACCCTCAGAGTGCTTCTTCATTGTGTACACAACGGATGCGAGAAGCACCGCCGCGGGAACTACGATCATAACGGAATAAAAAAGAGTTGTCATTTTACTTTACCTCCGATTAGTCTTTATTGGCTAAAGCCTTTTTGGCCTTTTTACCGGCAATTTTAGTTTTCAGATTCGTCTGAGCCTGCTCGAGCTTTGCGGGTGTGAACGCCCTGCCGCCGCCTTCATAGAAGCGGCTGAACATCTCGTAGAACTCAAGACGCAGTCCCTGAATGCCCGAAAGCAGACCTTCAAGGGCGATGACGATAATGTTGCCTATGATGATAACGGGGATATTGCTGCCGTCACCGCCGAGGGTGAAGACGACCATCATCATACTGGCGTGGACTATAACAAACGCGCCGACACGAAGGAAGGACACGGTGTTGCTGAAATAGGACAGGACATATTCGATAAGCTCGAACAGGTTCTGGAGCAGGAAGTCAACGATGCTGTCGGGCTTCCAGTCCGGATGCTTGTCTATAATACCGATCGGTATCTCTTTGATATAGAGCAGCACGGCGCAGACGCCCATGACGCTGAACAGCACGCTGTTCGGGAGAACCTGGGGACCGTTCATGAACGCTACGCAGAACGCAACGCCCGCGAGATAGAACAGTATGCCGACGAGTCCGTTGTTGCTGAATATCGCCTCGCCTATCTTCTTATGCTTGAGGCAGGATATTACATTCAGGAGCATCGCGGTCACGACAAGGACGACGCCTATGCCGATAGCAACTATCAGAACGGTGTTTATCGAATCCATAACGCTCAGCGGCTTTGACGCCATGCCCAGCGCATGATAGACGGGGTCGAGCATATCTTCATATCCGAACACCGAGCCGAACACGAAGCCGAACACCGCACTCGAAAGACCGCACGGGATAAGTATGCGTGCGAGGGGCATCTTCTTTATCTTCCAGCCGAGGATACCGAGCAGGAAGAGCACAAGTCCCTGACCGAGATCGCCGAACATGATGCCGAACAGCAGTGTATAAGTTATCGCGACGAAGCCCGTGACATCGATATCCGAATATGACGGCAGGCCGTACATATCGACGAAGTACTCATAGGGCTTGAATATCGCGGGGTTTCTGAGCTTCACGGGCGGAGTCTTTCCGGAGCTCTTGTCGGGGTCATTCTCCTCGACTTCGACATTCTCTATAGCCTCCGCTTTCTTCTCGAACGCCTTTGAATCGTGTGCGAGCACCCAGCCAACATAGAAGAAATACTTGTTGTGGCACGCGGCGTAGCGGCGCATCTCAAAGACTGTATTGAGATCGACGAGCTTCGTATATATCTCGTTGCAGCGTTTGCGGTTCTCTTTCCAGAGTGCCGCGGCACGCTCGTCAAGCTGCTTTAAGTCGCCCTCGATAATCTCGATATTGCTCTTGAGCTGATCTATTACCTGCTCAACGGTACCGACTGCCGACGGGATCTGGAGTCGCTCGAAGTTGAGTCCCGCGAAAATGCTGTCGACCTCGTCGACGCGCTCTCTCGGCGCGCAGTAAACGCCCCAATAGTCGGTCGCATCGGTCGAGCACGGGATGAAAAGCACATAGGGGTCGTCGTCATAGGCGACAAGCTTTTCGTAGCTCTCTTTGGGCATATGACCGAAGCGGGTTTTGATGAACTTGCAGTTGAACAGCTCATCGAGTCCGACATCGAAGCCCGTGAAATGCTCATATTTCGCAATGCCGTTTCGGCACTGCTCGAGCTGATCCTCAAGCTCCTTGTACTCATCGTGCATCGCGGACAATTTTTCGTCCAGTTCGTCGATGTAGGCGCTGGTCTTATCGTCGAGCTGAATCTCGCGCGAGCGGTCGCCGACTATCGTCGGGTCGGGCGCGGAATCATTCTCGCGGATAAGCTCCTCTATTTTTTGCAGCATCGGCGCATACGGGTTTTCCTCGCTGAGCGTCGAATAACCCATTGACGCAGACATATACTGCGTTGCCTGCTCGGGATGGAACGATCCGTCCAAGCAGCAGGTTGAAATGAAATTGTTAAGCTGGTCGAGCGGACCTGTGACTTTAACAAGCTTCATTTTTGCAACTGCCAAGGTTTATCACCGTCCTTTTAAACTCTTAAAAAGCTGTCAGTCGCCCACGCCGATAAGAAGTCGGCTTATTTCTTCGGGCGGAATATTATATCTTATACCCTCAATAATGTGGGTAAGATTTTCTGCTTCATTCTCCGCGAGCGCGACATAACTCATCATCACGACGCTCGGGAAGGTTGAAAACCGCACAAGACCTTTCGCGCGGTCATGTCTGAGCTTTGTACTCACCTGCTCGACCGATCGGTCACCCCGCTCGGCAAATGCGGCATACGCCGTGCCCTTGAGCGTTTGGAGTGCCTTTTCGGCATCCGGCGCTTTCATAAATCCTGTCAGCGCTTTCTCATCGAGCGTTCCGCCGGGCATAAGCATCGTGGTGAGCACGCTCTGCGGCATATTGGTAAGACGCTTGAGCCTGTAGAGCGAGACGATATTCTCGGCATCCGTATCGAACGCGTGCATCGCGTCAAGCTCCTTGCGTTCCTTGCCCTTGTAGTTCTTTTTGATGAGCGCCTCCGCCTGCGAGTGGAGATATTTGTTGAGCGCCAGCTCCATGGCGAAATAATCGGGTCTGCCGTCGGAACCGACAGAGGCAAACGGGGCAAGAACCGCTTTATACGGTGAGCCCTCGACTGCCGCCAAAAGCAGATCAACATTTGTCGCGGTCTCAAGCGCTGCGGCGTTGAGCTCCGAGTGGCGCACGAAGAAGCCGGGCACTTTGGCGAGGTTCTTCTCCGGGTGGCGGCTGTTGAGATAGCGCACCGAATGGAGCAGCATATCAACATCGCTCAGCGTCACGAAATATTTATAAAAGCCGTCGCCGATGGATTTTTCATATCTGCAAAGGGAAGCGAAGTTGTTTGAAAGATGCTCCCTGAGCAGTATTTCTATCTGCCAGCGTCTGAGCGAGCCCATTGTCACGCCCTCGAACGCGTCGGCATAGACGGTGTGAGCCTTCAGATAAGCCGCCGCCTCGTTGACGGAACGGCAGGCAAGCAGATCGGTGTAGTTCTGCGCGGTCAGGCGTTTGCCGTACATAGCACGAGCCTTTGCGAGCACTGCGTTTGCGGCGGACGAAACTGTCATACGGCTCACTTCCTTTCAAAAGAATCTGATCAGTCGGCGTTCACGGCTCTGTCGGCGAGCTCCTGCGCCCATTTTTCGCGGTTAGCCTTGCTCTGCTCGTCGAGAGTATCGGAGACTGCCTGAGCCTTCTTCTCTATCTCGTCGAGAGCCGCTTTCAGCTTTGCGTCATATTCGGATGCGGTCTTTGCTATCTCGCTGTCGGTGCGCTCCTGCTCCTCAGCTTGAATCTTCTTCGCCTGCTCGGCAAGCTCGGAATCCGCCTTGTCGAAGAACTCCTGTTCCTCCATGGTGCGCTTTCTCGCGCGCTTGTCCATATCGACTATCGTTTTAATGATGCTTTCCATAACTGCACCTCTTTTGCGCTGTTTTGGTATACATCTTTGGTATACCTATTATATATACTATTTCTGCTTCTTTCAGCTACTAAATTATATCACCAACATAGCAAAAGACAATATGCAAAAATAATAAACAATCTTCATTTTTCAAATTATTTTTGTACCGCGATACAAAAATTTAACAAAGATATCAAAGTTATAAGAAAAAGTGCTTTCAAAGCACAGAGCACCCCTCCGGGAAAAGCCGGAGAAGTGCCGCAGTTTACTTTTTGATGTTATCCTCGATGAGGATTCTTATCTTCTCGGCGATGAGCGCACCGAGAGCGAAAGAATGGGAATGATAGAACTTCATGAACTTCTGACCCGCTTCGGTCTTGAAGACCCAGAGCGCCCAGCTGGGGACAGGCTTATCTATTCTGCCCTTGTACTGAAGCTCGAACGGCTGAGAATAGGTCACGCCGCCGCTGCCCTTCATCTGGAAGCGGATATAGCAGCCGAGATCCTTTTCATAGTCATTGAGGTCTATGGTGTTGCCCGTGGCGATAACTTTGCCGTCGGCTATCCACTCGATGACCCGGCAGTCGCGGGTAGGATCGGTGGCGACGGTTATCGTGTTCGCTTTTTGGTCGACCTTGATACCGGTCACGAGCGGCACATTGCCGTCGCCGTCAAAGTCGCCGACTCCGTCGGTGGTCTTGTAATATTTGCTCGCGGCAAAGAAGTTGCCGTCTTTCATCGCTTTTTTGACATTCGCTTCGTTGTTCTCGGGCAGGACGAAGAACTCGAAAGATCTGCCGACCTCGTTGAGCTTTTCGGAATCGTCATCGGCAAAAGCCCAAATGTTTCTGCCCTTGGGGATAACGACCTGGAGCAGTTCATCCCAGAGCTCACGGTCGCCGCGGGTGACTCTGTCGGTGTTGTTGACTATCTCCATGCCGAGGCAGCTCGGGCAGTCGATGAATATGCCCGCGAAATAGGCTATGTAGACGTTCCAGTGCGAGCGGTGCGGGAATCTGCCGGAATCGACCCAGTCGCCGACATGGTTGAGCACGGAATAGCCGCCCGCCTTTTCGATTTCAACGGGAGCGGTTCTGTAATCGTTTTCGATTCCCCACTCTCCCTGTCCGTAGGTGGTGAAATATCCGTTGACATGAGTCTTCGAGATAACAGCCATATTGCATTCGATTCCGCCGCGGATATCGGTCATGCCTCTGCCGCCGCGGTCAAGTCCCTTTGTGATGCGCTCGTAGTTCTCTTCGCTCATCGGGTAGACTTTTCTGAACTTGTTGAAAATTCCGTTCGTCTCTCGCTCACTCGTCCAGCCGTTTGTGATAACGCCGTGGTCGGTCATCGCAAGGATATCATAGTCCGCCTTATAATATTCCTCGACTATCTCGTCGAGCGTCGGGTCGCCGTCGCTCGCGTCGCAGTGTGCGTGGAGGTTTGCTTTATAAGTTTTCCATGTGTTCCAGTCGACCTGCTCATAAGGGCTGATTATCGTATAATCCGTCTCTTTCGAGCCGAACGCGAACGCCGCCGGGAAAGCGGTGAACAGCATCACGACAACCAGCGCAGCCGACAGAACGCGCTTGAAGTTCTTCTTCATTTATATATTCTCCTTAAATCAATATGCGTCGAAGAAATGATCGAAAACATTGTAGCCGAGGAAGAAATACTTGAACGCCCAGACAATGGGATTGAACTTGAAATAAGTCCAGTCGAGCACTGTAACTGTGGCGCGCAGGGCGGTCGAGAGATCGTGGGTTCTCGGAACTCTGACCTTGCCGAAGTCCTCGCCGTTTCTTCTGATAACGAAGGGCTGAGAATAGCAGATGCCGTTGTCGCCCGTGATATAGAATCTGACATAGAGATAGGGCGTGTTGAGCAGATCGTCCGCGCGGAGATCGAGGGTCGCCTTGCCGCTGTCTATATCCGTCTCGCGCTTGATAACATTGCAGTTCGATACCCAGGTTATCGCATTGAAGTTTGTGCCCTCGATGCTTATCGTGTCGTTTTCGTCGTCGACGGTCACTCGGGTGACGAGCGGAGTGTCGTCGCGAAGATATGCCTCGGTGTCATAGACCTTATCCTCGTCGAAGCCGGGCATCTCTTCCATGCCGTTGAGCTCAACACCGTTTGAATAGTGGGAGACTGCGAAGCACCAGCCGTTCTCCATGCCCTTGCGGACATTCTCGTTTGTCAGCTCCGGCAGAACCATCATGGTATAGGCGTCGTTTATCGAGCGGACATCGTGGGAATCGGAGAAAGCAAAGCCCCACGGGACAACATCGTTGGGTATGGTCTTCTGGAGTATCTGATCATAAAGTATGCGGTCGCAGCGGGTGTGCGCGTCGGTGGCGCTGTTGATGCCCATGCCGACGCTCGAGCCCTTGTTGTCGAGGAAGATGCGCGCAAATTTGTTGGCATAATAATCGTCTATCTTCTGACCGACATGATCTGCGCTGTCCTTTTCGGGATAGACATACTCGCCGACATGGGAGAGCATGGATATTCCGCCCTTGCATCGCACGCCCTTCGACGGGGTCTCATAGTCGCCGTAAACGCCGGCGAGACCCTGACCGTAATCGGCATAGTAGCCGGTCAGATGGCAGTCGCACTTCGGGGTAGCCATATTGAGCTCTATGCCCTGCGGGACATCGAGCATACCGTTGTTATGCGTTCTCGTCTGCGATGCGGCAGTGCCGGTTGTATAGGCCTTGTACTCCTCATCGGTCAGCGGATATATGGGCGCGAGCTTCGTGCGCTCATATTTGACGAGTCTTATCAACGGCACGAGCTGCGGCTTCTGATCCCAGCCCTTATTTATCGTGCCGTGGTCGGTGAGCGCGAGGATATCGTAGTTGAGGTCATAGTGTCGCTCAACGACTTCATGGATCGGCAGATAGCCGTCGCTCGCGTTGCTCTGGGTGTGCAGCTGAGCCTTGTATATTCCCCAGCTGTCCCAATCGACTTCCGCATAAGGGTCGGTTATCTCGTAGCTTATCTCCGCAGGAGACACCTCGTTCTCCTGCGCAAAGGCGCAGAACGCGAGCGAAGGCACCGCAACAAGCAGGCAGAGCAGCAGCGACAGGGTGCGTTTGAACATTGTCATTCCTCCGTATGTTAATTTTTTATTCTGTAACATAGTTTAAAACATTCGGCAAATCAAGTCAACAAAGTTAACATAAATTTCGCAGCAAAATATAATTTTTTATATATTTTTTAGTCACGCTTTTCACATCCTCCCCATATGTTTGTTCAAATTGACATTTTTTGGTGAATTTTCGTTGACAAGTTTTGCATATTTTGATATACTCAATTTGAGATTGACCGAACGGAATTATTCCGCAAAGTCTTCTCAGGGAAAGAAAAAAGAAAAGTCAAAAAAAGAAAGGAAAAGACAATGAAAAGAAAACTTATCTCCGCCGTTGCGCTCATCATGTGCGCGATAATGTTCCTCTTCTGCGGCTGCAAGTCGAAGAAGAACGGCGACGACACAACTGCCCCCTCAGAAAGCGGCGCGGCAGTCGATGCAGTCACCGATGAGAGCACCGAACCCTCATCCGAAGAGACGACTGAGCCCGAGAAGAAAGAGCCCGCTTCCGACGCCGTCAGAAGGGTTACAGACATCTCAAGAAATCCCGGTCAGGTCAACACCACCACTCCCTCGGTCAGAAAGCCCGAGTGGAAAAAGGCCGGCAAATACACCTGCGGCAAGAACCTCGCGGCAGGCGAATACTATGTAGTTCCCAACTCGGACAACTGCTCGCTCGTGCTCACAGACGGCAAGCATTTTGACAAAGACGACATAGTTAATTTTCCCATTCTTCCCTGCGGATTTTTCGTCACTATGAAAGCCGGATATACTCTTGAAGTCAAGAACGGCAAATTCATCCTCGCCTCCGAAGTCGATAAAATGGGCGCCACAAATGGCAAATACAAGCTCGGCTCCTACAGAGTCGGCGTTGACATCCCCGCAGGCATAACCACTCTCGGTTCATCCGAAGGCTCGTTCTTCACCGTTTTCTCATCAAGCGATTATTTTGACGAGGACGCAACGGCAATCATGTTCGCCGAGGATTATCCCGTTTATTACAACCTTGAAAAGGGTCAGCGCGTCCTGTTCATGGAAGACACTTCCCTCGGAGTAAAAATCCCCGGTGCAAACAGCGACGGCAGCTACAACTCCGGAATGTACAAGGTCGGCAAGGACATAAAACCCGGCAAGTACACCCTCGTTCCCACGGATTCCGAAAACGGATACATGGTCTATTACGATCTGAGATATATCGAGCTCTCCATCAAGGACTACAAAGAGAATGTTAAGGCAGGCACTGTAATCACACTCACAGATGGCACCTATTTCCGCAGCAGCGGCTTAAAGCTTGTTCCGTATGTCGAGCCCGGCACAACCGCCGCTCCCGAGACTACAACGGATGCTCCCGAAACGACCACAAAAACTCCCGAGACGACCACAAAAACTCCCGACACCACAACCACTACAGCTCAGGGAACTCCTTCCGAAAGCTAAATAACAAACCAACCGATTGAAGGGTCGCAGAGATGCGGCTCTTCCTTTTTTTGCCTTTTTGCCCGTGTTGACTTGAATGTTCAGGTTTGGTATAATGGACAAAACGGGTAAGCCCGCAATAATCCTCACGAAAGGGAAAAAAGATGAAAAAGCTTATATCTATTATTCTCTGCATGGCTATGCTCGCCGGTGTTCTGGCGTTTGCAGGGTGCAAGAACAATAAGGACAATCAGGACACAACAGCCGCCTCGGCGGAAACTGATGCTGCCGACGCTGTCGGCACAACAGAGCCCTCTGCGGACAGCACCGCGGCTGAAAGCTCCACTGCAAAAGAGCCAAAGCCCTCTGGCAGACCGACTCAGACTGTCCCCGCCGCGGCAACGACCGAGGCGCAGGTTGTCACTCTCCCGACCAACTCGACCGAAAAGCCCGACGACGGCAGCTCCACCGGTTGGAACGGCGCGGGCAACTACAAATGCGGCAGCGGAAGCGGCAAGCTCGCTCCCGGCGAATATTACATTGTCAAAACTTCTTCAAAATACTCCGCACTCCTCTGGGACGGCAAGAAAAAAGATGACAAAGGTCAGCCCCTCGCCTATGATATAACGATAGACGGCGCACATACGCTCGTTACTCTTGAAAGCGGCTACGAGCTCTACATCAGCGGCTGCAAGTTCATCAACACCGCCAGCGAGCATCCCAAGGCGGTCAACGGCAAATATGCCCCTGGCACATACAAGATAGGCAGGGATATTCAGAAGGGCGAATACATAATTAAGAAAGCCTCCGGCGCATACGGCGGACTCAGCTTCAAAAAGAGCGTTGACCCCTATGTTCAGAATGTTGCAAGCGATTTCAAGATGGTCGATGTCTCTGTCTATTATACGCTGTCAAAGAACGGATATGTCCACATCACAGGCTGTGAGCTCTATGACGCAGCTTCGCACGACATGGCTTCGATAGGCTGCGACGGCACGACTCCCGCAATGTACAAGGTCGGCAAGGACATAAAGGCCGGCACATATACAATAACCCCGGACGGCAGCGGAAAAAGCTACTACGCGGTCTACAAAAATTCAACGGATACCACAGACTCCGCGAGAATCGCTGAAACGCGCATAACCAAGGCTACAAATGTCGCTGTCAGCGACGGCGAATACATCTGGTTCTACAGGGCTTCGATGAAATACTGCCAGAACCCGAATTCCGGACTCGATTTTGACGCTACGGCAGCTTCGGAATAAGAAACAATATCATAAAAAACGGACAGCCACAGCAATTTTGCTGCGGCTGTTTTATTTTTGGCAATTGAGTAGGAAAAAAATATGCAAATTGGGATTTGCCGCAAAATCCATTTAGGCGTTCCTGCAAGGGGAACTGGCTTGGCATAAACTGAGACTGAGGGGTTGTTTCGCTGTCGCTCAAAGTAATATAGTATGCGACAGTGGCAGATATCATTCGCACGCAAAATTTGCAGTAATTTATTGACACGCAGCTTGTAGGGTGCGGCGACTCGACGCACCGCTGCCGCGCAAGCGGCACGATATTCTCGCAAAAGTTTATTTTACAGACCGTAGGGGCGAACTTTGTTCGCCTGCTTTTAAAATCTATAATAGCGGCAAGTAACTAAAGGATCACTTTACTTGCATCATCTCCAAAAAACACCGTGACGCTCACGCGTCAAAGGGTCGTCGAGATCGCCGACCCCTACAACTCACCCCCTGAAATTTCGCGTCGCATTATCAAACTCGCGGCTCTCAATTAGTCGCTCGGCACATTCGCGCGCAAACACGCCGGAGCTTGAACGAGTGCGCGCTCGTGCGTCTTGCTTCGCAAGCCGTTCCCTCACCTAACCCAGTTGGTTTCTACCACTGCGGCGCGGCTATTGGAAGCTTAATTAAAAAAATCGGCTTGGTCACTTACTTTTACTTTGCAAAAGTCAGGGAAACGGGTTTGCTTTTATCTGTTTAAATCTATTGAAAGCATCGCCGATAAGGGACAGCCGCAAGGGCTGTCCCTACAAACGGTCGGTAATGAACAGTTCGAGGATTTCATGCCGCTCACGCGGCATCGGTGCGTCGAGGTTGCCGCACCCTACATGTTGCGCGCCAATAAAATTGTGCAGATTTCGCGGGCGGATGATATTCGCTCATATTGCGAACTTTTTCACTATTTACTTTTACTTATTACTTTGAACGAAGCGAAACAAACCCCTCAGTCGCTCTGCGACAGCTCCCCTTCAGGGGTGCCTGAATATATTCTATAACGATACTCAATTTACCCATCAACAAAACCAACCTGCCCAAAGCTTATATCAGGCAGGTTGGTTGTCTTTACTCTCCGTCCGCCGGAGAGTTTGATTTTTTAATATCCGAGGTTCATATCAACCTCGTTGATGATATCCTCCCCTGCTATATAGCGGCGAAGATTTTCGAGACAGATGTCCCATACTTTCTTTTCTGTCTCCGGGTCGTGACCGAAGCCGCGCCCGGAGATATGCGGAGTTATCAAAACATTCGGCATTTTCCACAGCGGGGAATCCGCCGCGAGCGGCTCATTTTCGAGCACATCGAGAATCGCGCCCGCAATGCGCCGCTCTTCGAGCGCGCGGATGAGCGCGTCTGTGTCAATAAGACTCCCGCGCCCGACATTTATAAACAGCGCGTCACTCTTCATCAGGCAGAGGCGGTCGTAATTTAATATATGCCCCGTCTCTTTTGTGTTCGGCAGACAGCCGATGACTAAATCCGCATGCGGCAGAAGGGAATCTATATCCGACAGCGTGTGCATCTCATCAAAATATTGCGCGGGCGCGCCTGTTCTGCGAATTCCGATATTTTTTGTCCCGAACGCGGATAAGCGCTTTGCGACGTTCGAGCCGATGTCGCCTGTGCCTAAAATAAGAGCCGTTTTGCCTTCAATCGTCCGCTCGGCTCCGGCATCGCGCCAGATGCACACCTTCTGATTTTCGATATACTCAGGGAAACGCCTGTAGACGCAGAGAATCGCGCCGATAACATATTCGGCAATTACCGGGCCGAACGCGCCGGACGCATTCGCTATTTTTATCCCCTGCGGGAAGCCGCCGCGCGTGTATATATCCGCACCCGCCCAGGTCATCTGGACGAATTTCAGGTTCTTCGCCTCTCTTATTCTCTCCGTGCGCGGTTCGCCGATAACCACTTCGGCGCTGCCTATATCACTTTTTCTGTCTTTAAATAAAAATACACAGCTGTTTTTGAATTCTTCGAGCCGCAGCTTTATCTCATCGCTGCACGGCGCCGTTATCAGAACCTCTGTCATGCAATCACCTCAACACAAAATTATGCCTGCGGGCAAAAGATATCCCCCCGCATGAGCGGAGGGAATTCGCATTTAGTCGCCGAGGCTCTTGAGCGCATCTGCCAGACGGGTCAGATCGTCTTTGTCGAAGAAATCTATCTCGAGCACTCCGCTCTCCTTGCCGGGCTTCGTGCCGACCTTGACTTTTCTTCCGAGGAAGTCGGTCAGAGCGAGTTCAACTTCGTCATAGTAGCTCGCGCGGCGAGCGGCTGGCTTCTCCGCCTTGGGCTCTTTATTTCTCTTTTTGACTAATTTTTCAACATCGCGGACGGTCAGCCCTTTTTCTATAATCAAATCCGCCGTCTCGATGATATCCTGCTCATCTTTGAAACCGAGCAGGGCACGTGCGTGACCGGGCGAGAGCTTGCCGTCCGAGACGAGCGCAATAACGCTATCCGGGAGCTTGAGAAGTCTCAGCGCATTAGCCACTGCGGGACGGGATTTGCCGACGCGCTCCGCCGCCTCGTCCTGAGTCAGCGAGAGGGTGTCCATGAGCGCCTTTATGCCCTGCGCCTCTTCAATCGCGTTGAGATCCTCGCGCTGGAGGTTTTCTATAAGAGCGAGAGCCATCGCCTCGTCGTCGCTGAGCTCTTTTATAACAACGGGGACTTCGGTCAGACCCGCCATGCGCGATGCGCGCCAGCGGCGTTCGCCGGCGACGAGCTGATAGCTGCCGTCTGGCATCGGGCGCACGAGAAGCGGCTGAATGACGCCGTGTTTCGCTATGCTGTCCGCAAGCTCGGCGAGCGCATCCTCGTCAAATATTTTTCTCGGCTGGTCGCGGTTGGGCTCGATATCCATTATCTTGAGCTTGACCGCGCTGGTCGAGGCTATCTCTTCAATGGAGTTGTCGGCAAACAGAGCGTCAAGCCCGCGGCCGAGTCCGCCTTTTTTTGCTGCCATTTATATTTCCCCTTTCGGCTCAGTTGCTTTTCTTTCCGTTCATTCTCAGGAACTCGTCCGCAAAGTCGTTATATGCGCTCGTTCCCTTTGAGCTTCTGTCATAGTACATGACCGGCTGACCGAAGCTCGGAGCCTCGGAGAGTCTGACATTTCGCGGAATGACCGAGGAATAGACCTTTCTGGGGAAGAAGCGTTTGACCTCGTCAACGACCTGCTGAGTGAGATTGAGTCTGCCGTCGTACATCGTGAGCAGAACTCCCTCGATCTCTATCATCGGGTTATAGAGGCGCTTGACCTGCCTGACGGTAGACATCAGCTGCGACAGACCTTCGAGCGCATAGTACTCGCACTGGATCGGCACCATGACTGTGTCCGAAGCGCACAGGGCGTTGAGGGTTATGAGTCCGAGCGAGGGCGGGCAGTCAAAGAAGATAAAATCAAAATCCGCCTTGACGGGTGCGAGCGCCGTCTTGAGTCTGCTCTCGCGGCGATCCATATCCACGAGCTCAAGCTCCGCGCCGGCGAGAGCCATGTTCGACGGCAGAACCCAAACGTTCTCATACTCGCTCTCGAGGATAACGTCCTTTGCGGGGACGGAGTTTATCATCACATCATATGCCGACTGCTCGAGCGCGCGCTTGTTGATGCCGAGTCCGCTCGTCGCGTTGCCCTGCGGGTCGATGTCCGCGAGGAGGACTTTATACCCCTTGTCGCCGACGGCCGCCGCGAGGTTGACCGCCGAGGTCGTCTTGCCGACGCCGCCTTTCTGATTGACTATTGCAATTACCTTTCCCAATCCGAAGTCTCCTTTGCCTTTTTCGGCCAAAAATACTGCAAAAATTATACCATAACGCTTTGAAAAGGTCAATCAGAATATCGGACACCGATGTTTCACGTGAAACATTGAAACGACAAAGCGGCAGGCTTCTTTTCGGAAGTCTGCCGCCCTGCCGTGATGTGGGGTGTGAAAGAGAAAGATATGGTAATGGGGGATTGTCAAATTTATGGGTCAGCCTGCGTTGCGGCAGGCGAACTCTTTCGGTATGCGCACCGTGAACTCGATGCTGTCCTGCGTCTCGGTGCGCAGGGACTCCGCCCTGATGCCCGCTTCGCGCATGGTATCGACGGCGTGGTTTATTGTGTTGACAAAGATGCGGACATCTTTGAAGAGCTTTATAACGTGTGGCTTGTGCGCGGTCTCGTCATCGAGAATCGCATTGACGAGCTTTTCGGTCTGCGCAACATTCAGCGAACGCTTTATGACCGTATCGGTCGCGGCGTGCAGCTTATTTAAATCTTCTATTCTGAGCAAAGCGCGGGCATGGCGCTCGGTTAAGTCTGCGGAAATCATCTTCTCGCGGATATCCTCGGGCAGGCGCAGAAGCCGAAGCTTATTTGATAATGTAGACGGAGCCTTGCCGAGCCTTTCCGAGAGCTGAGCTCTGTCGAGTCCGTACCTTTCGCCGAGCGACTCTATCGCAAGCGCCTCTTCAAAAAAGTTGAGGTCGCGCCGCTGGAGATTCTCTATCACGGAATAGACAGCCGCCTGCGTGGAATCCGCATTTATAACAATGCACGGAACTCGGTCGAAGCCCGATTCTGTTGCGGCTCTGAGCCGCCGCTCCCCTGCTATCAGCTCATATTTTCCGTCCCCGTCCTCCGCGCGCACCGAAAGCGGTTGGAGTATTCCATTGCGGCGGATACTCTCGCCGAGGGACGAAAGCTCGTCGGGGTCGAAATATTTTCTCGGCTGATTCGGGTTTGTCCTGATTTTATCAACAGGAATGAGCAGAACAGCTCCGGCTTTTGAAACTTCCATGGCACTTGTCCTTTCCGATAATAGAAGAACCGCCGTTCCTCTGTGATAAAAGCATATCACCGGGAAAGGCGGTTGTCCACTGTTTTCGGTCGGGCAGAAATGAGCCGTTCGGGAGCTTTTCCCCGTTATACGAGCGGCTTTTTTGAAATCTGTGCCGAAGGGCGCGGGTATTTTGTCGCAGTGTGCGATATTTTTTTTACATTTATCAGAACTCTCTCTCCGCCGTCGGGCAGTATGAGAGTCTCGGTCTTTTGAGTCTCGCCGCCGAGTGTGGCAATCGCTTTTCCGGCGCAGTCGAGTTCTTCGGCGCCCTTTGCGCCTTTCATCGCGCAAAAAGTTCCGCCGACTTTAACAAACGGCAGGCAGTACTCGCACAGAATATTCATCGCCGCGACCGCGCGCGAAACCGCAAAATCGAAGCTCTCGCGCAGCTCCCCCTGCCCCGCCTCTTCGGCGCGTGCATGGACTATATTAGCGGAAAGTCCGAGTTCTTCAACGCTCTGCGAGACGAACGCCAACTTTTTGCCCGTCGAGTCGAGCATGGTGAGCTTTATCTCCGGGCGGGCTATCAGCAGGGGAATCCCCGGGAATCCGCCGCCCGTGCCGACATCTATGATTTTCGTCCCCGGCTGAAGATCTATCATGCGCAGCGCAGTGAGGCTGTCCGCAAAGTGCTTGACGGCTATCCCCTCGGGGTCGGTTATGGCGGTGAGATTGAGCACTTTGTTTTTTTCGACGAGCATCGACGCAAAAAGCTCAAATCTTTCAAGAGCCTGCGCGTCGAGCTCAACGCCGATATCGGCGCAGATATTTTTAAGCCTGTCTTTATTTATCATGTTTCCTGTTCTCCCTCTCCAGATGAATCAGCAGCACCGAAATGTCCGCGGGGCTGACGCCGGATATTCTCGACGCCTGGCCGACATTCTCCGGGCGTATCTTTGAAAGCTTCTCGACCGCCTCAAGCCGCAGTCCGCCGAGCGCGGCGTAGTCTATATCCTGCGGTATTTTTTTCACTTCGAGTCGGCGCATCTCGTCGACCTGCGCCTGCTGGCGTTTTATATATCCCTCGTATTTGATATCTATCTCGACCTGCTCGAACACTTCTTTCGGATAGTCCGGGCGCGTCGGGTCAAACGGGGTGAGCAGTTTATAATCCGCCTGCGGACGGCGCAGAAGCTCGGAGAGTCTTATTCCGCCGTCGATGGGCGATGTTTCACGTGAAACAAGTATATCATTCAGCTCTTTGCACGCGTGGATAGTAGTATTCTCCGCGCGGCGCTTCTCGTCTTCAATCAATTCGAGCTTGCGGCAGAATGCGTCATAGCGCTCCTGCGAGATGAGTCCCAGTTCGTAGCCTATAGGAGTCAGGCGGCGGTCGGCGTTATCCTGTCTGAGCAGGAGTCTGTATTCCGAGCGCGAAGTCATCATTCTGTACGGATCGGAGCAGCCCTTTGTGACGAGGTCGTCTATGAGCGTTCCGATATACGAGCTGGCGCGATCGAGTTCGAGCGCGTTCTTTTTCTGAACCTTGCGCGCGGCGTTGATGCCTGCTATCAGTCCCTGCGCGGCCGCCTCTTCGTATCCGCTTGAGCCGTTGAACTGACCTGCGCCGAAGAGTCCGTCAAAGTCGTTGAACTCAAGACTGCGCTTGAGCGCGAGCGGATCGATGCAGTCATATTCTATAGCATATGCGGTGCGCATGACCTCACAGTGCTCCAATCCGGGGATAGTGTGCAGGAATTCGAGCTGCACATCCTCCGGCAGCGAAGAAGAAAGTCCCTGGAGATACATTTCCTGAGTCTCCGCGCCGCATGGTTCGATGAATATCTGATGCCGCTCCTTTTCGGAGAAGCGAACTATTTTATCCTCTATGCTCGGGCAATAGCGCGGACCGACTCCGTCTATCTTTCCGGAATAGAGCGGCGAGCGGTGGAGATTCGAGAGAATAACTTTCTTCGTCTCCTCCCCCGTGTAGGTCACATAGCATTCGCGCGTGTTCTTCACTTCGTACCTACCCGTGAACGAAAACGGCACTATATCCTCATCGCCGAACTGCGGTTCGAGTTTTTCGGTCTCAACGCTTCTGCGGTTGACTCGCGCGGGCGTGCCCGTCTTGAATCGGCGCAGAGGGAGTCCGAGGGCTTTGAGCGACTTCGACAGCTCGGTCGCCGGGAACATCCCGTCCGGTCCGCTCTCGTATGAGACATCGCCGATGTAGACTCTGCCGCCGAGGAAAGTACCCGTCGCGAGCACCACACACTTCGCGCGGTAAACGGCTTCGAGCCGGGTGGTGAGCACCCACTCGCCGGAGTCATAATGAATATCGACTATTTCAGCCTGACGGAGCGTCAGATTTTCCTGCTCCTCAAGCGTTCTTTTCATATATGCGCTGTAGGCGCGCCTGTCGATCTGCGCGCGCGGGCTGTGGACTGCCGGACCCTTGCCTAAATTGAGCATACGCATCTGCAAAGTGTTCGCGTCCGCCGCGAGACCCATTTCGCCGCCGAGCGCATCTATCTCGCGCACGAGATGTCCTTTTGACGTTCCGCCTATCGACGGGTTGCACGGCATATTGCCGACCCAATCGAGATTGACGGTGAACACCTCCGTCCTGCAGCCGAGACGCGCCGAAGCGAGCCCCGCCTCGATTCCCGCGTGACCCGCGCCTATAACGGCAACATCTATTCTACCCGCATCGTATTTCATTCGGTCAGTACCTCTATTCTCAACAGTATATCGCGCCGAACGCAGAGAGCGCGGCGCGGAAAATTTATAATAAGTCGGTGTCGTTACGACCCAAAAATCAGATGTACGGTTATAGATTGTGGCGGTTAATAGCGGAGTTGAAAGTTAATGAAAAAATATATATGTTGCCTTCGCTACCTACCCTAAGAAAATATTTTACACTACCAGCGTTTCGGCATTTTCTTTTTATTTGAAAAAGAAAACGCCTGCAAAAGAAAAGCAAACTCAGGGCTTCGCCCCGAGACCCCGCGAACACCGTGCCGCAGTACATAGCTTGTGCTACTCAGTAGGCAGCTCGGCACATTCGCACGCAAACGCGCCGGAGCTTGAACGGGTGCGTGCTCGTGCGTCTTGCTTCGCAAGCCGTTCCCTCGCCCCTCTTAGTTGGCTTATCAAACACTGCGGCGCGGCTATTGGAAGCCTGATTATAAATATTAGTTGAGTCGCTCGCTTTTACTTTGCAAAAGTTCAAAAAATGAGGCTTGTCTGCCTGTTTAAATCTTTGTATCGGCTTCGCCGATAACGGACAGCCGCAAGGGCTGTCCCTACGAACGGTCGCAATAGACATTTCAAGAATTCCGTGCCGCTGTCGCGGCAGCGGTGCGTCGAGTCGCCGCACCCTACAAGTTGTGCGCCAATAAATCACTGCAAATTTCGCGTGCAGATGATATCCGCCCCTACCGCACACTTTTTCACTATTCACTTTTACTTATTACTTTGAGCATTAGCGAATTAACCCCTCAGTCTCGGCTTACGCCGAGCCAGCTCCCCTGCAGGGGAGCCAAAAACACAAAGCCAGCAAAGCTCTCCGCTGAAGTCGGCAAAATAGATTTTTACAAAAACTTTATGCCGCCTACACGCATCGGTGCGCCGAATCACTGTGCGCTATAATTGCAACACTCGTCGCAATTTATTTAATCACTTGCCGACGCAGAACTGCGAAAACACTTCGTTGACTACGGCTTCGCCGGCGCGTTCGCCGGTGAGTTCGAGCAGCGCATCAACGGCGCAGTCGGCGCAGACGTTGACCGCGTCGAGTGTGACTCCGCTTTCGAGCGCGGAGCGCGCCTCTTTTATGCTGTCGAGCGCGCGCACGCAGCAGTTGCGCTGGCGTTCGCTCGTCAGCGCGGCGGCAGACGGATCGAAATTCGAAGTACCGAGCAGATCGGACAGCACTTTTTCCAGTTCGCCGCCGCCCTGAGCCGTCTTTGCGGAAAGCTCGACATATGCGCCGAAGCAGCTCTTTATATAATCCGTGTCGCAGACAAAGCCGAGGTCGCTCTTGTTGACGACCGCGAGACTGCGCCTGCCGGAACAGAAATCGATTATTTCCATATCCTCATCGGTCAGTTTTTGCGCACCGTCGAAAACGGCAATGACCAGCTCCGCTCTGGAGAGGCGTTTTTTCGCCAGTTCAACGCCGATGCTCTCTATTTTATTATCCGTGTCGCGTATTCCGGCGGTGTCCGCAAGGCGCAGCAGGTTTTCGCCAACCCTGACCGTCTGCTCGACTATATCGCGCGTCGTGCCGGGGACATCGGTGACTATCGAGCGCTCGCATCCGCTCAGGAGATTCATCAGCGTCGATTTGCCGACATTGGGTCTGCCGACTATGACAGTATCCACTCCCTGAGTGACCGCTTTACCGTTTTCAAATCCGCTGATAAGCGACTCAAGTTCGCTCTGCGCCGCCGAAAATGTTTTTTCAAGCTCGTCCGTGGAGAGCTCTTCTATATCCTCGTCCGGGTAATCGACCCACGCGCTCAGATGCGCGCAGACATTTATTATGCTGTGGGCGACTGATTCTATCCTGCCGCTGAGCCTGCCCTCGAGGGTATTGAACGCGGCGCTCGCCGCCTGTTCGCCCTGCGCGGAGATGAGCGACATGACGCTCTCCGCCTTTGCGAGGTCAATGCGTCCGTTTAAGAAAGCCCGCTTTGTGAACTCGCCCGGGCCTGCGGGCTGAGCGCCCGCGTTCAGCACCGCGCGAAGAACCTGACGGACTATATACACTCCGCCGTGGCAGGACAATTCGACCGTGTCCTCGCCGGTATAACTTTTGGGCGCGCGGAAAACGAGGGCTATCGCCTCATCTATCGGCTTGCCGTCGAGGCTGACTGTGCCGAAGTGGGCAGAGTATCCCGCCGCTTCGCTCAACGGCTTCCCGGAAACCGCCGAAAAGACTTTATCCGCGACGGCAATCGCATCGCCGCCGGAAATGCGGACTATGCCTATTCCGCCCGCGGCGTTGGGAGTCGCGATGGCGGCAACGGTAGAAGTCTGTTCCACGGTGTTCACCTCTTTCGTCTATAGATAGATTTATTATAACGCAGGGAGACCTGCGGGTTTATCGGAATTAAAAATTTTTGTGGACAATCGGCAACCAAATTTAACCGAGCGATAATCTGCCCATGCTTTCGACGTCCACTATAATCAATCTTTTATATTAACTGCGTTTCGGCATTTTTGTGCCGCCCCGCAGCATCGGCGCGTCGAGTCGCCGCGCCTCTACAAATTACGAATCAATAAAATTGTGTGAGTTTCGTGAGCAGATGATATCTGCCCTGCTGTATATATTATAGATTTATCTGTTACTTTAAGAGAATCGAAAAAGCGGCAGCGGTCTGGAAGCTCCATCCGCTGCCGCCGGACATTTTTTATTTGATGTTGACCTTGTGGTTCATCAGCCATCCTGTGCCGAAGAACAGGCCGATTGAAACCAGTAACTGGAAGATAACTCCCGTCACACCGAACGAAAGATCCTTTGTAGACATTGCCGTGCCGAACGAGAACACAAGTCCGTCTGTTCCGGGCGAAACGGTGATGGGCACATAGTTCGTCAGCAGGAAGTTGCAGATCTGAGCGATAATGAATATCGCAAAGAAAACGACTATCGGGCCTGCCGCACCGAGCTTCTGCATAATGCGGGTGTTCGCGAAAGTTATGGAGAAGAACAGCTCGGAAATGAGGAACGCGAGCTGAACAAAGACCGCGAGCACGAGCAGGACGAGATATCCCTTTATCGCTTTCGCGCCGGGCATCGAGCGGAACATGCTGATAATTGTCTTTATCATGTTGAGGTTGTTCTCGCCGATGAGCGAGGTGACGTAGTCGTATATCCAGATCATTATGCCGATGCTCACAGCGTAGCTGACGATCATCCACAGGAAAGCGACTATAGCCTTCGCCGCGAGGAGCTGCCCGCTCGTCACGGGGAGCGTGAAGCTCAAATAGCCCTGCTGCCCGTAGAGCGTCTTATAGAAGTTTGCGATAACACCGACAAAGGTTATGATGAGCGCTATCAGCGCGATGAGGAACAGCGCAATCGTTGCCATTGCGCTGAGCCAGCTGATGTCTATCGCATAGGCGATGAGCATGATGCCTATTGTGACCGCGGCGGCAACGTAGATGTTCATCATCATATGCGCGCTCATTTTGATTTCATTCTTAATCAATTTGCCAAGCATATTTGAACACCTCCTTGAAAACATCCTCAAGCGTCTTGCCGCTGCTGCATATGTCGTCAACGGACGAGTTGAGCAGGACTTTGCCCTGACCTATCATCAGCGCGTGGTCGAATATGCTCTCGACATCGTGGATAAGATGGGTCGAGATGAGCATAGTCGAATCCTTCGGGTGATTCTTCATGATTATGTCGAGTATGCCGTCGCGCGCGGCGGGATCGACACCGCTGAGCGGCTCATCGAAAATATAGAGCTTCGCGTTGCGGCACATGACGAGAATGAGCTGGAGCTTCTCCTGCATGCCCTTTGACATCGACTTTATCTTCTGCTTGGGCTGAAGACCGAATGTGTCGAGCATTCTCATCGCCTTGTCGCGGTCAAAGTCCGGATAGAAATCCGCAATGTAGTTTATCGCGTCGACAGCGCGCATCCAGTCCGCAAGATACGACTTCTCGGGCAGATACGCTATCTTCGCCTTTGTCGAGGGGCCGGGGACTTCACCGTCTATGAGCACCTCTCCGGAGTAGTCGTGGATGAGTCCTGTGAGTATTTTTATCAGCGACGATTTACCCGAGCCGTTCGGGCCGAGCAGAGCTATGATCTGGCCGGGCTGGAAGCTGAACGAAATGTCGTTGAGCACCTGGTGGCTGCCATAGGACTTGCTCAGATGGTTTACTGTGATTATGTCCTGCATTTTTTCCTCCCGTAAATTTTTGACGTAGGAATCTACTTGGAATGATTATATCACAAAAAATGGCATAGTAAAAGTTTTTTATGTTTTTTTAAGGAATAGTCACATTTTATTTAAACTTTTTTGCCGATATCCTGTTTTTTATCGCTCCCGCGGCGGCAAAAATTATAAGGCACACGGCGTTCGCCGCGACTACGCTCGCACCCGCCGGGGTGTTGAATGCATAGGAGATAACAAGCCCCGCAAAGAAGCAGACGCACGACACCGCCGCAGATACGGCAGTCACCGCGCGGAAGCTCTTGCACACGCGCATTGAAGTCAGCGCGGGGAAAATTATCAAACTTGATATCAGCAATGCACCCATTATCCTCATGCCAACGACAACAGTGACGGCGGTGAGCAGAGCTATAAGAGTATTGTAGAGTCCCGTCTTTGTTCCGGTCGCCGCGGCGAAAGTCTCATCGAAAGTTACGGCAAAGATGCGGTTATAGAATATGACATAGAGCACGAGCACCGCCGCCGATATCGCGGCGCAGGCGATAATATCATTTTTGCCCATGAGCAGAACCGAGCCGAACATATAACCCGACACATCGGTGTTGAGTCCCGTTGTAAGCGAGGCCGCAATCACGCCCGTCGCTATCGCGGTGCTTGAGATGAGCGCTATTGCGGCGTCGCCCTTTATTTTTGCGTTGTCGTTTATCCGCATGAGCAGAAACGCCGCAATAATAACTACGGGCACGGAGATTTTCAGCGGCGCCACATTCAGCGCCATAGCCACGCACGCCGCGCCGAAGCCGACGTGGGAGAGCCCGTCGCCTATCATCGAATAGCGTTTGAGCACGAGCGTCACTCCGAGCAGGGCGGAGCAGAGAGCCACGAGCAAACCCGCTATCAGGGCGCGGCGCATGAATGAATAAGAAAGCATCTCGGCTATAAGTTCAAACATCGCTTCTCCCCCTCCCCGCAAAACGCCGTCCGGCGTCGCTCTTTAAATAATCCTCGGTCGTGCCGAAAAATTCAACTCCGCGCGAGCCGAGATGCAGAATTTTGTTCGCGTTCTCGACGGCGCACTCTATATCGTGCGAGACCATGATAACGGCTATGCCGGAATCCCGATTGAGCTTTTTTATCAGGCGATAGAACTCAGCAGTCACCACCGGGTCAAGCCCGGTCACAGGCTCGTCGAGCAAAAGCAGCTCTTTTGCGGCGCAGAGCGCACGCGCGAGTAAAACCCTCTGCTGCTGACCGCCGGAGAGCTCGCGGTATGATCTGTTCGCGATATTTGTTATCGAGAGCTTTTCCATATTTTTGTTAGCAAGGCTGCGGTCGGCGCGGGAATAGAACGGACCTTTCGAGCCGTTGAGACAGCCGGAGAGCACTACCTCGCGCACCGTCGCGGGGAAATCGCGCTGAGCCTGGGTCTGCTGCGGCAGATAGCCTATGTCCGTGCGCCTGAGCCCATCAGCGAAATCAACGCTTCCGCCTCTCATCGGGATAAGCCCCAGAATACCTTTTAGAAGTGTGCTCTTGCCCGAGCCGTTTTCGCCGACTATGCAGAGATAATCTCCGCGTTCAAGCTCAAAACTCACGCCGTTGACCGCTACAGTATTGTCGTAGCCTATCACTGCATCGCGGCAGGCGAGCAATATATTTTCGTTCATGAGAGCGCCTCCCTGAGATTTCGGAGATTGTCGTTCATCAGCGAAAGATATCCGACCCCGGACTCAAATTCGTCGCGGCTGACATTGTGGCAGGAGTGGAACAGCCGCATCGAACAGCCCGTCTCGCCGCAGATTATCTCCGCCGTTCGCGGCTCGGCCAGCTCTTCATAGAAAATGACCGGGATGTTCCCGTTTTTTACAGTGTTTATTATCTTCGCTACAGTCCGCGCACCCGGCTCGGAGTTGTCCGCGCAGGCGTCGAGCGCGCTGACGAATTTTAAAGAATATCGCTCGGTAAAATTGCGGAATGCGAAGCGGCCGGAGAATACGATTATATCGCGCTTCCCGTTTTTGACTGCGTCTTTGAATCCCGCATCGAGCGACTGAAGCTTTGAGATATACTTTTCGCTGTTTGATTTATAGAACTCGGCGTTGCGGCTGTCAAGCCGGCAGAGCGCGTCGGTTATGACCTTCACCATGCCCTGAGCGTAGACCGGGTCCGTCCAGATATGCGCATCGACAAAGCCCTCTTCATATTCGTGCTCATGTTCATGCTCGTCCTCGTGGCCGTGTTCATGCTCATGCTCATGCGCGGCAAGGCGCAGACCCATTTCTGAAGCGATATCGAGATACTCGCCCGCTCCCGTCGATTTGTCAAAGAGCTTCGCCGACCAGGTCTCCATATTTTCGCCGACGCGGATCAACAAATCCGCATTGCTGACCGCTTTCATATCGGCGGGTGTAGGATCATATGAGTGGCTCTCCATTCCGGGCGGGAGCAGCAAAGTCAAATCTACTCTGTCCCCGGCAATCTCGCGCACGAAATCATACGGCACGAACAGCGTGCATACAACGCGGAGCTTATCGCTCTTCGATTCAATTTTTCCGGAGGAGCAGGCGGCAAGCGAGAATATCATCGCCGCGCAGAGTATAACCGCCGCCGCGCGCAAAAACTTAGTTTTCATTCTTTTTCCTTTCGGCGCACTCGGCGCAGACTCCGTAGAGCACGGTGTTCTCCTCGCTGAGGGTGAACCCGTGGTGCTCGAAGATATGCTCCGCGACCTTGTCGAGAAAGCCGCACTCGACATGGAGCAGCTTCCCGCACTCGGAGCATTTGAGATGATAGTGGTTGCAGCAGTCCGCGCTGTCGCCGACATATTGATAGCACGCGCTCTCCCCGTCGTGGAGCACGAACTTGCGCACGCTCCCCTCGCGCAGCATTTTTTCGAGATGGCGATAGACCGTAGCCTTGCCGACCGGGCAGCCGCGCTCGCCCAGAATATGCGATATATCCTCGGCGGTCAGATGCCTGCCGCCGCTGCTTTTAAGCAGATTGAGAATGAGTTCGCCCTGCTTTGTGTTGTAACCCATAAAAAGCACCTCTTTGAGCTTCGGCAGAAAAGAGAAAAATATTCCGCCGCAAACTGAATTTGAGAATCGTTTTCAATTTTAATCCCGAAAGCGCGGTTTGTCAAGAGCGGAGTTTCGCTTCGCTCAAAATTGTGCAGTAGGGGCAGATATCATCAGCTCGCGAAATCTGTACAATTTTATTGGTGCGACTTGTAGGGTGCGGCGACCTCGACGCACCGATGCCGCGTGGGCGGCAGGAAAGGCTTATCATAGCCAACTTTTAAAAACAATTTTTATAACAATGTAAAATTTTATTTCGGCTCCCTTGTGTAAAGGGAGCTGGCTCGGCGTAAGCCGAGACTGAGGGATTGCGGCACAGAACCGACTGATTTTGTATTGCCATCTTCCGAATTTTAGCACTTTGTAGGGACAGCCGCAAGGGCTGTCCCTACAAACTATCGGTAATAGATATTTCAAAAAATTTTGTCCCGCTCTTGGCTACGGTGCATAAAAATCTATACACTCCGCAATATCCCGAAAAAAAAACAGCTTCATCCCGGCGTATCTGCCGAAATGAAGCTGAATAAATATTTTATTTTTCCGCGATGTCTCTACGTTTGTATTTCGACGAAGGGATAAACGCGAACACGGCGATAACCGCAACGAACAGCGCCGACATTACTTTTATATACAGCTCCGAAAGTCCGATGTTCTGCGCCGTCTCCTGTCCGAGCGCGATATAGACCGCCGCATATGTCACGAGAACGACAAAAAATGCTATTATCAGTCCGTTTCGCGCTTTTCTGCGTGAACCTTCGCGGTCGGGGTCATACGGGAGCGCGAGCCACGCCGCGGTTATCATTATCGGCGAGACGCTGCCGGAGAGCACGGAGAGAATAATATACAGCACCGTGTTTTTTTCGCTCCTGTTGTTTTTGAGCATCAGGATGCCGCAGGACGCAAAGCCGATTGAATTTATTATATCCCCCGCTATGCGCACTCCGCTTGTGAGCCCGTTGAAGTTCGGTATGCACACCGCCGCATCCACTAATATAAATATCGCCATAACGCAGAGCAAAGCGGGCATTATTTTTTTCGTCAGGCGTAAGTCTGCATTCCCGCTCTTCTTGATTCGCGACGATGCGGTTATCGCCGAAACGCCTATGAGTATTAATATGATCGCCAAACACAGCGAGACGATTTTTTCCGCCGCCGGGCTGCCGGCTAAAAACGGCGAAATGCCGTTTGTCAGCGCGCCGATAACAGAAAACACGCCCGCGAGGGTATAGAGAAGTATTTTTCGTCTGTTCATTTTTTCGCTTCTTTCATTCGGTCAAGTTCTTTTTTGTATTCTTTAAGTTCTTCTGCGCTTGCTGCTTTTACTTCGTTCGCCTTTTTGAATGGATCATCGCCTGACAATTCGGGCTTTGTTTCGTAAAAAGATAAAAGCTCCGGTATATACAAGGCAAGCATCACTATCATCAGCGCGAAAGCTATCCACGAATTGCCGCTTTTTAAAAAATTTGGTACCAAATGAAATAACAAAATATCAAAAACGAATATTAAAATTCTTTTGCTTTTTGATATTGTTTTTTGCCCGCTGTCGGCACAGAAACAAATTGTTATAGATACCAAAGACAGCGTCATGACGGCAAAAACAAATTTTGCCGTGCCTTCTTTTCCTTTTATTATCAGCGCAAGACTCACCGCATGACCGATAACACTCAATATCGCCGCAACTATCGGCAGTATAGAGTAAGAAAGACCGTTTTTGAGAACGCTTATCACAGCATTTGCGCAGACAGTCACGGCAATGGCAGGAAAAATTATCTTCGCTGCAATTATTGCCGTTTTCTTTTCGGCTTTTTCGTGTTTTGAGTCAATTCTCAGTTTTACCGAGACTGTAGATGTCGCCAAAAGAATAACTGCGGCAACAGCCCGAAGCCAAACAGAACCGAGCGATACGCCGAAAACGATTGCATTATACGGTATAAATTTTTCAAAGAAAACGGACAACGCGCATATAACGGCAAGACTAAAAGATATACCAACAAAAATATCGTATGTCTCATTCTTCTTCATTTTCATTTTCTCCATTTATTCTGCCGGCAAATAGAATTCGTCATTGCCGTATACGCTTTTTATTTCGCGCCAACTGAGTCTTTCGGAGCATATCACCGTGCCGCACTGATCCGACTCTTCGGATAAATCTATATCGTCTTTCCATATAAAATATCCGTCTTTCTCTTCGAGCGACGCTTCTAAGATTTCGCAGGTGTATTTTTCGTCAGTCGGGCGGAGCGACAAAGATATAAGACCGGAAAACTCAAGCTCGATTGCAGCCGAAGAATCGATTTGGCTTTGTATCAAAACGCGCAGTGTGCGTCGGTCGTTGATAGGATACATGCTTTTTTCCGCAGTAGTATATGCTCCGCTTATATAATGCATCTCTTTGATGCAGCTGTCATGGAAACTGTACATTCTATCCATGAGAGCCGATATGTCTTCTTTGCTTGAAATTTTATTCCACATAATTTTATTTTTTCTTCGCCTTTTTCTTTTTGTCCTTAGGGGTCGAGACGGCGATGAGTGCAAGACCCATGTCGGTAACGAGAGTCAGGCAGAGGAACAGCCAGTCGGTCACAGCGCGGAACGTGTCGCTCGGCAGAGTGAGATTGGTTATTATGTATGCCGCAACGATAATTACCGCGCCGACGATAAGCTCGATAACGCCAGCCTTGCGGAGCTTTTTGCATTCGCCGTCCGCTCTTTCGCGCGCGAACGCGCCGGAGACAAATATGGAAGCGGGATTTCCCGTCATCGCGGCGAACACGGCATATGCAATTTTATTTCTTCGGATGAATACCATGTTATTTTTGAACATGATAACGGCTGCGGCAATGTGTCCCGCCGCGCCTATTAGTTCTGCTATAATTCTGACTGCGTCGAACGCCGTTTCAAAATGTACAGCGGTGTTTATGATATCCGCCGCGAGAATTACTGCGAAGCCGACGAAGCATATCGGCATAACAACAGTGCGGACTGCGGAATCCTTCGGATTCTTGCCGGACTGCGCCGCAAGTATAAATGAAGAAACTGCCGCCGCGAGCGTCAGAACCGCGCCCGCTATCATCGAAATTGTAGCGCTGACCGTCATCTTGGTCGGATAAAGCGCGAGCGCGCCCGAGAAGAAAAGATAGAAAAGTCCTGAAATAATATAGAGCCCTTTTCTGTGTTTGTTCATTTTGTACCCTCCGTCAATTTATTCTCTCCCGATATTATTTGCCGGGTAAAATCCTTTTACGCTCACTTCGCCGCCGGTTATTACTTCGCGCTCTCCGTTTTCGAAAATAACTTTAAGCCCGAAATTTTCGGCGATTTCAACGGCGAGTCCTTTTTTTATTTCTCCGCCGCGCTCGATGCTTATCTCCTCGCCGATAACGGCGCAGTTCTCGCGGTATTCTTTTAGATATTCCTCTCTTTTTTCGGGAAATCCCGCGTTTATCAAATCGAGCTCTTCGATAACGGCGGCGATTATCTGCGCCCTGCAAAACTCTCTTTTGCATATTATTTTCAGAGACGAAGCAATATTGCGAAGCTCCGGCGGAAAGCCGTCTTCGCTTTGATTCACATTTATGCCGATCCCCATCACGGGACCCGCCGCTGTCATCTCGGTTAAAATGCCGCATATCTTCATCCTGCCGCAGACTATGTCATTGACCCATTTTATTTTGCTTCCCGCATGGCAGACTTTTTCTATCGCGCGGCGCACCGCAACCGCGCCCCATGCGGTTATCTCGCTTATCTCATCCGGGTTCGCGTCGCCCGTACCGAGCAAAAAAGAGAGATAAATTCCGACTCCTTTGTCCGATTCAAATCGCTTGCCGCGCCTGCCGCGCCCTTTCGTCTGGCAGTCAGCTGTCACGCAGTCGCCGGGTCGGGCTTTTCCCTCGGCGCACCAATTTTTCAGGATAGTGTTCGTCGAATCCACCGTGTCAAAGACGGCGATATTATTTTTTCGCTCTTTTGTGAGATATTTTTTTATCTCCTCGGCGGAGAGAATATCAGCCTGCATTTTTCTTCTCGTCCTCCTCAAGATGCCTGCGCCAGTGGAACAGATACTGCTGCGCTATTCCGCGCACTCCGTCCATGCACTCGGGCAGACCGTTCGGGTAGAGTTCGCCGACAACGCGGCGCACCCAGACATCTATCGGGAACGCATCAACGCGCCCGAAGCCGAATAATAATGTGCACTCCGCAACTTTCGCGCCGACACCTTTTATTTTTAACAGGCTTTCGCGAGCTTCGTTATCAGAAGCACTTCTGAGCGCGGACAGGTTCACTTCACCGCCCGCTACCTTGCGCGCGGCGTCGATTATATATTTATTTCTAAATCCCGCTCTCAGCGGCGCGAGATCGTCCGGTTCGAGAGAAGCCAGTTTTTCGGCTGACGGGAACGAATATCTCCCGCCGGGGAGCTTATCTCCGAAGTTTTCGCAGAGCCTGCCGATTATGCCCTTTATTCGCGGTATATTATTATTCTGAGAGATAATAAACGAGCAGAGCGTCTCCCACTCGTCTTGCTTTAATATTCTTATCCCCGGATATTCCGAGCACGCTGTTTTGAGATTTTCGTCCGCGCTCAGGCGCTTGCATATCGCGGTATAGTCGCGGCCGAGGTCAAAATATTTTATCCATATGTTTTTTATTTCGTCTGGCGTCGTGTTTTCAAAAAATAATCTATCGCCGTCCTGCTTTAATCTGAGCTCGTGGTTCATCGCCACTCCGCTCCAGCTGCCGTCCGCATTCTCGCTCCAGCGAAACGCCTGACCGCAGTCGAGTATCAGCGGCAGACTGAAACAGCGAAGCCCGGTTATTATGCTTCCGCCGTCCGTCTGCAAAATTTTGTCACAATCCAACTCAAATCCGCTCCTTTTGTTATATAAGCGAAATATATTTAAATTCAGAAGTAAAGAAAATATAACAAATTGTATATATTTTCGACTTTGATTTATCTATCCACATCAGCTTGTCAAGGTTTTTCAAGCGTTTTTGAAGAAGTTATCAACATTTTCCACATAGTTTTCCACATATCACGCGCGAAAGTGTGATTACAGTTCGTATAATCGGCTTTTCTCCGCCCGTCGGTATATTTCACGCCCGAAAAGTCAAAAATAATCAACACATGACATTCGGAGGGCAAGAAAAAATGATAAAAGGTGTGAACCGTCAGGTCATAGAGATAACGCAGACCAAATGCGAATATTTTGAAAAAGTGCTGTTTTTCGTCAAACCCGAATACGCCGCAACGAGCGAGGGCACGCTGCGCGAGCGGGCAGGTCTGATAGCAGACAGCGCGGGTATCCCTCCGGCAAGCAAGCTCAAAAAGAGAAAAATTATCTCCGCGCTGAAATTCGCCTGCTCCGCGCTCGCGGGAGCCGCGGTGACGGCGCTGATATCATTTCTGCTTTAAATAATAGCTGCAAAATCTGTTCATCACGCAGGCGGGACAATTCGGTCTGCGTGCGATGCACACCGCCCTGCCGTGAAGCACGCAGCGGTGGCAGAAATCGTTGCTCTTTTTAGGATCGAGCAGAGCTTTCAGCTCTTTTTCTACTTTTGCCGGGTCTTTTGTGTCAACAAGCCCCAGCAAATTTGTTATTCTGATAAGATGCGTGTCCGCAACAACTGCCGGCTTGCCGTAGACATCGCCGACTATTAAATTCGCGGTCTTTCTGCCGACTCCCGGGAGCTTGATAAGCTCTTCGATGGTATCAGGCACTTTGGAATCATATTTTTCAATGAGCATCCGGCTCATCGAAACTATGTCGTTAGCCTTTGCGCGGAAAAAGCCGCAGGGGTGGACTATCTCCTCGACCTCGGCAACATCGGCGAAAGCGAGGCTCTCGAGCGTCGGGAATCGCTCAAAGAGCACGGGGGTGACTAAATTTACACGCGCGTCGGTACACTGAGCCGAGAGTCTGACTGCTATCAGCAGGCGATAAGGCTCCTTTTCTTTAAGCGAACACAGAGCATCCGGATATTCTTTTTCGAGCGCCGCCACAGCGAGGGCGGCCTTTTGCTTTTTTGTCATAGCTTACCTCTTCGGGATTATCTCTATCCAATATCCGTCCGGGTCAGAGATAAAATATATCCCCATGCCCTCGTTTATATAGCAGACGCAGTCCATCTCTTTATGCTTTTTGAGCGAGGCCTCGTAGTCGTCCGCAGTCAGCGCGAGATGAAATTCACATTCGCCCAAATCATATGCCTGCGGGTGATCTTTGAGACAGGTAAGCTCAAGAGAAAAAGAGCCGCTGCCGTCGCCCATGAAAACTATTGTAAAAGAGCCGTCCGACGCTTCTTTGCGGCGAATCTCTTTGAGTCCGAGAGCTTCGTTATAGAATTTTATGCTCTCGTCGAGATTTTTTACATTGAAGTTAAAATGATTGAATTTGTATTCCATGCTGCACCTCAGTATTTATAAGTCAGTCCGAAAAGCTCGGTTTCGTTCTTTTTGTCGTTTTTATATATCTCTTTGCGCACGGTTATCATGCCGAGCGTGATATAGCCGAGCTTATGATAGAGCGCGAGCGCAGCTTTGTTATCGGGCGAAGCCTCGAGGCAGATCGAAGTATAGCCTCTGTGGGATTTTATCTTATCTTCCGCAAGCCCGATAACGCGCGTGGCGATTCCCTGTCCGCGTTTCTGTTCATCAACATAGATATCTTCTATCCACGCGGTGTTGCCCGTGCGGTAATTTATATGGACAAAGCCGACTGTATCTTTTTCGTCAACTATCACAAATAATTCGCCGTTTCCGTGGGTCCACTCTTTGAGCGTCTTTTTCGCCGCTTTCATTCGGCTCTCGTCGGGCTTGTCCGTGCCGAAATGCAGACCAGCGCTGAATCCGAAGTACCGCGCTATTCTCTCAACGGTCTCGTCTTTGTATTTTCCGCCGAATTTCTTGAGCTTTGTCATGATAAGGCTTCCTTTCTTATACATATTTTTATTATATCATACTTGTTTACCCATGAAAAGCAGAAAACATTGCTTATAAAACAAATCGGAGGAATATTGCCGGAAGATGTAAATATCTGTTTATAAATCAGGCTTTTAAAAAATCAAATCTTTGCTGTTCAGTTTTCAAGGTAACTTAAATCCGACAAAATAAATTCGGCTACTAAAAAGCTTTCTTTGTTTAATTTTCAAGGTAACCTGAAAACGGCAAAATAAATTCAGAAGTGTAAAGCAGGCTTTCACTGTTCAGTTTTCAAGGTAACTTACACAAAACAAGGAAAACAAAAAATTTTGCATATTATTATAGTATATAGCACTTGTAATTGATTCAAATATATATTATAATATCTTAGTAACCTGATAAGCATCTTAAGCGAGGCTTTGTTTTGGTCATGTGGCGTGGCGGGTCCTGTGCGGCGGGGCGCCGTGAACCATGTCAGGCGGGGAACCGAGCAGCATTAAGCGGTCTGCACTGTGCGCCACAGTCCGCCTGCCCGCCGCATGACCAAGATAAAGGCTCGTTTTTGTTTTTATCAAAAAGTATCTTAAAAGGACGGTCTGTTATGTACCGTGTGCTCTACAGAAAATGGCGTCCGCAGACTTTTGAAGAGGTCTACGGTCAGCCCCATATAACCGCGACGCTCAAGAATGAGCTCGTCAGCGGCAGGGTTGCCCACGCCTATCTGTTCACCGGCTCGCGCGGAACGGGCAAGACCACCTGCGCGAAGATTCTTTCAAAGGCGGTCAACTGCCTCTCGCCGCATGACGGCGACCCCTGCAACGAGTGCGAGATATGCCGCGGCATCGACAACGGCTCGGTGCTTGATGTTATTGAGATAGACGCCGCTTCAAACAACGGCGTTGACAATATCCGCGATCTTCGAGACGAGGCAAACTTTACGCCTGTCAAAGCGAAGTACAGAGTTTATATTATAGACGAGGTTCATATGCTCTCGACCGGCGCGTTCAACGCTCTTCTGAAAATTCTCGAAGAGCCGCCGGAGCATGTTATATTTATCCTCGCTACTACAGAAGTACACAAGCTCCCCGCGACTATTCTTTCGCGCTGCCAGAGATTTGACTTTAAGAGAATAACACCCGAGGATATCTGTGCGAGACTCCAATATGTCGCCGAGCATGAGAATATCACTCTCGACGAAGACGCCGCCGCGCTGATAGCAAAAGTTGCCGACGGAGCACTGCGAGACGCGCTCTCTCTGCTCGACAGATGCTGCGCCGTTGACGAACATATAACAAGCGAAGTCGTTACAAAGAGCGCGGGACTCGCAGGGCGCGATTATCTGATGCGCCTGTCCGAATGTATAATTAAAAAGGACTGCGCCTCAGCTCTCGGAATAATTAACGAGCTGCACATGAACTCATGCGATATGGAGCGTCTCTGCTCCGAGTTCATGTTCCACCTGCGCGACCTGATGATAGTCAAAACGGTCAAAAATGCGGACAGCATTCTGATAGCTACAGACGATGAACTGAAATCTCTGAAAGCTCTCGCGGAAAAACTGCCGCTCGAAGAGCTGCTCTATGATTTAAATATTATCGAAGACACATTCTCGCAGATAAAGCGCTCGTCTAATAAGAGAATACCTCTCGAAATGGCGTTCGTGAAGCTCTGCTCCGAGTCGCTTGATTCGGAGAATGACGCTCTGCTTAGAAGAATATCCGCGCTCGAAGCAAAATTGGCTTCCGGCAATTTCACGGCGGCAAGCAGTGCTGTGCCCGTTGAAAATAAGCCGAAAGCTCCCGAACAAATAAAAACAGCCGTTCCCGAGCCTCGTCCGCAAACAAAAGCGGAAGAAGTGAAAAAAGCTCCCGAGCCGCAGAAAGCTGATATAAAAGAAAAGGCTCACGAGCCGAAAACGGAAGCTTCTGTTGAACATCACGCTCCCGCGCCATCACCCGAGGGCACGAACGGCGAGACGATTCAGTTCTCCCGCTGGGCGGAGGTCATGGACGAGCTTCAGAAAGTAGATGCGCCGCTCCACGGAATACTCAACGGCGCGAGCGGATATGAGCGCGACAACTTTATTCTTATAAAGAGCGAGAATCCCGCGCTCTCGTCTTTCATCAAGCAAGACACCCACGCAGTGCTCTTAATGAAAGCAATTTTCGCGGTTACCGGCAAACGGTATAAAATAGGTCTTTATAAAGCCCCCGAACAGCACAGTGGCAAAGACCCGCTCGAAGGGCTTATAAAAAAAATAAACGATTTCAAAAACAGTTGAAGTAAGGAGAAATAATCATGAAAGCAAGAATCCCCGGCGCCCAGCAGGGCGGCAGTGCAAATATGATGAAGAAAATTCAGGAGATGCAGGAGGAGATGGCCCGCGTCCAGCAGGAGGTCGAGGAGACCGAGTTTTCCGCCAGCGCAGGCGGCGGAGCTGTTGAAGTGACAGTCAACGGACGCCACGAGGCTGTTTCCATAAAAATGGCTCCCGAGATAATCGACCCCGAAGAGCCGGAGATGCTCGAAGATCTGATAATCGCCGCTTTCAACGAGAGCGTTCGCAAGGCTAACGACGCTATGGAGCAGGGCATGGAGCGCGCCAAGGGCGGACTTTCCATCCCCGGACTTTTTTGATATGGCGCAGAACAATGCCGCTCCGCTCGCGAGATTGATAGAGCAGTTTGAGCGCCTGCCGGGAATCGGCAGAAAAAACGCCCAAAGGCTCGCATATCACATTCTTTCGATGACGGACGAGCAGGCAAAAGAATTTGCCGACACGATAGTTGAGGCGAAGACAAAAATTCACCGCTGCCCAATATGCTGTGACTTGACCGACGCGGAGCTCTGCCCGATATGCAAGAGCCCGTCGAGGGACAAGAGCGTTATCTGCGTTGTCGAAGACCCGAAAGCGGTCATGGCTATCGAGCGCACGCACGAGTTCGGCGGAGTATATCACGTTCTCCACGGGCTGATATCCCCGATGAACGGAGTCGGTCCGGACGATCTCTGCATAAAAGAGCTTGTCAACAGACTTGGCGACGGCGAAGTAAAAGAGCTTATCATGGCTACTAATCCGACAGCCGAGGGCGATGTCACGGCTCTGTTTATCTCAAGGCTCGTAAAGCCGCTCGGAGTGAAAGTATCGCGCCTTGCTTACGGAATTCCCGTCGGCGCGGATCTTGAATATGCCGATAATTTCACTCTCACAAAGGCTATCGAGGGCAGAAAAGAGCTCTGATAAAAAGAAAAGTTTTCCACATTCTTTTAGTTTTCCACATACCGGTTTTCCACACTTTCCACATCGGTGTTTTTAAGGGTGTGGAAAAGTAAAATTTTTCCTCATCCGATGTGGAAAACTCAAAATCGCGGTTTCATTGACAGTAAAGGGACAGAGGCACTTTTCCTCACTTTCAACACCCTCTACTACTACTACTAAATATAATATTTATTTATTCACAGACAGGGAGGATCTTTCATGAAATTTGTTTGCGGCACGGCGGAGCTCTCCGAGGCTTGTCTCAACGTGCAGAGAGCAGTATCGACCAAAACATCGATACCCGCAGTAGAAGGTATTCTCATAAAAGCAGTCAGCGGTCAGCTTATTCTCACGGGCTATGACCTTGAACTCGGCATAAATACCGCAATAAAGGCGACAGTTGAAGAAGAGGGCTCGATAATTATCAACGCCCGCATTCTCTGCGACATTATGCGCAAGCTCCCCGGCGAGAGCGTGCGCTTTGAGTCCGATGCGAGACTTCTTGCAAGCATCGTCAGCGGCAACGCAAAATATTCGCTTATCGGCATGAGCGCTGAGGAATATCCCGAGCTCCCGTCAGTCTCCGGTGGATATCCTATTGTTATCAATCAGGGCGTTTTAAAAGATATGGTCAGGCAGACTATATTCGCCGTCGCAGTTAACGACAGCAAGGTTGTTCACACAGGCGTCAAGTTTGATATCAGCGGCAATATACTGAAGCTCATTGCAATCGACGGATTCAGACTCGCCGTCAGAAAAGAGAATATAGATTATTCCGGCGATGATATCTCATTTATAGTCCCCGCGAAGACGCTTTCTGAAATAATGAAATTGATGAACGACGATGACGGAACTATCTCGCTCGGAGTCGGCAAGAGACATATTGTCTTTGAAATCGGCTCTTACAGCGTCGTTTCGAGACTTCTTGAGGGCGAATTCTTAAATTATGAATCCGCTATTCCGCCCAAATGCACAACAAGAGTCAGAGTCAACACCCGCGACATGATAAATTCAATCGACCGCGCTTCGCTCATTATCAGCGAGAAGTACAAGAGCCCCATAAAGTGCGTTTTTGCCGACAATATGATAAGACTCTCGAGCGTAACTTCGCTCGGTACTGCAAGCGACAGCGTTTCGGCCGAGATAGACGGCGACGATGTTGAAATAGGTTTCAATAATAAGTATTTGACCGACGCTCTGCGCGTTGCGGATACAGACGAAGTCAATTTCAAGCTCAACGGCCCCGTCTCGCCGATAATAATCCTTCCGCCCGAGGGTGACAGCTTCCTGTTCCTCGTGCTGCCCGTTAGAATAAAGACTGAGTAAGAAGGATAGAAATGGTTAAAAAACTCAAAGTCAGAATAAAAGAGAAACCGGTCACGGAGAAAAAGATAGACACCGAGTTTATCCGCCTCGACGCTTTTTTGAAGTTCTGCGATGCAGTTGTGACCGGCGGACACGCAAAGTTCGTTATCCAGGACGGAGAAGTAAAAGTCAACGGCGAAGTCTGCACTTCGCGCGGCAAGAAGCTCCGTCCGGGAGATACGGCTGAATTTGAACACAAAATATACAAAGTTATCTGATATGTATGTAACACAGCACAATGCAAAAGATTTCCGCAATCTTGAAAATGCAGTAATTTTGCCGGACAGGTCTATAAATATAATTTTCGGCGAAAACGGTCAGGGCAAGACGAATCTCATTGAGAGCATCTGGCTCTTTACCGGTTGCCACAGCTTCAGGACAAGGAAAAATTCCCAGCTTATACGCGAGAACTGCGAGCGCAGTATGCTCGATATAAGCTTTTTTGCATTTGATAGAGATCAGACGGCTCGGCTCGAACTGACGGATAAAAAGAATGTGTGGATAAACGGCGTTCATAAAGACACTCCGCGAAGACTCATCGGTGAGTTCCCGGCGGTGCTGTTTTCCCCGGCAACGCTGTCTATAGTCCAGGACGGACCGGGCGAGCGCAGAAAATTTATAGACATAGCTATAAGCCTTGTCAAACCAAACTATGCAGGAATACTTTCAAAATATATCAAAACTCTCTCCGAGCGCAACGCGCTGCTGCGTCAGGCTGCGGCGAGCGGGAATATAAGCTCCGATATGTTTTTTTCATGGGACGCACAGCTGTCCGCTCTCGGAGCAAAAATACTTCGCTATCGCTTTGAATATCTCGATATGATAAAAAAGCAGGCTGCGGAAAATTATTCCGGAATAACCGCCGGGCGCGAAAAGCTGACGGTCAGATATGATACATTCTGCAAAGCTACCGATTTTGACGAACAATCGGCGGCGCAGACTATGCTCGACGAGCTCGAAAAAAGCCGCGAGACCGATATCCGACGCCAGTTTACAGGCACAGGTCCGCACAAAGACGATCTTTCATTTTTTATAAACAATAGGAATGCCCGCATCTACGGCTCGCAGGGTCAGCAGAGATCCTGTGCCCTCTCATTAAAATTAGCCGAGGCGGACATACTCGAAAAAATCACGGACGAAAGCCCGATAATCCTGCTCGACGATGTTATGAGCGAGCTTGACGACGGGCGACAGGAACTGCTGCTCGAACGCCTCGGAAAAAGGCAGGTTTTCATAACTTGCTGCGATCCGTCCCAGCTGCTGCGGCTGCAGAAGGGTAAAGCGTTTGAGATGACGGACGGCAGTATAAATGAAATATGAGGAGGGAGACTGATGTATCTTCATCTCGGTCAGGACAAGGTCGTGAGCATGGACGAGATAGTCGGAATTTTTGACCTCGACACTTCGACTGTTTCAAAAGCTACGCGCGATTATCTCGCGAAGGCCGAAAAGGACGGCTGTGTTACGAATGTCTGCACCGATCTTCCGAAATCGTTTATAGTCTGCATCGGCAGAGACAAAAAAACGCACGTCTATATTTCACAGATATCGTCGTCAACGCTGCTCAAACGCACGGAGTATGTTGACAGTCTTTCAAATATCTGAGTGAGGGGATAACAAATGAAAAAGAGGAACACCGGAATTAACCTCTTTAAGCTGTTTTCCATGTTCATGATAGCCTTGCTTCATGTTCTGGGAATGGGCGGGATAACCGGAGCTGCCGCGGGAACAAGCAGCTACTATCCGGTTTATCTTATGCAGAATGCGGCATTCTGCGCGGTCAACTGTTACGCACTCGTCAGCGGGTATCTTATGCTCGGCAAAAAGATAAAGCCATCGAGGATAACAGAATTGTGGTTCGAAGTATTTTTCTACAGCGTCGGTCTGTCTGCGATTATGATATCAATCTACCGCGAATTTTTCAGCGCGCAGAATATAGTCTATGCACTGACTCCGATAGTTTCAAAGCAGTATTGGTACATGACCGCGTATTTTCTGATGTATTTATTCATCCCGATGATGAACAAATTCGCAGAGGCGGCAGATAAGAAGAGCTTCACTGCGGTTATAGCTGTTATTCTGCTTCTGACAACGGGTTCGTTTATAATCGGAAAAGACGGATTCCAATTTTCCGAGGGCTACAGCCCGATATGGCTCATGGTCATGTATCTTGTCGGCGCGTATATGAAAAAATTCGGCGTCGGCGCTAAGATGAAATGGTACAGTGCACTGTTATTTTATATAATATCCGTCGGATGCAATTTTGCGCTAAATATATTTTTAAAAGATCCGATGAAAAAGATATTCACGGACGGCACCGTAAATTATCTGACATATATTTCGCCTTTTGTGGTCTTGCCCGCAATCTTCCTTTTCATATTCTTCTCGAAGCTGAAATTCGGAAAGAAAACGGAGAAATTTATAAATTATATAACCACCGCCGCTCTCGGAGTTTATCTGATACATACTCACCCGCTCGTGTTCAATAAGCTGATGAAAGATATCGCGATGCCGCTCGTCAATCACGGCACGGCGGCGATGATTTTCGGCTCGATTGCAATGGCGCTCGCTGTATTTATAATATGTATAGTAATAGACCTTCTGAGAATACAGCTTTTCAAGCTGATAAGAATAAACGCACTGTGTAAAAAGCTCGACGAAGTGTTTAACAGCAAAAAGAGGAAAACTATTGAAATCGAAGAGCCGGCAATTGAAGCGGGGCAGATTGAAGAAACAATAAATATATAAAATTAAAGCCGGAAGATTTTTTCTTCCGGCTTAATTTATTTGATTTTCAGCAGCAGCTTCGCCATTTTTCTTCCGAAGTGTTTGCGGTAGATATCGAGATATTCGTATTTGTCGAACTCACCGTCGCCCTTTATGAGAATCTCCATCGGAACTCCGGCGAGAGATATCTCCGTCCCCGTCTCGCGAAGTCCGCAGCGAAGATAAAATTCCTTTCTGCGAACGGTCATCGGCTTGTTTTCGTCCGGCTTTTCTATTTCGAGCAGGAGGTTGCGGCGCGGGAAAGTCTCGCACAGGGCGGGGATAATTTTTGAACCCAGTCCCTGACCGCGTTTGTTGCCGTCAACGGCAAGGTACATCAAAAGCACCGATTTGCTGCCCGTGCAGGTTATCGCGAGAGCGCAGGGCTCGCCGTTTTCATATGCGGCAAACATTTTTATTATATTATTCTTCTGTAATTTTAAAAGCCTCGAAAAAGGCATTCTCTCTCTTATCGGAAAAGCCTCTTTATATAGCTTTTTTACATAATTTACATCTATTTTAGAAACTTCGCGCAGTACCATTTTATATTACCTCAGTGAATGAATTTCATTATCAGCTCCGCTATGAACACGGCGGCGCAGGACGCGGCGGCGACGGTAAGCAGACCGCGCTCGAAATATGCGAGAATCAAAGCTACGACAAAGCCCGCTATCGCGCTCGGGAGACTCGCTGTGGATGAAAATATCGCGGGAACCGTCATAACGGCGAGCACCGCATACGGGACATAATAGAGAAAAGAATTTATGAATCTGTTTTCTATCTTTTTCTTGACCAAGACGAGCGGGAGCATTCTGACGAGATATGTAACTCCCGCCATGACGGCAAGACCGGAGAAAAACTGAATGTAGTTATTCATCGGCGCTCACCTCCTCTGTCTGCTCCTCTTTTATCGGGGCCACGAGCGCAAACAGTACGCTCGCCGCAACGGCGCAGATAATTATCGCGAAACCGCTCGGCACTTTTGAGAGCACGGGAATAAATTTAAATGCGCAGCTCAGAGCGATTGCAGTCAAGATGCAGAGCAGAGTCGGCAGGCTCTTTTTCGCGGGCGGGACTATTATTGCTATAAACATTCCGTATATCGCGATTCCGAGAGCGGAGACGAGCATTGCGGGCAGGATATTTCCGGCGACAGCACCCAGGAGAGTACCGAGACTCCAGCCGAGATAGGGAGTCAGGGTGAGTCCGTAGAGATATTTTCTGCCGAGCGGCGCGCCTTTTGAAATAGCGACCGCGAAAACTTCATCTGTATTGACAAACGATATTAAAAATCTATCAATCAATCTCACGCTCTTTCCGAGCTTCTGCGAGAGCGAGACGGACATGAGCGAATAGCGCATATTGATAACAAACTGCGTCAGCGCCAGCTCAAACAGCGATCCGCCGCCCGTGATTATCGGCACTGCCGCCAACTGCCCGGCGGATGTGACATTTGTCATCGAGATCACCACCGCCTCCCACGCCGTGAGTCCGTGGCTGACCGTGAATATTCCGAACGCAAAGGCGACCGACAGATAGCCTAAGCATATAGGCATTCCGTCGCGCAGTCCCTGCGAAAAGCTGTTTGTTTCTTTCTCCATAGTATTATCTCCGATTGAACGCAAAAAACATTTTTTTTACATGGCTTTATTAATACTGCCGTTAATTATACCACACATGACGCATAAAAGACAGACGGCAAGACTATAAATTTATGTGCCGGATAAAATAAACAAATGGTAAATTTGCTCAAATGGTGGTTGATGAAAAGATATAAAGGTATTATAATATTATATGAGTAAGCCGATGCCACCGGCTTTCGAAAGGAGCAGAACAATGAAACAGGAAATCAAAGATCTCTATGACCTCTGGCTGAAAAAGACCGAGGGCAATGCTGAACTTCATGACGAACTTTCCGCCATTGAAGGCAAAGAGGATGAGATATCGGATAGATTTTACCGTGCGCTCGAATTCGGCACGGGCGGTCTGCGCGGAGTTCTCGGCGCGGGCACAAACAGAATGAATGTTTTCACCGTCAACCAAGCAACCCAGGGTCTGGCGGATTATCTCAACGCAAAGTATGATTCCCCGTCCGTCGCAATAGCGCACGACTCGAGAATCAACTCGGATGTTTTCGCAAAAGGCGCGGCAGGCGTGCTCGCCGCAAACGGAATAAAAGTATATATTTATCCCGAATTGGTTCCGACCCCGATGCTCTCTTTCGCCGTGAGAAAGCTCCATTGCAGCTCCGGCATAATAATTACCGCGAGCCACAACCCCGCGAAGTACAACGGCTACAAGTGCTATTCGCACGAGGGCTATCAGATGACAGACGCCGAGGCGAACGCCACATACGAGTGCATCAGAAAAGTTGATATCTTCGACGATGTCCGCACCATGGACTTCGACGAGGGCATAAAGAGCGGAAAGATTGAGTTTATTGACAGCAGCGTGAACGAGGCATTCTATGAGTGTGTCCTCTCGCGCAGAGTCAATCCCGACGCCGTCTCAAAGGGCAAGCTTAAGCTGATTTACACTCCCCTCAACGGCACGGGCAACAAGCCTGTCCGCGAGGTGCTCAAGCGCGCGGGCTTCGACGATGTTACGGTAGTCCCCTCTCAGGAGAACCCGGACGGCCACTTCCCGACCTGCCCTTATCCGAACCCCGAGATTCGTCAGGCTTTTGAAGAGGCTCTGAAGCTCGCCGAGGGCAAGAATGTCGATCTGCTCCTCGCGACCGACCCCGACTGCGACCGCGTCGGCATCGCCGTCAACGCCGGAGACGATTACAGGCTCATGAGCGGCAACGAAGTCGGCGTTCTGCTGACCGAGTATATTCTTTCTTCGATGAAAGAGGCCGGCACTCTGCCCAAAGACCCCGTGATAGTCAAGTCGTTTGTAACGACTTCACTCGTTGACCGCGTCGCGGAAAGCTACGGCTGCGCGATACACGATGTGCTGACCGGATTCAAATATATCGGCGAATTTGCGACTAATCTCGAAAAGAAAAACGAGGGCGACAGATTCATTCTCGGCATGGAAGAGAGCTACGGTTATCTTTCCGGTCTGCACGCGAGAGACAAGGATGCGGTAGTCGCTTCTCTGCTCGTCTGCGAGATGGCGGCATATTATAAATCTCAGGGCAAAACCCTCGCCCAGAAGATGACCGAGATATATGAAAAATACGGCTACTACAAAAATATTCTTCTCAACTTCACTTTCGAGGGCGAGAGCGGAATGGAGAAGATGGGCGCTATCATGACCTCGCTCAGAGAGCACGCCCCAGAAGAGATAGCAGGAATGAAGGTTATCGAGACCGCCGACTACAAAAAGTCCGAGCGCGTTGATATAATGAGCGGTAAAATAAGCGCGATAGACCTGCCGAAGTCAAATGTTCTCGCATATAAGCTGCCCGACGGCAACAGCGTCATAGTCCGCCCGTCCGGCACCGAGCCGAAGCTCAAGGCATATATAACTGCCTGCGGCAAGGATGAAAATCACTCCTCGGCTCTCGGCGAAAAGCTCGGCGAATCAATCGAAAAAATTCTCGGCGTAAAATAACGCCCGAACGAAAGGATGATAAAAATGCAGAAGAGAGGAATATGGACAAGAGTGGTCGCCATAGTTCTGGCGGCTCTGATGGCGATAAGCGTTGCTGCGGCGGCAATAACCGCTTTTGCAGAAGAAATGGTTCCCGTAACGGGTCAGAACACCTCGAACACGAAGTGGATAATCATCGCGGCAGTCGCCGCCGTGTGCGTCATTATTGTTTGCGTGATACTGCCCAAAGCCAAGAAAAAGTAAGCTAAAGTAGACAAAATAAATAAATATTTCCTTGAATTTATCTGAAATCAAAAAATGTTCACAATTTGAACACAATTTGGCTATATTTGGATGTCAGAATAAAGAAAGTATAGGAGATATGAATAGAGGTGCTTTCAGGGCGGCGGTATCGGTTTGATACGCTGTCCTGAAAGCTTTTTTTGGGAGGAAAAAACATGAACAGAGATTTTCTTGAGATGATAAAAACCCGCCGCAGCACGCGCAGCTTCAAGCTCGATTCTATACCGGAAGATTTGCTCGACGCAGTCCTCGAAGCAGGCACTTATGCGCCGACGGGCATGAACCGCCAGTCGCCTGTTATAATCGCAGTGTCCGATAAAAAGTACCGCGAAAAGCTCTCGAAGCTCAACGCCGCGATAATGGGCGTCGACAAAGACCCATATTACGGCGCGCCGACCGTTGTTCTCGTGCTCGCGGATCCGAGCGCAAACACATTTGTTGAGGACGGCAGCTGCGTGCTCGAAAATCTGATGCTCGCCGCTCACGCCTGCGATTTGGGCTCGGTCTGGGTTCACAGGGAGCGCGAGATATTCGACAGCGAAGAGGGCAAAAAGTTACTGCGCGAGTGGAATCTGCCCGAAACCCTGCGCGGAGTCGGCTCGATAGCCCTCGGCTATTCCGCCGCCGAACCCACTGCGCGTCCCCCGCGCAAGGACGGATATATAGTAAAAATATAAATAAAAAAGGAACTGCACACGGCAGTTCCTTTTTGTGTTATAAAATATTTAAAGCTTGTTGAGTGTGGCATCTCATGCATCGTTGCCGCTATCGGTGCAGCTAATGAAAAATCGTTCAGTTCAATACTACACTACCCACATCGGGTTAGTTATGCACCACACGGCGGTATCATACGGTGTATTTTTCTCTTTCGGTCTCCATAGAGCCATTTTGATGTTGAAAAATGCCTTTCTGAATCCGCGCAGACGGTATGTTATCTGCGCGCGGACAAAGCCTTTTTCTATTATAGAGATATCTTCGTTGAGTTCCGATTCGCCGCCGATTCTGTGTTCATATATGATTTTTTCGTTGTTGAACACGCACAGAGTCATATTCTTTCTGAGCCTTTCGGCGCGCAGGTGAACTTTCATTCCCGGGATAAATTTAACTTCGTCGCCCTGAACGCAGTCTCTATATGACAGAACGAGCCTCGACGCGTCGGGCGAGTTAGTGATAAACGAGTTGCCGCAGCGCAGAGCTGATAAAATATCTTTTTCGCTGTTTGATTCGGCAAAGACGAATGTTGTCGGCGAAGCGAGCATATTCGATGTGCCGTAGTCGCGGTGATAGTCGCTGCCGCCAACTGCCGCGATTCGCCTGCCGCCGAGAATCTGCCGCTCCCACCAACTGATGCAGGTCATGTTGCTCTGATGCATGAACATGTTCCAGATTTCAACGCAGTCCGCCGGAAAATCTTCGAGCGGCATCCTCCATCCGAAGCGGCTGCAAAACGGGTGGTTTATTGACACCGTGCATCCGTTTGAATGAGCGAGAGCAGACATTGAAAGATACTGTTCGTATTTCTCCGGGCGCGTGCCGTCAAATTCGGGCAGCCCGCTCCCGAATATATTCATGTGCCCGTTTCGCCCGGTGTATTCGGCGCCGGGAATGACGAGCAGATTTTCTGAATAATAGCTTTTGTCGCCGACCGCGTTTTTGTTGTGGTCGGTGATTATTATCCAGTCGAGACCCTTGGCTTGACATTTTTCAATGAGCTCGTCAGGCGTGTATTTTCCGTCGCTGATTGAAGAATGCATATGCGTGTCGCTGCAGAGCCATATTCTGTTTGGCATATCGAGTCTCCTTTCGTGAAAATTAGAAGCGTGAAAGTTAGTAAATTAAAAAAATACTTTTTATAACTTCATTTTGTGCCGCCCTGCGGCATCGGTGCGTCGGGTCTGTACAGTGCAGTATGATAGTATACAGGTAGTGCAAGATGATAGTATACAGTTTTGTGATATATTAGAAGGCAAGGAAATGACCTAAAAGGAGGTTGTTCTAATGCCTTGGAAGGACAAAACTGTGGAAAAATTAAGAAAAGAATTTGTGGAGGCCGCAAAGACCTCTAAAAACTTCAGCTCGCTTTGTCGTGAGTTCGGTATCAGCCGAAAAACAGGCTACAAATGGGTAGAACGCAACAGCCAATCTTGCTCAATGTCAGACCGAAACCATGCTCCGCTGCACATTCCCGGCAAAACATCGGTTGAGTTGGAAGAAGCGATCCTTCTCGTCCGTGCAGACAATCCCGAATGGGGAGCTAAAACGATCTTGAAGGTGCTTGAAAACAACGGATATACCGATCTCCCCTGTGTTCGAACAGCAAATAATATCCTACAGAAGAACGGATGTATCAGCGAAACGGAATCTCAAAAGCGTAAAGAATTTCTTCGCTTTCAAAGAGAACATTGCAATGAGCTTTGGCAGACCGATTTCAAAGGAGATTTTGCTTTACTTGACGGTACACGTTGTTTTCCTCTCGACATCATAGACGACTGCTCTCGCTACTGTCTATGCATAGACGCCAAGGAAAAAGCAGGCGGGATAATGCCGTCGTTTGAAGCTACTTTTAGGAAGTATGGGCTTCCAAAAGCCATTTTGTCCGACAACGGCGGCGCATTTGCGGGGTTTAGGGGCGGCTACACTCTCTTTGAGCGATGGCTGATGGATCTGGATATACTGCCAATCCACGGCCGACCTCTGCATCCTCAAACGCAAGGGAAGATCGAGCGATTCCACCGCACGATGAAGAACGAACTTCTAAAACGAACAGTATTTATCAACCTTGCCGATGCGGATATACACCTTAAGGAATGGCGAACCAAGTACAACGAAGTAAGGCCTCACGAAGCGATTGATATGCGTTGTCCCGCAGATGTTTACATACCGAGCGTACGGAAATATCCCGACAAGATAAAATCATACGAGTATAGCGGATTGCACCGGATTCTCAAGGTTAATTTCAAGAGATATTTGAGATTCGACAGAAAGGTGTTTTACCTTAGTGAATCCATGGTAGGTGCAGAGTTGGAATTGCGACCGGAAGGCGCGGATTTTGCCTCGCTTTGCTATCGCAACTACAAGATCGCACAGATTGATCTGAGAAACGAACAACTTCTCAATCGTCGCATTTCACGGCTTGATTGAGCCGCCCGCCGCTTTTGGAAGCCTCTCTACGCTACGCTCCGTTCGGCTTCCAAAAGCATAAAACCTAAACATAAAATGTGTATACAATCCTCTTGCACAGTTGTTTACAATCTTGCGCTTGACAGGGTCGCCGCACCCTACAAGTTGCTTATCAATAAATCTGTGCAAAGTTCGCGGGTTGATGATATCTGATTATACTGCGCATTTTTTCACTATTCACTGTTCACTAATTGCTTTGAGTGCAAGCGAAATTATTCCCAATCTTTCCATATCTCCGGGCAGTAGCCGACCGTTGCCTGCTTGCCGTTTCGGACTATCGGGGTTTTGAATAATTCTGGGTGCTCGAACAGCTTCTCTTCTTTGTCCTCGTCGTGCGCGAGGTATTTTATGAACTGCTGTTCGTATGCCTTGCTCTTCTCGTCGAATAATTTGTCCATGCCGCCGACGGCTTTCTTGACCGAGGCGTATTCGCCGCGGCTCATGCCGTATTTTGCAACATCGATGAGCTGATATTTTATCCTGCGCTCCTTGAACCAGCGCTCCGCCTTTTTTGTGTCGAAGCATTTTGATTTTCCGAATATCTGTATGTTCATGTTCTTGCTCCTTTTTCTCTTGTATCCGGTGACAATTATATGATAAAATATCTTTGTTGTAAAGGAGTTGAACCGCTTGACGATGGATATGCCGAAAAATGTTGATATTGCGATAAACCTGCTTCAGTCGGCGGGTTTCGAGGCATATGCCGTCGGCGGATGCGTGCGCGACAGCCTGCTCGGAAAAACTCCGAACGACTGGGACATAACGACCTCGGCGAAGCCGGAGGATATGAAATCCGTGTTTGCAGACTTTCACTGCATCGACACGGGCATAAAGCACGGCACGGTGACGGTAGTTATCGACGGCGAGCCGCTTGAAATAACGACTTTCCGCCTCGACGGCGAATATGAGGACAACAGGCACCCGAAAAGCGTGACTTTTACTTCCAATCTCGGCGCGGATCTCGGCAGACGTGATTTTACGGTCAACGCCATGGCTTACAGCAAAATGACCGAGACGGTCGATCTTTTCGGCGGTCAGAATGACCTCAAGAACAAAATAATCCGATGCGTCGGTGACCCGGACAGGCGTTTTAACGAGGACGCCCTGCGAATTCTGCGTGCCCTGCGCTTTGCGTCCGCGCTCGACTTTGAAATTGAAGAGAAAACCGCACAGAGCCTTTTGAAAAACTGCGCTCTGCTCGGAAATATTTCAGAAGAGCGCATAGCAAAAGAGCTGTTAAAGCTCGTCTGCGGAAAAGGCGCAAAGCGAATTCTAACGGACTTTGCCCCGGTGCTGTTTGAAATCCTGCCGGAGCTTCAGCCGATGTATAAAAACAGCCACGACAACCCGCACCACTGCTATGACATATACGAACACACGCTGATAGCCGTCGAGAGCATCGACCCCGAGCCGACGCTGCGTTTTGCAATGCTCCTGCACGACTGCGGCAAGCCCGCCGTCAAAAAATTCGACGAAAACGGCGTTGCGCATTTTTACGGGCATCAGCGAATCAGCGCGGAGATTTCGGCGCAGATACTCGCGCGGCTCAAAGTGTCGAACAAATTCAGGGATGAAATTCTCTTTCTCGTCAGCAATCACGACCGCTGGGAGCTATATGAAAACACGGAAAAAATGCCGCGCTATCTCTCAAAATTCGGTCTCGACGGCGTGCTTAAATTGCTCAAGGTCATGCGCGCCGATGTGCTCGCGCAGTCACCGGAATACAGATACCGGCTCGACCAAATAGCCGATGCCGAAGAAATCGCAAAGAATCTGGCGGCGCAAAAGCCGTGCCTGTCGCTGCGCGAGCTCCAGATAAACGGGCGCACGCTCATGGACATCGGCATCCCGCAGGGCAGAAAGCTCGGCGCGGTGCTCGCCCAATTACTCGACGAAGTGATAGACGGGGTGACAAAAAATACGCAGGAAGCCCTGACGACCCGCGCGAGGGAAATATACAGAGAGATGAAATGAAAAATCCGCCGTGTTGATTTTTTGATGCGGCGGATTTTTGCTTTGTTTGGAGTGGAATGATGTGTATAGTATGGCAGAATATTATCCACCCACAGATTTTGCACAATTTTATTGATATATAACTTGTAGGGTGCGGCGACCTCGACGCACCGCTGCCGCGACAGCGGCACGATGTTAATTTGTAGGATTTATACTCTACCTTTGCGCCATACCATAATCAAACTTTTATACTACCCGCGTTTTCTTTTTAATATCTGCAAAAAAACAAACGAGTCGTGTCTTTGCTCTTACCAGATATACTTCAAACACTGCGGCGTGGCTATTGAAAGCCTGATTATAAAAATTAGCTGGGTCACTTACTTTTTTCTTTGTTGTGGCTTGAGCAATAGACAACTTCCAATTTGCAGAAGCCCTGCACTCTCCACCAACAAACAAAGGCATCCGTCATGAGCAGATGCCTTGATATTTTATAAAACTGTTTTTTCTACCGAAGTGCCCGAGATATATTTCTCTTTTATCTTCATCAGCTCTGCCATGTGCGCTGTCTGAAGATGCGTTTCCTGCTGTTTTGCCGAAGCCCATTTTTCAACGAGCAGTACTGTGTCCGGGTTTTCCGCCGAGAAGTAGTAGTCGTAGCCCTCGCAGCCGTCTTCGGCGCGGACGGTATTGAGAATCCCGGAGGCTGTTATTTCTCTGACGAATTTTTCTCCGCCGCCGGGCTTCGCCGTGTATTTTACTAAGAGCAATAGCATAAAAATCCCCCGCTTATCTGCACTGAGCCGCGATGCATTCGCTCAGGCGCGCCAGATTTTCCATGCCGAGGCTCTCCGCCCTGACGCTCGCGGGCAATCCCGCCGCTTCTATAGCCGCGTTTATCTTGTCTTTCGGGATGCCGAGTCCCGCGCTCAGCGAGTTCGATGCGGTCTTTCTGCGCTGGCCGAACGCCGCCTTGACTACGCGGAAGAAGAATTTCTCGTCCGATATTTCAACAGGCGGGTCGGGTCTGATATCGAGCCTGATAACGCTGCTGTCCACTTTGGGAGCGGGCATGAACGAGCCCGCCGAGACATCGAAGAGCTTCTTCGCGTCGGCATAGTAGTTGACCGCTACTGTTACGGCGCCCGCGTCCCTGCTGCCGACCGGGGCGCAGAGTCTCGCCGCCGCCTCTTTCTGCACCATGACAGTCACCGCGTCTATCGGAATGCGGCTCTCGAGCAGGTACATGATAACCGGCGACGTGATGTAATACGGCAAATTCGCGCAGACTACGACGCGCATTCCGGCAAATCGGCTCGCGATAAGCTCGTGCAGGTCGGTCTTGAGTACATCTGCATTGAGCACTTCGACATTGTCGAAATCTTCGAGCGTCCCCGCGAGAACGGGTATGAGGCGCGTGTCGAGCTCAAGCGAGACGACTTTTTTCGCCCTCTTTGCAAGCTCCGCGGTCAGCACGCCGATTCCCGCGCCTATCTCGATAACGCCGGTGTTTTCGTCCGCGCCGCAGGCCTCCGCCATGCGCGGGCAGACGGTCGGATTTATCAGAAAGTTCTGACCGAGCGACTTCGAAAAAGTGAATCCGTGAGCCGAGAGTATTTCTTTTATAGTATTGATATTTGAAAGATCCTGCATATTATCTCCTTGTTATTCGGTCAGCGAGCAGATGCGCACGCCGAAAAGTCCTGTTTCGACCTTGACCTCAATCGAATCGCCGACTTCGACTTTGCCGCAGCGCTCCTTTGGCAGGTCGATCCACGCATCGACTCCCGCGCCTTTCCACGGGGTCACGCGGATTCTGTGCGGGCCGTCGTAAAACGCGGTTCTGATATCGTCGTCCGTCTCGATAACGACCGTGTTGACATTATGTACGCCGCGGGTGAACGTGTTGTTGAGCGTCATGGCGCAGCCCATTATAGAAAGCGCGGCGAGCAGAACAAACAGCGCCTGCTTCACTCCGCCGACGGAAAAGCCCGCAAACTTCTTCTTGCATATCATATAGGCAACGATAGTCAGCACAATGGCGATAATAATGCTCACGCAGAGCATCGGACCGAATGAGTCGATGGCGTTGTTTATCTCGGTCTCGAAAATCATGAGCGCCACCGGCACCATCGGCGCGCACCAGATGCTCTCCGTGCGTCCGCGGCACATATCGAATGTCAAAAGTCCTATGCTCGCCGCGGAATAGACAACCGCTGCCGCCGCGACGAATTTCACGCTGTGGAAGAACGCGAACAGCGCAAACACCGCTATATTGGCGCACAGCCAAATTATATTTTTCTTTTTCATTGATTTAACCCCTCATTGACGGCAGATTGTATTTTACTGATTCGCACCCTTGCCGCTCAAATATTCTATATCCATTGCGAGAATACGCGCTTTTTGGCAGTGCGACATTTCCTCGCGCTTTTCATTTGTTACCGACGGAGTCAGCGACCGCATCATCAGGCGAAAAGCATTCTCCCTGCGCTCGCCGTCGGTCTCCTCGTATATTTTCCCGAAAGCGATAACGCTCCGATATTTTGTGGTGAAGCGGTCTTCGATCACTCCGCCGTTTTCGACGACGCAAAAGGAGCATTTGTTATCCCGCGCTATGGCGTCGATTTTATGACCCTCGGCGGCGCAGTGAAAATATATTCTCTCGCCGTCATAGGCATAGTTGAGCGGCACGGCATAAGGATAGCCGCCGTCGCCCGCGAGGGCGAGCACACCGTAAGAGCCGTTTTCGAGTATTTCTTTTGCCTGCCCCTCGGGCAGTTCGCGTTCAGCGCGCCTCATTTTTCTGAACATATCGTATCTCCGTGTGGTTTGGTTGAGAAATTTGCTAAAAGTATTTTGTGAATGCCCCGCAGAGAGACAGAACAGTCAAAAAAGAGCGGGTGAAGCAAAGCAGCAATTTGTAATTATAAATGTCGGCGATAGGCAAGCAGTCGATATTGCAAATCAGCACAATCTTGTAGGGGCGGATATCATTCTCCCGCGAAATCCGTACAATCTTATTGCCGCGTATTTTGTAGTGGTCGGCGACTTGTCCGCACACTCACAGCAATCTCGTGTCGTTGATTATCAGCTCGAAGCTGCAATCGAGTCTGGCGGCAGATTTTTTGCAAAGCACCATGCGCTCGAGGAAAATCTCGAAGTATTCCATCACCGGGCAGATGTCCGTGTCGATCTTCAGGCGCAGGATTATTACTCTGTCCTCGCCGTCAACCTCAAGCTCCGAGTCCACGACCGCGTAGTTGACCCTGTCGTGAATGTCCGTGCTGACCGTCTTGCTGTTTCTGACGCGGCTTCTGCGCACGTCGCTCTTGTCCGCGAGGATGAGCGCCGCGGCGATCGGGCTGACGGGCGCCGCCGTCTTTTCGTCGTGGTGTCCAATCGCGCCGACTATCAGCGCGATGTCTTTCGGGTTCACATCGAGACTGCGCAGAATGTTGAATGCGAGGATGCCGCCGCTCTGCGCGTGGTCGCATCGGTTTATCATGTTGCCGATATCGTGCATGTATCCGGCGACCGCCGCGAGCTCGCATTCGTGGTCGCTGTAGTTAAGTATTTCCAGTATCTCGCGCGACATTTTTGATACCGTGCCCGCATGGGCGAGTCCGTGCTCGGTGAAGCCCAGCTCGCCGAGAACGCGGTTGCCTGCGAGGATATAAGTCTTGAGCTCTTCGTTTTCATGAATTTTATCGTAAAGTTCCATTTTTTGCACCTCTTTTTTCGCTTTACAGCGTAAAAAAATTGTAAAAAACCTGTTGTCTATCTTTTCTTTTGCCTACTTTGTGAGTATAATATAACCAATAAAGAGTCTGGAGGTAATTTCAATGTCCACTGTATTAGTAACCGGCGGCGCGGGCTTCATCGGCTCGCACACGAGCGTAGAGCTGCTCAACGCAGGATATGATATCATTATACTCGATAATTTCGTCAACAGCAAGCCCGAAAGCCTTAAAAGAATAAAAGAACTTACGGGCAAGGATTTCAAATTCTATCAGGCGGATATCCGCGACGAAGAGGCGATGACCAAAGTTTTCGCCGAGAACAAGATCGATGCGGTTATTCACTTCGCGGGGCTCAAGAGCGTGCCGCAGAGCATAAAGGAGCCGCTCAACTACTATGACAACAATATAGCGGGCACCGTGTGCCTGTGCCGCGTGATGGATAAGGCCGGCTGCAAGAAGCTCGTTTTCAGCTCGTCCGCCACGGTTTACGGCAGCAAGAACCCCTCTCCGCTCAGAGAGGATATGCCGACCGGCGGCACCACGAACCCATACGGCACGACGAAGTATTTCATCGAGCAGATACTTCAGGATCTGTGTGTATCCGACAGCGAGTGGGGCGTGTCCATCCTCCGCTACTTCAATCCCATCGGCGCGCACAAGAGCGGGCGCATCGGCGAGGATCCCAACGGAATCCCCGGTAACCTCATGCCCTATATCACCCAGGTCGCCATCGGCAAGCTCGAGTGCCTCAACGTCTGCGGCAACGACTATCCGACCCCGGACGGCACGGGCGTGCGCGACTATATCCATGTTGTCGACCTGGCGCTCGGTCACATAAAAGCCCTCGACAGATTGCTCAAAGTCAAGGGCTGCGAGGTCTATAACCTCGGCACCGGCAAGGGCTACAGCGTGCTCGACGTTGTCAAGGCTTTTGAAAAGGCGTCGGGAATCAAAATCAACTACAGAATAGCTCCCCGCCGCGCGGGTGATGTCGCCTGCTGCTATGCGGACGCGACAAAGGCAAAGGAAGTGCTCGGCTGGCAGGCGCAGTATGATATCGACGATATGTGCGCCGACTCGTGGCGCTGGCAGTCGCAGAACCCCAACGGCCTGGAATAAGCTGTTCGGAAAGGAACCGGTTTGACGGAACTTTTTGAAAATATACAAAAGCCCGAGACTGCCGTGCTTGTCGGCGTGGATCTGGGCGAATATGACTGCGAGGCGTCGCTCGACGAGCTTGAGGAGCTGGCAAAGACCGCCGGCGCCGAGGTCGAAGCGCGCGTGACTCAGCGGCGCGAGACTCCCGACTCCGCGACCTTTATCGGCTCGGGCAGGCTCAAGGAGATAAAAAACTTTTGCGCCGATAACGACGTCGATCTGCTTATCTTCGACAGCGAGCTGACTCCCTCACAGCAGAGGAATATTGAAGACATAACCGACGTGCGCGTCGTTGACCGCACGCAGCTGATACTCGATATCTTCGCCGCGCGCGCAAGAAGCGGCGAGGGCAAATTGCAGGTCGAGCTGGCTCAGCTGAAATATCTGCTCCCGCGCCTCGGCGGCAAGGGAACAAGCATGTCGCGTCTCGGCGGAGGAATCGGCACGCGCGGACCGGGCGAAACAAAGCTCGAATCCGACCGCCGTCACATCCGCCGCAGGATAAAAAATCTTGAGGACGGGCTTGAGGCGCTCTCGCGCCGCAGGAAGCTCGCGCGCGAACGCCGCGAAAAGGACGAAGCCGAGACGGTCGCCATAGTCGGCTACACAAACGCCGGAAAATCAACGCTGATGAACGCGCTGACCCAGGCGGGCGTGCTTGCGGAGGACAAGCTCTTCGCAACGCTCGACCCCACCTCCCGCGCGCTGACTCTGCCGGACGGCAGAAGGGTTATGCTCATAGACACGGTCGGATTCATCCGCCGCCTGCCGCACGGACTTGTCGAGGCGTTCAAATCGACCCTCGAAGAAGCGGCGAGCGCGACGCTGATACTCAATGTCTGCGACGCTTCGTCGCCGGACTGCGCCGAGCACCTTGAGGTCACGAACAGGCTTCTCGAAGAGCTCGGATGCAAGGGCAAGCCGATAATCGCCGTGTTCAACAAGTGCGACGCCGCGCCGGATCTCTCGTGGCTCTCGGCGGGACTGCACAGCGTCAAGATATCCGCGCTCACGGGAGAG
>OGYL01000078.1_pt1 | contig 61149 bp, 57 predicted proteins | sample 1576541 | NCBI WGS metagenome assembly OGYL01 (sample SAMEA3541551, study PRJEB24748) | human gut metagenome | biome: human gut; feature: human-associated habitat; material: faeces | place: China | collected 2012 | reverse complement strand
TCTGCCGTATTAGGTATAAACGAGAACACAGTGTGTTCTGTGTCATAATCAACGGTGACGACCATCTTTAATATCAATCACATCCGATTCATCTACCAACGGACGAATATACTTATTACTTTCAGCGGCTTTGGCAAACGACAGCAGGCAATCCAAGCGACCTATTAAATTAGCATTACATTGAATAGGAGGAATATATTCGGTCAGACATAACACCAATTCGTTGAACAAACGCGATTCGAGTGAGAGAATTTTCTCTTCCGCTCCCAAAATCTTCTCTTCATACTCTTTTAGTTCCTCCGTAATATAACGTTCGGCATTCACCAGTGTCTGCTTACGTATCCAATCTGCCGGAACTTTATCTTTATGAGCATTCCGCACTTCTATATAATATCCGAACACATTGTTGAAAGCAATCTTCAGACTGGGAATACCTGTCTTTTCACTTTCCCGTTGCTGGACTTGCAACAGATAGTCTTTTCCGGAATAAGCAATCGAACGAAGTTCATCCAATTCTTCATTTACACCTTTGGCAATAACACCACCTTTATTGACCAGCGAAGGCGGATCCGGCTGGATTTCCCGATCAATCCGGTCACGGATCAATGCACAGACATTCAGTTGTTCGCCAATCCGGCATAAAGAAGGTTCGTTACTTGCCATGCAAGCCTCCTTGATAGGTTCGAGAGCCTGCAAAGCAATCTTCAGCTGTACAACTTCACGCGGTGTAACACGTCCCACTGCCACTTTCGAGATGATACGTTCAAGGTCTCCAATCTGTTCGAGTTGTTCGTCCAGCAATTCTTTCACTTCCGGATGACGGAAAAAGTATTCTACTACATCCTGCCTTTCCTGAATCGGTTTTACATCCTTCAACGGAAACAAAATCCACCGGCGCAACAGGCGAGAACCCATCGGAGAAATGGTTTTGTCGATTACATCCAACAGACTTTTCCCGTCTTCGTTCATCGCACAAACCAGTTCCAGGCTGCGAACCGTAAACTTATCCAGACGAACATAGCGTTCTTCTTCAATCCGCGCCAATGAAGTGATATGAGAAATATGCGTGTGTTGCGTCTGATCCAGATAATACAAGATAGCTCCCGAAGCAATAATACCCAGTTTCAGGTGCTGAATACCGAAACCTTTCAGGTTCTTTGTCTCGAAATGCTTTAACAAACGGTCATTGGCAGCCTCAGAAGTAAAAATCCAGTCATCCAATTCGAACGAAAAGTAGCGCGGACCAAAGATTTCTTCAAACTTCTTCTTATTGTTACGCTCCAGCAGGACTTCTTTCGGCGAGAAATTATTCAACAACTTATCTATATAATCCGTTGTTCCTTCGGCTGTCAGAAATTCACCCGTAGAAATATCCAGAAAAGCAATACCGCATTTATCTTTTGCAAAATGAATCGCTGCCAGGAAATTATTTTCCTTATGGTTAAGGATGTTGTCGTTGATGGAAACACCAGGAGTTACCAACTCGGTAATTCCGCGTTTCACGAGTTTCTTCGTCAGCTTCGGATCTTCCAATTGGTCACATATAGCTACCCGTTTGCCTGCACGTACCAGCTTCGGCAAATAAGTATCCAAGGCATGATGCGGAAATCCAGCCATCTCGACCGACTGCCCTACACCATTGGCCCGTTTGGTTTGGACTATGCCCAATATTTCTGCTCCGACTACTGCGTCATCGCCATACATCTCGTAAAAGTCGCCCACACGAAACAGTAAAATAGCATCCGGATGTTTCGCCTTGATCTCAAAATACTGCTTCATTAAAGGGGTTTCTACTATCTTTGCCACGATTTATCCTGCTTTAAATTAATCCGAGCAAAATTAGCATAAAAATAGGAAACGGAAAAATGCTCTTTCCCGAAAGTCAGTCCTCCCTTTAGCCTTTCCGAATCAGTTCCGGATGCAGACACTCTTCCTTCAGGAAGGTTTCAATATGGCGTTTCTTCTTTTCTTCCAGGATTTCATTGATCTTAATCAGGATACCGGTCTCTTCCACTTCTCCAAATTCATGGTTGATGGCCGTACCGAATACTTTCATCTTCGGAGAAAGACTCATATAAGCATTCACCAACGGTGGTACATTGATACCAAACTTACGGACTTCCTGATTCAATACCTTATAATTATCCTTGAAATTATCGTAATGGAACAGTTCCTTCATCCGGTTTATATCCGTACCAGTCTGTAGCGGATAAATCGGAGTAACCAAATGTTCTTTATCTTCGAAATGAAGTTGCAGGAAATACAGAATCATATTTCGGGCCTCTGTATTATAGGTATTATACATCGTTACCTTACCAAAGAAATACTGCAACGTCGGATCGATTACTGACAAAGCACCCAATCCATCCCAAAGATTATCCAAAACGAACAAACCACGGGTACTGCCCGAACGTGTTGCCTGAAACTCAAGAGCGACAAACGAACGACCCAGTTCTACTATATAAGGCAAATATTCCCGGATAAACTGCTCGGAAAAATCAAACAAGTGCGAAGTAGCCAAAACAGGCTTGCCTTGTTCATCGAGCCGGACATCCGAACCACAAAGGAAACGATAACCACCCAAGATCATCTCTTCTTCCGGATTCCAGACAATCAGTTGCCGATAGGCATCTTCCATCGTGTCAAATTCGTCAATATCAACCGGGAATCCCGTTCCTCCTCCATAATAGCGAAAAGCGATTTCCCGCAGACGCCCGATTTCCTGCATTACATGTGGCGAATCATGCGCGGTTATGACATAAATCTCATTGTCTGATTTATTCGTTCGGCGAAGTAACTTCTCTTTTGTCAACTCCGCTTTCAATAAACTGCGGTCAACCGGTTGAATGATATCTTGCATCGTATTATCCTTTTAAATGATAAACAATCTGTTTTACCCATTCCGCCCATTCCACAGACTTTTGTCCGGAAGTAAAGGTTTGCCACGGAATTGGTTTGCCAAAGTAGATATGAAATGTTTTATGCTTGGCCCTGAACATTTCGTCCGGCAAATAAATCATCTCATAATTCATCTTAATCCCCAATCTTTTCCGGATATTTGCCACCCGATAAAAACGTGCCGAGTTCTGTCCGTCAAAATAAACCGGGACAATATCCCGCTTATATTGGACTGCCTTTTGGATAAACGACTTTTTCCAATCCAAATCTACAATCTTTCCATTGATCTTCCGCGAACAAAGTCCTGCCGGGAAAGTAATAATCTGGTTGTCGGAAGCATAGGCTTCTTCGATTCGGAGCGCATTATCGCGTCCTTGTGCACCATGTTTGTTAACCGGAACAAAAATAGATTGTAGATTCTGCAAATAAAGCAGAAGGTCGTTCACCAGATAACGGATTTTACCTTCATATCGCCGGCCTATATAAGCCGACAGACAAATTCCGTCCATTCCTCCGAGCGGATGATTGGAAGCAAATATAAATCGCCCGTCAGATTTCAGGTTCTCTTCTCCGTGAATATCCAGCTTTAAATCAAAATAACCGATTAAAGATTGCATGAAGTCAACTCCATACTTGTTCTGATAACGAAGTATAATATCATTCAGTTCATCCTGATGAATCGTACGAACCAGATAATTAACCAAAAAGCCAGGAATCTTCTTCGAGGCAGAAGGGGCTTTCTGTTCCAAGACCTTGCGGATATTTATCAAATTAACTTCTTGTTCGTTCATTGGAATTGATTCTTTTCGTTACAAACTTACAATAAAAATTGACATAACATGTAAAATTTAGACAAACTATTTCCAGATAACCATATTTCCAATCCGATTGCATGTTATATAGATTATTTTTCAATTCCGAAAAACGCTCACAATCATCAAAAAGAAGTACCTTTGCAATTCATTTATCAGATTATGGGAAAAGAATCTTCAGAAAGAATTCAAACGTCTATTCTTAACGGACTTGAAAAGAAAGTACTTATTAAACTTACTACCATACAACCTCGCTGGGTAACATCTGATATGTTAACATATTTAGGAGTTGTAGGAGCCATTATATGTGCCATCGGTTTCACACTTGCACATATTAATATTCATTATTTGTGGTTATCGTCACTAGGATTAGTCATCAATTGGTATGGCGACAGTTTAGATGGAACAATTGCACGGGTTCGGCAAACCCAACGTCCCGTCTATGGCTTCTTTATTGACCATTCTTTAGATGCTGTCACCATCATTATCATGTGTATCGGAGCCGGATTTTCCCCAATCTTCCGGTTAGACATTGCCTTGTTGGTACTGGCTGGTTATCTGGCTCTTTCTATTTATACTTATGTCTGTACAATCTTGGAAGGTAAGTTTAGGTTGACTTACGGAGCTCTTGGTCCGACCGAATTTCGTTTGGCTATCATATTGCTTAACACTATTTGTATGTATACACCATGGATTCATATACAATTTCAATGCTTCAACCAGCATTTTGGTGTATATGACTTAGGAGCCATCTGCATCGGTATATTTATTTATACGGCTTATATTGTCCAGTTTATAAAAGATCGTCGCATATTGGCAGAACAAGATCCGATCAAACCTTATCACCCCGAAAATCAATAAGGCTTATTCCATACGGAAAAACAACAGAAGAGAAAGACTTTTCACGCATAAAAATCATATCTGACAGGCAAATGCCTCCGTTATCCAGACAAGTTTAAAACCGTACCTACGGTCAACTTGCCACTAAATTCGGAGGCATTTGCTTTTTTTGTCGTATCCTCCTATATTTTTGACAGATGTGCTAAAGCTTTTCCATATATATAGTAAAGCTTTTTGACAAATATGGTAAAGCTTTTCGACAAATGTCAAACAATCCAAACCTAACGAGAAAAACAAGACTTTCCAACGGGGGAAAGATCAGAATGAAAGGCCAACATCATAAAATAATGAATTAAAAAGGCCTATATGTTTCAAAATGATAGTTATCTTTGCAGCATTAAACAGTTAAGTGCAGTTTCTTATTGACATGAAAGAGAAAAATAAACCAGCATCCATCCTTTTAATATACACAGGCGGAACTATCGGAATGATACAAAACCAGGAAACAGGCTTACTTGAGCCGTTCGATTTCCAGCATTTATCCCGATTTATTCCTGATCTGAATGCTTTGGATTGTTCCATCACAACCATTCAATTCGAAAACCCACTTGATTCTTCAGAGATCGGACCGGAAGTATGGATCAAAACGGCACAAATCATAGCCGAAAACTATGCTTCGTTTGATGGTTTTGTCGTCTTACACGGGACAGATACGATGGCGTTTACTGCTTCTGCCCTAAGTTTCATGCTAGAGAACCTGAGCAAACCGGTTATTCTGACCGGTTCACAACTACCATTAGGTATGCTTCGTACGGATGGAAAGGAAAATCTGATTACAGCTATTGAGATTGCTGCGGCTCACGATGGTGATTCACCGGTAATTCAAGAGGTTTGTATTTTCTTCGAAAATGATCTGATGCGAGGAAACCGGACCAGCAAGACAAGCGCCGACAACTTCAACGCTTTCCATTCCTATAATTACCCGGTACTGGCTCATGCAGGCATCAGTATTCATTATAATCTGCCTCACATTTACCGGTCTAAACTAAAAAAACCTTTGAAACCACATTATACGTTCGACAACAACATTGCCATACTCAAGCTATTCCCGGGAATGTCGCCATTGGTTGTCGAAAACCTATTGAAGGCTCCGCAATTAAAAGGTGTCGTCATGGAAACTTTTGGTAGCGGTAACGCTCCTTCATCCGAATGGTTTCTGAAACTTATCCGGGAAGCAACCGACAAAGGCCTTGTGATTGTCAATATCACCCAATGTCATACCGGAAGTGTAGAAATGGGACGTTATAAAACCGGTCATCACTTATTGGAAAATGGAGTAATCAGTGGTTACGACAGTACAACCGAAAGTGCTGTTACCAAACTGATGTTCTTATTTGGTTCCGGATTAAGTTCGGAAGAAGTAAAAGAATACATGCAATGTTCGTTAATTGGGGAAATCACGGTTGAAGATTAAGAGCGAGAGAAACAAACATAAAAATGGCATACAGAATAAACTACCATTCCGGTATCTGTATGCCATTCCTTTATTGTCAATTCTTCAAGAAGCCCTTTCAGTCATTGCTTCCTTTTGTTCAGTTGAAATCTCAACTTTATCTGTTTCAGGCACGGTATTATTCACTTCGGTATTTTCCTCGGCTTTCTGCTCATTTTCCTCACGTGCCTTTTTATCTTCCCGAACCTTCTTCTTCAAACTTATAATATATTGTTGAAAACTCCGGTCCGTACGTATTTTCTTCATAGCCATCTGAGCTGCATTTTGCTGCGACTCCTTTTTAGAATATCCAATCCCGATTCCAATATATTCGCCGGTTTCGAGCAGAACTGCCGCCGTTTGGAATACCGGATTGCATTGTTCATCCTGGAAAGATTCAATAATCTCGAATGATACCGGCAAGCGATTCTTCTGTCCCCATTCAATAAGATTCGACTTGAAGTTGACTTCCGTTTCCGATATTTTATCAATATCAATATGTTTCTTGATCAATACATCCCGGATAAAACGATAACACGCATCAAATCCTTGATCCAGATAAATCGCACCAATCAAAGCCTCCAATGCATTTCCCAACATATTGCTGTTGTGCGACTCATGTAAAGTAGAGGTATTAACCGAATATCTCAACAGAGGTTCAATTCCCAAACTCAAACCAATCCGATTCATTGAGTCGCGGGAAACAATCTTGGAACGTGTATTCGTCAGAAATCCTTCTCTTTTATTCTCGAAATGCTTATAAACAATATCGGCCACTACGGCACTCAGTATCGCATCACCCAAGAATTCAAGACGTTCGTTATTCAACCATTTTCCATCATCATCTTCTATCGACTGCGACTTATGCAGAAAAGCCTGCTTATACAAATCCGGATTATTCGGATAAAAGCCAACAATCTTATAAATAGACGAATAAGGCTCCTTGCCTTTACGCGTAAGGAGCCTTATTTTCTTGTATAGTTGTGATAACACGTTACTTTACAAATTTTTTAACGATGACACTGGCATTATGGCCACCAAAACCGAATGTATTTGATAAAGCAGCATTTACCGTACGCTTCTGAGCTTTATTAAATGTAAAGTTCAAATTGTAATCAATTTCCGGATCATTATCACCTTCAACATGGTTAATTGTCGGAGGAACGATATCTTCCTGTACAGCTTTGATACTTACAATTGCTTCTAAAGCACCAGCAGCACCCAGCAAGTGTCCTGTCATTGATTTAGTTGAACTAATATTCAATTTATAGGCGTGTTCACCAAATACTTTCTGGATAGCTTTCACCTCTGAAATGTCTCCTACAGGAGTAGAAGTTCCGTGAACATTGATATAATCGATGTCTTCCGGTTTCATTTCAGCATCTTCCAATGCATTCTTCATTACCAAAATAGCTCCTAAACCTTCCGGATGAGAAGCTGTTAAATGATAAGCATCGGCAGACATTCCAGCACCCACAACTTCAGCATAAATCTTTGCTCCACGAGCTAAAGCATGTTCCATTTCTTCCAATACCAGACAAGCAGCACCTTCACCCATCACAAAACCATCACGGCTTCCGCTAAACGGACGTGAAGCAGTTTCGGGAGAATCGTTACGTGTTGACAAGGCATTCATTGAATTGAAACCACCAACACCCGGAGCAGCAATAGCAGCTTCAGCACCACCCGTTACAATTGCATTTGCTTTTCCTAAACGGATATAATTGAATGCATCTGCAATGGCATTTGTTGAAGATGCACAAGCTGATACAGTTGCGAAATTAGGACCACGGAATCCGTAAATCATAGAAATATGACCTGCTGCAATATCAGCAATCATTTTCGGGATAAAGAACGGATTGAACTTCGGGCCTATTGTATCTTTGGTTTTTGCATAACCCAGCACTTCATCTTCAAATGTCTGGATACCACCGATACCGGCAGCAAAGATAACACCAATACGATCTTTATCTTCGCTCTCCAAATCCATTGCTGCGTCTTCAATTGCTTGCTTGGCAGCACCAATGGCTAACAAACTATAACGATCGCATTTACGTGCTTCTTTACGATCTACATATAAAGAAGCATCGAAGTTTTTCACTTCGCATGCAAATTGCGTCTTAAATTTACTTGCATCAAAATGAGTAATAGGTCCTGCCCCACTCTTCCCATTGAGAAGACCCTCCCAAGTTTCTGCGAGGGTATTTCCAAGAGGAGTAATAGTTCCAAGACCTGTTACTACAACTCGTTTTAATTCCATACCTTTTTATATAAAAAGGGTTGATTACTTCGCGTTAGCTTCGATATAAGCGATAGCGTCACCTACAGTTGTAATCTTTTCTGCTTGATCATCAGGAATAGAGATACCGAATTCTTTTTCAAATTCCATAATCAATTCTACTGTATCAAGAGAGTCTGCTCCTAAATCGTTAGTAAAGCTTGCTTCGTTTGTAACTTCTGATTCTTCTACACTCAGTTTATCAACGATGATATTCTTTACTTTTTCAGCTATTTCAGACATAACTTTTGAATTTAGATTAATAATTACAATATTACTTTTTATTTTTGCACTGCAAAGAAACGAATTTTTTGTGTTACAATACAAATTTAATGACCGAAAAATGAGATAAATTGCACATTTTTTATTTTCTTGTGCACTAAAACAGAGATAATCATGAAGAATATAGCCATTTTTGCCTCCGGAACAGGTACAAACGCGGAAAATATCGCCGAATATTTTTCTAAGAATGAAAAGATTAATGTGGCACTAATCGTGTCTAACAGATTGAAAGCGGGTGTACACGAACGGGCCGCCCGTCTGCACATTCCTTCCATTACGTTATCAAAAGCTGATTTTGAGGCAGGCGATCCGGTTCTCAACGTATTGCAGGAATATCATATTGACTTCATCGTTTTAGCCGGCTTCATGAGTAAGATTTCTGATCCGCTCATTCAGGCTTTCCCGGAAAAGATTGTCAACATTCATCCTTCGTTATTACCTAAATACGGAGGAAAAGGCATGTATGGTATCCATGTACACGAGGCTGTCGTTGCGGCCAGAGAAAAAGAATCAGGCATTACGATACATTATATTAATGAGCATTATGATGAAGGTGCTATCATCTTCCAAACTTCCTGCAAACTATTGCCGACAGACACGGCTGAAGATGTAGCAACCAAAGTTCACGCCTTGGAATATACTCATTATCCTCGAGTAATCGAGCAATTGCTTACTCAAGAGGCTTAAAAGGCAATTCGGTATCTTTCCGATAGCCTGTTCCGTTGAAAGTAGCAATCAGTTCGCCGGCTTCGTTGGTAATACGTACTTCACAGTTGGCAAGACGCTTATGACTGAATGCTTCATGGGCTTCGGCATACAGAAAACCTTTGCTTTCTGATTTGAAGAAATTAATACTGGATGTAATGGAAAAGGTCAGACGGGCATGACTATTCGTTGCTGCTGCAAAAGCCAAATCGGCCAAGGTAAAAATAGCTCCACCCTGACACACGCCACCACCGTTCAAGTGTTCGGGTTTGACTTCCATGCGGGCTTTTGCATAACCATTACCCGTTTCCAGTAATTCAACACCGGCTAAGAGGGCAAATTTATCCCCTTGTAAAAACTCTTGTATAGTCATAGGAAGTTAACGAGTTAACCAATTAATAAGAGACGAGTTGACAACGTTTGAAATCTTTGTCAACTCGCCTTCTAAAATTCTTATTTATTCAATTTCCATTCGGCACCTTCTTTGGTATCCTTAATCTCAAAGCCCATCGCTGTCAATTCATTCCGGATCTTATCCGAAGTAGCCCAGTCTTTATTGGCTTTAGCTTGCTGGCGAATCGACAACAGTAAATCAACCGCTTTACTGAATGCTTCCACACTGCCGTTATCAGCTCCGCTCCGTGCTTCGTCTTTCAATCCCAGCAGATCAAATACGAACAACTGGAATACTTCCTGCAAATCCTTCAGATCGGCTTCAGAAATCGTATCCTTTCCATCCTTAATCGAATTGATGGCACGGGTAGCATCAAACAAATGAGAGATGACAATCGGAGTATTCAGGTCATCATTCATCGCGTCATAACATTTCTGCTTCAAATCCTTCAAATCGACTGTCGATGCAGCTGCCGGTTTCAACTTCAGCAAACTTGCATAAGCATCAAGCAGACGTGCCAACCCCTTTTCAGAAGCTTGCAAAGCATCGTTACTGAAATCGACTGTACTCCGATAATGAGCCTGAAGAATAAAGAAACGGATTGTCATCGGAGAATAAGCCTGTACCAGCATTGCATGACTTCCGGTAAAGAACTCATCCAGTGTAATGAAGTTACCCAACGACTTACCCATCTTCTGACCGTTAATGGTAATCATATTATTGTGCATCCAATAATGTACCATATCATGTCCTTGAGAAGCGACTGCCTGAGCAATTTCACATTCATGATGCGGGAATATCAAGTCCATACCGCCACCGTGAATATCGAAGTTTTCACCCAGATATTTCTTTCCCATGGCCGTACATTCGCAATGCCATCCGGGGAAACCATCACTCCACGGAGAAGGCCAACGCATGATATGTTCCGGCTGTGCACATTTCCAAAGAGCAAAGTCAATCGGATTATGTTTCTCTTCCTGTCCGTCAAGAGCACGTGTTGTATTGAGCATATCCTCAATATTCCGTCCCGACAAGATTCCGTACCGATGATCTTTATTATACTTCTCAACATCGAAGTAAACCGAACCCTGGCTTTCATAAGCATATCCGTTATCTAGGATTTTCTTTACCAAATCAATTTGTTCGATAATATGGCCGGAAGCATGCGGTTCGATACTGGGAGGCAATACGTTCAGTGCGTCCATCGCCTTATGATACCGGTTCAGATAATACTGAACCACTTCCATCGGCTCCAACTGTTCCAGGCGTGCTTTCTTAGCGATCTTGTCTTCTCCACTGTCGGCATCATGCTCCAAGTGACCAACATCCGTAATATTACGTACATAACGCACTTTATATCCCAAATGTTTCAAATACCGAAACAAGACATCAAACGTAATCGCCGGACGCGCATGTCCAAGATGCGCATCTCCATAAACCGTTGGTCCGCAAACATACATGCCAACAAAAGGTTCGTGCAACGGAACAAATTGTTCCTTTCTACGGGTCAACGTGTTGTAAATATGCAAAGGATGCTCGGCGATGTTCCATAATTCAATCATTTAATATCGCAAAGGTAATATTTATCATTTCATTCCCGCCAGAAAGATAGGAATTTCTTTGCTTTATTCTAATAGGCGACATATTTACTAAACAGACCTATAGATAATCTTCCCCCTTATGTTTTTGTAGTAATGTTCAATTCCATTATTCCTAAAAGAACAAACGATATGATTTAAGAGAAGATAAATTTTCACATGGTAATTTTATTCGTTAAAAAACTTCCTCACAGACACATTAAATTGTATCCATGAGGAAGTTTTTTTAACCTATCCGTTGTACGTCCAAATATACAGTCGATAAAATACCAGCTTTCTTGGCGTCAATTCCATATATACGCATAAAAGCATCGGCAACAGCCTGACCACCATTGGTTGTTAACGGATTACTACTTGTTGAGGAAGTCACAACTTCTACACTCATTCCTTTCTCAATGCGAATTCCGTTACTATTCTTCGCGGTCTTCACAGTTACTTTAAATAACGGCATGGTCCATTAAATTAAAGATTCTAACTCTTTTGCCCGTTCTTCTGAAATACCTAAGTTGATTCTTAGACGATTCAAAAGACGTATTTCTTTTGGAGAAAGTTCTCCCTCTTCTGTGCAAGCCTTATATTCTTCTAAATATTCTTGCTCTTCCTCTGTTAGTTGAGGTTTTAATAAAGAAGATTCTAATTCTTCGGCTCGTTCTTCTGAAATGCCTAAACGGTCTCTCAAACGATTCAGCAAACGCCGTTCCTTTACCGAAATTTCGCTATCTTCTTCCAAACAAACCTTGAGCTCTTCCAAATATTCAGATTCTTTTTCTGTCAAAGATTGAGGTAAAGCGGATACTGTAGGATTTGTTTGAGATTGAGAAATAAATGTTCCTCCTTGCAAACTTTCCAATGGAGCAAATTTGACATAGATAGAAAGAATGGCATTATCGTGTGCTTCAAATTTCTCTTCCATTGATTGTTCCCAATTTACGTTGGCTTGAGCAAATAACCATTTAACCTCAGCGGATATTTGCTTTAGCTCTGAATTTTCAACTACCTGACTTTTCTTGGTCTCAATTCGTTCTTCATGTTCCAATAAAGCTCCCTGCATACGTTGATTATAAAGGCGTTGCCAAGAAGGTTCATTTTGATACCAAACTAATCCTTCCGGTAGCATAGGCGAATTCTTAGGATAAAATCTTTGATGCAAATTGATATGTTGACTTATATCTTCCAAAAACTTATTCGTCGCGTGTCTTTCTCCACTACCTGAAGCAGATGTCAATTTATAATCAACACTTCCGGAAATCTTTTGATCTACTTTTACATCTTTATCATTGGAAGATGCATTTACACTTTCGATATTAATTTCAGTAGCTCCCAAATATTGCATAATTTGAGAGAACTCCCGAATCTTATCTTCTATCAGTTCCAATTCGTAATTCTCAAACGGAATATATTTGGACGGAATATAAGGATGTCCAACATATAATTGATTTGCCACAGGATGTCCCATCGGGAAATTAATCGCCGGTAGATTATTTATATCTATTACAGCCAATTTCTTTTGGAATAAATCCAAATAAGATTGAACCGGGACAATTAACTTTCGTTCATTGTATGGTTGTTCTAAGAAATGTGTAATATAAGCTTTTTCCAATGTTGAAAAATCTTCTTCTGCCTGTTCTAGAATCTTCGTATCGGCATATTCTATTTCAGAAGAAGCTTTTTTTGTTACGGACAAACAATACTTTCTCGCATTTATATAATCACCTTGTTCCTTATATATATCATATTTGAACGCATTTAATATAGAAATCCAATAATCATTATCTTGAGGTAAGGATTTTATATCTTCATCTAAAATATTTATAGCCTTATTCAGTTGACCTTTTTTATAATATAATACAGCTATTTCTGGAGTGAAACTTACATCCTGTTTTTCTTCTCGATAATTAAGAGCTAACTGCAAAGCCTCCTCTTCTTTACCTTCATGCATTAATTGGTTATATTGTTCTACCGTTTTCTCATAAATATCATCTTCATTTTCGGGAATTTGCGTTTGAGCCATACGAGTAAATATTCGTTGGAAAATATCACCTGCTCTTTGCTTATCAAAATCTGAACCATTTTTTAGAAAATGAGAAATGTGTATGGGATAATTATTATCTCTATCCCCATATCCAAAGAAATATAATAGTTCATCTTTGTATTCTACATGTTCTACATTTTCCCACAAAATATGGGCTCGATCATCCATATCATCGTTGTCTGGAATACAGATTACTCCACAATCAGTTATAACTAAACCTTGATTACGATCATTCCAAAATGAAGAATCTCTTACATAAAGAATTTCTTCATCTAACTCAATTCCCCAATTTATACGGATTTTATGCTTTACATCACTAGGAATATTTGGATAAATGAATAAATCTGAATCATTGGGACTTATTATATATTCTAAATTCCATGACTTTATTATAATTCCATTTATACCTTCAATAGAATATTGTTCTGTTTCAAGAGCATCTATAAACGTGTCAATAGTTTCTTTGTGTATCATGATGTTATCTTTTATTGATTATCGATTCTCGTATTCTCGCATTTTATTTCTTACAGATGTGTAAAAGAATTTGTCTAAGAGTCCACATTTACAACATCTAAATAACCTGACTAAAGACCACATTCCAAATGGAAAAGCCGCAATAAGCACTAATAACCAACAAGGTATCGCGTTTTGATTATAGAGATAATACAAAGCAACATACCAAGATAAAATAACAAGCCACACAAATTTGATAGTTAACTTATCAGTAGAAAAGCCTTCAGGTATATACATTCTTCTAAAACAACCTTTCAAAGAAGCACCATCCTTATTCTTGGGATTATACTTGTTTTGTAATATTACCATTCTGTATAATGGATCAAAGCCATATTCTCTTTCATATTTACATATAAGAGACATCCAACTTAAAGTCCAAACCCGATGCCCTAAAATACTTAGTAACCACAGAAAACTGGTCAATATACCTAAAACTATAATTAGAACTTGTAAACCCTCATAGTTATTACTTAAAAACATACCACCACCTTCCAATACTACCTTTTCTGTTTCAACAGATCCTTTACCTCCTATTATCTGTGTAGTTGCACAAAGCAATGTACAGAAAGCAACTAACAAAGCCCCATTGAACAGAGCGTAATAATTCATCCAAGTGTGATAGCGATTAACATGATATTGATAGGCATCAATCGCTTTTTGATATACAAAACGATGTCGCTCACTAACTTCATCTCTTGGTGTAGAATTATTATTCACCGTTGTATTAAAATCAAACATAAACTATCCTTTCCCCACATCTCAAAGCCTCCAAACAACGTGGTATTTCCAATCTATATAATAAAAAAGCGTGAGACCTTGTTTCACTACCCATTTTCATTAACAATTCCGACTTTAGGATAAAGCAAAAAACGCTTTCTCATTATTGCACCAGTTATTTCTCCTACTGGTTTAATACAAAAATACGTTTTTGTTCAATACGACGCTCTCCTAATGACTATTATTTCTTCAATCGATGCAAAAAGCGTTATATGATTCAAAAAACGTTTCTTTACTGCATTTCTACATCTGAGTGTTACATCATTCTTTTATTTTATATGCTGATAAGTCCTCTGAAATCAGCTTGTTTATAATAAAAAAGGCGTGAGGACTTCTTTCCTTTTGTCAAGAAAACAGGCATCGCCAAACGCCAACTCAGAGACAAGCGAAAACAAGAATCCCACGCCATATTTGGTATGCAAAAAGTATAATCCATACGGACTATACGAAAAGCTTGCATAGACAATACAGATGAGCGTCATGTTTCTTTTATCCGTCTGAGTTTATTGAAATTGGCGATTTCGTTTCTTAGAATAAAAGATGAAAGAACGCATTTCTAACCGAAAGGGTATTTCTCTTCCCTTCGTATCGCAAATATACATTTTTTCTTTTACATGACGCCCTTAAGGGATTTTTATTTACCTTTACACCTGTCAGGTACAAAAATAAAAGAGTCTTGTTAGCCATCCAATAGCTCACTATTTCTATTTTGAAAGAAGTCTCTTTTTGTACCAAAAAGCCTGTTTATTGATACAAATTATGATTGAAACTAAACAAAGCATTCTGAAATTTCTGATTGAAAATTGTATTTTTGCTTCATCGGCATCAACTTTTTCAGCCAGCCTGGAAGCTACAAGCAGAAGTAGTATTTACCGGTTTATGAAAGGAACTGTATCCCCAAAAACTGTAAATAATATTTGGAATGATGTATGTAACAGCTTTGCCCTAACGGATGAGCGATTAATTGAAGTTGCCATTATGGTTGAAAAGGCAAAATGGTTTACTACTGTAGTAGCTTCATATTCATTTGACAAGAAAGATCCTTTATGGACTGAAAAATTACTTTGTGCGCTAATAGATGAAAACTACGCAAACTTACCAACCTCGTTTGTAAAGGAGGTAGTTCCTCTACTAAAGGATTTGAAAACAGACAATAAAGATATATTTTTTGGTATGCTTATGTTGTTTTACGTAAAAGCGAAACAACTGGATCCTTACAATTCTCTTTTCAAACAGACATTGTCTGATCTGATTATCCATTTGAATAATTATTTTCATTCCGTACATCCCGAAAATGATGTAACCTATAAAGCCATTCAGGCATTAACTTCGGAAACATTATTAGATGTAGTCTCTCCTTGTACATGGGGATTGGTAGATAATACAACACTTATTTTGCAATATTATGCAGATCCTCTTTTTTTGAATGCAGCACTCCGTGGGGGAACTATATTTCATGAATGGGGCGATTTTAGCTATTGGCATGACGCAGACGAAAACTTTACTAAAGGAAGCAGATTTTGGTTATTCATGAGTCGGGAATCAGATTCCATTTATCATGGTAGCTATATTGTCCAAGAATTTGAAATAGGGAATGATAATGAGACCTTTATTGATAAACGAATCTTTAATATTCTCTTTTTGAATAAAGAAAATGATGATGAAGATTATGATGCCATCGTACAAATCTCAGAATCCAAGCCAACCGAAAAGCACTCATATCACATCTATTATGGTGTATATAAATATGAAAAAGAGGCAGATGAAATGTGGATGGCTTTCCCGGACGAAGAGGATAATATCTATCAATTACCTTTATGCCTAAAAAGAATCCGTTTTGACGTACCTACAAAATCCCAGGAAAAAGTCTGGTCTCACTTCATTGGTAAATTTGATAACAGCAATGCACTGGAGATATTTGTAAAAAGTCTTTGTCGTACATTAGACGTAGAATACTTAGATGATGAGTATCCCATAAAAGATGTATGTTTAAATCGAACTTTTTTCTCTTTGGTAATCGGTGAAAATGAAAAGCAAAAACAATATCGAATCCCATTGGAAAGCTATTCTTTCCTAAAAGGATTATCTGTTTTTGACGAACTGATTATTTGCAAACATAAGGATGAACTCTTCGTAGAATGGTCCTACTTAGGATACGCCATTCCATTGTCTGATTTTGAAGAGCTGAATGTTAGTTCAGAATGATCAGTTTATCCATTTCTTATTTCATTTATCAACATGTCAAAGAGCGCAAAGGCAAATATATCAAGAAAGTAACCAGTTTCTCTTGGAGGTAAAGATACAGTAGCATGTTACCTTTTTCCAAGCTTTTAGACCTAAAATATCAGCTCTCACAAAAGCATTGAGAACTATTACAAATCCGTTACATATTCCTATTTTCATGCCAACAAATTAATTGCATCACTAATATGAATCAATTAATTCACTAATGTGATGTAATCAATTCATTATGGTGATTCAATTACATCACATGGGTGAATTAATTAAAATATAGTAGGAAAAAGAGGAATTGTTCTTTGTAAATACACGAATAAAAGTAGGCTATTCAGGAGTTAAGAAGGGCTTTATTAACAGATGGCCTCAATCCTTACTTCAACATGTGATATGATTTCAATTCTGTTCGCAAGGCTTTTGCTTTCCCGTCTGTCAGTCGGTCCAACAAGTTCCAGAAGTGTTCGTTATGACTCATTTCTTTCAGATGACAAAGTTCATGCAAGAGAACATAGTCAATCAGATGCCAGGGAAGAAGCATCAAGTAGAGAGAAAGGTTGATATGCTTGCTCGATGTACATGAGCCCCAATGCGTCTGGCTGCTATTGATTTTTACTTGTTTATAAACAAAGCCGTATTTCTGAGCCCAAGTTGATAGACGTCCGGGCAGGTATCGCTTGGCTTCATGGCGGAATGCACTGGCCAGCATTTGCTGGAGGAGTTGCTGGACTTCGTCGTCGGCGAAGTTGGTGGCCTGAGGACAGGAGATTTGCAAGACACCGTCCTTGAGGGCCATGTAGAAATTATCCCTTTCGGTACGGACAATCCGTAGCCGAAAAGTAGCCGTCTGCCAATCGGTCTGTTCATTCAACAAAGGCCTGGCCGGATGTTTCTTCAAAGCCGCCTTGATTTTCTCCCGGTTACCGAGGATAAAAGTCAGCATTTTCTCTTCGCTTCCCCGAACCGGCATGGTTGCAAATACCTGACCGTTGGTTATTTTGAGCGTATAATTACGTGCCCGCTCGCTGTAACGGATAACGACCCGTCCTAATTCCTTATCATCAAAATACTTTTCCATAATTCTTAGGCAAAAGTAATACTTTGGATCTAACAATAATACATCCGAATTTGTTATCTTTGCGGGCGAATTGAACTCAGCAAAGAAATAACAGATTACTTATCATATATAAAAATTACAATTATGGCTAAGAAAGCACTTTTAATGATTCTTGACGGTTGGGGTTGTGGCGACCACAAGAAAGATGATGTCATTTTCAACACTCCAACACCGTATTGGGACTCTTTATTGGCAAACTATCCTCACTCTCAGTTACAGGCCAGTGGTGAAAACGTAGGTCTTCCCGACGGCCAGATGGGTAACTCTGAAGTAGGTCACTTGAATATCGGAGCCGGTCGTATTGTTTATCAGGACTTGGTAAAGATCAACCGCGCTTGTGCCGACAATAGCATTATGCAGAACAAAGAAGTGGTTTCAGCTTTCTCGTACGCCAAAGAAAACGGAAAGAATATCCACTTCATGGGTTTGACTTCCAATGGTGGTGTTCACTCTTCTTTCGATCATTTGTTCAAATTGTGTGATATTGCCCAGGAATACGGATTGAACGGACGGACATTCATCCACTGTTTCATGGACGGTCGTGATACAGACCCGAAGAGCGGTAAAGGTTTCATCGAAGAACTGACTGCTCATTGTGAAAAATCAGCCGGTAAGATCGCCTCTATCGTAGGTCGTTTCTATGCAATGGACCGCGACAAACGCTGGGAACGTGTGAAGGAAGCATACGACTTGCTGATCGAAGGTAAAGGCAAGCAGGCAGATGACATGGTAAAGGCTATGCAGGAATCGTATGACGAAGGCGTTACCGACGAGTTCATCAAACCGATCAACAACTCAACTGTAGACGGAACCATCAAAGAAGGTGATGTAGTTATCTTCTTCAACTACCGTAACGACCGTGCCAAGGAATTGACAATCGTACTGACACAGCAGGATATGCCGGAACAGGGCATGAAGACAATCCCGGGCTTGCAGTACTATTGCATGACTCCGTATGATGCTTCATTCAAAGGCGTACATATCTTGTTCGACAAGGAAAACGTACAGAACACACTGGGCGAATACCTGGCAAACAATGGCAAGACTCAGTTGCACATTGCCGAAACAGAAAAATATGCACACGTAACCTTCTTCTTCAACGGTGGCCGCGAAACTCCGTATGAAAATGAAGACCGTATTCTGGTTCCGTCTCCGAAAGTAGCAACTTACGACTTAAAACCGGAGATGAGCGCCTACGAAGTAAAAGACAAACTGGTAGAAGCTATCGGTACACAAAAATACGATTTCATCGTTGTCAACTATGCCAACGGAGATATGGTTGGTCATACAGGTATTTACGAAGCGATCGAAAAAGCAGTCGTTGCTATCGACAACTGCGTAAAAGATACTGTAGAAGCAGCCAAGGCAAACGGTTACGAAGTGATCATCATTGCCGATCATGGTAACGCTGATCATGCCCTGAATGCAGACGGTACTCCGAATACAGCTCACTCACTGAATCCGGTTCCGTTTGTTTACGTAACAGAAAACAAAGCTGCCCAAGTAGAAAATGGAGTATTGGCAGACGTAGCTCCTTCTATCCTGCACATTTTAGGTATGGCACAGCCGGCTGAGATGACAGGAAAAGATCTGATTAAATAATCATTCATCAAAACCATAAAGGGCGTGCCGAATTCCCTTTGGCGCGCCTTTATTTTATCTATGGAAATACAAGTCATCCAACATAAAATCTACGAGATCAGGGGCTATAAGGTTATGCTAGACTTTGATCTTGCCAGTTTATACGGAACAGAAACAAAAGTATTAAAGCAAGCTGTCAGACGAAATCTCAGGCGTTTCCCTTCCGACTTCATGTTTGAACTGACACCTGAAGAGTTTGATAGTTTGAGGTCACAAATTGTGACCTCAAACAAAAGAGGAGGTACGCGATACATGCCTTTCGCTTTTACCGAACAAGGAGTAGCCATGCTCTCCTCCGTATTAAACAATGAAACAGCCATCGAGATTAACATCTCTATCATGCGTGCCTTTGTTTCCGTACGTCAATATGTCTTATCGGCAGATACAACCATTCAGGAAATCCGCGAATTAAAACAACGGATGAAAGCCTTAGAAGAAGGTAATGAAGATACAATGGCTGCTGTTAATGATCTGAGTGAGGATTTCCGTAAAGAGTTGGATGATATTTACCTGGCATTATCTCAGTTGGCCGACCAACACAAGAGACAAGCCGAGCAAAAAGAACGTCGGCCCGTAGGATTCATTCATTATAATAAACCGAAAGAAAAAGAATTATGATGATTCAAATAGAGGACATCGTTGTTTCAAGCGATATCCTGACAGAAAAATTTATATGTAACCTGGAGGCTTGCCAAGGTGAATGCTGTATCGAAGGCGACGCCGGCGCTCCCGTCGAGAAAAACGAAGTTGCCGAACTGGGAAAGGTTCTTCCGGTTGTCTGGGACGAACTTTCTCCGGAAGCACAAGCAGTCATCAAGAAGCAAGGGGTTGTTTATACCGATCAGGATGGTGATCTGGTAACTTCCATCGTGGACAACAAGAATTGTGTCTTTACTTGCTACGACGAGAAAGGCTGCTGTTATTGCGCCATCGAGAAAGCCTACCGTGAAGGGAAATGTAACTTCTATAAGCCTATTTCCTGCCACTTATATCCGATACGGATTGAGAATTACGGTCCTTATACGGCTGTCAATTATCATCGTTGGGATGTATGCAAAGCTGCCGTCATTTTAGGAAAGATGAAAGGTGTTCCGGTCTATCAGTTCTTGAAAGAACCTTTAATCCGGAAATTTGGTGCAGACTGGTATCAGATGCTCTCGGACTGTGCTGAGGAATGGACGAAGCAGAACCGAGGCGAGGATGAAGAAAAATATTGATAGCATGGAGAACTTCAAAGAAATAGGATTAGAGAAACTGGAACAGACGTTTTCCTTGCCCGATGTGGTCTCTTTGTGTGAGGAAGAAGACAGCTTGGTCATCCTCGATCAAACCCAGCTTCCTGCCCGGGAAGTCTTCCTCAAAATCGACAACGAAGAAGAACTCATCGATGCCATTGTCCGTTTGAAGGTCAGAGGAGCACCGGCAATTGGCGTAGCTGCTGCTGCCGGACTATATGTTTGTTTTGCCCGTACGTTGGCGAACATAACTTCTGCCCAACTTATGCAAACAGAATTCCTGGCTTTGGCCAACCGGATTCGCGCCAGCCGACCGACAGCCGTTAATCTTTCGTGGGCACTTGATCGGATGACAGTTCTATTCAAGCAATGGATAGCTGGTAAAGACAAGATAAGTTCAACCGATTTCCAAGAGATAAAAACGCTTTTACGGGTAGAAGCTGTCCGTATCAAAGAAGAAGACATCGAGATGTGTAAACAGATTGCCCGGCATGGTGTCGGACTGATTGCTTCAGGAAGTCGTATTCTGACACATTGTAATGCCGGACATTTGGCAGTCTCCCGCTATGGAACAGCCCTGGCTCCGATTTATCTGGCTCAGGCTTGCGGACTGAATCCCAAAGTCTATGCCGACGAGACAAGGCCTTTACTCCAAGGTGCCCGTCTAACCGCCTACGAATTGATGAGATTCGGAGTTGATACCACATTGGTCTGTGATAATATGGCAGCTTCGTTAATGAGTCAGGGAATGATCGACATGATCATGGTGGGTTGCGATCGGATCGCCGCCAATGGAGACGTAGCCAATAAGATTGGTACTTGCGGATTGGCCGTTCTGGCTCATTATTATAAAATTCCCTTCTATGTATTAGGACCAACCAGTACCTTTGATCCGCATACACCAACAGGAAAAGATATTGTTATCGAACAACGGTCGGCTTCAGAAGTAACCGATTTGCATTATATACACCGGATGGCACCCGAGCATGTTGGAGTTTATAATCCGGCATTCGATGTTACACCGGCAGCCTTGGTAACGGCTTATGTTACAGAAAAAGGAGTATTCCGACAAATTCAAGATTTTCAGTAGAACAACGTTTTAATACCTTATACAATGAACACATTCACAAAACTTTCAATGGCAGTCCTCATCGGATGCCAGGCTTTATGGGCCGTTTCCTGCGCTTCAGGAGAAAAGAAGGCAGAAACTAGCAGCCCAGTTGTAGATTACACAGCGTATGTCGATCCGTATATCGGATCCGGAGAACACGGACATGTATTTGTGGGGGCCAGCGTTCCTTTCGGTATGATTCAGGCTGGCCCGCAGAATATCCACAAAGGATGGGACTGGTGCTCGGGTTATCATTATTCGGATAGCGTAATTATCGGTTTCAGCCATACACACCTGAGCGGAACGGGTTGTGCCGACTTAGGTGACGTGCTGGTTATGCCGTTCATGGGCGAAGTCCGTACCAAACGGGGAGAACAGGACAATATCGAAGGAGCTTGTTCTTCTTACTATTCACATGCAAATGAAAAGGTAGCACCGGGTTATTACTCTTTGCTGATGGATAACGGTGTGAAAGCCGAATTATCAGCTACCGAACGTATAGCGATCCATCGTTATACCTATCCGGAAGGCGAAAGTCATTTACTGGTCAATCTGAAGGAAGGTAACGGCGACCGGGCATACGATACCTATCTGAAAAAGGTAGACGACAATACCGTCGAAGGTTATCGTTTCTCCAAAGGATGGAGCCCGCAGCACAAGGTATTCTTCGTGATGAAGTTCGAACAACCGATCCAGTCGCTGCAAATATTCAACGATGATACACCGGCAGGTAATGATGAATTAACAGGAGAATCCGTAAAAGGTGTATTGACTTTCAAGGATGCCCCGAAAGAAGTAAAATGCAAGATTGCCATTTCATCCGTTAGTTGTGCCAATGCACAGGCAAATATGAATGCTGAACTCGCAGGATGGGATTTCGACCAAGTCTGCCAACAGGCAAAAGAAAAATGGAACGATCAGCTGGCCTGTGTTGATATCAATACCAACGATGAGCGGGCAAAGAAAATTTTCTACACCAGCATGTTCCATGCCTTCATCGCTCCGACTTTATATTGCGACGTAAACGGTGAGTTCCGCGGACATGATGATAAAGTCTATAAGGCTGATTCTTGGAAGAACTACTCTACCTTCTCTTTATGGGATACCTACCGTACGTTGAATCCGTTGTTCACCATCATCAAACCGCAGTATGTTCCTGACTTTGTCAATTCTATGCTGAGCATTTACGACCAGCAGGGCAAATTGCCGATCTGGCCATTGGTTGGTGGAGAAACTGAATGTATGCCGGGTTATAGTGCCATACCTATCATTGCGGATGCTTATCTGAAAGGGATCAAAGGATTTGATGCAGAACGTGCTTTCAAAGCGATGACTTCTTCGGCTACATACGATAAGCAGAAAGGGGTTCCTTTCGTGATGGAAAAAGGATATATTCCTTGTGATAAAGTACACGAAGCAACTTCCATCGCCATGGAATATGCCGTTGGCGACTGGGGTATTGCCATGATGGCAAAGCAAATGGGTAAAGAGGCCGACTATCAGGAATTCTTCAAGCGCGGCCATTATTATGAACAGTATTTCGACAAGAGCATCAACTTCATCCGTCCGAAGATGGACGACGGTTCTTGGCGTACACCGTATGATCCGTTCCGTTCAGTACACGGCGTAGGTGATTTCTGCGAAGGCAACGGTTGGCATTATACTTTCTTCGTGCCCCAGAATCCGGAAGGACTGATTGCCTTGATGGGTGGCGACGATGCATTCAATGCCAAACTGGATTCTTTGTTCGTAGCCAATGGAGATATGGGTGAAGGAGCATCGGCCGACATCAGCGGACTGATTGGTATGTATGCACACGGAAATGAACCGAGCCACCATGTAGCCTATCTGTATTCGTATGCCGGACAACAATGGAAAACAGCAGAGAAAGTCCGTTACATTCAGGATGAGTTCTATACCGACAAACCGGAAGGCGTGATTGGAAACGAGGACTGCGGTCAGATGTCGGCTTGGCACATCATGTCGGCCTTGGGATTCTATCAGGGCAACCCGTCACACGGGATTCTGGTGTTCGGTAGTCCGCAGTTCAACGAAGCCACGATCCAGTTGCCCGAAGGCAAGACATTCGAGATCGTCGCTCACAACAATAGCCACGACAATATCTACATCCAGTCTGCTACTTTGAACGGACAGCCTTATACAAAATCATACATCACCTACGAGGATGTCATGAAAGGCGGTAACCTGACCTTCGAAATGGGCAGCACACCGAACAAGGAGTTCGGAGCAGCTCCGGCTGACCGGCCGAAGTCTCTCTAATCGACTACAAAGACTTTCTATATTAAATCCCCAGAATCAGATTCTCTACAATCCTGATACTGGGGATTGTTTCATTTATTGGATTATTAAACCGTGTCCAGCAAACAATCCTTAAACAAAAGAAAGTATTCCCAAAGAATTTGTATCTTTGCGATTTAAATCAATGGATCATAAAACGAATCATATCATACTATGGCATTACAATGTGGCATTGTCGGACTTCCGAATGTCGGGAAGTCCACTCTTTTCAACTGTTTATCGAACGCGAAAGCACAATCGGCCAACTTTCCGTTCTGTACGATTGAGCCGAACGTAGGAGTTATCACCGTGCCGGACGAACGCCTGAACAAACTGGCAGAAATTGAACATCCGCAGCGTGTCATCCCAACTACGGTCGAAATCGTAGACATCGCCGGACTGGTGAAAGGCGCCAGCAAAGGAGAAGGATTGGGAAACAAGTTCCTCGCCAATATCCGAGAGACAGACGCCATCCTGCATGTGCTGCGCTGCTTCGACGACGATAACATCGTTCATGTGGACGGTTCCGTAGATCCGGTAAGGGATAAGGAAATCATTGACATGGAGCTTCAAATCAAAGACTTGGAAACAGTAGACAGCCGTATCGCCAAAGTACAGAAACAAGCTCAGACAGGTGGAGACAAGCAGGCAAAAATAGCCTATGAAGTATTATGCAAATACAAGGAAGCCTTGGAACAAGGCAAGAGTGCCCGTACCGTTTCATTCGAAACCAAAGAAGAAGAAAGAGTGGCACACGATCTCTTCCTCCTGACCAATAAGCCAGTTCTCTATGTCTGCAACGTGGATGAAGCCAGTGCCGTAAGCGGTAATAAATACGTAGAAGCTGTTCGCGAAGCTGTTAAAGAAGAGAATGCCGAAATTCTGGTGGTTGCCGCTAAAATAGAAAGCGAAATCGCCGAACTGGAAACTTACGACGAACGCCAGATGTTCCTGCAGGAAATCGGTCTCGAGGAATCGGGAGTAAACCGTCTGATCAAGTCGGCCTACAAACTGCTGAATCTGCAAACCTTCCTGACTGCCGGCCCCGATGAAGTCCGTGCCTGGACCTTCCACAAAGGCTGGAAAGCTCCACAATGTGCCGGTGTGATCCACACAGATTTCGAGAAAGGATTTATCCGCGCTGAAGTCATCAAATACGACGATTATATTTCTTATGGTTCAGAAGCGGCTGTCAAAGAAGCCGGAAAGATGAGCGTCGAAGGAAAAGAATACATCGTACAAGACGGTGACATCATGCACTTCCGTTTCAACGTATAACAAACATACATCCCGTGTGTGCTTCACCAGCACCACGGGATTTCTTAAATATACACATATGGTACAGCGATTTGATTTCTTAGTTATTGGTTCCGGTATCGCCGGAATGAGTTTTGCCCTGAAAGTGGCACATAAAGGAAAAGTAGCCCTCGTCTGCAAATCCGGCCTCGAAGAAGCAAATACGTATTTTGCCCAAGGAGGCGTAGCGTCTGTTACCAACCTGCTTGTTGACAACTTCGACAAGCACATTCAAGACACCATGATCGCGGGTGACTGGTTGAGTGACCGGGCTGCCGTCGAACAAGTTGTCCGTAATGCTCCACAACAAATCAAGGAACTGATCAGTTGGGGTGTAGATTTCGATAAAGATGCAGAAGGGAACTTCGACCTGCACCGTGAAGGCGGTCACTCCGAATTCCGCATCTTGCACCACAAAGACAATACGGGAGCCGAGATTCAGGACAGTCTGATCCGCGCCGTACAGACACATCCTAACATCACAGTTTTCGAGAACCATTTTGCCATCGAGATTCTGACACAACACCACTTGGGTGTAACCGTTACCCGCCAGACACCCGACATTGAATGTTATGGTGCCTACATCATGGATATGAAAACGGGTAAGATTGATACCTTCCTATCCAAAGTTACCTTAATGGCTACCGGAGGTATTGGAGCCGTTTACCAGACAACTACCAATCCGCTGGTAGCAACCGGTGACGGTATTGCCATGGTTTACCGTGCAAAAGGAACCGTGAAAGATATGGAATTTGTTCAATTCCACCCAACGGCCTTATATCATCCGGGTGATCGTCCTTCATTCCTGATTACCGAAGCTATGCGTGGTTATGGAGGTGTTCTGCGTACAATGGATGGAAAAGAATTCATGCAGAAATACGACAAACGTCTCTCTTTGGCTCCGCGTGATATCGTAGCACGTGCAATCGACACGGAAATGAAGAATCGTGGTGACGACCACGTCTATCTGGATGTGACGCACAAAGATCCGGAAGAGACCAAGAAGCACTTCCCGAACATCTACGAAAAGTGCCTGAGTTTGGGTATTGACATCACGAAAGATTATATTCCGGTTGCGCCTGCTGCCCATTATCTGTGTGGTGGTATTAAAGTCGATCTGAATGCCCGTTCGTCAATCAATCGTCTGTATGCCGTTGGTGAATGTTCTTGTACCGGATTACACGGAGGTAATCGTCTTGCTTCCAATTCCCTGATCGAAGCCGTAGTTTATGCAGATGCTGCAGCTAAACACAGTTTGAGTATCCTCGACTCACTTTCTTATCAGGAAAACATTCCGGAATGGGACGACGAAGGAACTCGCCTGCCGGAAGAGATGGTCTTGATCACCCAAAGCTTGAAGGAAGTCGGGCAGATTATGAGTACCTATGTAGGTATCGTCCGTTCAGACTTGCGCCTGAAGCGTGCTTGGGATCGTCTGGATTTATTGTACGAAGAAACAGAAAGTCTGTTTAAACGGTCTATTGCTTCCCGTGAAATCTGTGAATTACGTAATATGATCAATGTAGGATATCTGATCACACGTCAAGCTATCGAACGTAAGGAAAGTCGTGGTTTGCATTATACACTGGATTATCCTCCTGTTCCGCACGAACATTGAGAGATTAAAGCAAGGAAATAAAAAGAGGCACGAAATCAGCTTTCCATATTACTGATTTCGTGCCTCTTCCTTCAGATATTCAATCATATTTATGCCGTAATACCATTCTCATAAAGATACTCAGGAGCAATATCAGCCCCATTCGACCAAAAGATCGTATCTTGCAAACCAAACTGGATAAATTGGGCTTTGTCTTTTAATTCTTCAAATGCCGGATATTTCAATAAAGGAGCTAGATCAACCTTTTTTCTTACACCATCATTGAAAGTACAAAGCAACACGTAATCACCCAAATATTCCACATCTGTAACTGTCAATAACATAAGCTATCATTTTTATCGTCTCACTTTTTCTATTTTCTCTCCTCGCTGAGCCTTATTCCAAATATCAAATAACTCAGCTTCGTGTTCATCAATAAATCGATTGATTAATTGAATAGCACTCGATTTGGCACGTCCTTCTACAATTCGATCTTTCAACGTAATTGTAAAATCACCGCTACCACTCCTAACATGAATATGTGGAGGATTATGATCAAACGCATAAATATAGATCAATAACCCTTGAATAACAAATATTGAACCCATAAGCTTATTTGCTGAATCACAAAAACAAAGATAGTATAAATATTTTCTAATAAGAGCTTTCCTCTGTTATGAAAATCTCCTAAAACCAAATCTTGAAACGAGTCACAGCATCCGAATAGGTTTTGAGAGAGAATGAACAACCATGCTTCTGCAATACTTCACGGATAAATATCAATCCAATACCTTGCCCGTTGGGTTTTGTTGAGAAGAAAGGACTAAAGAGTTTTGCTTCCGTCTCTTTTGAGATGCCTTCACCCGTATCTCCTATTTCCAGACAAAGCGGCTGTTTAGTCGTACGAATGAAAATGTCGCCATCTTCCCCGATGGCTTCTACGGCATTCTTGATGATATTAACCAATACTTGCTCAAATAGAATCGGATCCAGTTTGACCAAAGGCAAATCTTTTTCCAGTTCAATATGAATCCGGATCTGTTTACCAACACACTGATTTTCCATGAAGCGCTTACAGGAAGAAACCAGCTCATTCAAGGAAACGGATTTAACTTGTGGCTCTGGAATACGGACTACATCAGCAAAGTTCGTAATGAAGCGGCTCATTCCATAACAACGTTCGATCAGCACCCGCAAGACATCGCTTACTTCTTCCATGTCGTCCATTCCACGAAATGACGATTCTAACGTATCCAGCGTAGAAGTAATCCCGGCAGTTGTGTTGTTCACCTCATGCGAAATCATGCGGATCACCTTTTCATACGCCTTTTTCTCTGCCTTAAATACCTCATGTGTTAATACTTCTATCAGATAGAATTCATGTCGCAGTCCCCGATCCATAAAGAACGAATGCGAGCATTTATAAATATTGGCATCACTCAAGCGAATACTTCGGGAAGCATCAAGTGGTATGTCTCGGATTTCTTCGAGTAACGGTTCTGCACATAACGCCAGCTGTTGACCGACCAGATCTTTCTCGTTAGCCAAATGCAGTAGTCGGCAAACCGCCGGATTAGCCGACAAGATCCGTCCGTCAAAATCAAGGATCAAAACCCCCATCGGAGAAGCTTGTATCAACAGATCTAGGAAATGATTCTGTTCACGTACATGGAGACGTTCATTCTTCAACTGCTCCATCATCCGATTGAAAACATCCACAATACGATCAGTTTCTTTCTGTCCCATGTATCCCAGACGCGAACTGAAGTCCTGTTCTTTCAATAAGTCCATACCATTTCCCAACGTATAAAGCGGTTTGATGATACGGCGATAGAAATAGAACAGATAACCCAGCAACAAAATAATCCAGCCTTCAAGGGCAAAGAATATCCATTCTGTATATTTGCCGCTCCAAAGACAGCCGATCAGGGCAAACAAGATCGCCAGCAACAACAGGAATCCGAGGAAGATACTCTTTAATCGCATATCTTAATCCCGTATTTCTCCAGTCGCCGGTACAAAGCAGCCCGGCTGATACCCAAGGCTTCGGCGGTACGCGACAGGTTATGTTCATATTTATCCAATGCCTGAAGGATACTTTTCCGTTCCAGCTCTTCGAGTGTCAAGCCTTCCAACGAAGTAGAAGCTGAAGAAGTCAAAGCGGATTGCGGCATACCGAACTGTTCGAAGTCGGAAGCTTCAATCCGCTGCCGTCCTGAAACCAATAAAGTTCGTTCTACCAGGTTCTTCAATTCGCGGATATTACCAGGGAAAGGTAATTGCTGCAAATAAGTAAATGCTTCGGAAGCAAACTCAACTGGCGGCAAACCATTTGTCTCTGCCAGCTTTTGGGCAAAATGACGCACCAAAAGCGGAATATCTTCCCTGCGCTCCCGTAAGGCTGGCAAATGGACGGTGATCAGATTAATACGATAGAACAAATCTTCGCGGAACGTATGCTCACGTACCATTGCCGGCAAGTCCCGGTTTGTCGCACTGACTACCCGAACATCTACTTTCCGCGGACGACTATCGCCCAACACTTCAAAGGTCTGATCCTGCAATACCCGCAATAACTTCACCTGACTGGATAATTCCAGATCGCCGATCTCATCCAGAAAGATTGTTCCTTTATCTGCCATCTCAAAACGACCGGTCCGATCCATATACGCATCAGTAAATGCTCCTTTCTTATGTCCGAACATCTCACTCTCGAATAGACTCTGCGACAAACCGCCCAAATTTACTTTTACGAAAGGTTCCTTCGCCCGGCGGCTGTGTGTATGGACGGCTTCGGCAATCAGTTCCTTTCCCGTACCACTTTCTCCGGTGATCAAGACTGAAGCAGTCGTCGGAGCAATACGTGCTACGGTATCCAGTAGGCTTAGCAACGCCGGACTTTTCCCAATGATCTTATCGAAACATGGATGTGTCTGCGTTGTCGCTGCTTCCTCTTTTCCTACCGGAGCATATAATTCCAAAGCATTACGGATCGCCTTCAGCAATACCAGATTATTCCACGGCTTCGTGATGAAATCGAAAGCACCGGCTTGCATACCTTGTACGGCCAAAGAAATAGAACCCCATGCCGTCATCAGGATTACGGGTAAATCCGGGCGCAGCACTTTGACTTGCTTCAGTAAATGAATTCCTTCTTCTCCGGTCGTCGTGAGGGTAAAATTCATATCCATCAAGACCAACCGGCAATCTTCTTCACGTACCTTCTGAAGTGCTTCTTTCGGACCACCGACTGCCGTCGGTAAATAACCGGCCCGCTTCAACAGGAACGTTAGCGAAGAACGCACTACCGCATCATCATCTACTATCAGAATCTTCGTATCTGTCATATTATTCATTCTTCTTTATTCAATACTTCTTCCTTTGGCTCATCGGCATCCAGCAAATTCATGATTACTGTAGCCGGTATGGACAACCTCGAGAAAGCAAACATTTTCTTCCCCAAATCCTTCATTGATGCTCCAATATGATAGACTTCTTGGGAATCAATCAACAGGAAACGATCATGGCAATCCCGATATGTCTTCACCTCGACAGGCGGATACTGGCTGTTATGCTTTTCCAAATCCAACTGCATCTGCGGCATGATCCGCTGTGTATAGATCGTTGCTGTCACATCCGTTCTGCGTTTGCTCAACATCAACAAGACTGTTTCATCCACATAATTATCAATCAAGACTATCGATTGTTGGGCAGACTTGATCAAATCAATAGCAAACTTATATGCATCAAAGATCTGGCCATTGAAGAAAACACCTTCTACCGGAGGCAAGGAAGTCCGGACAAAGAATTCAACCTTATCGGCCAAATCCCGAATCCGGCGGTCATGCTCACTCAGTTTCTCTTCAATCCGGCGGTGAGGATACGAGTTGATCGCATGACCCTTCAGCATATATTCTTTCAAGACCTGGTTGGCCCACTGACGAAAGCGAGTTCCCTGTTTACTTTTCACCCTGTAACCCACCGAGATAATCACGTCCAGATTATAATAATCCACTTGATAAGTCTTTCCGTCGGCAGCAGTGTAGGCAAATTTTGCCCAAACTGAATCTTTTACCAGCTCTTCTTCCTTGAATATATTACGAATATGTTTCCCTATCACGCTGATGTCTCGTCCAAAAAGTTGAGACATTTCTTCTATGGATAACCATACCGTTTCATTTTTCAAATGAACTTCCAGCTTGATTATCTCATCCGGTTGATATAATATAATCTCACCTTGCTCCATGTATGTATAACCCGTTTATCTGACGATCTTCTCAAATTCAGCATCTAAAGTACAATTATTCAAGAAATCATACAACGTCAGACTACGGATATTATAGAAATAACGCCAATAATAGTACAGCTCTTCTATGTGTTTCTGCTTGGCACTATCCTTTGACGTTTGGGCATCATTTAATTCCAGAATATCAATTTTCCCCACCATAAATGTTTCAATAGAAGTCCTGTAACGGCTTTCTGCCAGAGAATCCACTTCCGAGGCAATTTCCAATTGGGCAGCCTGGTTATTGAAATTCTCTACCAAAAGGAAAATATTCTGATTGAAATCCATCTGTTCCTGACGGATTTTCGAAAGCACGACTTCCCGGTTTGATTCGGCTACTTTCACCTTCCCTTTCCGCTTACCCCAATCCAGTATCGGAATCGAAACGCCTACTTCCACCACCTGATTATCTTTCAGCGGATTATAGGATCCCGAGAAGGAAAGATCTTTCCCCGTATAACCAACCGAGGCAAACAAATTGATGTTTCGCTGATTTCCTTTGGCCGTTGCTACATCATAATCGGCCTCCAATTGCCGACGCAGAATATTCTTGGAGAAGGAATTGTTCTCTTGTGCCCGTGCCAATACCTGCTGATAATCCAGACGCACACCGGTAATCGCTTCGGGCAAAACCGGCTCAATCCGGTCCCGTTCACTTAATCCCAAGAAAGAACGCAGCTGGAACATCATCGAATTCAGATTCGACTGCGCCTCCGTGACCTTCCCTTTTGCCTGCAAGGCCGACTGTTTGAGCTGCATCAGTTCGATTTCCGAGATATGGCCGATCTTCCGTTTGGCAATCGCTATCTCATAAAGCTTATTGGCATTCTCCAGGTTCTGCTTACAAACTGCCAAGTTATCTTCTGCCAACAACAGATTAAAGTAATGCGTAATGGTTGTAATGGTCACCTCTTCTACACTTTCCATAAAAGCTGCCTTCGCTTCTTCATAACGGACCGGCTCGATACGCCGTTTCCATTTCTGGTCGTTCACTCCGAATATCGGCTGCGTCAAGGTGAGGCTGACCGGAACACTCATGAATTCATTGTAAGCACCTTTCCCCAATTGGCGGGTAAAATCCAACGACGTATTCAAGGCGATCTTACCTCCGGTCAGGGCGATATTCTGCTCTATCGAGATCTCTCCATTAAGACCTAAGACATTATTCTGTACATACGTATAAGATCCATCCGACTGCTGGTATTTGGAGTATTGCTTGCTATACGAAGGCAATGTGCCGGTGAAGATCACCTCCGGCAATTGCTCGGCCTTGTGCGTCCGGTATTCCCAATACGCCGTCTTCAATTCATTTAAAGCGACGGCCGCATCCACCGATTGCATCTGAGCCAACCGGATGGCATCCGTCAACGAAAGAGAGACTGTCCGGGCCTCCACCTCCTCCGCATAGCTGTTATCACATACTCCTATGATATAAATTAAACACAAAATCCAAATCCGTTTCATATCCATTTCTTTTTTCAACAGAAGAGCAAATGCCATGCCATAAATATATCTGACTGATTATCAATCTAAGGCAGAGGGATACGGTGTTCGGTTTCGGACAGTTGGTTCGGTTTCGGACGACAGCAGATTCAATCCCAGCTGTATAAGTCCTGGAAATTGCGGGGGCGATGCTGGCGGCGGTAGGACAGCACGCACATGCCCGTGAGCAACTTGAACATCTTGTGAAACGTCTTCTCTTCGGTGCGACCGGTGTAACCACAACGGCGGGCAATCTCTTTCGTTGCCAGCCCGGTACAAGCCAAATATTCCTGCGCCTCCATCAAACGATAATGTTCGATGAACGACCGGAGGGTAAAGCCCGTCAGGAGATGCAGGGCCGTGCTCAGTTCGCGCCCATTTACGGCCAGCCGTTCGACCGCGGTTTTAGGATCACGGAAACGGTTGTGGTGCAACAGCAAGACTACCGCATCCACAATCACAGAACCCGAAGGGCGCAAGTCGTGGCTAACCGGCTCTTTCCGTGTCCACCCTTCCGCATTCGTCACTCGTTTTTCCGTCAGGACCGAAATATAGACATCCTCTAAAGCGATTTTGGGAATTGATATGACCATCGATTTTCTTTTTTACAGTAATCAAAGGCAAATATAAGGAATATTCCCATAGATTTCATCTTTTTCCACCCAATAAGATGAAATTGTCACAATAGATTCATCTTACCAGGTAGAAAAAGATGAATTTATTATGCTCGATTCATCTTACCGGGTAGAAAGAGATGAATTTATCATGCTCGATTCATCTTACCGGGTAGAAAGAGATGAATCGAGGCTATCAAGCGGTATTTATTCTGCCCGCAAGGCATCGGCAGGAGCAATACGGGCTGCCTTTTGCGCCGGATACCAGACTCCCAAGACAATGATAAAGGCCAATAACAGCCAGGTGATCAGCGAGACTTCAAAGAAACGGAGAAGTCGTTCGTCGGCTGCCGAGGCTGATACCAAATCGGCATACATCAGGTTTCCACAAATAAAGAGGGCGGGTAACGCAGCCAGTGTAAGGAGCAGCAAACTTTCGGTGATGGTAAACCGAAGCAAGCCGGTACGCGACGAGCCCATCGCCATACGTAATCCCAATTCTTCCTTCCGGCGGTTCACGCGGAACCAGAACGAACCGATCACTGCCAGGAATACATTGACCAACAAGAAGAGCATCACCGACGAAATCACCTGTTGTCCGCTCGAATTGGAAGTCTTCTCCAGGAACTGCTCCCGAATATCATTATAACTCTGTACATCAGACACCCAGAAATTCCCTGCTTGTAACTGGCGGCGCATCTCTTTCATAAAACGTTCTTCAAAACCTGCCGTCTCGACATTCGGGCGGATACGGAAAGTGACTTGCATTTGAATGCATGTACTTTCCGGAACAATACCATCACGAGGAGACTCTATGAGGCTAAACCAAGCATAAGGTAACCATTCGTTGTATTCATCATTACGGACAGACTCAGTAACACCTACGATTTTAAGCGTATCTTCTCCTTGTATTAACTCTTCACCCACGACATTGGTCCGACCGAAAAAGGCTTCAGCCAAGTTTGCCGAGATAACCAATCCTGGTTGATCAAACCGTCGCGCCAGTTCATCCGGAGCGCCACCTGCTGCCGGACGAATATCGAAGACACGGAAATAATCCGGACTGATATAATATCGCCGGATATTCCATAACTCCACACTGTCTTTCCGAAGGCCGTACGTACTGTTGGAATGTGTATAGGGTAACGAATACATCGATAAAGCCACAGCTTCCACATCCGGATGCTGCCGGATACGTTCCACGATACGATCGAAGTTCAGCTTCGGTTCCTCACTATCTTCCGGATAAACGACAAATTGAGGAGAATCGGACGAACGTAAAGAAACGACAGCTTGGTAGACTCGATCGGTTTCAAACCCAACCGGGCGATGATATAACGTATATTGGGTAATGAAATAGTCAGTCATAATCCATAAAGCGACAAACACCACCATCAACTCAGCCAATATCCACAAATTACTGCGGAATTGCGCACGGATAATTTTCAACAAATGTACAATCATACGATCCATTTTTTTTTACAGGTTCTACATATTCAAGGCATTGACAATATCCGAGCGAATGGCATTCCACACCGGAACTAATGAAGAGAGTAGATTCAGCACCAGGCAAACCACGATAGCCGAGAGGAAAACCTGCCAGTTCATCAACATCCCGACTGATAATGTAATGGTCTCTCCCAAACCTGTAACCATCATTTGATAGTTGCTTACCAACAGGATATGCTTATACAAAGCGACTAACCCGTAAGAGAAAAGTAAGCCAGCCAGACTACCCGGGAACATCAACAGCAGATTCTCTATAAAGATCTGTCCGAACAATGTCCCGCGCGGAGCACCAAAAGCCTTGCGGATGCCAATCTCTTCCATCCGGTCTTGGATATGCGAGGCATTCAGTCCGGAGATATTCAAAGCCGGAACCAGCAGAAAGAGCAAAAGGAAAAGAGCAATCGCCCTGTAAGCCTTCGAGCTACTGACACCCATGATCGTAAAGACGGCTGGTCGGACAATAGCATCCTTGATTTGGCCTTCGGCCAACGTCGTGTTATAGCGTTTGACAGCCTGATCCAATTCCGCCTGTACTGCCGGAAGATCCTTTTTATTACGCAGTAAGATATTCGCCCGTAATTTTCCCACCGTCACTTCACGCTCACTGACCGATTCATTCGCCAGACTCGACATAGAAGTATAAGGAATCCAAACCTGCGCATACGTATCTTCCAACGTACCGGACACATCTTCTACCACCCCACAGATCCGATATTCCACTTCATTCAGCTGGATAGTTTGCCCGATGACATCTTCCTTACCAAAGAACTGACGTGCCATGGAACGGCATAAAACAACCGTTCTCACACCCGATTCAAAATCGGATTCCGTAAATGGCTTTCCATACAGGAAATGAAAATCATAGACTTGCCAAAATGCCGGATTACAGCCCATATACATAATCTTGGGTTGCATGTCTATCCCCGGAACGGAAGCAAACATCTCGCCTCCTTGAAAGAATTGGAAGATGGGTGAAGTTGTAATGGCAACAGCCTCCGGAGTCTTCAAGGTTTGTATTACTTCTTTCACATAACGGATTCCCAGACTACTATTCCAAGTACTATTGCCCTCATTATACACATAAGAAACTTGATCTATATATGCCATCCTGTCCCGATGTACTTCCGGCGCTATATTAGCAGTACGAATATAATACACTACCGCCAGCACCATCACCATCGAAATCGCCAGTCCGGTTCCGATGATATAAACGGCACTGAAGAAACGGTTTTGTTTCATCAGTTGCCAGGCTTGTTTGAAATACAGATTTATGGTTGTCATTTTAGTTTGTTTAGTTTATTATTCATCTTTCAAAGCTTCTGTCGGATTTAACCGGGCTGCCTGTTTTGCCGGAAATACGATACCCGCTACAATCATCATGGCCAATGTCAGGAAAGCCATCAGGAAACTATACACAAGACGGTCTACCATAGAGAGATCCATCGAAGTAGCAGTCAGTACATCCAATTGGGCCAAATTAGCATAAATCAACAAGGCCGGTAGAGTGACAACAGCCAGCAGCATCAAACCTTCTCCTATCAATTGGATAAAGATAACGGATCTGGAAGCTCCTACCGCCATGCGCAAACCAATCTCCGGAATACGCTGCCGAGCACGGAACCAGAATGTTCCGACAACACCCAACAAGACATTAAACAACAGGAAACATACACCGACCACATACAAACGGATATTATCCAAAGCAGAGCGCAGTACTTCTTCCCGATAATAACTCATAGGAGTGACATCTGACAGATATATGTTTCCCAGCCTCAGTTGCTGTTCCATATCTTTCCTGAACTGCTGCATAAGTTCAGGTTTGTCTGCCGAAGGCTTCATACGCACGAACAAGTTTATATTCCCTGAAAGTATTTCAATACCGTATTTCTTCAACTCATCCCGTCCGCCGAGATTCCGGTAATAAGCATAATCAAACGGGCAGAACTCGTGGTAGCGTTGGAACTCGCAGACTTCGCCAATACGATAAGCCGTGCTGTCGGAGTCGCCCTGATCCGTAATCCAGATTTCTTTTCCTCGTCCTTCAACCGGACTACCATAATAAGCCTTGGCTACAGAAGAGGTGACGACGATGCCATTGTTCTCCAAAGTTTTCTCAAGTTTTTCCCACGATTGTCCGTCGGCAGTCTTTACCTTGAAAACACGGAAATACGAAGGATCCACGTCACGTACATAACCATAACGCTTTAGACCTTTGCCATGAAAAGTAGCGAACCGGTTGAAATACATATAATGGAAATGATTACCGGAAGTATAACCTACAGTTTCCACACGCGAGTCCTTCTCCAAACGATCTATGATTGTGAAGAAATCATCCATTCCATTCGTCGTGTGCACGGCGGTTGTATCATAATCCGCACTCGTTTCCGGCACAACACCCAGCCAGACTTTATACACATGCGAAATGTCAAACCCCAAAGGCTGTTTGTATTCCTTGTATTTCACATACAGATAATCTGCCGCATAAAGCAGACAACTGAAGACAACCAGCAGTTCCAGCAGAATCAGCACATTGGCTTTCCGCTCGTTCCACATCTGTCGAATCATTGAAGCGATCATACCATTAACTGTTTAAAGCCTCGGAGATTTGCTGCCGAGTCGCTTTCCAAGCCGGGAATACAGCCGAAAGCAGGTTTAACAATAGACACAGAATAAAAACAGCGATAAATACCCAGCCGTTTACCATCTGGAGCGAAAGCTGTTCCTGCCCTAACGAGGTAATCATCAGCCAGTCGCCCATGCAGGCAAGAGCAACATACGAAAGTATAAATCCCAACAAGCCGCCAATCAATGTCACTAACAGATTCTCTAGCAGGACTTGCGACATAATACGTTGCCTCGTTGCTCCATAAGCTTGTCGCAAGGCAAATTCAGGAATCCGTTTGCGTGTCCATGCCAGGATAATACCGGAGATATTCAGTGCCGGTACCAGCAGGATGATAAACGCTATTGTTCCAAATCGCAGAAACACTTTCCCTACTGATACTTCCGAATATTCTCCACCCATCCACTTTTCCAGATGAGACAAAGGCTGATGCAGGATGTTGGCCTGTACATCCGAAAGACCGGCATTGAAGTTGTCAATACGCTTCAGCAGTTCCTGCTGCAAATCTTCCCGGTTATGTCCTTTCTTCAAGAGCATATAGCATTCGAAGGATCCTCCTATTCCTTCCAGATTAGAAAATAAATGCGTTCCGGCCGTATAAGGAATCCACACATCAGCCCAGGCTTTGTCGGCAAAGCGCGATACGTCTTTCACCACACCACACACCCGATACACCAGGAAGTTAATCTTCAGTTCCTTTCCTACTGCCTGTTCGGTTCCGAACACAGAACGGGCCACTTTCTCACTGATAACAGCCTCGTGCAACCCACTCTCAAAAGTAGCTTTCGAGAAAGGATTTCCTGCTACAAAGTCAAAGTTATACACATGCCAGAAAGCCGTATCTGTTTCCAGAATAGAGGCAGTGACCGTATTCCTTCCATCCATCGACAGCAAGATTTGTTTCTGCCATCTATCACGAACCACAGCCGTGACTGCTTCGGCCGACTGCAACGGATAAAAGCATTCTTTGATAAAAGGCAATCCTAAACCCGTCATGGCGATACGCCGTCCGTCAGTCTTTCCTTCTATCTTTACATGCGTGACGTAATAGGTATCCGCACGATAGCTTTCCGGCTTAAAGGCTGCTGTATTGGCTATGAACAAGATCACAAAGACCATGATCATACAAATCGCCAAAGCTGTTCCTAAGATGGAAAGCAAGGCCGCCAGCCGATTTTGCCTCAGCAACCGCCAGGATTGTTTGATATATTGGTTGATATTGGGCATAGTCGGTACATTTATTGAATCTGCCGTCCATCAAAGAAATGCACAATACGTGAAGTCTGCTTCGCCTGGTTTTCATTGTGTGTTACCATGACGATGGTACGTCCGTCTTCCTGATTCAGCTTATGCAGGATTTCCATTACTTCTGCTCCCATCTTGGAGTCCAAGTTACCGGTCGGCTCGTCGGCCAGGATGATCTCCGGATTCCCGATAATGGCACGGGCAATAGCGACACGCTGGCACTGACCTCCGGAAAGCTGTGTCGGGAAGTGACGCATACGGTGTGACAGACCCACTTTCTCCAAGACGGCGATGGCTGCTTCCCGGCGTTCTTTAGCCGACACATGCGGCCGGTACAAAAGCGGCAGCTCTACGTTATCCAGTACATTGAGGGAATTGATCAGATGGAAAGACTGGAAGACAAAGCCCAGTGTCTTGTTACGGAAAGCCGCCAGTTGTTTATCGTCCATCGATGCGGTTTGTACACCGGCAATCTCTACGGTTCCGCGCGTTGGCTGATCGAGCAATCCCATAATATTCAGCAGGGTTGACTTTCCGCAACCGGATGGTCCCATAATACTCAGGAATTCACCTTTATCTACTGTCAGGTTTACATTTTCCAATGCTACAGTTTCAATCTCTTTTGTCCGATATACTTTCTCTAAGTTTGTTAATGTGATCATATTGTTTAAGTTTTAAAGTTTGTTAGTTTGTTAGTTTATAAGTTGACAAGTTAACCAGTTGACGAGTCGACAAGGTTTTGAACACCTTTCTGACCTTGTCCACTTGTCAACTCGTTCCCTTGTTTCTTCTATTCATAATGCAATGTTTCTGCCGGATTCATCCGGGTAATCTTGTTGGCCGGAATGCGGATACCCAAGTAAATCATACCGCCCATCAACAGATAGGAAACCGATAAGGTAATCAGGAAGCGCCACCAGGTATAAGCCAGCCGATACGTATCGGGCATATCCAGATACAACATATTTACCAAGAAGATCAGCAGGAATGGTAAAGTCAGAGCCAACAGGAAAAGTCCTTCGAGGAATAATTCCCGGCGCAATTGTCTTTTCGAAGCACCCAAGGCTGCACGCAACCCGATTTCTGCCCGCCGTGACTGCGTGCGTAACCAGAAGGTACCGACAATCCCGAAGAAGATATTCACCAACATAAAGCCGACCATGGCAATCTTTTTCTTCTGGTTGTCCCAACGAGGCTTCAACATGTCGGCACGGTATTCGCTGATGGGTTTCATGGTAGAAACATACAGATTCCCCTCTTGCAGACGTTCGCCCTGTGCTTGCAGGAATGCATTCATATCTTCTGCTTTGAAGCCGTCTTTCATCCGGAGAACGCATTGGGTATAATAAATACCCTGCTCAGCGATCAGATCACTCACTTCCTGATCGGTCTTCAAACAAGTCAAATAATGACCAATGGCTTTATCAAATTCTCTTTCCCTCATAGGCTGCATCACGGCAGCTACTTCCATCGCATTCGCTTTTGGATCAGTTTTTACTTTCTTGAGAACTGTCCCTAATGTACCAAACAAACCTTCCACCACATTCTCTGGAAGAACTACATTACCCGAATGACGCATGATTTCGTCGTATAAAGGTTTCCCATCAGGCGTTTTCATCCGAAACACCCGACAATAATCCGGTGTAGCGACATACCATCTCCACACTTGCGAATTATAGGCTGTATCATTCTCCGATATCAACCCATTCCTGTATCTACAACTGTAGGTATAAGGAATGGCAGCAACCGATAAACCAACAGCCTCCACTTCCGGACAATGTCGCAGCTTATCCAGTAAACGTAAATAATTTTCTGAATCAGCTTCTATATTCTGTACAGAATCAGGTGATGAGGAGTCGAACTCCTTGTTAAATTCAACACTGTACGTATTCGTGATGTCATATCCCAAAGGCTGCTGATAGGTGTACGTATCAACCAATAAGGAATCGGCCATCACCCACAACATGGCTGTAACCAATAGTAATTCCAGGAAGATCCAAACATTCCCGTTTCGTTGGTTCCAAATCAAAGTCAAAAGATGCTTTATCATATTCGATCTATTTTAATGGTTTACTGGATGCGTTACTTGCTTTCCTGTACTTGTGATAGTTTATATTCCAATAAGGATTATAAATTATTCCACATGGAATATATATTTATTTCAAGAAAGATAAATATTTATTCCAGTTGGAATATAATCTATCACTCGATCAGGAAAGTGTGTCCGGCATCTGCTTCTACTTGTTTGTCTCCTCTCCATTCTTCAAGGCCTCACAAATTGGCTTTCGCGAAATCCACCAAGCGGGTAATCCTGCCGAAAGCAGATTGATCAACATACAAAAGAGCAAGGCAAGGACGAAAGCCTCGGGGCGGAACAACATTTCGGCACGTAATGTTGTATCGCTTGCCTTGAGCAGGAAATCCTTACATAACGGGAATAGTGACCATGAGAGTAGCAACCCGATCATACCACCCAGCAAAGACATTAACCCATTCTCGTATAAAACCTGCCGGACGATATTCCCGCTTGTAGCACCGAAAGCTTTGCGGACTCCAATCTCTGCCTGCCGCTTCCGGATGGACGATTGCGTCACGCCCAACAGGTTCAATACCGGAACAAGCAACAAGAAAAGCATCGCTCCGCCTGTTTCCAGCCAAAAGTCTTTCCAATCCACATAAATCTGTCCAATTGACCCCATTGCCTTGTCCCATTGCGTAATGGGATTCTCAAAGAACGAGATTGAATATTTCTCTTTGGTGGCATTATACCGTGCGATCTGCTGTTGTAACTCCTTCCGGATAGCATCAAAGTCACTCGACTTCTTTGCCAACAGAACAACACAGAAATTTCCAATCATATTCTCCAATTCCTGTGAAGTCTTCAATAAAGGCCAGGCTGTATAAGGATACCAGACATCCGCATAGGCAGTCGCGGCAGCTTTACTGACATTCTCCACAACTCCACAAATACGTCCTATACCCGCATTAAGCTTTACTTCTTTCCCGACAACATCAACCGTTCCAAACAACTCTCTGGCCATCCATTCCGAAACAACCACCTGTCGTATACCAGACTCAAAGTCAGCCTCTGAAAAAGGTCCACCCTTGATGAAATGGAAGGAAAAGATTTTCCAGAAATTAAGATCCACCATCTTCACGGTATAAGCTGTATAATTACGCTTATCTAAAGTAGAGACGGGTTCCGTCGCCTTCACATAAGCAGTTACAGCCTCTGGAATTTTCAGGGAATAGAAACATTCCTTCACAGCTTCTTCAGACATATTCCCACTATTTTGTGAATCCTCACTTTTAACACAAGTTCCATCTTCCACATAAAGCATCCGGTCACGGTGTTCCTCCGGATAATAATTGGCCACCTGTACTTGCAGCACCAGCACGACCATCATGATCATCGTAACGGAAATGGCCGTTCCCGTAATCGAGATCGTACTCACCAGCCGGTTCTCTTTCAGCATCTGAAATGCCTGTTTGATGTATTGTTTAAGCATAGACTTTAAGTTTTCGAGGTTTTACTTCTCCAATTTCATCTTTCTCTTATTCTTATAATTGCTCATGTCTGAAACAACGACCTGATCGCCGGGCTTCAGTCCGCCGACGACTTCTACCAATTCATAATTGCTGTCGCCCAACTGGACTTTCCGTTTCAGCAACTCATTTCCTGAGCGGACAAACAGTTCGTATTCACCCGGACCAACGTAATAACTGCCGTTGGCAATACGCATCACCGAATCCTTCACGGCTGTCAGGACATACACATCCGTTTTCAAGCCCGAACGAAGCCGCTTGTGATTATCCTGTTCCAAACGGACCGAAAAAGACATCACGCCATTCTTCGACAACGGAGTAACATCCGTTACCGTACCCGCCAATTCTTCCTTCCCGACTTTCACCACAGCCCGGCTGCCGGCAGCAATACGGTCGCCATACGTATCCGCAATCTCGCCTTCTATCTTGAAATGCGACAAATCCGATACAATCGCCACTTTCTCTCCTTGCGCTACCTGCGCCCCGATTTCCGTATTGACATACGTCAGAATCGCTTTCCGAGGCGCTTTGATCCGGGCATCGTCGAGGGTTCGTTTGGTTTCTGCCAACGTCTTGCGGGCAATATTCAGTTCCAGTTCTTTCACCTTGAGGTCGGCATCTGCCGTCGCCTGTTCGTTGATAAACTTCTGTTCATCCTCTTCCAGTTTCAGTTTACTTACATTATAATCCAGTTCTACTTGACGTACTTTATCAGTCGTTCCGGCACCCAGACTATCCAAGTACTGTTCGTTGCGCAGTTCCACCGCTTTCCGGTTCAGTTCCATCCGAGAGACTTTCAACTGCATTTCCATTTCCGACAACTTGCTCCGGTTCTGGATTCGCAGCTGTTCCAACTTCAGCTCATTCATCTGTACTTCATCCAACTGCTTCTTATAATCTGTTTCCGCACTCAGTAAATCCAGACGTAAGATCGGTGTTCCGATCTCTACCGAATCTCCTCCTTTCTTATACACTTCCAATATGCGGGAATTGATGGGCGAATTGATAATCTCCTCGAATGCCGGAACAACCTTACCCGAAGCACTCACCGACACATCGATACTGCCCTCATCCACTACTGAGAAGACAATATCCCGTTCGTGCAGACTTTCCTGCATCAGCTGCATCAAGGCAATCACGGCTACTATACCAACTACCACGGTTCCGCCCCATTTCATCCACATCCGACGTTTCTCCCGATTCCGTTGTTCTTTTGATATTTCTCTATCCATACAACTTTCTTCTTAATTAATCTTGTTTGCCAACCAAGGGGCAAAAGCCGTGCCAAAAAGATAAAACATTGATATACAAGAGGAGCTTTTCCAGCAAGTGTTCGGAAACGGACAATGCTCAATTGAGAATGGACAATGAACAAGCTTCATTTCTTAATCATCTACCGAAGCGACTAGATGAAGGTAAGTAGTATATAAAGAAAAAGCTTCCACCTCATAAGTACTGAGGTAGAAGCTCTCTATTTTTAGATATTGCCGTTCTCTGACTTAAAAAGCGGCGTATTCTTCAAATATCGTTATTGCTCAACTATTTCCTTTACTTCAACTTGGAAAACCAATGTTGTATAAGGCTTGATGTTATCACCATATCCGGAAACGCCATATCCCAATTGATAAGGCACCCAAACTTCCCAGATATCACCTTCGTGCATATGCTGCAAAGCTGTTGTCCAGCCATCCACCACACCATTTACTGCCGTTTCTAACGGATCATCACCTTCTTCTTTTAATGCAGAATCAAATACTTCTCCTTGTGCAAGCACACTATCCCGATTAGCAATAACTTCTCCGTCTTCATTGGTCACAAAACAACCTTTATAATAGCAATTGACTTTGCTTGTATAATAGATCGTCTCCGTACCTTCACCTTTCTTCAGGATCTTACAGATGATTTGTTCGTTGCCACTTTCAGAATTGATCGTGAACAAAGACGTATCTGTCTTTGCATCCTGCAAACGGGCATCGAAGGCAGCCAGATTTATTTCTTTCCAAGCCTCATCAATTACAATTTCATTTTCATCATCATCACTACATGCCGCCAATGTGAACAGCATGACAACCAACATCCATGTAATGTGCCAATACTTCTTCATGTTATTCTTCTACTATTTTCTTCAACAAACTTCTCATGCTCACTTTCTCAGAGATAATGCTATGCAACTGGTCGATGCTGACACGTTCCTGTTCCATTGTATCACGGAAACGGATCGTTACGCAATTATCTTTCAATGTATCGTGATCGACAGTGATACAATAAGGAGTACCAATAGCATCCTGACGACGATAACGCTTACCGATTGAATCCTTTTCGTCGTACTGGCAACGGAAATCGAAACGCAACATCTGCATGATTTCTTCTGCTTTTTCAGGCAGACCGTCTTTCTTCACCAACGGAAGAACAGCCAGCTTGATCGGAGCCAACGCTGCCGGCAACTTCAAAACAACACGTGTTTCGCCATTTTCCAATGTTTCTTCGCAATAAGAACCGGCCATCACACTCAGGAACATACGGTCCACACCGATAGAAGTTTCGATAACGTACGGAGTATAGCTCTGGTTCAATTCCGGATCGAAATATTGGATCTTCTTTCCAGAGAATTTCTCATGCTGGCTCAAGTCGAAGTTGGTACGGCTGTGAATACCTTCCACTTCCTTGAAACCGAACGGCATTTCGAATTCGATATCAGTAGCGGCATTCGCATAATGAGCCAACTTTTCATGATCATGATAACGATATTTCTCGTTACCCAATCCCAATGCCTGGTGCCATTTCAAACGAGTAGCCTTCCATTTCTTGAACCATTCCATTTCTTCGCCCGGACGAACAAAGAACTGCATTTCCATCTGTTCGAACTCACGCATACGGAAGATGAACTGACGGGCAACGATCTCGTTACGGAATGCCTTACCAATCTGAGCAATACCGAACGGAATCTTCATACGGCCTGTCTTTTGTACGTTCAGGAAGTTCACAAAGATACCCTGAGCCGTTTCCGGACGCAGGTAAACCTTCATTGAACCATCAGCCGTTGAACCCATTTCTGTAGAGAACATCAGGTTGAACTGACGAACATCCGTCCAGTTACGAGTACCTGAAATCGGACAAACAATTTCGCAATCCAGAATCAGCTGACGCAAATCCTCGAAGTTCGAATCGTTCATATCCTTTGAATAGCGTTCGTGGATTTCATTCCACTTTGCCTGGTGTTCCAACACACGCGGATTGGTTGCACGGAACTGAGCCTCATCAAAAGCATCGCCAAACTTCTTGGCAGCCTTGGCTACTTCCTTATTTATCTTTTCTTCTATCTTAGCCAGATGATCTTCGATCAGGACATCGGCACGATAGCGTTTTTTGGAGTCTTTGTTATCGATCAACGGATCATTGAAAGCATCCACATGGCCGGAAGCTTTCCAGATTGTCGGGTGCATAAAGATAGCCGAGTCAATACCCACTACGTTCTCATGCAGCAAAGTCATGCTATCCCACCAGTATTTCTTAATGTTGTTCTTCAACTCCACACCGTATTGTCCGTAATCATAAACAGCGCCCAGGCCGTCATAAATTTCGGATGAAGGGAACACAAAACCGTATTCTTTACAATGCGATACTAATTTCTTAAAAACATCTTCTTGTGCCATATCGAATCTTTTAATAATCTTTTCTTGCTTGATTTATCAGCTTGCAAAGTAAGCGATTTTTTCACAATCTTTTATCACTTCTTTCTGTAATTTGTTGGAAAGCATAATGAATCTTCCATAAAAATGCTATCTTTACGACAAAATTATCTATAATAGTTGACTTAAATCATTCCTTTAATCATGATGCATTCAGAAATATCCCGCAGAAAGTTCCTGAAGAGTGCGCTGGCATTATCGGCCGCTTCAGTGATTCCTTCCTTCTGGATTCCGGCAAAAGCGAGTACCATGCCCAAGAATCCGTTCGTCAGTGCCAACGACCGAGTAAACATAGCCTTTATCGGTATCGGAAACCGCGGTGGCGAAATTGCCAAAGAATTATACAATACCGGACTGTGTAACGTTGTCGCTCTCTGTGATGTGGATATGGGAGCCAAGCATACGCAGGAACTGATCTCGATGTTCCCGAAAGTACCCCGTTTCCAAGACTTCCGGCAGATGTTTGACCAGATGGCAGACAAGATCGATGCGGTTACGGTGGGTGTTCCCGACCATGCGCACTTCCCGATCACTATTGAAGCCATGGCACACGGAAAACACGTTTATGTAGAAAAACCGATGGCACGTACCTTCAACGAGATCGAAGTGATGATGCGTGCTGCCAAGAAATACGGAGTAGTCACCCAGATGGGTAACCAGGGCCACTCCGAAGCCAATTACTTCCAGTTCAAAGCCTGGAAAGAAGCTGGTATCATCAAAGATGTGACAGCTATTACGGCGCACATGAACAACTCACGCCGCTGGCACGGCTGGAACCCGAATATCAAACACATGCCGATGGGCGAACCCGTTCCGGAAACAATGGACTGGGATACCTGGCTGGGTGTTTGCCAATATCACGACTATAACCACGATTATCATTTAGGACAATGGCGTTGCTGGTATGACTTCGGTATGGGAGCGCTGGGCGACTGGGGAGCACATATCCTGGATACAGCCCACGAGTTCCTCGATCTGGGATTACCGACGGAGGTCAATCCGCTTTATCTGAAAGATCATAATCCGTTCTTCTACCCGATGTCTTCTACGCTGTTGTTCCGCTTCCCCGAACGAGGCAACATGCCGGCAGTAGATGTAACCTGGTACGACGGACTGGATAATATTCCGGCTGTGCCCGAAGGTTATGGCGTTTCGGAAATCGACCCGAATATCCCAACCGTTGCCGGTGGAAAGATCCAGCCTGCCAAGTTGAATCCGGGTAAAGAAATCTACTCGAAGGAATTGACTTTCAAAGGTGGTTCACATGGCAGTACGTTGTCGATCATTCCGGAAGAAAAGGCCAAAGAAATGGCTCCCAAGCTGCCGGAAGTTCCGAAGAGCCCGTCTAACCATTATGCCAACTTCCTGCTGGCTTGCCAAGGAAAAGAAAAGACCCGTTCGCCGTTCGAGATCGCCGGTCCGTTAAGTCAGGTATTCTGCCTGGGTGTTTTGGCGCAGAAGCTGAACCGCAAGCTGGTATTCGACCGCGATACCAAACAGATCACCAACGATCCGTTTGCCAACCAGATGCTCGCAGGCGAACCGCCGCGCAAAGGCTGGGAACAATATTATAATGTATAAGGTCTTAATATTATAAACAAACAAGGTTTCAGATCATCTTCCATCGATATGCCTGAAACCTTGTTTGCTGATATATCCGCCCGTTTAGAACTTGATCACGCCTTCGTCTTCTTTCTTCGCGCTGTTTGTGGCACGGGTTTTCAGTTTCGTACGTTGCTGTTCGACGAGGGCATTCACGTTGCCGATGAAGGTCGCGAATTTCTCATCACCGTGCATCGCAGCCAGCATATTGACGATATCCACCAACTTCCGATAAGCATCGTCGGCAGCCAGCCGGGCCTGCTTCGAAAGTCCCACTTCGCGGGCAGCCTCTTCCTGCACTTTGGCATCCGTAGCGTTCAAGAATGAAGTTTCCGCATTTTGCAAGCGAGTCAACCACGGTTCGATATCCAGGTCGGTGAAATCGCCCGCCTCTTTCGCGGCTTTCAATTCCTGCAACAAATTATGCAAGATACCACTTTCTTCGAGTTGCGGCTTGGCCGTCGGGTTGCCGTATTTCTCCAGGATCTCCAAGGCCCTCTTGGCCGCTTCGGCAATCGACTCGTCCGGATGGGCGGTCATCGCCTTGACGTAATTATACAGCCCGGAGTACGCAAAATCGCGGTTCGCATCGGCTTCCATCACCCATTTGGCAGAGGGCACCGTGGTAGAGACCTTCAACGCGCTGTCCAAACCGTCCACCGCCGTTTTGTGCGTATCCACGCCCGTCGTCAGGAACGTGACCGATGTTTCCGGCAAACCTTCGGCAATCAAAGCCCCGGTCGTAGGCAAATCCTGTGCATATTGCTGAACACGTTGGTGGAAAGCGAAGACTTCTTCGATGCGAAGATGGGCCAGATTAAAAGCATTTATCTTTACCATAATATTCTCCTTTTTTTTAATTAATACTGAGGCAAATATACAAATTATTCTTACAAAAGCAGATTTGAGATATTATTTTCCGTCGATAGTCCATTTTTCCGAAAAAAAGCACCGGAAACTCCGTCGACAGCCCATTTTTTTCAAAAAAAGCCCTGTTGACGGAGTCGCAAGCCGATTTTTTCTAAAAAATGGGCAATCGACGGGCTCGAAAGCCCTTTTTTTCGGAAAAATGGGGTGGCGACGGGATTTCTGATACTTTTTCCCAAAAAACCCTTTTCCAACGCTAAAACCTCTATTTTTTTCATCTTTTTTTGTCCTACACATTTATTACATTTGCAAAAAAACAATAGGGAAAGGGAAAAACATGGCATACGACATTCATTTGCAAGAGGAAGAACTGAAAAACAAAGTGGCACACGATTATTTTGCCGAATTCGACAGCACACAAATCATCGGGAAAATAGATTTCTGTATTGCTATGCCACACGATAGCGCAGCATTGTTCGAAACGGAATATTTACTTTGGGCAGAAGCGAAGGCCGGAACGAAGAAAGACATCTACGAATCGTTCGTTCAATTGATCCTGACGATCGGCAAAGCCCGTACTTTCGACCACTTCCAGCCGCCATTCTTCTTAGGGGCATTTGATGCGGAAAAAATAGCTTTCCTGCCTTACGAAAATGTAAGCGAAGTATTTTATCAGAATGATTTTAATTGGAACGTCACGCCCAGCAACCACGACAGCAAAGAATTCCGCCAATTATATAACATGGTAAAAGAAACGATCGAAAAGAACCTGCTCTTCTACCATTTTAAAGATAACAACAAGGAACTGCGCGCTTTTATCCGGGCCAACTTCAAAAAAAACATCAAACGGGTCACCAAAAAGCGGATCAATCTCTCAAACCTGACACATATCTACCAGCATTGGTGTAAATTGGTAAAACCGTCGATCAACATCAGTTGGGATACAGCAAAAGCCAGCGGTATATTAGATGCGGATTTCTTCTTCGCGGATGTCTTGTCGAAAGATAACCTGACCCTGAAAGACAAACTGTTTGTCTTACTGAAAAACAACCGGTATATATTAGACCGGAAAATAAACGATGCAGGACTGACAGAACAGCAGATAGCCGAATTTATGGACGGTGGCGTAGCGCATACCCAATTTTGGAATCATTATGTCCGACCGCCCAAGAAAGAATATTGGGAAAGTATCGTCACCCGCCGCGACCGCCTCGTCCCCCAAGATGTACGCGAGCGTAAAGGCTCATACTTCACGCCCCAACAATGGGTAGAGTTATCACAAGAATATCTGGCCGCCGAATTGGGTGAAGACTGGCAAGACGAGTATTATATATGGGATTGTGCGGCAGGAACAGGTAATTTGCTGAACGGGCTTAGCAACAAATATAATATCTGGGCATCAACACTCGATCAGGCAGATGTGGATGTGATGCACGATCGCATTGAAAACGGAGCCAATCTTTTACATAATCATGTCTTTCAATTCGACTTCTTGAATGATCCGTTTACTAAATTGCCACAACCTTTGCAGGATATTATCAACGATGAAGAAAAACGAAAGAAACTTGTCATCTATATTAATCCTCCGTATGCGGAGGCAAGCGATACCAAGACGTTAAAAGGAGGAAAAGGTAAAAATGCAGTAGAACAAAGCATGGTGAATAAAAAATATAAATCATTGCTTGGACAAGGAAATGCAGAACTATTCGTGCAATTTTTCACGCGAATATACCTCGAAATCCCCTCAGTGGTCCTTGCAGAATTTTCAAAGTTGAAAATTCTGCAAGGACCACACTTCGCCGATTTCCGGAATTTTTTCCGAGCGAAGCTCGGTCAATTTTTTGTGATTCCGGCCAACACATTCGACAATGTAAAAGGACAATTCCCTATTGGCTTCATGGTTTGGGATACGAAAATTAAAATACCTTTTATCTCTGCCGAAGCCGATGTATATAATAGAAAAGGGGATTTTATTACAAAAAAAACATATCAGGCCTATGATCTGGCTCTCTATATGAACGAATGGATAAAACCTTTTAGAGGGAAAAAGGATGCAACAAATATCATTGGAAAGTTTCCTTTTAAAGGAAATGATTTTCAAAATCAAAATATGGTCCAAATCGTTCATCAAAACATGATTTATAACAAAGAAGCAGGACAATTTTACATCAACTATGATAATGTAGGGTTGGCGGCTGTTTATTTTGCTGTTCGTAAAAGTATCGAAGCCACATGGCTAAACGACCGCGATCAATTTCTATATCCTAACGATGGATGGCAGGCAGACAACGAATTTCAAGCAGATTGTTTGGCCTATACACTATTCAACAACAATATTCAAAGCGAATTCGGCATAAACCACTGGATTCCTTTTACAGAACAAGAGGTAAATGCCAAAGAAAAATTCCAAAGCAATTTCATGAGTAATTATATTCAAGGAAAGTGCAGCAAAAAAGAGCATACACAGATTGAACTATTCGATCAGGCCAAAAACGAAATAAACCCTTTGGAATTTTCAGAAGAAGCACAAGCGGTGATGGATGCCGGACGGGAATTGTGGCGTTATTATCATGCACAACCAGACGCTAATCCAAACGCAGCTCTCTATGATATCCGGTTGTATTTTCAAGGGAAAAACGAGAAAGGGAAGATGAACAATAGCAGTGATGATGCCCGTTATACACAATTGATCGCCACTTTACGAGAGAACCTCAAAATACTTGCTCAAAAAATCGAGCCTAAAGTATATGAATATGGTTTCCTAAAAAAATAGCATCGCTGATAAAACGGCGATGCTACTTATAGGTTAGCAAAATAATCACCCCCGGAACTTCCCGGCCACCCGCCGGTAGGTGGGCATTTCTACACCGAGGCGGTCGCCCAGCGCGATCATATCGAACAGGATTCCTTGGATTTCGGAGGCATGGCCGTGGGCCAGGTCTTTCTGCATCGAGGACGGTGACTCCGGCACGAGGCGTGCCAACCGCTCGCCGGTCCCGACTATCAGATAATTTTTTTCTTTTTCCATACGAAAACGATCTAAATACGTTACAATACGGTCACTTCATCGACGAAGAACCAGGCCGGATGGCCCACGCCGTAGTGCCACTTCGGACACATCCCGATGGCATCGACTTCCACTTTGATATAACGCGCCTTGACAGGCTTATCGGAAGTAACTTTCCCACCCACGAACTTGACTTGCGGTGCACGGTCTTCGGCAAACGTAAACGAGCCGAAAGGCTGGTACGTCTGGTTATCGGTCGAAACAGAATAGGTAACTTTCTCGGGGAGCAGGATCCATTGGCCCAACTGGTGGAGGAAGTCGGCTTCCACACTACTGAATTCTTTCTCTTCACCCAGATCGAGAATGAACGAGCCGTCCACGCCTTCCCAGCCGACCCAGCTCTCTACGAAGGTCGTGCCACCAAACAGGCCGTCGGTCAATGCCGTATCAGCAATCTTCTGATAACGTTCGCCCGGCTTTTGCAGCCAGATCACCTTTGCACCCAACGCCTTGCTCTTTTCGGCTTGCGGCAAGAAGCGTTTTTCGTACAAATCACAATAATCCTCGGGCGCATTGCTACGTTCGTTCAGCGACTTGATGCCGAACTTGCGGCACTGCCGGCGGAAATAATCCAACTGCCGGCGTACCTTGGCCACATCCTGGTTCGTTTTAGTACGAGCTATTTCCAACTCGGAATAAATCAATGACAAACGAGACAACTGGACGCGGTCCAAACGAACCGGATCAGAAGCTACAGCCGCCTCTGCCTGGTCGAACAACTCATCATACGTCTTACAAAGCTGATCGTTCAGCATTCCGTTCTTATGCGTTACCGGCGAGTCGTAGATCCAGAGGTTCGTCCCGCTTGCCAGCAATCCGCCCTGCATGATCTTCTGATACTGATACAGATAAGGTGCCGCCGCACCATAATAACCATCCATGAAGCCGCGCATCAGCGAATCAGCATCCTGATAGGGATCCCACATCAGTTTCCCGATCATATAAGCACGCATTTCTGAAAAGTCGGTTCCTTTAGAACCATTGACTTGCGAGAAATGCATCGTCACGTGGTTCTTCTTGAACAACTGGATATTCTTCTGCAAAATATGGAAGTTGGGGAAGCACGACACCATGTTGTCGAAGTTAATTCCATAATCCCACACGAAAATATTGTTGGAAATGGCCGACCAGCCCTCAAGAGCCTTCACGAAGTCGCGACCCGACGCATTATCGGTCAGCGGTACTTCGCGCATACAGTCAATATCACACAACATGATATTCACGTTCGGCAGCGGCTTTACATGCTTGGGCGGATGCATGGTAAAGAGATAAGCCAGGGTAGAAATCTCCTTGTCGGGGAAGCGTTCGGCCAGTTTGTTCATAAAACGGATATACGCGCCCGAAGGAGCACCTTCTTCTTCGTACACCTTGCGACACTCCTCGCACGTACAGAAAGTATTGTTACCATCGTTCTGGCTCACCGAGATCAGCTTCTTGTCCGGGTTCGCCTTGAAAACAGAGTCCAGTTTTTTCACCACGAAATCGAAAACGTCCGGATTCGTCAGGCACCACTGACTGTGATTACCCGGACGATGCTCGCCATTGATATACGAATAATATTCGGGGTGATCCTTGCCATAAACATCCGAAGGCATCAGGCGGTCGAACGTATGTACCCACATATTGTCGATAAATACATCTTTCGGCTCTTCCAGGCGGAACCACATCTTGTAAATCGGATCATCACAACCGTAACTGAACGACTGGCGATACCGGAAAGCCGGTGTTTCCGACAAATGAATCTCCGGTAGGGTAATCGTCTTCGAAGGTGTCAATGTATAAGCCTGATATGCATAATACGAAACACCCATGTATTTTTCCAATAAAGTTACCACGCCATAGATCGAGCCTTTGTCTCCTCCACTCGTAATCCGCAACTGGTTCTGTTCGGTACAAAGGGTAAAACCATCTTCGCCTGCCTCTGCCGATTTTCCACCGATCACGACATCACCCGATTTCGCTTTTCCTTCCACAATCGGCAACGAAGCCCCGCTGATCCGCTGTACAAAGTCCTGTAACAGATCAGCAGCCTGACGGTTTATTTCACTCTTCTCGCTCAAGACAATCCGCGAAACTGCCTTCCCGTCTTTCACTAATGTCAATTGAGCCGAGGCATCCGCCATCCATAAAAAAGCTGAAAGGGCCACCATGCCCCATTTCTTGTAATTCAGTTTCATGTAATTTGTTTTTGTGTTTTCTAAATTTCTCCGTTTAACTTGCACACAATATTAGTACTTTTGTTCCATTCAAACAAGAAGAAGATGAAATACATCGATATTCATACGCATACAGTGATTCCCAAAACCCAGGAAAACCGAATTTCTTTTTACAACCGGATCGTCGGACAAGAGACCCTGGGTGATTTATCTCATATAGAAATGTTTTCGGTTGGAATCCATCCATGGTTTATCCATTCCGACAAAAGTAATGATCAGCTTCTCGAACAGCTGTGGGAAAAAGTCAAGCAACCGGAAGTCTGGATGATCGGTGAAGCCGGACTTGACAAACTTCACGAAGCACCACTCGAACGACAACTTTATCTGTTCGAACAACAAGCCTTGCTGGCTGAAGAACTCCACAAGCCACTTATCATCCATTGTGTAAAAGCCTGGAGTGAACTGCTTGCCTTACGGAAGAAAATTCGCCCGCTCTCGCCTTGGCTCATTCACGGTTTCCGTGGAAAAAGAGAATTAGCCGAACAGCTGCTGAAAGAAAACATCTATCTTTCGTTCGGTGAACAATTCCAATCGGCAGCCCTGCAAATAGCCTGGCCAAGCCATCTTTTCCTGGAAACTGATGAATCAAAACTGGACATACAGGAGATATACGAAAAGGCAGCGGCAGCCTTATCCGTTCCAACAGAGATGTTAATGGAACAAATCGAACAGAACTTTTCTCTGCTCTTCTCAGGTGAGTAAAGGGCACAAAAAAAGGCTATCTTCACAGACAGCCAATTTCCATTGTTAACCTTAAATCTAATACCATGAAAAACACGATGCAAATATAGGCATTTTATGTTATGTAACATAGCTCATCAATACTTTTTCTTCTAAAATCGGCCCATTTTAACCACATTTAACCAATCCATACAAAAATCAGGCAGAAAAGTTGGAAATATTCCCGGTAATTCGTACTTTTGCGAACAACAAACAAGAGTATGGAAGAGAAAAAGGAATATACAGCAACCCAAGAACAGCTGGCACGCTTTGCCAAAGCATTGGGACATCCGGCAAGAATTGCCATCATGCACTTTCTAGCTAAACAGGAAACCTGTTACTTTGGCGATATTCACGAAGAATTACCCATAGCCAAAGCGACCGTTTCCCAACATCTGAAAGAGTTGAAAGATGCTGGTTTGATACAGGGAGAAGTGGAAACCCCGAAAGTAAAATATTGTATCAATCAGGAAAACTGGAAACTGGCAAGCCGACTCTTTGCCGATTTCTTCGGCCAGGCTATATGCAAATCAAAGGGTTGCTGTGAATAACAGTCCCTTTTTTTCTCTTTATTGTTCGTTGTTTTGCGAATTACATATATAATATACGATACAATGGAAATTAAAGTTTTAGGAACAGGTTGCGCCAACTGCAAGGCATTGTACGCAACCGTTGAGAAAGTTGTCAACGAGTTAGGTATTCAAGCAGAGATCATCAAAGAGGAAGATCTGATGAAAATCATGGAATACAATGTCATGACTTTACCGGCTTTGGTAATCAATGGCAAAGTTGTAGCCAAAGGTCGGATCAACGCCGGTGAAGTAAAGGAATTAATCACTTCAAACCAATGATTATGAAACGGATCCTATTTTTTCTTATCAGCAGTTTGTTTTGGATAGCCGGCGAACTGCAAGCACAAACAGATTCATATGTAGAAGTTTTGTACTTCCATGGGAAACAACGGTGCATCACTTGTAAATCAATCGAAAAGTATACCCGTGAAGTGGTTTTTACCGACTTTGCAGACTTGGCTAAAAAAGGGAAAGTCCGTTTCAAAGAAATAGACATTTCCACGCCTGAAGGAGAAGAACTGGCCAATGCTTATCAGGTCAGTTGGTCTTCATTGTATATCAATCAATGGAAAGATGGAAAAGAACAACGGAACGATATGACACGTCTGGGCTTTCAATATGCCAAAAATAAGACAGATCATTTCAAACAAGAGATCCGCAAGAAAATAAATCAGTTACTTTAAGAATGGACTACTTACAGACTCTTTTGGATAGCAGTGAAATACCTGTTATCACGGCTCTTCTGTTGGGTTTACTCACGACCATCAGTCCTTGTCCGCTGGCTACTCATATAACAGCGATCGGATTTATCAGTAAAGATGTAAACAACCGGAACCAGATTTTTCTGAACGGTATCTTTTACACTTTGGGCCGTATTCTTTCTTATTCCGTCTTAGGAGCCATACTGATTACTTTATTGCGGAACGGTTCCGAAATGTTCTTTATACAAAAGGCGATCAGCCGATGGAGCGAGTTATTACTTGCTCCGGCACTGATCTTGATCGGTCTGTTCATGTTGTTTGGAGATAAACTGGCCTTGCCCCGATGGGGATTTTCGGCAACCGAGAAAACCGAAAGACTTCGGGGTAACTGGGGCAGTATGGCATTGGGACTACTGTTTGCCTTAGCTTTCTGTCCTACCAGCGGATTATTCTACTTCGGTATGTTAATACCTATGTCAGCCATGGAAAGTGGCGGATATTTATTACCCGTAGTATATGCTTTCGCTACCGGATTCCCGATCGTTCTGATAGCTTGGGTACTGGCATACAGTGTGGCTGGGATCGGGAAATTCTACAACCGCATTCAGGTATTCCAGAAATGGTTCAACCGGGTCGTAGCACTCACATTTATTCTTATCGGTATTTATTACGGACTTATTAATTGGAACATTATATGAAAATTTTGATTTTATGTACGGGAAACAGTTGCCGCAGTCAGATGGCGCATGGTTTCCTTCAATCGTTTGACCCGAGTTTAGAAGTATTTTCGGCTGGAACCCATCCGGCAGAGAAAGTAAATCCCATGGCTATCGAAGTCATGCAAGAAGCCGGCATAGACATCAGTCATCACATACCGACGAATGTATCTGAATATATCAACGAATCCTGGGACTATGTGATTACCGTTTGTGATCATGCCCGCGAGATCTGTCCGGTATTTCAGGGAAATGTAAAGAAACAATTGCATATTGGTTTCGATGATCCTTCGGAAGCACAAGGTACGGATGAATGGATCAAAAGTGAATTTATCCGTGTCCGGAAAGAGATTAAAAATGCGTTCTTTGCTTTCTATCTGACCGAAATCAAGAAGTTGCATATCCCGACTTGTGCATGTCAGCAATCTAACCATTAATCCGCTTATAATCATGATACAGACTTTTGCCGACTGGCTGGTTTATGGTGTTATGGGACTTCAGGCAGACAGCGCACTGGGAACAGCCGTCAACTTTTTCTTTTATGATACGATCAAGATTCTGATCCTGTTATTCTTCATCAGTATCATCATGGGAATCATCAACGCATACTTTCCTATCGAACGTCTGCGTCATTATCTGACATCCCACCGGCTTTATGGGTTACAATATTTCCTGGCTTCTCTATTCGGAGCCATTACCCCATTTTGTTCCTGCTCTTCTATCCCGTTATTCATCGGATTCGTAAAAGGCGGTATTCCGCTGGGTGTGACTTTCGCCTACCTGATTACTTCGCCGCTGGTCAATGAAGTAGCCGTTGCGATGTTTATCGGGACATTCGGACTGCGGATTACAGTCATTTATGTTGTCAGCGGTATTTTACTAGGAATGATCGGTGGATATGTTTTGGGTAAGATGAAACTGGAACCGTATCTGAGTGATTGGGTAAAGCAAATCCAGCAAGGGGCCATGAACGAATCCAATCTGTGGGAAAAAGAACATACTCCCTTTTTCCATCGTTTGCCTTCTATTATCCGGGAAGCCTGGAACATCGTTAAAGGTGTGTTGGTATATATTCTGATCGGAATCGGGATCGGAGCCTTCATGCACGGATATGTACCCGAAGGATTCTTCGAGCATTACATGGCAAAAGACAACTGGTTGGCAGTTCCTATTTCTGTCTTGTTGGCTATTCCGATGTATGCCAATGCCGCCGGAATCGTTCCTGTCATTGAAGTCTTTGTTTCCAAAGGTATTCCTATCGGGACAGCCTTAGCCTTCATGATGGCAGTAGTAGGATTGTCACTACCCGAAGCGACACTTCTCAAGAAAGTCATGACTTGGCGCCTGATCGCTATCTTCTTTGGAGTGATCACGCTGTTTATCATCTTCTTAGGTTACCTGTTCAACATCGTCTTATAAAGGTGCCTATCTTTTGATCAATTCATGCCTACCTTTTAATAAAAAGCCGGCTTTTTATCAAAAGGTAGGCATGAATTAAAACGGAAGTAACGAAGATCAAAAATGAACCTCGTTACTTCCGTTTTTGATTCTCGTTAGTTTTATTTCCGCACCAAACCAAACATTCAGTTGGTAAAATCATCTTTCACCTTTTATCTATCTTTTTGTACGACTGAAAGATGAGGTGATTCAGGACTTAAGACATATATAAAAAATAAGCTCTTTAACCCGAATGGATGACATTCGTCGCGCCCTTCAATGCCTCGGATGAGGACACGACTGCCATAAAAGAACTGTTCGACACCATCGGCTCCACCATCATAACCGACGAGCAACACCTCGCAGCGGGCATGATACTCGCTTCATGCGGCACTGCCTTCGCCATGCGCTACATACGTGCTTCGGTGGAAGGCGGCGTGGAACTTGGCTTCCGTGCGGCTGAAGCCACACACATAGTGGCGCAGACAGTGAAAGGTGCGGCCCGGCTGCTTATGACGGACGGCGGACACCCGGAGGCGGAGATAGACAAGGTGACTACCGCCGGAGGAATAACAATAAAAGGACTCAACGCCATGGAGCAGGCAGGATTCACCGGAGCTGTGATACAAGGGCTGAAAGTGGCGGCAGGAAAATGAAATCATACATAAACTGCACGAAAATAACGGAATATCATCACATCGCCAATGCTCCGATGTGATGATATTACGTTATTCATATATACAAAAATCCATACGGCATTTTGAATAAAACAAGAATCTAATCACCGATTATTACAAAAAATATTAATTCAGCATGATAATCAGAATTTACACCATTATAGCATTGCTGTTCATCATGAATGTCAGCATCTTCGGTCAGGCCGTACTGCTTGACAAGACGACAGGTCAGCGCATTTCATACGCACAAATTCTTAATGAGAAGGGAGCTGTTGTCGGGATGACAGACATTGATGGTAATCTACCTCAGAATTTAATCGATGAGAAAGTCACTATACAGCATATTGCATATAATCCGGAAACGGTCGAGTCATCTTTATTCAAAAACGTCAAATTTGTTTTTCTTTCTCCTATTGATTATAAGTTGGATGAAGTGACTGTCACGCCAAAGAATACGGAATACATTCATCTCAGAACATATTTCCGGAGCTATCAGCTGAATGATTCATGCCTGAAGTATTTTAAAGACGGAATCTTGGATTTCTTTATTGACACTAAACACCAAAAGACGGAAAGGATCGTTTCAAAGATCCGTACTTTCCAAAATGATTCACTAATTGACAAGGATAAGAAAAGGGCAAACGCTGTGGTGGATAAATACATTTACACCCCTTATCTGGAAGGCCTCACTTTGATTGAGACCCTGAAAAAAGATGGGTGGCGATACAATACGGACAGTGTTGACAGCCGGTTATGTTTAAATGGAACAGTTGGAGGCGCGGTAAAGTCTGATACTTTGCAAAAACTCTTTCGGGTTGAATATGACGCACTCTCCACCAAGGAAAAGAAGCCCCGAACCCTTTTCGGTTATACAACACGTCTTGAGAACTACTATCAGACAGAATGTTATAAATACACATCCGATTATCAGTCATATATCGATTTGATTAACAGAAAAGACTATCGGAAACTTTTCTACAGTCATAAGAAAGACACGAAAGAACAGATGATCGAAGTTTTTGATGAGCTGTTTGTTTTAGAACATGAGTATGTTTCAAAAGATAAAATGAAACTATACAAAAAAGAACTGAAGGCTGGACAAGAAAATATTCCTGACAACCCGGACATAAACACGACCATTGTCACTCCGTTAGCTCCGCAGTTGGAACATATACTGAAAAGCAAAATGACGCAGGTTGAATGACAACCACTCACATATATATAATATAACGCCATGGAGCTGGCAAAATTCACCGGAGCTATGATACAATAGCTGAAAGTCGTGTCAGGAAAATAAGATTCTGAACAACCGCAGAAACATCAAAACCTTTAAAACACTATATTATTTATTTGCAAATACATTAATATTTTAGTATATTTACCACACACATAAAGCAAAAAGCTTTTTCTCGAAAAACACGCAAGCGATAAATGCAATCGTATAACCTTTAAACAACTATAAATATATGAGAACAACAAGAAATTACAACGCCATTATACACATGGCAATGCTGCTTGCAGTATGCTTCGTGGCATATTCATGCAGCAGCGACGATGATGAAAACGAACCGGAATATCCGGTAGTGACTGATTCCAAATATTATGTTGCCCCGGATTGGGACGAAAGCATTGTTTATGTTCCCGGACTTATCTTTCATGATGAATTTATCCCAGGTGTGAGAGTCGTTGAAAAACTCGTTGACTATCCGGCATATGTCACATATAGGAGCACCATGGGAGAAAGAGGAATGGACATCTGCTTTGTAAAAGACGTTGACGATAAGTTAGGACCAGACCCAAGAACTATCTTTTACGACGGAGAAAGACCAATGGCCACCGTCCTCGACTGGGACAATATTGATGAGATAAGACGATATAGAATGACTGTAGATTACGATACCTTTCTGAAATATAATCTCAAGAATCCATGTAAAGTATATGTCACAGCTTTTGTAACCAACGCCGGAACATTCAACTTCAGAAATCTTGACACTTACTATTCTTTCATCGCACCTGATTCTGAGGAATACAAAATCCAACATAATCCGGAAGGAACTGTTTTTCCAAAAAGCGAATGGATTAAATATCCAGTAGAGAGAAAAGCATATCTGATAGATCTGAAGATGAGAAAATAAAAATATAAAACTATGAAAAAAATTATCCTGACTTTATTGACTGTTGCAGATCTGTCACCAGGTATGTATGCACAAAAAAAGGATTATCTGAACGGCAACAGTGAATTAATACATCCTTAAAATAAGGGGACAATTCTTAATTACACCATAAATGAAAATACATTAAAACATTTATCAACCATTATAAGCAACTGTCCAGAGACGCGAAATATTACACATCACAAGAAAAATAAAACACAAACCGAGAGTGTAAAATAAACTGTGTCAGGCTATAATAATAATAGTTTAACACAGTTCT
>OGYL01000074.1_pt1 | contig 61642 bp, 54 predicted proteins | sample 1576541 | NCBI WGS metagenome assembly OGYL01 (sample SAMEA3541551, study PRJEB24748) | human gut metagenome | biome: human gut; feature: human-associated habitat; material: faeces | place: China | collected 2012 | reverse complement strand
CGGTACGTACGGTGCTGTGAGAGGACGGCGGTTAGTCACCGCCTCCTACTCGATTATTTATTCGTTGCGTACAGGAGAAGGGTATGGATAAGGGAAAAAGACAACGGAAAAAAGATAATACAGGAAAGCGAAAAAGAGGAGTCGGTATCGGCATTAAGATCATGGGGCTGTTGCTGCTTCTGGCAATTACGGCGATCAGCTGTGTCGGAGTGCTGGTATGGACGCTGCAGAGTGTGATCGGGATGAGTGATCAGATCGTATCCGAACAGGTTGCAGAGCAGGAAAAGATAAGCACACTTTCCAGACAGTTCACTTATATCAACAGTCAGGTGCTCACCCATGTCATGACTACCAACAGTGTGACCATGGATACTCTGTCTGAGAAAATTTTGCAGGATATTGCAGATATGGAACAGCAGATAGAGGAATTCGGCGCCCTGCTTTCCGAGGGAGATGAGCGTAAAGAAGCACTGGACAGTGCTTCTGCAGAACTGGCAAAATACAGAAAGACGGTGGAGAGTCTGCTGGTCACCAGTGCCGAGAACAAAACCCAGGCATATGTATCTGCCACATCCAACCTTCCGATGTTTAATGAACATATCGAGAATTACATGAACCGGATGCTGGAGATCACAGCGCAGGAAATGGAACAGGCCCAGGGACAAATGGAGCAGAGTGCCGCCAGAGTGCCGGGGATCATCTCCGTGGCAAGTATTGCATTACTTGTGGTAGTGATCGTGATCATGCTGGGACTGCGGCTGTGGGTCATCGGCCCGGTGAAAAAGGCAACGAAACAGGTAGATGAACTGGTAGAAGGGATTCGTTGCAACAAAGGAGATATTACCAAAAGAATTCATGTGGGATCGAGAGATGAAGTGGGAAGACTGGCCATTGCCATCAATGATCTGGTAGCCCAGATGCAGATCATCATCAGAGCCATCACCGAGGGCTGTGGACAGATGGAAGAAAAGCAGGCTGACATTATCTCCAATGTGGAAAAAGTAAATGCCACTGCGGATCATACCATGCGGAATCTGGGTGTAATGTCCAGGGGAATGCAGCTGGTGACAGGGGCAATCGAAGGTGTACAGCAGGATACCGGTGTATTGGATCACACGGTGGAAAATATGCTGGAAGTAGCCCAAAACGGAAGAAACTACGCAGCGGATATCAAGGAAAAAGCCGGTAAAATGAAAGTGACAGCGGTGGAGAGCAAGCAGGAGGCAACCCTTGTCATGAAGGAGATTGACACGGCTATGACAGAATCCATAGCCAACAGCAGGCAGATCCACAAGATCACAGAACTGACGGAAGAGATTCTGGGAATTGCCGGAACCACAAATCTGTTAGCACTGAATGCGTCCATTGAGGCAGCAAGGGCAGGAGAAGCTGGCCGTGGATTTGCTGTCGTGGCAGAGGAAATCCGCAAACTGGCCGACAGCTCCAGAGAATCTGCCAACAATATCCAGGAAATCAGCAATCGTGTAGTGGAGAGCGTGGAGGAACTATCCGAGAACGCCACCAGACTGCTGGAATTTATGAATACCAGAGTCATGAAAGATTATGATGCACTGGAGGATACCGGCAGCAACTATCATGAAGCGGCAGATCATGTGGATGAAATGATGAACGAATTCGGACAGAAGATCGACGAACTGCTGTCGGTACTGCAGAATGTCAATACTGCCAATACACAGATGGAAGCAACTGTGGGAGACAGTACGGAAAAGCTGTCAGTGGTAGAGAAAAACAATCAGGGATTGCAGCAGGAGATGAAAGATATCTCTTATGCAGTGGAGGAACTGGCAGCCTCGGCAGGGCAGTTAAAGGAAAGCATTCGTTGTTTTACGGTGGTATAGACAGAAAAACAAAATGCACGGGATTCCCAATGGGAATTACCGTGCATTTTACCGTGCGCTTTGCGGCGTACGTCGTTGTATTTACATTTTAGGAATTTTCCGGTGCGTGATGCAGCTCCAGCGCCAGATAGGAATTGTGGTATTCCTTACAGTAAGTCACATCTTTGTCAAACCATGCGGGAGGGACAAATGCCTCTGCTGCTTCTTTACTTCCGAACTCCACTTCTGCCATGATCAGAGGGGCGAAGGGGGCGTCAAAAACATCCAGCTCGATGGTCAGGGAATAATCTGCGGGAGGAGTGGGAAAGCCTTCTTTGAATCCGGGATGCTGTAGAGGAATCAGATAGCGTCTCTTGGAGATCACGCTGCCGTCAGCTTTTTCCCGTAAATGATAATAAGATACTTCGTTCAGCGGAAGATTGCTCTCGTCTCTGGCCATCATGCCGCTGCCTTTGTAGGTAAGATAATACTCATCATCCTGTTTTCTGGCTCTGACCACAGGATTATAATTCAGATATACCTGCTCGATATGATGAGAAGGATAGCTTTCCAGATTATCAGGTAAGGATTTCAGGGTAAACTTTCGCTCGATTTCCATAGTATTAATGCCTCGCTTCTGTAATTAAGACTTAAAAATACTTCTTTAGTATAACATGATTTCCCTTGAAAATACAGTGAAATCTACAAATATCTGCCCATGGGAATTGAATTACGCCTCCAAATTGTGTATACTAATCATAACTGTGCAAAGTCAGAGTGTATGACTTACAGATGAGACAGGAAACAAAACGGAAAGCGAGGGAAAACCATGAGTAAGATAGCAATTTTTCTGGCAAATGGGTTTGAAGAAATAGAAGGTCTGACGGTAGTGGATATCTGCCGCAGATGCGGCCTGACCATTGATATGGTGTCCATTACGGAAGAAAAACAAGTGATGGGATCACATAAGATCCCGGTGACAGCGGATATGACACTGTCGCAGGTGGATTTTGAGGAATATGATTGTCTGGTGCTTCCCGGTGGCGGACAGGGTACGAAGAATCTGGAGGCATGTGAAGTACTGATGCAGCAGGTCGATGCTTTTTACGCAGCAGGAAAATACATCGCGGCAATCTGTGCGGCACCGAGCATATTCGGGCACAGAGGCATCTTACAGGGAAAAAGAGCCTGCTCCTATCCCTGCTTTGAAGACCATCTGGAAGGCGCGGCAGTGACTGCTGGACCGGTAGAGATTGACGGGAATGTGATCACTTCCAGAGGTATGGGAACCTCCATTCCTTTCGGACTGGCGATCGCAGGCGTGTTCTGCGGACAGAATAAGGCAGATGCCTGCGCACACGGCATTGTATATCAGCCGTAAACAGGCGTGAGAAAGACGAGGACAGAGAATGAAAAAAGCGTTAATTACGGGAATTACCGGACAGGACGGCTCCTATCTGGCAGAGTTCCTTTTGGAAAAAGGCTATGAGGTGCACGGACTGATCCGCAGATCCTCCATCAGCAACACAGGACGTATCGATCATCTGATCCGGGAGAATAAAATTGTTCTTCACGGAGGGGATCTGTCGGATTCCTCCAGTTTGGTGCGGATCATCGGAGAAGTGCGTCCGGATGAGATCTATAATCTGGGAGCACAGAGCCATGTGCAGGTGAGCTTCGAAGCACCGGAATATGCGGGTGATGTGGATGCGCTGGGCGTGCTGCGTATCTTAGAGGCGGTACGTATCGTAGGACTGACCGAGACCTGCCGCATCTATCAGGCATCTACTTCCGAACTGTACGGAAGAGTGGAAGAAGTGCCGCAGAACGAGAATACACCGTTCCATCCCTACAGCCCCTATGCGGTGGCAAAACAGTACGGCTTCTGGATCGTGAAGGAATACCGGGATGCATACAATATGTTCGCAGTGAATGGTATCCTGTTTAACCATGAATCTGAGCGCCGCGGAGAGAACTTTGTGACCCGTAAGATCACACTGGCAGCCGGAAGGATCGCCTGTGGTATTCAGGACAAGCTCTACCTGGGTAATCTGGATTCCAAGAGGGACTGGGGCTATGCGAAGGATTATGTGGAGTGCATGTGGCTGATGCTGCAGCATGACAAGCCGGAGGATTTTGTCATTGCCACCGGGGTACAGCATACCGTGAGGGAATTTACCACGCTGGCATTCCATTATGCCGGGATCGAACTGGAATGGCAGGGAAGCGGCATTCATGAAAAAGGGATCAACAAAGCCAATGGCAAGGTGGTCGTGGAGGTCAGTGAAGCCTTTTACCGTCCTACCGATGTGGTAGATCTGTGGGGAGATCCGCAGAAGGCACGTACGGTGCTGGGATGGAATCCCCAGAAGACAAGCTATGAGGAACTGTGCCGTCTGATGGCAGAACACGATCTGAAGCTGGCTAAGGCGGAAGCGATCATGCTGCAGGAGACTGAGAAATAATAGGATAGATCAGAGAGGAAGCAGAGTAACATCATGGAAAAAGACGCAAAAATATACGTAGCAGGACACAGAGGAATGGTGGGAAGTGCCATCTGCAGAGCACTGGAGAGAAACGGATATACGAACATCATCACCCGCACCCATAAGGAACTGGATCTGTGCAGACAGGATGCGGTAGAGGAATTTTTCGCAAAGGAAAAGCCGGATTATGTATTCCTGGCAGCAGCGAAGGTAGGAGGCATCATTGCGAACAGCGAAGCACTGGCGGATTTCATGTATGAAAATATGATCCTGGAGATGAATGTGATCCATGCAGCATGGCAGAACGGCTGTAAGAAGTTGATGTTTCTGGGCAGCAGCTGCATCTATCCCCGTATGGCACCGCAGCCTATGAAGGAGAGCTGCCTGCTGACTTCTGAACTGGAGAAGACCAACGAGGCTTATGCACTGGCGAAGATCTCCGGTCTGAAGTACTGTGAGTTCCTGAACAGACAGTACGGAACCGACTATATCAGTGTTATGCCTACGAACCTGTACGGACCCAACGACAACTATCATCCGACTCACAGCCATGTGCTCCCGGCATTGATCCGCCGTTTCCATGAGGCGAAGGTGTCCGGCGCGAAGGAAGTGGTCTGCTGGGGTACCGGAACTCCCCTGCGCGAGTTCCTCTATGTGGATGATCTGGCGGATGCCTGCGTTTATCTGATGAATACTTACAGCGGCAATGAGACTGTGAATCTGGGAACCGGCAAGGAACTGACCATCCGGGAGCTGACAGAGCTGGTGGCAAAGGTCGTAGGCTATACCGGAGAGATCAAATGGGATCCCAGCAAGCCGGACGGAACCCCCAGAAAGCTTTTAGATGTCAGCAAGCTGGAGAGTCTCGGCTATCATTATACGACGGAGCTGGAAGACGGTATCCGTCTGACCTATGAGGATTTCCTCAATAATCCCATGCGCGCGGAACGCTAGGGAAAGGTGTCTGCCGGTAGTGGGCAGCGGAAGGACTGGACGATTAACATGAATGATTTTCAGAAGACAGCGAAAGAAATGCTGGATTTTATAGAGAAAAGCCCCACCTGTTTTCATGCGGTTGTGAATATCGGAGCAATGCTGGAAGAGGCAGGATATGTCAGACTGCGGGAAAACGAGGAATGGAAGCTTGTGAAGGGTGGAAAATATTACACGGAGCGCAATGATTCTTCCGTGATCGCTTTTGCTGTTCCTACGGGAACTGTGAAAGGGTTTCATATGGCAGCGGCACATAGCGATTCCCCATGCTTTAAGGTGAAGGAAAAACCGGAACTTACGGTAGAAGATCACTATATGCGCCTGAACACCGAGAAATACGGCGGCATGATCCTTTCCACCTGGATGGACAGACCGCTCTCCGTAGCAGGCAGACTGGCGGTGCGCGGAACGGATGGCATCCAGAGCAGACTGGTCAATATTGACCGGGATCTCTGCGTGATCCCAAATGTGGCGATCCATATGAACCGGGAGATGAACAAAGGTGTGGAGTACAATCCGCAGGTAGATATGCTCCCACTGTTTGCGGATGTGGCATTTGATACCGATGCCGCAGGAACAGCTGAGACCGCAGACGGACCGCAGGAGAGGCCTGCGCTGCTTGGACTGGCAGCAGAGGCAGCAGGCGTGGATGCGGAAGCGATTCTCGGGGAAGACCTGTTCCTGTATACCAGACAGGAAGGAAGATTCTTAGGAGCAGAGGGTGAATTTGTCCTGGCTCCGAGACTGGATGATCTGCAGAGTGCCTTTGCGCTGACCAAAGCTTTTACGGAGAGTACACCTGCGGAATATATCAATATCTGCGCGGTATTTGATAATGAAGAGGTGGGAAGTGGCACCAGACAGGGTGCAGATTCCACGTTCCTTGCGGATGTGTTAGACAGAATTACGGAGGGGCTTTTGGCAGATCACAGCACGTATCTGCGCTGGATCGCGGATAGCTTCCTGATCTCTGCGGACAATGCCCATGCGGTACATCCCAACCATCCGGAGAAGGCGGATCCCACGAACCGTCCGTACTTAAACGGCGGAATCGTCATCAAATTCCACGGAAGCCAGAAATATACTACAGATGGTATCTCAGCTGCAAAAATGAAGGATTACTGTGAACGGGCAAAGGTGCCTTACCAGACCTATGCCAACCGTTCGGATATCGCAGGAGGATCCACCCTCGGCAATATTTCCACGGCACATGTATCGGTGTCCAGCGTGGACATCGGACTGCCACAGCTGGCCATGCATTCCGCGGTGGAGACTGCGGGGATGATGGATACAGAATATGCAGTGCGGGCATTGAAGGAATTCTGGGGCGAATGATGAATTATCCCGGGAAATTATTAAAAAAGTATAAAAAGCATTGAAAGTTTTGGCCGAAAAGTGCATAGTTAGAATGAAAAAAAGATTCAAAGAAAGAATCAAGAAATGATCCAAAAAGGATCCGAAAAAGATACGAAAGAAGGTTGAAGTTATGTTTGAAATGAAACCGGAATACTATATTGGAATTGATATGATCGATCAGGAGCATAAGCAGCTGTTTGACTATGCCAGTGAGGCTTACGAGCTGCTGCAGGAGGAGTTTACACCGGATAAGTATGACAAGATCGATGCAATTCTGGAAAAACTGCGTGATTATACGGTAAAACATTTTACAGATGAAGAAGCGTATATGGAATCCATTCAGTACAAAAAGATTTTTACCCAGAAGATCCAGCATCAGGAATTTATCAAGAAACTGGATGAGTTTATAGATCAGCATGAGAAGGATGAAGGAGATCAGGCCCAACAGGATGAACAGATCATGGATATTCTGAATTACCTGACGGACTGGCTGATCAACCATATCCTGCATGTGGACGGACAGATCCCGAAGGAATCGTAAGGTCATTAAGGGCATCTTCTTTTTTTAGAAGATGCCCTTTGTTAACCGTGAAATAGAAATTCAGGTATGCAGAATACATAAATTTGTCTATTTTAAACAAAAAAGAGAAATAGTTTTTGGTAAAAAGCAAATTGACAGATTGGTCAGAAAATATTAACATTTAATTACGGTGTAACCGGTTACATCACAACGAAAGGGGCATCCACATGGCAGATATATATGAAATTGCAAGATTGTGCGGAGTATCATCTGCCACGGTTTCCAGGGTAATTAATGGGAATCCTAAAGTGAGCGCAGAAACAAAAGCAAGAGTATTACAGGTGATTGATGAAATTGGATTCGTCCCCAACGCTTTTGCACGAGGATTGAACTTTAACAGTCTTGGTATTGTAGGAGTTGTATGTACAGATTTTGGAGATGTTTTTTTCTCTCAGGCAGTATCTTACATTGAAAATCTTTTAAAGGAAAGTGGATTTTCGGCAATGCTTGTATGTACCGGTTATAGCCTGGAAGGAAAAAAACAGGGTTTGGAGCAGCTGGCTTTGAAAAATGTAGACGCCATTGTGTTGATTGGTACAGTGTTCCAGGAAAAAAACAATGAATATATAGCTGAAATTGCTAAAAGAATCCCGGTGTTTACGGTTAATTCAATATTCGAATATGAAAATGTATATTCAGTAAGATGCGATGAAAGAGAGGCTGCGAAAGGAGCTGCAATTGCTTTTTCTAATGCACATTGTAAGCATCCACTGTGTTTATATGAACAACCATCCTATGGAAATCTTGAAAAAGTAGAAGGATTTAAGGATGGAGCTAAGATTTGTGGAATTAATGTAGAGCAGGATTATATTGTTTCTATCATGGGAACGAAAGAGGAAGCAATTTCTATTATAAAAAAAGTTATAGCAATGCATGGAGATAAAGTAGATGCCATCTTTGCAACAAATGATACTTTGGCGGTATATGCGTTAAAAGCAATGAAAGCTATGCAAATAGAACTACCTGTGATTGGATTTAATAATTCAATGATTGCAACATTATCCACACCGGAAATTACCAGCATAGATAATCGTCTGGAAGAAATGTGTAAAATTACAGTAGAGCACTTGACTCAGCTAAAGCAGGATCACAAAAAACCTGTATCAAAAACATTACTGAAAGGCAACATTGTTTATCGGGAAACGTTTCAAAAAGGATAATAACTATATTCTTATTTTAGAGAATATGTTATTTATATAGCAGTGTAACCGGTTACACTATTGAAAAAATAAGGAGGTATTCGGGAAAAATAAATATTTCAAAAAACAGTAACTGTAAAAATCTGTATAAAAAGAAGGAAGGTAATTATTATGAAAAGAACAAAAATGTCAAAGGTATTAAGTGCCGCATTGAGTGCCACCATGATTTGTACATTTGGAGGATGCTCGGTCGTAACCAGTGATCCCGTAGAAACACAGTCAGTTTCAAGTGAAACGACAAGCATTGAGAATACAACTGTAGCAGAAACGGTAGTAGAAGCGGAGAATACAGAACCTGCTTTAAGCGGAGAACTGGAAATTCAGATTTTTACAAATGAAACGGATGCTGCCAATAATGCATGGAATTCGATCATTGACGCTTTTGAAGCACAGACAGGTGTAAAAGTAGTAAGAAATATGGGATCTCAGATTAATACAGAAATGGATACACGCTGGATGCAAGGGAATGCACCAGATGTTGTACTTCTAAATGGTGGTGGTATTAATGCAGATGTACTGCAAAGCAGTGGATTATTAATGGATATTTCGGACATCATGAATCATGGATATGTTTATGGTACGGATCAGCTGATCAAGGATTCCATTGGAGATAATCTTGTTACGGTAAGTGATGATGGTGCGATTTATCGGGCACCAATCCTTAGGAGCACCAAGGGAATCTGGTATGATGCTGACTATTTAAAACAGCTTGGAATTGATGAACCTACTCATTATTCCGAATTTGTAGAAGCTGGAAAGGAAGCCGTGGAAGCGGGAACATCAGCGTTAACATATCCAGGACAGTATCCAAGCTATTGCCTGGGTGGATTAATTTATCCTGCTATGGCAGCATATGGCCAGGAGTATTTCGACCAGTTAGGGAAAGCGGATCCGGAAGCTTTTAAATCGCAGAATATGACAGATATTCTTCAGAGATATAGTGATTATTGTGCTAATGACGGATTTATCATGCCCAGTACCAGTACACTGGATCATACCAGTTCACAGATCAAGTGGTTGAATCATGAAGCGACATTTATTACAGTCGGTCTATGGCTTCCTGATGAAGTAAGATCGTCCACCTCGGATGATTTCAAGATGACATTTGGCCTTTCTCCGTTGATTGCGGATAATCAGCCGACTACGGCAGTGTTTTCTACTATTCCTGTAGCTGTTTCCAAGGATGCTAAAAATGTAGAAAATGCAGAAGCTTTTGTCAGATTTTTATATACTGACGCAGTGCAGTCAGCATTAATGGCAGGTTTATCTCAGATCAGTGTGTTGAATACTTTGGATTATGCGGAGGCAACCAAGAATGCAGATCCTGCAGTGGCAACAGCTATGGAGGCGGCAGCAGCGGCAGAAAACCAGGTATATGATCATATTAGCTGGGGCGATGTCGGAACGGTATTTGGAAATGTTATTAATGACCTGACACTCGGGAATATTACGGTAGAAGAGGCACAGGCACAGTTGATAGAGGCTGCGGAAAAGGAACAAACTAATAAATGATGAAAAATATACATAGCGTACTCAGACGGAAGAAATCCCGTCTGAGTACCTCTCAAAAAAAATTCTTACTTGTTTTTGGAATTCCCACTTTTTTATTATATGTCTATATCTGCATTGTTCCAATGATGGAATCTGTCCGGAATAGTTTTACAGAGTGGAATGGGTATGGAGATAAGGAATGGATAGGATTATCTAATTATGCTCATATAATAAAGGATAATGTGTTTGCTCAATCTGTATGGCATGATATGTATTTGGTTATTTTCAAGGAAATAATGGGAGTTACATTAGCTCTTTTATTTGCCATCGCATTAACCAGAATCCGGTTAAAGAAAACAGAAAAAATATTTTTGAGATTTTTGTATTATATTCCTAATATGCTTTCAGTTATTGTCATTTCAATGGTATGGCGTTTTTTCTTTAATCTGAATATGTTTGATGAATTACTGAAAGTACTGCATCTCAATATATCAGCACCAAATGGATGGATGACAGATTATCCGTTACCAATTATAGGATTTGTAGCAAGTTGGTGTGGAATAGGATCCTTTATGATTATATTCATCGCTGCAATTAATAACGTATCACAGGAAATATACGAAGCAGCAGAAATTGATGGGGCTGGTCAATGGGGACAATTATGGCATATAACAATACCGGATATATTGTCACAAGTACGCTATGTGATTGTAACAATATTGACATCCTCTTTGGCAGCAAACCTCAATCTGGTGCTTCCTTTTACGAATGGCGGCCCCAGTAATCGGACGATGGTCATGGGACTGTATGTCTATAATGCAGCGTACGTGGAGTATAAAGTCGGATATGCAAATGCAGCGGCAGTTTTACTGATGATGATCAGTATATGCCTGGCGGCGCTGGTGAACTGGGCGGTCATGAGAAAAGGAGATTAGAAAAATGGTACAAAAAAATAAAAAACAAAAACATATTCTCCTTCATCGTGAAAGTATAGGAAGCTTTATATGTAGACAAGTATTACGCATTATTTTATACATATGGGCATTGCTTATCCTGCTCCCACTAATCTGGACAATTTATTCGTCTGTCAAGACACCCAGGGAATTTATGAACAGCGTCTGGGCATTACCTGATGTGGTTTACCTGGTAAATTACCAGAAAGCGTGGATTAAGGCTGATATGGCACAGAACACCATGAATACGCTTATTATATCAGGCATATCTGTGGCACTGTATTTTATTATGGTTTCAGCGACTTCCTATATATTGGGTAAATATTCGTTCCGATGGAAAAAAATTTTGTATGGTTTCTATTTTGCTGCGATGATGATTCCGTCCATTTTGATGCTGGTTCCATTATATTTCCAATTAGAGTCAGTAAAACCTGGATTCACGGATAATATATTTGTTCTGGCTGTTGTATATGCTGTACAAGCGATTCCGAGGGCTGTTTTTCTATTAACCGGATTTATAGAAAACATAGATAATAGCTTCATAGAGGCTGCACGGATAGATGGTGCAAGTGAGTTTTCCATATATAGCCGGATTATCATTCCATTTGAAAAGCCTATACTTATGTTTCTTTGTTTGACAACTTTTATGGCAGACTGGAATGAATATACTATGGCGCGGACTTTCCTTAAATCGTCATCCCATTATACGATATCCATTGGACTGCAAAAGATGACAAGCATTTTTAGTTATGGTAATGAACATGGTGCGGTGTTTGCAGGTATGGTAATATCCATGATTCCTATTTTGGTATTGTATAGTATTTTCCAAAAGCAGATCCTGGAAGGAATTGATGCAGGAGGAGGCATAAAATGATACAAGACTTACATAAATCAGACAATTGTGAACTTATGGAAACCCGTGTGTTGCCGCATAAAATTCTGGTGATAGAAGAAGGAGTGGACAATGCAGAAAACCTGTTGAAAAATGATGCAGATCAAGCAACGGTAGGAGTGTGCCCGGTTACCGCTTTTTCAACTAAAGAAGGAAAAAAAGCAGCTGTTTTATTGGATTTTGGAAGTGAATTATCGGGGGGCATACAGATTATTGCAAAACAGGGAAGCAGAAGAATCGGGATTCCCATAAGAATCCGATTTGGGGAATCTGCACAGGAAGCATTCACACCACTGGGAGTAAATGGAAGCTGTAACGATCATTCCATCCGTGATATAGAATGGATTATTCCGTGGAACAGTTATCAGTTGATAGGGGATACAGGCTACCGGTTTGTATACATAGAACTAACAGAGCCGGATAGTTACTTGGAACTTGTTTCTGTCAAGGGAATTTTTCGACATCGTGATTTGAAATATGTTGGGAGTTTTCACAGCAATGATAATTTATTGAATAAAATATATGATACTTGTGCGTATACGATTCATCTCAATATGCAGGAAATGGTCTGGGATGGAATAAAGAGGGATCGTCTGGTATGGATTGGGGACATGCACCCTGAGATTTTAACTATAAGAACAGTTTTTGGAGATATAGATATTGTTGAAAAAAGTCTTAAGCATATTGCGCAGCAATACCCCGAACCGGAGTGGCCGAATCATATGACAACATACAGCTTTTGGTATTTTATGATTCTATGGGACTGGTATATGTATACGGGTAAGAGAGAAATGCTCGAATCGTTAAAGGCATACTGGGCAGACTTATTAGACAGAATATTGAAACTGGTCCACGAAGATACTTCTGAACCTGTAAGGGAGGAAGAATTTCAGGGAGGATTTTTTTTAGACTGGCCGACCAGATGGACAGAGAATGCAAAACCCGGTGCGTTAGGCTTATTTCTTCTAAGCGTCCGGTGTGCTATGAAATTGTGCAAAATATGTGAAGAAGAAGAACTTTTGAAAAAATGCGAAAATAAATTATCCATTTTAGAAAAAATGGAATTTGGGGAGTGTACGGCCAAACAGACACAAGCCATGATGTGGCAGGCTGGTAAAGTAGAAAAAAAATAACAGGTATCAGGTTGTCAGAGTGTGGTGGACATGGAATGTCTACCTTTATGAGTTATTATATATTGTGTGCGGCAGCTGACACAGCCGGAATGACAACAGCACTTAAGATGTTAAGAGAATACTATGGAGCAATGCTGTCGGTTGGAGCCACCACTTTTTGGGAGGATTTTGACCTGGAGTGGATGCGTGACGGAGCAACTATTGTGGAACTATGTGAAAATGGGAAATATGATATTCATGGTGAGAATGGAAAATATTGTTATCAGGGATTCAGACATTCCCTTTGTCATGGATGGAGTAGTGGACCGGCAGCCTTCCTGGCAGAAAAAACGGCCGGAATACATATTTTAAGACCTGGGTGTGAACAGATAGAAATAGCTCCAGATCTTGGTGATTTGCAAAATCTGGAAATCACATATCCTATTCCACAGGGAGTGCTGGAGGTAAAGATAGAAAAAAAAGATGGTAAAAATATAGTCAGCTATAATGCTCCCGAAGAAGTACAGGTTATTATAAGATGATGCCGGGCTTTTGCCCCGGCATAAGATAAAAGACAGGATAAGGATAAGTATGAAAATATTTCATGAATTTGCCTATGTGAGTAATAGATTGAAAAAAGAACATACAGATTTTACGAAGGATACTGCTTTTACAGTAGAGCAAAGAAAAGAATTTCTGTCTAGGTATGCTGAGTTTTTGGAACAAACTTATCAAGTGCCAGAAAGCCCCCAAAAAGTTGTTGCGCAGCAGGAAGTAGATGATATGCTGAATGCTTTCAAAGAATCCATAAGGCAGACACAGCATGAAAACCAAATCTGTTTTAATGATATGAATGTAGAGAGCCTTGAATATACAGGGGAATATAACAGGTGGCAGTTATATACAGACAAAGTAGAAATCCGAAACAAAGAAATAATTTTTCATAATATACAAATTCCACCTACAGCTGCTGCCCTATATTATTTGGAGCAGAAGGGTGCAGTATCGGAAGTGACAATAGAATTTTGGATGGATGAAGGATATGCGGCACCAATTGCAGGAGGAATTCTGGATACCACTCCAGGGAGAACGATAGAACTGCGAGACGGTATTAATGATCTGGTGAAAATACAATTTTATTCTAATGGACAATGCTATGTCCGTTCCAATGAGACGTGTAGTTATCATTTAAAAAATAGTTATGTCGGTGATTTCTCTTTTGAGAAGAGACAGAGAGTGACGATTTGTTTCTTTAAAGATGGATTTTCAGTTAAACTAAATGACGTGGAGTCGGAAAAATTTCCAATGCGCTGTGATAGCATTCCTGATCAGCTGTTTTTCGGATGTGGAATGTTTCACCTTGGAGAATGGAGAGTCAGACCTATTGAAATTAAATACGTAGGAAATGAAAAGGAAACACATTTTTTTGTCAGACAGGAGAATGTTGTAGATTGGAATGACATATCCTTTGTGAAAAGACAAAAGAAGAAATTTTTAGGAAGGAAAAAGCTTCCTGTTGTTTTGGGAGGATATCACAATAGGGACAGTCTGTTACTATTAAGTAAAAAAATATTCATTAATAAATATAATTATAAAAAAGCAATTTTAACTATTGATTCTTTGGATCCTGGCGGGATTGTTTTTATAAATGGCATAAAAGTTATCCGGACAGATTCGTTTGAAAAAATTGAGTTTGATTTATATCCTTTCCTGCAGGATGGAGCCAATGAATTAAATATTATTGTTTTTCCAAGAGCACCGGAAGTGTTATACAACTGGCACCGACAGCAAGATCCATATAATGGCTGGTTTTGTCAGAATGTTACTATTAATTTATATCAGACAGCATATATTCATGATGTGACTGTACTGCCATTATTGGTGGAAGATAATAAAGTAATCTGCAGAATTGCGGGTAAAACAGATGGAAAATATGAAGGCCGGCTTAGTATAAGAAAAATATATCCATACATTGAAAAAGAGGAAAAAACAATTGGCTATTTCCAGACGGATGAATTTGGAGAATTTTGTGAAGAGTACCGGTTTGAGGCAGATGCATGGAGTCTGGAGACTACAAATTTGTATGCTTTGAAAGCCGTAATTGTAATCAATGGAACTGATGTGGATAAAACAATAATAGAAACCGGCTTTCGGACAATAAAGCAAAGAGAGGGAGAAATTTTTCTTAATGGGAAAAAAATAGTCCTGACAGGAACATTATGTATGCAGTTTCTGCCTCCACATGAAAAAACAACGGAAAAACATATATGCGTGGATGACGAAGAAATCATATGGCAGGAGTTGATGAATAAAAAACTGAATGGCAATACTCTGCGGATGCATATACTTGGTTATGGGACAAATGATGGGCGGTATGCACAATATGCAGACCGTATGGGTCAGCTTTTGATATGGACGACAAGGTATTTAGACAGCCTTGAGCAAGTGTCATGGAACGGGGAATGGAAATGTGGCGAAGGCTACGTCAGACAATTGAGAGAACGTATCAATTCTCCAAGTATTATTATGTGGGAAGGAGCAAATGAGTATCATCCAATCCTGAAAGATATTGATAATATGTATCATTTATTCGTGTCAAAAGTGAAACAGGCGGATTTCAGCCGATTAATCTGTCCGATATCACATCTGTATTATGCTAAGGATATGATACCCTTGCCAGGATGCAGCTATTATAATGATGAAGGTACAGAAGACGAAGAACATAATATAGCGCATGCTGCGAAAGAGTGGTCGGATCCGCAGGTAGTCAGATCGGCACATACTTATGAAATCCTTCTGGGGTATGGAACATCTTGGGAAAAAATGAGAAAACAGGACTGGTCTATGCAGAAAGAATTGATTCATAGTAAAAAACATGCTTATTTGGTAACGGAATTTGCGGTTATTGGAAGACAGAATCCAAATGTTCCGGAAGCAAAAATATATTTCAATCCGTATTCCTATGAGCTTCCGGATGATGATGTTCTGGATTTTCGTTTTTCTTCCGATGAATGGAAAGAAAGTCAGGCATATCAGGCGCTGGCGGCAAAAGCTGACATTCAGACATTACGGCTGGAAGGGGTAGATGGAATGCTATGGTGCTGTCTGATGGGGGGAGCAAATGATGGTGGTTATCTAAAGCCGGTTATTGATAATTACGGTTATCCAAAACTGGCATTTTATACGATGCGGGAAAGCTTTGGATCACTTTGGGTAGCCTCGGATTGCGTTGATGTTTTGCATAATGAAAAATGGAAGATAAATCCGGTAGTGTTTGGAACACAAAAGAATAAGTTATATTCCCTGACAATAAAGATTCTGGATATGCAGAATAAAGAGATCAAAAGGCATATGTTCAAGATGAAAAGAGGGAATAATGGGTGTATAAGTCTTGAAGAGTGGACACCGGATATTCAGGAAGAAGGATATTATGAATTACGCTATGAACTGGAAGAAACAGAAGCTTTTTAATCCATTAGCAATTGTAGAAACGGACTTAGAACAAAAACCATATTTATGTGAAAACGAAGAGATAGTACAATGGCAGCAAAAAAGTCAGCAAGAGTTATATCGTTTGTTAGGATTACAGAAAATGCATTTATGTGATGATGATTTTGAAATGGAATCCAAGACAGAATATGCTGAGTATACAGAGGTATGTTTTACTTTTCAGAGCGAAGAGAATTATTATGTACCATGTTGTTTATGGATCCCCAGGACATCCTCCCATAAAAAACCGCCATTAATGATCTGCTTGCAGGGACATAGCTCGGGCATGCATATATCTAAAGGTGAAATACAGTTTTCAATGGATAAGAAATTGATTCAGGAGGGAGACAGAGATTTTGCAGTACGTGCAATTAAGGAAGGCTATAGTGCATTAATGATGGAGCAACGCTATATGGGGATATGCGGAGGTGATAACGGGGTTCCCGGATGCGTAGAAGGAAAGGCTCTGCGGACACTGTTGCTCGGCAGGTGCGCCATTGGAGAAAGAGTCTGGGATGTTCAGCGACTTATCGATGTTGTCGAAAAAAAATTTGCAGATAAAGTTGATCTGGCAAAGCTTGTCTGCATGGGGAATTCAGGGGGAGGGACTACTTGCTTTTATGCGGCATGTATGGACAACAGAATTCATCTTACAGTTGCATCTTGTTGTATTAGCACATTTAGAGAGTCAATAGGGCATATACGGCATTGTGGTTGTAATTATATCCCTGGAATTGCAGAGTATTTTGATATGGGGGATCTGGGAAAACTGATTTTTCCCAGATGTCTGATTATTGTTTCAGGGGAAAAGGATACGGATTTTCCAATAAAGGGAGCAAAAGAATGCTGTGAAAGAATACAGGAATTATATACACAATATAAAAAAGAAGAGAATTTTTGTCATGTAATCGGAAACGAGGGACACAGGTTTTATGCAGATCTGACGTATCCTGTCATTCATAAAATGCAGAATGTCTTACATAGTATACAGTAAGCGAGCATAAAGTTGGAACACGGTCATGGATCAGAAGCTGGAGAACATCCTGAACCTTGCATTAGAGACCCCGGAGGAAGAACGGGAACAGACGGAGAGTCTGAATGTCGGCTACAGCGCAGAGAGCCGCAGCTGGGAGCTGATTGTAAAATATCATGGCAGTCTGGACGGACTGCGGGAACAGAATATTGTGGTGGAAGAGCTGATTGCCGGATATGCAATCCTTACGGTACCGGAGACACTGGTAGATACCGTATCGGAAGCCCCGGAGATCGAATATGTGGAAAAGCCTAAGCGGTTTTATTATGGGCAGACAGATCCGGACAGTGCATCCTGTTTTCCACCGGTGACAAGAAGAACGCCTTTTCTGAACGGAAGGGGCGTTCTTTTGGCTGTACTGGATTCCGGGATCACCTGGGATCTGGAGGTGTTCCGGAAGGCAGACGGTAGTACTAGGATACGGTATTTGTGGGACCAGACGGTACCATGGGATCAGATGGTACCATGGGATCAGACAATTCCGGGAAAGCAGGCCGCATCACGGGAGCAGGAGACGCTGCGGAATCCGACATTGCCACAGAATCAGGTAGCGCCGGAGGAAACGGGCGATACGGGATATGGGAGGACACCGGATGGATTTCCCATCGGGACTGAATATACGGAGGAGGAAATCAACCGGGCAATGAACAGCAGTGTACTGGAACGGTACGGCCTGATCCCCAGCAGGGATCTGACCGGCCACGGAACGGCAGTGGCAGGGATTGCCGCCGGGAGAAGTGCGGATGGTCTCTATACCGGGGCAGCCCCGGAGGCGGAACTGATCATCGTGAAACTGGGACTTCCCAGGGAGGAAGGTTTTCCCCGGACCACGGAGATTATGAGAGGCGTTACTTATGCACTGCGGAAAGCCGGACAGTTGAATATGCCACTTGTCATCAATCTAAGCTTTGGTAACAGCTATGGTTCCCATGACGGAAGCTCTCTGCTGGAGCGTTTTCTGGACAATGCTTCCGAGATCGGCAAAACCGTGATCTGTGTGGGCAGTGGTAATGAGGGTGCGGCAAGAGGGCATTTCGCCGGGAATATAACGAGAGACAGCCGTGTAGAACTGGCTGTTGGAAATTATGAAAAAAGCCTGAATATCCAGCTGTGGAAAAATTACAGCGATGTGTTTCGGATAAGGCTGCAATCTCCGGGAGGTGAGGAGGCAGAGCTAACCACGAATATTCAGGGCGGGAAATATACGCTTAGGTTGGAGCAGACAAGGATTCTGGTCTATCTGGGAGAACCCCTGCCCTATGCGGTGGCGCAGGAGATCTATCTGGAGATGATCCCGGTGACAGGCGGTTATATCGACGCAGGGATATGGACGATCCGGCTGGAGCCGGTAATGACCGTAACGGGACAATATTATCTGTATCTTCCGGCGGGGAACGGCAGGGGAGACAGCACTGGCTTTTACCGTTCCACTCCACAGATGACACTGACGGTTCCCTCCACGGCAGCGAAGGTGATCACAGTGGGGGCTTACGATCCGGTCTATGATACCTATGCGGATTTCTCCGGCAGGGGTTATGCCGACAGCACCCGTACCATCGGTGTGACGGCAGCAGGACTGACCAAGCCGGATCTTGTGGCTCCCGGTGTAAATATCCAGGCTCCGGATGTTTATGGCAGTTTTCTCCCTGTTACGGGAACTTCTTTCGCCACACCGATTGTCAGCGGTGCCGCGGCGCTTCTGATGGAATGGGGGATCGTGCAGGGAAATGACCCCTTCCTCTACGGCGAAAAAATCAAGGCATATCTCAGAAAAGGTGCCAGACCCTTAAGGGGAGAGAGGGAATATCCTAATGACCGGGTGGGGTATGGCAGGTTGTGTGTGGCAGACAGCCTGCCGCAGACAGGAACAACAGAATGAACGGTATTAGTTGCGCATTGGAAACAGTTCCGGAACCGGAAGGAAGGAAAATAGATGAAATAACATCAATAATCCCACTGTTTTGTTACTATTGTATAGAAATGGATGGCCAATTTGTGTAAAAAGGCGCATTGAAAGCATAGTAGTAAAATGCTACTATGATTATGAACAATCGTTTGCGCATGAAAAACAGACTCTGGAAGACATAAAACAGACGGATTGCGCAGAGAATGGGGTGAATGAGATGAACAACAATTCCGGCAACGACAAGACGATGACAATCCATGATGTGGCAAGAGAACTGGGGGTGTCTGCCAGCACCGTATCCAGGGCGATCTCAGGGAAAGGGCGCATCGGCGCGGCTACGAGGGACCGGATCCTTGCTTATATCGAAGAACACGGCTTTTATCCAAATGCGGCGGCACAGAGCCTGGCACAGTCTCGGACCAATAACATCGCGATTATCCTTCCGGAAGTGAATACGCTGGTGGATATGCCTTTCTTCCATACCTGTATGTATGGAGTGGAAGAGGTGGCACAGGCTAATGATTATGACATTATTGTGGTAACAACGAACGGAAACGATACCAAACCACTGGAGAGATTGATCAAAAACCGTAAGGTGGACGGAATGATCCTTACCAGGACTTATGAGAATGACAAATATGTGAAATTTTTGAAACAGAAGCAGATTCCCTTCGTGGCAGTGGGAAAATTTCCGGATGATGATGTGGTACAGGTAGATCATGATAATGTGGGTGCCTGTAAGGAACTGGTGACGGTTCTGTTCGCCAAAGGGATCCAGAATATTGCCTACCTGGGAAGCAATATGGACCAGATGGTAAACCGTTGCAGGTATCAGGGATATGAGGAAGCCTACCGCAAGGGAAAACGGAAGCTGAACCAGGACCTGGTCTACACGGATTTAAGCAGCAGGGCTATGGTGGAAAAAGCGGTGGAAGAGCTGAAAAACAGCGGTGTGGAGTGCATTCTGTGCCAGGATGACTACATCTGTGATGAAGTGGTCAGAAAGCTTGCCCGCATGGGCGTGAGAATCCCGGACCAGATGAAGGTGGCATCCTGCCATTACAGCCGCATTCTGGAAAATTATCCTGTTACGATCACATCTTTGAAATTCAATATCACAGAGCTGGGCAGAAGATCCTGCCAGGTGCTGTTGGATATGATCCATGGCAAAACAGTACCGGACAAAACACTTTTGGACTATGAGATCATCCTGAAGGAGTCTACAAAAGGGTGAGTTGGAGTGTGAAAATCACAATCTGGAAAAACGTTTTCCTCAATTTAACTCAAAAAAATTATAAAAAAAGCATTTTTTTCAAAAAACAGGATGTGCTGCAAACCCAGTAAAATCAAGGGTTCCAAAAGACGGTTGTGCAAAATGCACAATTTTTGACTGCAATATCAGTCATTATTATAAATTGACAACATAAGGAAATGTTGCTAAACTATTATCGTAGACAAGCGGTTGCGCAATACGCACAAACTTGCAAAACAAAACAGGAGGATAACAAAATGAAAAAGTTAGTCGCTTTAGCAATGTCACTGACTATGGCATTCTCTCTGGTAGCTTGTGGAAACTCTGATGCTTCCAACACCAACACCAGCACTGATGCCGCTGCTACCACCGTAGCTTCTACCGAGGCTACACAGACCGCTCCCGCTGAGAAGCAGGACGTTTCCCTGAGAATCTGGGGTGCTGAGGAAGATCAGACCATGTTACAGGGCATGATCGATTCCTTCAAGGAGCATTACGCAGATTATGCAAACTTCGATATCCAGCTTGGTACCGAGTCCGAGTCCACAGCTAAGGATACTGTTTTAGCCGACATCGAGGCTGCTGCTGATGTGTATTCTTTCGCATCTGATCAGCTGTTTGACCTGGTAAATGCAGGTGCCCTGCAGTCTGTTGATGAGATGGATGCAGCTCTGGAAACTTACGCAGGCAAGAGCGTAGCTGATGTTAAGAGCGCAAATGCTTCCGGTTCTGTAGAAGCAGCAACCAAGGACGGCACACTGTATGCATTCCCTATGAGTGCTGATAACGGTTACTTCTTATATTACAATTCCGAGTTAGTAACTCCCGAAGATGCACAGACCTGGGATTCCTTACTTGCAGCAGCTGAGAAGGCTGGCAAGAAGGTTGGTATGACTCTTGCTTCCGGTTGGTATAACGCTTCCTTCTTCTATGGTGCAGGCTTCACTACTGCACTGAATGATGACGGCAGCACTGCTATGGACTGGAACGGCACCAGCGCTGATGGCGTTACCGGTGTACAGGTAGTACAGTCTATGCTGGGTATTGCCGGCAACAGCGCATTCCTTCCGATCGCTGATGGTGATATTTCCAACCAGATTGCTTCCGGTGACCTGTGTGCAGTAATTTCCGGTACCTGGGATGCAGCTGCAGCTCAGACCGCTTTCGGTGATGGTTACGCAGCTACCAAGCTTCCTACCTACACCTGTGGTGACAAGCAGATTCAGCAGGGTTCCGTAGCAGGCTTCAAGCTGGTAGGTGTTAACAAGTATTCTGCAAATGCAGGCTGGGCAACTCTGCTGGCTGACTGGATCACCAACGAAGACAACCAGGCAGTACGTTTCGCAGAGAGAGAGATCGGACCTTCCAATATCAACGTTGCTGGTTCCGAGGAGGTTTCTTCCAATACCGCTATTGCAGCTCTGTCTGAGCAGTCCGCTTATGGTGTAGTTCAGATCGTTGGCGGCAAGTACTGGGATCCTGCCAAGACTTTTGGTGAGAAGGTAGCTCAGGGTCAGCTGAAGGCTGATGATGAAGCAGGTATCCAGGCAGCCCTGGATGAGCTGGTAGAAGGTGTTTCCGTACCCGCTGAATAAGTTTGGAAAGATGATCTGTTCCGGTTCTGTTACAAATGAATGATGAAAACGTTCTGGTGCAGAACGAATACAGAGAATAGAAAGGCGTCCTGAAGCTATGAACAATAACACGTAGTGGAGGGATGCCTTTTTTACAGGAAACGTTTCCGGTAAGCGGGTTCGACTCCTGCCTGCCGGGTTAGGTAACTGGTCGGGTGAACGCGGGAAGGTGTTCGGAACAGTTACTAAAATTTATATTAATATGAAGAAAGGAGAGGGCAGAGAATGAAGAAGAAAAAGAGCGGAATCGGCGGATTCTTCAAGGAGTTCGGTGAAGCAGTCGTAAAAGGAGATCTGTTCGTAAAATTATCCCTGGTCTGGATGGGAGCAGGATATATCCGCAGAAAACAAATTATCAAAGGTATTTTAATGACTCTGCTCGAAGTGGCAGTCATTGTATTCACCTTTGGCTTTGCCACAGAGTATGTACGTGATTTTGGAACTTTGGGAACGGTTCAGCAGGAGACGGTTTTCAATATTGTAACCATGCAGAATGAGTTCAATGATTATGACAACTCATTTATGATCCTATTGTTCTCCGTAATCTCATTTGTGGTCTGGTTCACATTCCTGGTGATCTGGCTTAAGAATGAAGTGACTGTTTACCGGCTTCAGAAAAAAGCACAGGCAGGAGAACATATCAATACGTTTGTAGAAGACTTGCAGCAGTTCAAGAATGACAAATTCTATATCACACTGCTGGCACTTCCTGTCATGGGTGTTGTTATTTTCACGATCGTTCCTCTGCTGATCCTGATCGCTGTTGCGTTTACGAACTATGATCAGGGACATATGCCTCCCTCCGCATTGTTTACATGGGTGGGATTTACCAACTTCAAGAATCTGTTCTCCAACGGTGGAATGACCATTACTTTCGGTTATGCCTTCCGTAGGATCTTGATCTGGACACTGGTATGGGCATTGTTTGCAACCGCTACCACTTACATCGGCGGTATTCTGTTGTCCCTGCTGATCAATAATAAGAGAACCAAACTGCCCAAGCTGTGGAGAACGCTGTTCATTGTAACGATCGCAGTTCCCCAGTTCGTCTCCTTACTTCTGGTACGTAACTTTTTCGCTAACAATGGCATCATGAACACGATCTGTGCCAATGCGGGAATTACCCAGTGGCTGAGAGATATCGGCGCGATCAGTACCAGTTATATTCCGTTTTTGTCCGCTCCCGGATGGGCACATGTCATGATCATCCTGATCAATATCTGGATCGGTGTTCCTTACCAGATGCTGATCGCTACCGGTGTGCTGATGAATATTCCTTCTGACCAGCTGGAGAGTGCGAAGATCGACGGCGCTACTCCGATGCAGAGTCTTATTCATATCACTATGCCGTATATGCTGTTCGTCACGGGTCCTTCTCTGGTAACGGATTTTGTCAAGAATATTAATAACTTCAACGTAATCTATCTGTTGACCCAGGGTGTATATACCACCACAAATCAGGCAATGGCGAACTCCCAGGCGAAGGAAGTGGATCTGCTGATCACCTGGCTGTTCAATCTGACACAGGGCTATTACAACTACAAGATGGCATCCACCATCGGTATTATCGTGTTTATCCTTTGTGCGGTATTTACCCTCATTGCCTTCAGCAGATTCCTGAAGGGTGACAGAGAGGAGGCGTTCCGTTAATGAAGAGATTTGTTAAAACATTATTGCATAACCTGTTACTGGCATTTTTGGCATTTGTCTGGCTGGTGCCTATCGTTTGGCTGGTGGTCACTTCCTTCAGCGCATATACCGGCATGAATACCAGCACCTTTTTCCCGAAGGAATGGAGTCTGGCGCAGTATAAGAATCTGCTTTTTTCAGCAGACAGTGTGGCACAGTTCCCGAACTGGTTCAAGAACACCTTCATCATTGCATGTGCGGTATGCGTGGTCTCCACCGCTTTTGTACTGATGGTGGCATATGCGACCTCCTGCATGCGTTTCCCGGCACGTAAGCCGCTGATGAACGCCGCAGTTATTGTGAATCTGTTCCCCGGTGTATTGTCCATGATCGCAGTATATTTCATTCTGAAGACTCTGAACCTGACCAATACGCACCTCGGACTGATCCTGGTATATTCTGCCGGTTCCGGTCTGGGTTACCTGATCGCAAAGGGCTTCTTCGATACGATCCCGAATTCCCTGCGCGAGGCCGCTTATCTGGATGGAGCCAGTGAGGCTACGATCTTCTGGAGGGTTGTTATCCCTATGAGCCGTCCCATTATTGTATATACAGTTATCAGCTCCTTCCTGTCCCCCTGGATGGATTTCGTATATGCAAAGCTGATGTTAAATGCCGGCATATCTTCTCAGTGGACTGTTGCCATCGGTCTGTACAATATGCTGGATAAGAGTCTGATCAATACTTACTTTGGTCAGTTCTGCGCAGGTGGTGTACTGGTGTCCATTCCCATCTCTGTATTGTTTGTCATCATGCAGAAGTTCTATGTGGAAGGTATTACCGGTGGTGCAGTGAAAGGTTAAACTGCTTCGGCAGTTTAACCTGGGAGAATCCATCGAATGGATTCTCCGGATAAATGTATGACATGGAGACAAAGAGTTAATTTATGGATAAATTTATCAAAGGTATGGATGTATCGAGTCTGCCAGAGGAGGCAGCTCTCGGTGCAAGGTTTTATGACGAAGGCAAGGAGGGCGATGCACTGGAGATCCTGAAAAAATACGGTGCCAACTCTCTGCGCATCCGTCTTTGGAATGATCCTTACAGTGAGGACGGCAAGCCTTACAGTGCCGGTACCAGCGATTTCACCAAGCTGGTGGCACTGGCTTCGGCCGGTAAAAAGCTGGGCTACAGCTATCTGCTGGATCTGCATTACAGTGATTTTTGGGCAGATCCCGGCAAACAGTTCCCTCCCAAGGAGTGGGCGTATGCCGGTGCGGATGCACTGGAGAAGCATGTGTATGATTACACAAAGGATGTGCTTTTGAAATTAAAGCGTCTCGACCTGCTTCCGGAGATGGTACAGGTGGGAAATGAGATCACCAATGGCCTGATGTGGCCCCATGGAAAATGGGACAACGTTGACAATATTGCAAGATTCATCAGCGCGGGCATCCGTGCGGTGAGAGAAGTATCCCCGGACAGCAGAGTAATGCTTCATCTGGACTGCGGCGGCAACAATGCCCGCTGCAGAGAATGGTTTGATGCCTATGTACAGAGAGGAGAGGACTTCGATGTCATCGGACTGTCCTATTATCCCTTCTGGCACGGAACCATTGATGACCTGACCAATAATATGAATGATCTCTCACAGAGATATCAGAAGGATGTCATTGTAGCGGAGGTTTCTATGGGATTTACCATGGAAGACTATGCGGACAGAGAGAAGCTCGCACCAAAAGAGCGTAAGGGCATGGCGACCAAGCCCAACCTTGCGGAGGCGGTAGAGTATCCTATGACACCGGAAGGACAGGCTGCATTCATGCAGAAGGTCATGGAACGCATTGCGCAGGTTCCGGATGGCAGAGGAAAAGGCTTCTATTACTGGGAGCCGGCATGGATCCCGGTGCCCGGCTGTGGCTGGGCCAACGAGGAGTCCCTGAAGTATATTCAGGATCCCGGTCCCGGGGGAAACGAATGGGCCAATCAGGCACTGTTCGATTATGATGGAAATGCACTACCCGCATTGAAAGTGATCAGAGACTTTCAAAAGTAATATAAGTTGCCTAACGGCGAGATGGAGGAAAAGATGGATAAGTTTATTGTGAATATCATTCACCGTCCGGAGATGGTTCCCGAGTATGCGGAAAAAGTAACCGGACACGGCAAAGAAGAGGATCTGGGCAGAAAAGCACTGTTGACAGAGTCTCTGGATATTTTCAAGTTTCAGCAGGAAACTGCGCACAAGAATGGTTTGAAGACCACCATTCAGATGACCTATGCTTCCCTGTTCAATGACGAAGCGGTAGCACTGGCTAAGGCAGATCACGAGAAGTACGGCGATGAGATCGCACTGTCTCTGTTGGGACTGCCCTGCACAGAGTTCCGTGAAAAGTACAAGACCAAGGATTTCTGTATCTGGATGTTCTCCATGGAAGACAAAAAGTCTATCGTGGATGATGTGTTCGGCAAGTTCCATGAGAAGTTCGGATTCTATCCCGAATCCACCGGTTCTTACTATATGGATGCAGATCTGACCAATTATATTAAAGCAACCTATCCTACCGTAAAATGTGCGGTAGCAACCTGTTGGGAAGAAGGCCCCAAGGCATACCATACCTGCAACAACTCCTGGTATACCTTCATGGATGGCGGCCCCTGGGCACCCTGGATCCCTTCCAAGCAGAACACCCATGCACCAGCAGCCAATGAGGCAGAGGACAGCGGTATCGTAGCGATCCCCCATCTGTCCAGAGACCTGCTGGCATGCTATGACGGTAACGGCTCCAATTTCGGAACCCATCCCCAGAACGTACTGCGTGGTATGATCTATGACACCAAGACATGGGAGTATCCTTACCTGTACAACCTGATCGACCAGTATCGTTCCCTGGAGAAATACAACAACGGATACGCATACAACATGATGTTCGTAGGACCCGGCTGGCTGAACAAAATGGGTCGTTGGGAGCAACCTTACGAACTGCTGAAGAAGAGCTATGAAGACGGTATGAAGTACTATGGCGACCTGAAAAAGGAAGGCAAGCTTACCGATATGACCATGGCTGAGTTCGCTGATTATTATCGTCAGAAGAAGACCTACACCGAGCCCGAGTGTGCTCTGTGGAGAGATATCCTGTATGGCTCCGATAAGCAGTTGTTCTGGTATTGTGATCCTTTCATGCGTGCCTGCGTAAATATGGATCAGGGCGGTGCTATCGTTGACCTGCGTCCTTATGCTGCAAAGCTGGAGTGGCCGGTAGGTATCGGTACCAAGCATGTGACCGATGCATCCTATCCTTTCCTGATCCAGGAGAAGTACCGTGCAGGTTACTTCACGCACTATGCAGGAGAAGGTACCGTAAGAAGTGCCAAGTTAAAACACAACGGTGAAGAAGTGGATCTGTGCCTGTGCCGTACCAAGGCTCATTTCTCTCAGGAAGGCAACACCAGAATCCTGACACTGGATCCCGTAGACATCGAGTTCTATGATCTGACTGTAAAATTACAGACCATCGTTTCCTTCGAGGAAGGCAGCTCTGCGATCAAGATCGAGCGTAAGATCCTGGAGATGAGTGATCCGAACGCTGAAGTAGAACTGAACGAGTATATCGTAGCCTGCTACGGTACCACAGAGTATTCCGAGGATATGCTGGGTATCACCTTAAGCACCAAGAAGGGTGACGAGGTAGAGACTCTGGATTACGAGTACAAGTGCCGTGAGATGGAGAAGGCAGACGCTGACGAAGTAAGAGCGGTGATCCCTCAGATCGAGACCGCAGTATCCATGAGCACCAACGCAGAAGGCGCTGTCGGATACGTGAAGGAAGGATACGCATTCTCCCCGATGTTTACACTGGGTTACAATTCCAAGATCAAGGATAAGGAGGTCGTTGCAACATGGCTCAAGCTGGAAAAGGCAAATTAAACTACAGATGTCCCTCTTGCTTCATGAGAGATATCGATATGGATATGTTCTACGATAAGGATAAGAAGGAATATTACTGTCTGCGTTGTCAGTACAGAGGTTCCGAAGAAGATGTCCTTCAGAAGAATGAAATGGCAAGATTCCGTTATGGCGCTATGTATGAGCGTTACACCAAATTCGATTTTGATTGAAAAAAACGGATAAAGCGATTGGATAAGAAGATTGAAAAAAGGGGCTGTATTACAGCTCCTTTTTCATATATTCATATATGAAAAGAAATGAAAAATCCCTTTTGTAAAATCAATCTGTACAATGGGGGATTGTGTCATATGCCTTATGATAAAGCAGAGTAAGAACAGAATTCCAATCGCAAAAGCCCCATGATCGATCCATTTGTCCGATAAGTGAAGAAGCCGAAACTTCCAAAGAGGAAAAATAATAATAATTCCCAACACGATAGGCCACAGAGGATGAAAATAAAAGGATTTTGCAAGGTCACCCTCTAAGATACATAAAAACGCTCGGGTCATTCCGCAAAAAGGACAGGGAATGCCCAAAAAGAAACGGAGTGGACATTGATAGCCTGCGAGCAATAAAAATAACAGGAGCAGTAGAATAAATAAACTAAAAAATAATATATGTTTTGTTTTTTTCTTCATGATTTATATTTTATATCAAATTGATCGTCTGTTATGATAAAATGAAAAAGCTTCTGCCTGAAAAGACAAAAGCTTTTTTGATCATGTGATTATGCAGTATATTTTCCGTCTACAAATACAACCTCTTCGGAATTGGCATAAGCAGCACCATATGCTTTGGTAAGAGCAATGATCCAGTCAATCAGGCTCCATACTCCGCAACCACCGGCAGTGAGAAGCTTCAAAATTCCGAGACCAACCTGACCTCTGACGAATCTATCAACACCCAACTCACCAAGTAAAAAGCAGAAAACCCAGGCAAATACATGCTTATTAATTCGTTTCTCCATATAAAAGTCCCCTCCTTTGTTTTTATAATAAATTATTATGCGCTATAAAGGGAAAAATGTCAATTAATATACAAAAATTAATAAAATGTATTTTTATAAATATGTATTAGAGGAGCGTTTTAAAATAAAGCGGACATTATATCCGGACTCGTCACAGATCCCACGTACGATCTCTTCAGCTGTGTCCCGGACATTATCGTTGATACAGATAATACAGGAATCCTTTTTCCTGTTAAAAAAAGAGGACTTCGGCCAACGAATATAATAGGAAATCCGATTTTTTAAAAGAGCCCGCTCAATAAGCTGCTTACAATCAGGATCAGAAACTTCACATAATTCAATTTCGTTATTGACTTTCAAAGTAGTGTATAGCGGCTGCATGCTGTCACCTCCATTGGATTTACAAAGCGATTATAGCACAAGTGTTCCGTGCGGCGCAATGTATTACCGTTGCTTTTTCTTATGCGTTTGTAAAAAGTTTACGACCAGAAGAAGCATTAAAGTGATCAAAAGGATCAGAAGTCCCGGGACGATGCCGGGTGATAGATAATACATTTCTAAATGATGTTCTCCCTCAGGGGCCTGTATCGTGAGAAAAGTATCTGCATAGGTTCCGATATCAGAGGCAGGTACTTTATGACCATCCAGACGAATATGCCAGCCGACATCATAAGGAATGGAGGTAACAATGGTATCACCTTTATGTACCGAAATATTACCGGAAAGTCTTCCTGAGCTGTGGGAGATAAGAGTAATTTCACCGGTCTGTAGAGAGGTCAAAGCATCCTGCAACGCTAAAGTATCCAAAGACTCAATATAAGTATCACCGGGCGCTGTCGCTGAGGCTGAGACAACGGTTACCGTAACGGCTTCCCCGGCGTGGAAACATCCAAGACAGAGATTATAAATACTTTTACCGTACTCAAAAGATCCTGCCAAAGCATCATTGACATAAATATCTGCAGAGACAAATGGAGTCAGGGGCATATACATATATACCGGATCCGTATTCTCGGCGATGAAAGAATAGCTCCAGGAGGAAACAGGGTCATATTCCAGATCAGCAGGCAGACTGCCAGCAGGATTGGCGAGCTCTATATCGTATTTCTGATAGAATAAAGTACTCGATCCGCATAAGCTATTCAGATAACGGCTCTGATTTTCAAAAGGATCAGAAGTAAATGAGATATCCGCCGAAGCCAAAGGTGCACTGTAGATAAATTCCATAGCAGAAGGATTCTCGTAAACGGACACCGAATTATCCGTCGTTTTTAAGGAGTAATATCCGGAAGACTCTGCAGTGTCTGACAAAAGATATTTCACGCCCAACAGACTGTCTGTCACAGGGGTGGTACCATAGCCGGTATTCCATAACCATGCCTGACCGATTCCGAGCTTAGATGTCAGAGCGTTGACACTTTGGGTATAAGTGGAAGAATAATGAAACATTCCCTTAAATCCCAAAAGCATTGGATCATTGGAAGTAAGCTGGTAATTCTGACAGATACGGTACATTCCGGAGTCCGAGGCTTTAATGTCATCAATCAGTGGTTTGTTGTCATTCAGATAAGATACGTATTCATCCATACGCATATAAGGAGTTGCGTAATCAATATTGCGGAAAATGGCTCTGCCATTGATACCGAGATCGGCTGAGGTAATTAGCAAAAGCAGTCCAACCACAAGCTCCAATGCCGGGAAATGATGCGTCTTCTCTAAAAAACATGGTAATTGATACGAAAGAACACATAGAAAGCGGCAACTCATATACAACAGGCAGAAGCTGAATAAAAAGGAATATCTATAGTTGAAGGAATTAGGTGTTATAAAGCCGTGCCAAAAGATATTCAACGGCCAAAGATAAAAACTAAGAAGCAGGAAGCTTGTCAGTAAAAAGGCGCCAATCCTTTCCCGGAGAGAGATCCGTTTGCAAAATAGGAAAAGAATGGACAAAAGAATAGCGAGATACCCGCAATAAATATTGGGAAGTCCGGTGACTCCAAGGTAGTTGACGGTGCCATTGCGAAGTTGTCCCAATATATCGGATAGCGGCTGGTTGATCAATCGAGGATCATAAACAACACTGGTCAGAGGATCCGACAGTTTTCCGATAAACATATCGGAAAAAGTCGGGATCAGCAAAGGAGCTGCCAGTCCCAAGGATATTAATGTAGAAAGAGCGAAATTTTTCAGAATTCTCCACAAGTCGTGCCGGGAGTGAGAGTAAGTGGTAAGAAGTCTGAAAAGAAGATAAAGGGCACAAAAGATTCCTGCCATATAAGAGATATAATAGTTGAAATAGAAAATTGCTGTTAATGGCAGAATGAACCAAAGATTATGTTGCTTGTCCAGCAGCTTTTCCACTCCAAGCAGGAGTAAAGGCAATAAAATGACACCATCCAACCACATGATGGATAGTGCAAATTGCAGATTATATGACATCAGCGCGTATGCAATGGGCAGAGGAAGCAACGTTAAATGAGCGAGTAATCTTCGATAAGAAGAGGTCTGTGCGGGTAATGAATTATATTTATTCCACAGGAAATTAACATAAACCGAAAACGTTAATCCGGAGAGCGAAATTTTGCTGACGGTCATGAGAAAAATAGCAAGAGGCAGTTTTTCAATGGAAAACAGTGTTGTCAGCCAGGAAAAAGGGCTTGCAAGATAGTAGGCATACAGACCAATATAATTGCCGCCGAGGGATTTAGATCAATGAAAGAAAATGGAATCATCTCCACCGATCAGATAATGCAAAGAGGAGAAAAACGGCAGATACTGTTCTTTCATATCAAAGGTAAAAAGAGTTACTTCCTTAAAAGGATAAAAGCCGTTGGATTTCAGAATCAACAGAATCCCAAATGTTGAGATTAAAGTTGAAACAATGCAGAATAGAAGATTTTCTTTTTTAGTTGATCTGGACATGAAAATGAACACTCCTTTGTAGCGTAAGATAAAAATAATATATTTCTATCTTACTATAAACATAAACTGAACACAAGGGTCTGCTATTGACGTGGAAAGCGTGCAAGAGTAAAATAATAGTACCGGAAAGGAGATCATACCATGGATATTATAGAGAAGATTGGCGATACCATTACAGAAAAAGGAAAAGTGGCGGCAGATAAGGCAAAAGAACTGGCGGCTATTGCAAATCTGAAGAGCCAGATTTCTACCTGCGAAGAAGTGATGAAGAAAAATTATCTGGAGATCGGCAAGATTTATTTTGAGCAGTACAGTGATATGCCTGAGCCTCCTTTTGAGAAGCAGTGTGAAGCCATTAAGAATAGCCAGCGTGCCATTGCAGATCTGCAGGAGAAAATCGATCAGTTGAAAACAAAATAAAACAGAAGATAGAAATACGAATAAAAACAGGGTTGACAGCAATCCTGTTTTTATTTATAATTCAGACATAACAATGTTATGTGAACAAGTGAACAGATGTAAACACAATAGGGAGGGAAATGACATAAAAAAAGAAGCAACAAAGGAGAATAAAGAGACCAGAAAGCATCTTTTGGAATGTGCGGGGAGAGAGTTCCTGGAAAAGGGATATATGAAGGCTTCCCTGCGGAACATCTGCAAAGAAGCCGGGGTGACCACGGGAGCATTGTATTTTTTCTTCAAAGATAAGGAAGATCTTTTTGCTGCATTGGTGGAGAAACCGCTGAAACAACTCTATCTGACAATGGAGGAACATTATGCTGCGGAGATGCGAAGTGAAACGCAGGTGGTCAGACTGGAACAGAACGATGATGACCTGGAGACCTCGAGAGAGATCATAAGGCAAATGTATGCGAATCGGGATGCCTTTCTATTGTTGTTGACAAAGTCTCAGGGATCCCGCTTCGAAAATTGTCTGGACGAGATCGTGGATATTTCGGAACAGCAGTACCGCAGATTATGCGATATGGTGACCGGCGCTACCGGGAGACCGCGGATCGATGATTATATGACACATTGGATGGCGCACATTATGGTAGATACTTTCATGCATCTGTTTCTGCATGAATCGGAGGAAAGTATGGCACTGAAGCATGTGGATGCCCTGACCAGGTATTTGGCCCGGGGCTGGATGGGCATGATGACGGAAAGCTAAGATATATGCACCCCGAAAAAGTTTGGACTTTGCAGGGGTGCTGTTTCAGGATATTAACATAACAGTGTTATGTTGATGAAAATCATTATCAATAAGCACGAGGAGGAAGGATATGTATCTGGAAGTAAAAGACCTGAAGAAAAGTTACGGCGAGGGCGGCGGTTATGTGCAGGTATTGAAAGGGATCACTGCAGGAGTGAAAAAAGGTGAAATGTGTGTCATTCAGGGTACCAGTGGTTCCGGTAAATCGACATTGCTCAATTGTATCGGAGGCTTAGACACCGTAGATTCCGGATCCATTGTCGTAGACGGAATGGAAGTGGCAGGACTTGGAAGCAAAGCATTGTCCGATTACCGGAGAAATAAGCTGGGGTTCATTTTTCAGTTCTATAATCTGGTGCCCAATCTGACTGTGAAAGAGAACATTCAGGTCTGTCAGTATCTGACGAAAAATCCCTTGGATCTGGAGGAATTATTGCAGGTACTTGGTCTCACGGAACATCAGAACAAGTTCCCTGCACAACTGTCTGGTGGACAACAGCAGCGTTGTGCCATTGCCAGAGCGCTGATCAAAAATCCCAGCCTTCTGTTGTGCGATGAACCCACGGGAGCACTGGATTCAAAAACCTCCAGAGATATTCTGATGCTGCTGGAGGATATCAACAGACAGTACGGAACCACCATGCTGATCGTCACGCATAATAATTCCATTAAAAATATGGTGCATCAGGTCATCATGATCAAGGATGGACAGATCAGCAAGAATTACCGGAATGAGAAGAGGGTTCCGGCGGCAGAACTGGAGGATTTGTAGGATGCAGAGGATATTGAGCAAACGCGTACTTCGGGATATCCGGGAAAACCTGCTGCGCTATCTGGCATTGTTTTTCCTGGTGGCAATGGTCATGTATATGGTGGTAGCTATCGTGGGAGCGGCTGAGACGATCATGCAGGGAACAGAGGAGAGTGCCGCTGTTCATCACAGAGAGGATGGACAGTTTGGAGTATTTGTCCCCCTGACAGACAGTGAGGTCACACAGATCACAGATAAAGGTGTGATGGTACAGCAGGATTTTTCACTGGATTTTCATCAGGGCCAGGCTACCTTGCGTATCTATCAGGCGAGAGAGAAGATTGATCTGTTTGCTCCTGAACAGGGGGCAGAGCTGCCCATGCAGGGCGAGATCCTGTTGGAACAGCACTATGCGGAAAAACATGAACTGGGGTTAGGGGATACCCTTACCGTAGGAGGCAGAGATTTCATCGTTGCGGGAATCGGAAGTACACCGGATTACGATGCAACATATGAGAAAACATCAGATACCACTGTGGACAGCAATCTGTTTGGAGTCGGATTCGTCACGGCAGAGGATTACGAAGCACTGAAAGCGGGCGGACAGAATTTCCGGACGGAGGATTACACCTACACCTATCTGCTGAATGGAGCAATGACGGATCAGGAACTGAAGGAACTGCTACAGTCCTTCGAACTGGATCGCAGCAAGGTGACAGATACCTATTTTCTGGAAATGCTGGCAGATGCAGAAGAAACGAAAAATGATATTCAGGACGGTATCCGGGAACTGCTGGATGGCGTGAATGAGTTGGCGGACGGCGTAGATGAACTGGCAGAACATAATACGGATCTGACAGATGCGGCAGATACCCTGTTTGATGCCATGCTGGAGCAGGTAAATGACAGCCTGGAGGATGCCGGTGTGGAGGTGACGCTGACTTCGTCAAATTACGAACAGCAGCTGAACACCATGATTGCTGATCCGCATGCTTATACCGCATCCATGCGGCAGGATCTGCAGGATATTAAAAAATCGCTGGACGAATTGCAAGAGTTCCGGGACGGCGTGAAATCCTACACGGATGGTGTCAATGCGGCTTCCGCCGGAGGCGGCGCGCTGGTGGGCGGTATGAGCAAGATTACGGAGAACAGTGCTGCACTGAACCAGGGAGCCGATGGAATTTTCAATGCCATTCTGGGTATGGTCAATGAACAGTTAAAGGCTCAGCTAGAGCCATATGCGGCTTATGGGATCACCTTTTCCGGACTGACATTGGACGGTTACGGAGAACAGCTGGATCAAATGGCAGCTGTGTTTACGCAGATGGGAGCATCCCAGACAGCGGCGCAATTGGCAGCGGTGAAGGGACAGCTGGATACAGTGGCACAGTTCCGCGATGGTGTCAAAGCTTATACGGCAGGTGTGGGAGAGGCAGCAGGCGGCTCCCAGCAGTTGTTTGGTGGATTGAGTGTCCTGTATACTGCCAGTGAACCATTGGTAAGCGGAACGGATGCTGTAGTGGATGCGCTGATGGATATGGTGGAGGCACAGCTGAAAGAAAATAATATTACTGTGGATCTGACCGCGGATAATTATAAGGACGAATTGGAACGGTTGGCTGCAGAGGGCAGCAGCATGGATATAAAGTTACGGGATTCCCTGCAGGAAGCAAAAGACACCCTGGCGGATCTGGAGAATTTCCGGGAAGGAATCATCGAGTATACGGATGCAGTGAGCGAGATCGCAGACGGAAGTAAGGAATTGCGGGATGGCGTGCGGGAACTGCAGGAGGAAGCCGATGATATGATCGAGGATTATTTTACCTTCGATATTGATAATCTGACACAGTTTCTCATAGCAGCCGACAATCCCAGAATTGATGCCGCTGCGGGGGATGTGGTCATCAATAGGTTTGCCGGTATCCTGGCCGGAATTATTCTGATGGTCCTGTTTACTTATGTGATTTCCGTATTTGTGATACATAATATTGAAAAGGAAAGCAGCGTCATAGGTGCATTATATGCCCTGGGTGTGACCAGGGGACAATTACTGTTCCACTATCTGTTAAATCCCCTGCTGATCTCTTTCCTGGGCGGAGCTGTCGGATGTATCCTGGGTTTTTCCAAATACGGAACAGGCTGGCAGATGGGCGATAGTATTGCATATTATTCTCTGCCACCTATGCAGATCGTAACGCCCGGATATCTGCTTTTTTACAGTCTGATCATGCCACCTGTGACGGCAGCAGTGGTAAATTATCTGGTGATCAATAAAAAGTTAAAATGCACGGCTCTGTCACTGCTTCGTAACGAGCAGACGGCAGGAAAAGCCGGCAGAATACAGAACATGAATCTGGGAAATATGAAATTTCTGCTCAGATTCCAGATCAGACAGATGCTGCGGGAAATACGTTCTGCATTTGCTGTTGTGATCGGTATGTTCATCTGCCTGCTGATCCTGATGATGTCCATAGACTGTGCGGTACTGTGTATCAATTTTGGAAACGCCTGTCTGGAAGAAACAAAGTATGCTTATATGTATACTTATAAATATCCTACGGAGGACGTTCCGGAGGGCGGAACACCGGCGTATATCGAGAATCTGAAAAAGGAATCCTATGGGTATAATCTGGATGTGACAGTGCTGGGGATTGATGATGACAATCCGTATTTTCCCATAGCAACAGCAGACAAGAAAAATGAGATTGTGATCTCCAGTGCTGCGGCACAGAAATTCGGTGTGAAGGTAGGCGACAAGCTGGTGCTTTCCGATGAGGTGAATGAGAGAGATTATGCATTTACTGTGAAAAATATTGTGCGTTTTACATCCGGTGTCTATGTTTTTCTGGATAGGGATGTCATGCAGGAATTGTTTGATCAGGAGGACGATTATTATAATGTAGTGTTTGCAGATCATGCACTGGATATTGATAATGGCAGATTATATGCCACAGTATCCAAAGATAATGTGGCGGAAAGCTCACAGATTTTTACAGATATGATGGGACCGATGGTAGTAATGCTCGTGGCAATATCTGCACTGATTTTTATGATCGTCATGTATCTGATGATGAAAGTGATGATCGATCGTTCCGCCTTTTCCATTTCACTGATGAAAGTATTCGGTTACCGTAGAAGGGAGATACGAAGACTCTATCTGGATGGGAATTTCTATGTGATTCTGCTGGGAGAGGTGATCTGCGTTCCACTGGCAAAATGGAGCATGGATCTGGTGTATCCGTATTGCATTGCAAATGTTGCTATCGGCATGGACCTGAAGTTCACACCGCAGATATATATTATGATTTATGGTGGAATTCTTCTATGCTATATGGTGATCAATTTCCTGCTGGTAGGCAGATTGAATAAGCTGGTACCTGCAGAGGTATTAAAGAACAGAGAGTAAACTGAAAATTTATGGAAAAGAGCAGGCCGTCGGGACTGCTCTTTTGTGTTGCTTTCAAATCACTATAAAAAATGAAATTTCTACTGCCTTTTAAGATGTTCTTTGTTCCTTGAATGTTAAAAAAAAGTATGGTATGATATAGGGCAGAACTGAAAAACGCGGAAATTACGGAGGTTTTGCATAGAATGGAACAGTACAAGCAGGAATTTATTGAGTTCATGGTGGATTGTAAGGCATTGAAATTCGGAGAGTTTACCTTAAAGAGCGGTAGAAAGTCTCCTTTCTTTATGAATGCTGGTGCGTATGTCACCGGTTCTCAGCTGATGAAGCTGGGGGAGAGCTATGCCAAAGCAATTCATGATACGTATGGTGATGATTTCGATGTATTGTTCGGACCGGCATATAAGGGTATTCCCATCAGTGTGGTAACCGCAGTGGCTTACAGCAAATTATACGGCAAAGAGGTTCGTTACTGTTCTGACCGTAAGGAAGAGAAGGATCACGGCGCAGACAAGGGAAGCTTCCTGGGAAGTTCCTTAAAAGACGGCGACAGAGTTATCATGATCGAGGACGTTACCACTTCCGGTAAGTCTATGGAAGAGACGGTTCCCAAGGTAAGAGGAGCTGCCAACGTAGAGATCGTTGGTCTGATGGTATCCCTGAACCGTATGGAGAAGGGACTGGGCGGTAAAGTCAGCGCACTGGAAGAGATCAAGGAAAAGTACGGCTTCGATGCACATGCCATCGTGACCATGCAGGATGTTATCGATCATCTGTACAACAGACCTTACAAGGGAGAAGTATACATCGACGACACCCTGAAGAAGGCAATTGATGAATATTACGCCGTATACGGTGTTTAAAGCAGGCGGCTTCGAAAAGTTTTGGATAGAAGACAGGAGGATTCCATGGAAGAGAAAATCTATAAGATCATGCGCGGAGCGGGTGCTCTGAATATTGTATTGGGAGTGATCTCCCTGGTAGTCGGAATTGCGGCAGGAGTACTGCTGATCATCAGCGGCGGCAAGCTTATCTCCGGCAAATCCCGTATCCTGTTCTGAGGACAAAAGAGAAGAAAGGCGCCGCTTGGGCGCGCAGATTGGGCATTTCCACATAGGAAGTGCCCTTTTCGGGTTCCATAGGAGATATATTATGCGGAAAAAGAACTACATTTTTACGAATAAAAAACATTCGGATAAAGCGATCATGTCTACGATTCTGGGTGTCATCAGCCTGGTGTCTCTTGGCATTGTGACGTATTTGTCCTACAGTCAGGGGGGCGTGATGCACGGAGGATACGGAGTCACCGGTGTGCTGGCAACGGTCTATTCTCTGATCGGACTGATCCTTGGCGTTCTGACACTGCGGGACAAGGATATTTATCGGTTCTTTCCTGTGCTGGGGACGATATTGAATGTAATTTCCCTCGGTGGCATCAGTTTTTTACTGTATCTGGGGAGCCGGATGTAAAATATGACATCCGGAGGCAGGAGCATGGGAACACACGACAGTCATTTGGAAATAAGGAGTTAACAGATATTATGGAAGAAAGAGAAATTTTACAGGAACGTCTGGAACTGGCGCTTCTCCGGATCCGGGAGATTCCCGGTGAAGATTTCCAGGGAGCGGAGTTACTACCCTGGAAAGAATATTTTACAACAGTAGCGAAGTTTTTACTGCTGATCGAGGATACCAGACAGTTCCTGGAGCAGGGGAAACAGGCCACTGCCACACGGAAAGAACTACAGCAGCGCAACCGTGCTCTGTATGAAGATATTTTGCCGGAAAATTATGAGAACAGTTTTGCCAATCCAGCTTATGCTGTGAAGATGCTGGGAGAAGAATTCGGTGTGCTTGTGTCCTTTTTATACACAGAAATGCGGAGCCTGATCGGTTTTACCTACGAAGGACGTTTGGATGAGCTGGTGATCCGGATGGAGCTGTTTTCTGAGGTATATGCGGCATTTGTATATGAACAGCAGGAAAACCATAAGCTTCCCACGTATGCAGCTATTCGTGAGATCCTCTACTGGTTCGTCAGTGATTATGCGGATGTGGCGGCAGAAGAGCGGGTACGTGAAATGGTATGTCCGGAGAATAATTTTGCAGCGGCAATTCTTCGAACTGCAGACTTTACGGATCTACGTTATCTGTATGCTTACGGTGAGTATGTAGGCGAAAATGAATTGAAAATGGCGGAATTTATGAATTCTCTGCCGGAGGAGACTATCCATACCATGGCAGACACTTACACCGAAGGGTATCGTATCGGCTTTGAAGTAACCGGCAAGGATCTGTCGAAGAAAGCGGTCGTGGATGTCCGTTATCAGCTGGGCTTTGAGCGCATGATGAGAAGAGCCCTGGAGAATTTTGAGAAAATGGGACTGCAGCCGGTGATCTACCGTGCAGCTTCCAGTATTTTGTACAATCCGTCCATTTACAAGAATGGCTTCTACAGCGTCAGTCCCAACAGACAATACGAGTTCGACCATAAGGATGACAAGGCACTGTTCTTAGACAAAATGTATTGCAGTCGGAAACTGGAAGTGATGCATACCGCGTTTGAAAAATACAAAAAAGAGGCGAGAGGTTATGCGGGCCCGGCGGTAGTGGAGACCTTCGGAGAGAAGGAATTCGAGCCGGTGAACAAGCCGGAAAGCCTGAAAATGACGGATGAGCAGAGTGCTTTACTGGTAGAGAACCGTACCCAGATGGGCCAGCTGCAGAGACAGTACATTATAGAAGAAGAGCGCAGCTTCACGATCATTGCGTTCCCGATCCCGGAGGTGGGTGACTGCTTCGAGGAACTGTTCCGGGAGACGATACAGATCAATACGCTGGATTATAAAAAATATCAGCGGATCCAGCAGACCATCATTGATGCCCTGGATCAGGCAGATCATTGTGAAATTAAGGGTTGTAACGGCAATCATACCAATCTGAAAGTAAACTTATGGAAACTGAAGAACCCTGCGAAAGAGACTATTTTTGAAAACTGCGTGGCAGATGTGAACATCCCCGTGGGTGAGGTATTTACCTCTCCGGTACTGGAAGGTACGAACGGTGTGCTGCATGTGACCCGGGTATTCTTAAACGGTCTGGAATATAAGGATCTGGAGATCACTTTTGAAAACGGTAAGATCCAAAATTATAATTGCGCCAATTTTGCCACAGAGGAAGAAAATAAGGCATTTATTAAGGAGAATATCCTGTTCCGCCACAAGACACTGCCCTTAGGAGAATTTGCCATCGGCACGAATACCACAGCCTATGTGGCAGCAAAAAAACTGGGTGTGGAGTCCAAAATGCCCATTCTGATCGCAGAGAAGATGGGACCGCATTTTGCAGTGGGAGATACCTGTTATTCCCATGCGGAAGAAGTAAAAGTATACAATCCCGACGGCAAGGAGATCGTGGCAAGAGACAACGAGGTGGCGGCGCTCCGCAGTGTGAATCCGTCCAAGGCATATTTTAACTGTCATACGGACATTACCATTCCTTATGATGAGCTGGCAGAGCTGACCGCGGTTAAAAAGGACGGAGACCGGATCACTATCATTCAAAACGGCAGATTCGTCCTGCCGGGAACGGAAGAACTGAACGAACCATTGCAGGAACTTTCATAAAACCATTGCATCATCGACAAGATTTTAGTACACTTATAGATATATGGAAAAATCGGTGAAAACCGACACATGAGGAGGACATTATGGCAAATACAGAGAATTGCCCTAAGGTTGGCATTGTAATGGGTAGTGATTCCGATATGCCTGTGATGGCGAAGGCAGCAGACATTTTGGAAGAATTGGGCATCCCTTATGAGATGACCGTGATCAGCGCTCACAGAGAGCCGGATGTATTTTTTGAATATGCAAAAAGTGCGGAGGAAAAAGGCTTCAAGGTGATCATTGCCGGTGCCGGTATGGCAGCACATCTGCCCGGTATGTGCGCCGCTATTTTCCCGATGCCTGTCATTGGTATTCCCATGCACACTACTTCCCTGGGAGGCAGAGATTCTCTGTATTCCATCGTACAGATGCCCTCAGGCATTCCTGTTGCCACAGTAGCCATTAACGGCGGCGCCAATGCAGGACTTCTGGCTGCCAAGATCCTGGCAACCTCCGACGCAGAACTTCTCGGAAAACTGAAAGCATACAGCACAAAATTAAAAGAACAGGTAGAAGCCAAAGATGCAAAACTGCAGGAGATCGGCTATAAAGCATACCTGGAAGGCATGAAAAAATAAGAAGATAAGACAGAGAATCAGGGACCTCTTAAGAGGCTGCCCCACTAATAAAACGAAAGAGCCCCTGCGGCGGAAATGAGGAGAAAATGGATTACAAGAAAGCTGGAGTAGACATCGAAGCAGGCTACAAGTCTGTAGAACTGATGAAGAAGTACGTGAAGGAGACCATGCGTCCCGAAGTAATGGGCGGCATCGGTGGTTTCTCCGGAGCATTTTCCTTAAGTGCCATCAAAGATATGGAGGATCCCGTGCTCCTGTCCGGCACCGATGGTGTAGGTACCAAGCTGAAGCTGGCATTTTTAATGGACAAGCATGATACCATCGGTATCGACTGTGTGGCCATGTGTGTAAACGATGTGGCATGTGCAGGTGGCGAACCTTTATTTTTCCTGGATTATATCGCATGCGGACGCAATATTCCCGAGAAGATCGCTACTATCGTAAAGGGCGTGGCAGAGGGCTGTAAGCAGTCTGACGCAGCACTGGTAGGCGGTGAGACTGCAGAGCATCCCGGACTGATGCCCGAGGATGAGTATGATCTGGCAGGATTTGCCGTAGGCGTGGTAGAACGTAAAGATCTGATCACCGGTGAGAATATCAAGCCCGGTGATGTACTGGTGGGCATCGCTTCCTCCGGTGTACATTCCAATGGTTTTTCTCTGGTGAGAAAAGTATTCGATATGACAAAAGAGAGCCTGGATACCTATTATGACGAGCTGGGCAAGACTCTTGGTGAGGCACTGCTTGCTCCTACCAGAATCTACGTGAAGGCTATGAAGTCTGTGAAGAACGCAGGTGTTAAGGTAAAGGGCTGCAGCCATATCACCGGTGGTGGTTTCTATGAGAACATCCCCAGAATGCTTCCCGACGGCATCCGTGCAGTCGTGAAGAAAGACAGCTACGAAGTGCCTGCTATTTTCCGCCTGATGCAGAAGAAAGGCAATATCACAGACGAGATGATGTATAATACTTACAACATGGGTCTGGGCATGGTACTGGCACTGGATCCCGCAGATGTGGATAAGACTATGGAAGCTCTGAAGGCAGCAGGCGAGACTGCTTATGTGGTAGGTACCTGTGAGGCCGGTGAAAAGGGTGTGACCATATGTTAAGAGTAGTCGTACTGGTATCCGGTGGCGGCACGAATTTACAGGCCATCATTGATGCTATTGCAGCAGGTAAGGTTAAAAACGCACAGATCGTGGGCGTCATCAGCAATAACAAGACGGTAAAGAGCTTAGAGAGAGCACAGAATGCCGGGATTCCCGCAGTCTGTGTGTCTCCGAAGGATTATGAGAGCAGAGAAGTATTTAATGAGGCACTGCTTGCAAAGGTGAAGGAGTTTGCTCCGGACTTGATCGTACTGGCAGGATTCCTGGTGAAGATCCCGGAGGCAATGGTGCATGAATACAGCAACCGGATCATCAATATCCACCCGTCCCTGATCCCTTCTTTCTGCGGTGTGGGATACTACGGACTACATGTGCATGAAAAAGCACTGGAGCGCGGTGTGAAAGTGACAGGAGCTACGGTACATTTTGTGAATGAAGGCATGGACGAGGGTCCTATCATTGCACAGAAGGCAGTGGCAGTGGAGGACGACGACACTCCGGAGACGTTGCAGAGACGTGTGATGGAACAGGCAGAGTGGCTGCTTCTTCCGAAGGCAGTGGATGACATTGCCAACGGACGGATCTGTGTCGTGAACGGAAAAGTAAAGCATACAAACAGCGAAAATTAAGGAAGGCAGAAGATATGGGTATGAAAGTATTGATCGTAGGCGGTGGCGGCAGAGAGCACGCCATTGCAACCTGTGTGGCAAAAAGTCCTAAAGTAGATAAGATCTATTGTGCTCCGGGCAATGCCGGGATCGGTCAGATCGCAGAATGTGTTCCCATCGGAGCCATGGAATTTGATAAGATCGTGGCATTTGCGAAGGAACAGGCCATTGACCTGACCATCGTAGGCATGGATGATCCCCTGGTCGGCGGACTGGTGGATGCACTGGAGGCAGAGGGCCTGCGGGCTTTTGGACCCCGTAAAAATGCAGCGATCCTGGAAGGTAGCAAGGCCTTTTCCAAGGATCTCATGAAGAAATACAACATTCCCACCGCAGCTTATGAGAATTTTGATAACGCGGAGGAGGCTATTAAGTACCTGAAGGAGCAGACAAGCTTCCCCATCGTGCTGAAGGCGGACGGTCTTGCACTGGGCAAGGGCGTATTGATCTGCAATACTTTAGAAGAAGCGCTGGCAGGCGTGGATGAGATCATGCTGGATAAAAAGTTCGGTGCAGCCGGCAACCGCATGGTCATCGAAGAGTTTATGACAGGCAGAGAAGTCAGTGTACTTTCTTTTGTGGACGGCAAGACCATCCGCATCATGACTTCTGCGCAGGATCATAAGAGAGCAAAGGACGGCGATCAGGGGCTGAACACCGGTGGTATGGGAACCTTTTCTCCCAGCCCCTTCTATACAGAGGAAGTGGATGCATTCTGTAAGAAATACATCTACCAGGCTACCGTGGATGCCATGGCAGCGGAAGGCAGACCTTTCAAGGGAGTCATTTTCTTCGGACTGATGCTGACTCCGAACGGCCCCAAGGTATTAGAATACAATGCCAGATTCGGTGATCCGGAGGCACAGGTGGTACTGCCGCGTATGAAGAATGATATTATCGAAGTGATGGAAGCCTGTGTGGACGGCACACTGGATCAGATCGACCTGCAATTTGAGGACAATGCTGCGGTATGTGTGGTCCTGGCAAGCGACGGCTATCCCGTATCCTATGAGAAGGGATTTGTAATAAGCGGTCTGGAGAACTTCGACGGAAAAGACGGTTATTATTGCTTCCATGCCGGAACGAAGCTTACGGACAAGGGAATCGTCACAAACGGTGGTCGTGTTCTGGGAGTGACAGCAAAGGGAGCTACCCTGAAGGAGGCACGTGCCAATGCCTATGCGGCAACGGAATGGATCTCTTTCGAGAATAAATACATGCGTCATGACATTGGCAAGGCAATCGATGAAGCGTAAGGCAAGGTCAGGATACAAAAGGAGTTGCAGATGAAAAAGACAGTACAGAGAATAAGTAAATGTAAAGCTTTCTGGGGAATGCTTGCACTGGTACTTGTGTTGGGAGCAGGACTTTTTGCCGGGGAGCTGGCAATCGTCAGTCATGCGGAGAGTGCGGCCAAGGTAACGGCATCCAGTGCCAAGATCCGTAAGAGTGCGGACTCTTCCAGTGAAGTCATCGGAAGTGCGACCAAGGATAAGACGATCTCCATCAAGAGTCAGACCAAGGGTGCAGACGGTTATACCTGGTATGAAGTGTATGTGGATGCGAATACGCTGGGATATATTCGTTCCGATCTGGTAAGCATTACCGACGGATCTACCCCGTCGTCTTCTTCAGGTACAACAACGACTACAACGACTACGACCACAGCAACACCGGCGCCTGCCGTGAATGAGACCCCTGTGGAGGTTACTGCAGTGGAACCCCTGAGTGCGACCGTGACCGGAGGTCAGTCTGTTCGTGTGCGCAGCAATGCGTCTACCACCAGCCAGATCGTGACTACTGCGGAGAATGGAATGGCACTGACTGTGACCGGACAGGCAACAGGAACCGATGGAAAGACATGGTATCAGATAAGCTTTATTTCCAACAGTGTCGAGGTGACAGGCTTCATTCGTTCGGATTATGTTGCATTATCCGGAGAGCTGCAGGCACCGGTAGAAGAACAGCCGGTAGAGGAACAACCCACAGACGAGCAGCCTGCGGAAGATACCCAGACCACATCCAAAGACTGGGATACTCAGATGCAGGGAGATGCATGGTATCTGCTGGACATGGCAGGGCAGAAGCAATATAAGATTGAAGATCTGTTCAATTCCCTGAACCAGATCACAGAGATCAATGCACAGTATGAGACCAATCAGAAAAAGATCAGCAGCCAGAAAGCAGTCATCATTATTTTGGTGATTCTGCTTGTAGCGGCGGTAGCAGCGGTGACACTGTTGATCTTCAAAATCAAAGATATGAATGACGCATCCTATTTCTCCGGCGTGGAAGAGGAAACGGCCCGCAGAAGAAGAGTGGACAGACCCCAGGGAGGCAGACCCCAAAACGGAAGACCCGCACCTCAGGGAGGCAGACCGCAGGGAGGCAGGCCGCAAGGCAGCCAGAAAGTAATGCATGAAGTGGGAGCCGAGAGAAGACCGGCATCCAGACCGACAGGCCAGGGAACACGTCCAGATGGCAGACCCGCACCTCAGGGAGAGAGACCCGTTGGACAGACCGTAAGACCTGCGGCACCGCAGGAGAGAAGACCTGCACCCCGGGGAGGCAGACCGGTGACACCCGGACAGGGAAGACCTGCACCTCAGGGAGGCAGACCCACGGCACCGCAGAGCGAAAGACCAGCGCAGCAGGCCGGCAGACCGGTGGCAAGACCCACAAAGCCTGTACCGCAGAGTGAAGGCAATCAGAATCCCGGCTGGAAGTCCAAAAACTTCATGTCAGATGATGATGAATTTGAATTTGAATTCCTGAATTGGGACGGAGACGAAGATCAATAAAATGCAAACGGCATCTTGCACAAGTGAGATGCCGTTTTTGATTAAAAAACGATAAACTTTCCCCGGTTACAGTTGACAGTACTGCGTTCACTGTTATAATAGGAATATAACAATCAGTGACATGGGAAGGGAGCGAGTTTGATGATAATAGAGATAGATTTCAACAGTGATGAAGCACTCTATATGCAATTACGCAATCAGATCATCATGGGAATTGCCACGTCACAATTTCATGAAGGAGATTCTCTGCCCAGCGTGCGCCAGCTGGCGGATACGATCGGGATCAATATGCATACAGTAAATAAGGCATATACGGTTCTGAAGCAGGAAGGTTATGTTAAGGTAGACCGGCGAAAAGGCGCGGTAATTGCACTCGATGTGGATCGCATGCGTGCGGTAGATGAATTGCGGAAGGAATTGCAGGTAATACTGGCTAAGAGCAGCTGCAAGAATATTTCCAGGCAGGAAGTTCATGAGCTGATTGATGAAATATATGAAGAGTATGGAGGACTGAATTGATGCAGTCACAGTTTACGGATAAGGCGCAAAATGCGCTGGCGCAGGCTTCCAGATGTGCAAGGAGTCTGAAGCAGGGTTACATCGGAACGGAACACATTCTGGTAGGATTATTAAAGGAAGACACCGGTGTGGCGGCCAAGGTATTGGCTGATAACGGTGTGGAGACCGGGCAGGTCATGGACATGATCCGGGATCTGATCGCGTTTGAGAACGGTGTCGCAGTGAAGGACAGAGAGGGATATTCTCCTAGAGCCGCGAGAATCCTGGAGGAAGCACACCATCAGGCCGCACGTTTCGGACAGAAGCAGACCGGAACGGAGCATTTGCTGCTGGCCCTGATCAAAGAGGGGGAAAATGTAGCGGTACGCCTGTTGAACACATTGGGAGCCAATGTACAGAAAATTTATGTGGATACCCTGATCGCTATCGGACAGGACGGCAATCTGTACAAGGAAGACCTGGGAAAAAGAGGAGAGCGTAAGGCAAAACAGTCTACGCTGGAGCAATACAGCAGAGATCTGACCGCATTGGCCAGAGAGGGAAAGCTTGACCCTGTGGTGGGCAGAGAAGACGAGATCCGCAGGGTGATCCAGATTCTGAGCCGGCGTACGAAGAACAACCCTTGTCTGGTAGGAGAACCCGGAGTCGGCAAGACGGCTGTGGTAGAAGGACTGGCAGCCCGTATTGTGGCGGGCGATGTGCCTTTTACGGTGCAGAATAAGAGAGTACTGACACTGGATCTGTCCGGAATGGTAGCGGGAAGTAAGTACCGCGGAGAGTTCGAGGAGCGGATCAAGAAGGTACTGAAGGAAGTCACAGAGGATGGGAATATTATTTTATTCCTGGATGAATTGCATACGATCATCGGTGCCGGAGGTGCCGAGGGGGCTATTGATGCGTCCAATATCATGAAACCGTCTCTGGCCCGCGGAGAGATCCAGCTGATCGGTGCGACCACGATCGCGGAGTATCGCAAGTATATTGAGAAGGATGCTGCACTGGAGCGGAGATTCCAGCCGGTTACGGTGGAAGAACCCACAGAGGAAGAGGCTGTCCGCATCCTGGAGGGTATCAAGGGGAAGTACGAAGCACATCACCATGTGACCATTACACCGGAAGCGGTGGAGGCGGCAGTGAGACTGTCCAGTCGTTATATCAATGATAGGAATCTGCCCGACAAGGCGATTGACCTGATCGATGAGGCAGCGGCCAGTGCCAGACTGCATGCAATGGATGCACCGGATAAGGCAAAGGAGATCTCGGATAAGATCCGGGAGCTGGACTGGGAGATGGAGAAGGCTATCCGCGTGGAAGCTTTTGCCCAGATGGCAGAGATCAAGAAGAAACAGGATGCTCTGGTAAAGAAGCAGGAGCGTTTGCTGAAAAAGCGTGAAAAAAGGGAAGAGGAAAATACTTTAAGCATCGGTGAAAATGAGATCGCCGAGGTGGTGGCCCAGTGGACCAAAATCCCGGTGCAGAAGCTGGCAGAGAAGGAAAGCGAGAGACTTCTGAAGCTGGAGAAGACATTGCATAAGCGTGTGATCGGTCAGGAAGAGGCAGTTACCGCCGTGGCCAAAGCCATCCGCAGAGGCCGTGTGGGACTGAAGGATCCGAACCGTCCCATCGGTTCTTTCCTGTTCTTAGGACCTACCGGCGTCGGCAAGACGGAATTATCCAAGGCGCTTGCAGAGGCTATGTTCGGCTCGGAAGATGCCATGATCCGTGTGGATATGTCGGAGTATATGGAAGGTCATTCGGTATCCAAGATGATCGGTTCCCCGCCCGGATATGTGGGATTTGAAGAAGGTGGCCAGTTGAGCGAGAAGGTTCGCAGGAATCCTTATTCTGTCGTTCTGTTTGATGAGATCGAAAAGGCTCATCCGGATGTGTTCAACGTGCTTTTGCAGGTGCTGGATGACGGCCATATTACGGATTCCAAGGGCAGAAAGGTCAGCTTCAAGAATACGGTGCTGATCATGACATCCAACGCCGGAGCACAGCGGATTGTAGATCCCAAGAATCTCGGCTTCGCAACGGAGAAGAGCGAGACGAAGGATTATGAGAAAATGAAATCCAATGTCATGGAAGAGGTAAAGCGCAGCTTCAAGCCGGAATTCATCAACCGTATCGATGACATTATCGTGTTCCACCAGCTGAACAATGAGAATATGAAAGAGATCGTAAATCTGCTGGCATCCAATCTGTATAAGAGATGCGAGGACCAGCTGGGCATCCATCTGACGATCACGGCGGCATTGAAGGAACATCTGGTGTCTAAATACGCCGATAACAAGATGGGAGCGAGACCGTTAAAGCGTGCAATCCAGTCTGTGGTAGAGGATGCGCTGGCGGAAGAGATCCTTCAGAAAAAGGTGGTACCCGGAGATAAAGTATCCGCAGGCTTCAAGGACGGAAAAGTTGTATTCACGGTGAAAAATAAATAATTTTTTTGTAGAAAAAAGGGTTGGGATATATTATACTGTAACTATTCAAAACCCCATCCGCACTTCCCGGTAAAAGGGAAAATTTTGCGGATGCAGTTACTTTCAGGAGGACAGACAGATGGCAGTAGTGGAAGAAATACTTCGCAGTGAAGCAGACGGATCTATCAGTTTTGGTAATCACAAGCTGGCCAAGAAGGCAAAGGTGGAAGATTACGAACATGCGGGAGATCTGCTGAAAGTTAAGACTTATAATGAGATGACAAAGCTGGAAAAGAACGGCATGTTTTTATATGAATCTGTTCCCGGAACCAGTGTGCTGGAGTTCAAAGAGTCCGATAACAGTGTAGAATTCATCGTAGAAGGTGATGAAGATTCTCAGATCACGGTAGGATTAAAGGACGACACCGAGTACGAAGTATTTATTGACGGTAAGAACGTAGGAACCATGAAGACCGGACTTGGCGGAAAGCTGAGCCTGAGTGTAGAACTGGAAGCAGCAGGGGAAGTACCTGTGAAGATCGTAGAGGCGTAAAGGCGCACTGCAAAGGAGTCCAGACACGGAGGATATTGTAGTACTTCGTGTCTGGGCTCTTTTTTATAACGATTGAGGAGAGAGCATGGCAAAAGGTAAGACAGCCACCGTTTTTTTCTGTCAGAACTGTGGCTATGAATCCACGAAATGGCTGGGACAATGCCCCGGCTGCAGAGAGTGGAACACTTTCGTGGAAGAGACGATAGATAAAACGGTATTGAAAAACACCGGCACCGGGAGCAGAAGAGAGCGCAGAGAGGCTTCCGAACCCTGTGTATTATCTGAAATCGCGATCCGTGAGGAGAACAAGACACTCACCGGGATAAAAGAACTGGACCGGGTGCTCGGTGGCGGAATCGTACAGGGTTCCCTGACTCTGGTAGGAGGCGATCCGGGGATCGGTAAATCTACCCTGCTGCTTCAGGTGTGTCACAATCTGTCAGAGGCCGGACATAAGGTATTGTATATCTCCGGCGAGGAATCCAAGGTACAGATCAAGATGCGGGCGGACAGGCTCGGCACATTTTCGGAACATATGCTCCTGCTGTGTGAGACGAATCTGGACATCATCGGCGAAGTGATCCGCAGGAGCAAGCCGGAGGTCGTGATCATAGATTCCATTCAGACCATGTATAATGAAAATGTATCTGCAGCACCGGGAAGCGTATCACAGGTGCGGGAATCCACAGGTATCCTGTTGCAACTGGCAAAAGGATTGGGGATTTCTATTTTTATTGTGGGACATGTAACAAAAGAAGGAACCGTAGCGGGACCCAGAGTGTTGGAACATATGGTGGACACGGTACTTTATTTTGAAGGGGACAGACATGCTTCCTACCGTATCCTGCGTGGGGTGAAGAACCGTTTCGGGTCCACGAACGAGATCGGTGTTTTCGAGATGCGAGAGACGGGACTCGCGGAGGTGAAGAACCCTTCGGAATATATGTTGAACGGACGACCGGAGAATGCCAGTGGCTCTGTGGTGGCATGTACTATGGAGGGCACCAGGCCGCTTCTGATCGAACTGCAGGCGCTGGTGTGCCACAGCAATTTCGGAATTCCCAGAAGACAGACCACCGGTACGGATTTCAACCGTGTAAATCTCCTGATGGCAGTGCTGGAGAAACGTTCCGGAGTGCAATTATCTTCCTGTGATGCCTACGTGAATATCACCGGTGGCATCAAAATCCAGGAACCGGCGATCGATCTGGGAATCGTGCTGGCGATTCTGTCCAGCTTCCGGAATAAGGCACTGAATCCGAAACTGGTCGCTTTCGGTGAAGTGGGATTAAGCGGCGAGGTCCGGGCAGTCAGCATGGCAAAACAACGCGTGGCAGAGGCAGAGAAGCTGGGCTTCGAAGAATGTGTGGTGCCGCTTGTCTCGTTGGAAGAGTGTAAAAAAGGAAGTAAGATCCGGGTCATTGGCGTCAGTTCTGTACAGGATGCTGTGGATAAAGTGTTTGGCTGACGGTCTCGAACTGTGGAAATGTATCTGGAAATGAGACGATGAACAGTTAAGTGATATGAGGAGGTTGAAAACATGCCTGTCAAAATAGGAATCGATATCGGTAGCAGTACGACAAAAATCGTAGCTTTTGAAGGAGAGCATATGCTTCCGCCTATGGCGGTCAAGGCGGATAGCCAGGTGGCATCTCTCTACGGTGCATTCGGAAGATATCTGTATGAGAATAATCTGGAACTGGCTGATGTGGAAGGAGTCTATATCACCGGTGTGGGAAGCAAATATGTGGAGAAAGCGGTATACGGCTGTCCTACCTATAAAGTGGATGAATTCGTTGCTACAGGCACCGGAGGATATTATCTTACGGATAAAAAGGAAGTCATTGTCATCAGTATGGGTACCGGAAGCTTCTTCGTCAAAGTGACGGAGAAAGAGATGAAGCACTTGGGTGGTGTCGGCTTAGGAGGCGGAACGATCTGTGGACTGTCCTCGATCATGCTGAATACCGGCGACATTCATGAAATTGTGCCGTTGTCCCGTAAGGGTGATGTGGCGAAGATCGATCTGCGGATCGCAGATCTGGCCAAAGAAAAGCTGCCGGGCCTGAATCTGGATGTGACGGCTTCTAATTTCGGTAAGGCAGATGCCCAGTCCAAACCGGAGGATATCGCGGCAGGTATTGTACATATGGTGATCGAGAATATCTGCCAGGCAGGAATCCTGGCATCTATGAGCACCGGCATCAAAGAGTATATCCTGATCGGCGGACTGACTAAATTCTTCGAGTGCCGCCAGATCATCGAGGATTTCAAGAGCCTGTGGGATGTGAAGATCAGCATTCCGGAGTACTCTGATTACGCGACCGCCATCGGATCTGTGATCGCACCGGATTCGGAGAAAGAGGAGATATAACAATATAGCTGTAAAGACAACACCCCGGCATGGCGCAGATCTATGAATCACGTCGTGCCGGGGTGAAATTGTATCTAAAATCAGAAATAAAAAAAGCCGATAACATCGACTTTTAAAAGCAGGGGAAGAGGGGATCGAACCCCCGTTAACGGTTTTGGAGACCGCCGCACTACCGCTGTACTATTCCCCTATGAAATTGTATCAGCTGAACCACTGACGAAAGCTATTATAGCATAGATACTTATCACTTAGCAAGTGAAAATTTTAAATTTTTGCAAAAACTTTTGCAATTTTAAAGCAAAGCTTAAAAACTATCTTATAACACAATTAAAGCAGCCGCAGGCGGGAAACCTGCAGCCACTTTAATTGTGTAAAAGGGGAATTCTTCCGGAAATCTACTTATATAAGCGGTTCGGCTCTCACCGAACAAGTTTAGTATAGTACACAATTTGGCTTTTGTCTAGCATTTTTTTGCAAAAAAAAGCAAAAAAATTACAAAAAAAGACTCTTTGTCGACAAAATCAGACGCTGCTCAATAGTCATCCGAGTTTCCCGTTTTGTAAACGAGATTCCACTTTGAAAACAGAAATGTATATAATCAGATACATGGAGTGAATATCTTGCTTACTATCATGAAAGTAGTGTAATATAAGGAATAAATGAGTTAAGAGAGTACAGCAGATGAGAGCTGTGCAGAAATGAGGGTTATATGGAACAGCATTTTAATACGCCGTCAGAAGTCATTGATACCAACATGAAAGCCGGAGAAGGTAAAGCCCATCTTCCTTTAGGCAAGATGATCCTGTTAGGTATTATGGCGGGTGCATTTATCGCGCTGGGCGGAGCCACCAGCAGCACCGCGGCACATGCCATTGACAATGTAGGGCTGGCACGATTTGTGGCAGGTATTATCTTCCCCGTGGGACTGATGATCATTGTATTTGTAGGTGGAGAGCTTTTCACCGGTAACTGCCTGATCGTCATGGATGTGGTTGGCAAAAAGGTAACGTGGTTCGAATGTATCCGCAACCTGATCGTGGTGTACTTCAGCAATCTGATCGGCGCCCTGATCATTGATACCCTGATCTACTTTTCCGGTAATCTGGATTACACCGGAGGGCTGCTGGGTGCCTATGCCATCAAGGTGGCAGTCGGCAAAGTGGGCATTTCTCCCCTGAAGGGAATCACCTCAGGCATTCTGTGTAATATTTTGGTATGTATTGCTATCCTGATGGCAGTGGCAGCTACGGATATCGTAGGTAAGGTCTGGGCGATCTTCTTCCCGATCATGGCGTTTGTGGTCGGCGGCTTCGAACACTGCGTTGCAAATATGTTCTACATTCCCGTTGGCATGATGGCTGCGCAGAATCCTGTTTACGTGGCGAAAGCACAGGAAGCATACGGATTGACGGCAGAGCAGATTCAGGGACTGACGATACTTCACAGTCTGAACAACTTTATTCCCGTTACCATCGGTAATATTTTAGGTGGAATGGTATTCGTAGGAATTCCCTGCTACTTTATTTATAAGAAGAAGTGGCAGAAATACCATGACGATGCTAAAACAGCATAAAGTAAATCAATTTTATAGGTAAGTATGGGAAACAGTCCGGTGATAGCATCGGGCTGTTTTTTAATTTATAGGAAATAAGCGAGATTCTTTTTTATAATTATAAACGAAATATTAAATCGTATTTTCACTCATGCTATATAAAAACGAAAGATAAAATGAGAAAATAAGAGAAAAAATGAGAATAGAGATTTTAAATAGTTGTGAATACGTTTGAAAAACTGGGCATATAAAACTAATATAAGCTATAGCAATTAGCACTCGATAAAAATGAGTGCTAACAAATGAAAACGAGTAATAATATTTTTAAATAGCTATTAAGGAGGCAGTTATCATGAATTTGAAACCGTTAGGTGACAGAGTCGTATTAAAACAGTTAGTTGCAGAGGAGACTACCAAGTCCGGTATCGTACTCCCCGGTCAGAATAAGGAGAAACCCCAGCAGGCAGAAGTCGTAGCAGTAGGCCCCGGCGGTGTTGTAGACGGCAAGGAAGTCAAGATGGAAGTTAAGGTTGGCGATCAGGTCATCTATTCCAAATATTCCGGAACCGAAGTAAAGCTGGATGACGAAGAGTATATCATCGTAAAGCAGAGCGACATCCTTGCAATTATTCAGTAAAAGCAAAACCTAAAAAGAAATTAAGACTAAGAACAAATAAATTGGAGGCTGATTATTATGGCAAAAGAGATTAAATACGGCGCAGAAGCCCGTGCAGCATTAGAGGCTGGTGTTAACCAGCTGGCAGATACCGTAAGAGTAACTTTAGGACCCAAAGGAAGAAACGTAGTACTGGATAAGTCCTTCGGTGCACCCCTGATCACCAACGATGGTGTTACCATTGCAAAAGAGATCGAGCTGGAAGATGCATTCGAGAACATGGGTGCACAGCTGGTAAAGGAAGTAGCTACCAAGACCAACGATGTAGCCGGTGATGGTACTACAACCGCAACCGTTCTGGCACAGGCTATGGTAAATGCAGGTATGAAGAACCTGGCAGCAGGTGCTAACCCCATCATCCTGAGAAAAGGTATGAAGAAAGCAACTGCATGTGCAGTAGAAACCATCGGTAAGATGAGCCAGAAGGTAAACGGTAAGGAGCACATCGCAAGAGTAGCAGCAATCTCCGCAGGAGATGAAGCAGTAGGACAGCTGGTTGCAGACGCTATGGAGAAGGTAAGCAACAACGGTGTTATCACCATTGAAGAGTCCAAGACCATGCAGACCGAACTGGATCTGGTAGAAGGTATGCAGTTTGACAGAGGTTATATCTCCGCTTACATGGCAACCGATATGGATAAGATGGAAGCAGTTCTGGATAATCCTTATATTCTGATCACTGATAAGAAGATCTCCAACATTCAGGAGATCCTGCCCCTGTTAGAGCAGATCGTTCAGTCCGGCGCTAAGCTGTTGATCATCGCTGAGGATGTAGAGGGCGAGGCACTGACCACCCTGATCGTCAACAAGCTGCGTGGTACTTTCAATGTAGTAGCTGTTAAGGCTCCCGGCTATGGTGACAGAAGAAAAGCTATGCTGGAGGATATCGCAATTCTGACCGGCGGTACTGTGATCAGTTCCGAGCTTGGTTATGAGCTGAAGGATACCACAATGGATATGCTGGGTCGTGCAAAATCCGTTAAGGTTCAGAAAGAGAACACCGTGATCGTAGACGGTGAAGGCGATAAGGAAGCATTGCAGTCCAGAATCGCACAGATCAAGAAGCAGATCGAAGAGACCACTTCTGATTTCGACAGAGAGAAGTTGCAGGAGAGACTGGCTAAGCTGTCCGGTGGCGTGGCAGTCATCCGTGTAGGTGCTGCTACCGAGACTGAGATGAAGGAAGCTAAGCTTCGCCTGGAAGATGCGTTGGCAGCTACCAGAGCAGCCGTAGAGGAAGGCATCATCTGTGGCGGTGGTTCCGCATACATTCATGCATCCAAGGAAGTTGCCAAACTGGCAGCTACTCTGGAAGGTGATGAGAAGACCGGTGCAGGCATCGTCCTGAAAGCATTGGAAGCTCCGCTGTATCACATCGCAGCAAACGCAGGACTGGAAGGCAGCGTTATCATCAATAAGGTACGTGAGTCTGAGGTCGGTGTCGGCTTCGATGCTCTGAAAGAGGAATATGTAGATATGGTAAGTGCCGGCATCCTGGATCCCGCAAAGGTTACCAGAAGTGCCCTGCAGAACGCTACCAGCGTAGCAAGCACACTGCTTACCACCGAAAGCGTTGTAGCTAACATCAAGGAAGAGACTCCTGCAATGCCTGCCGGTGGAGCCGGTATGGGCGGAATGATGTAAACACCCATAGAAAAAACAAGCGCCACACCTTCGGGTGTGGCATTTGTTTTTTATGGGTGTTTATCGAGAAAATCATAAGTGCGAAGCACGTGCTCTGCGAAGCAGAACGATTTTCGAAGATATAAACGTGGATGTGCAAAATACCCGATCTCCAAGCTTGCTTGAGAGGTCGGGTACTTTTTATGTCACGGATATGACGAAGTCCAGCGGATATCGCATGAATTGCGAAGCAATTTATGCGATAAGACACTGCTGCGTCGAAGCATAAGTGCGAAGCAGAGCGATTTTCGAAGATAAGGCGTATTCCCTTGACTCTCCCACAAAAACCTCTTAAACTTATCTCAAGCACATCAAAGAAAGAGGTATCCCTATGAATCGTTTTGAATATATCGTAGAAAGCATTGACGGCGATTACGCCCATCTTCGCAGAACGGACATCGAATCCGACGAACTGAAACTGGTAGCCAGGGCGTTGTTGCCTCCTGAGATCATGGAAGGTACGAAGCTTTTGTATGAGTGGATGCAGTACTCTATTATGGAATAAATAGGGCACGAAAACTCTTGATGCGATAAGAAAAAACACGGCAATGGCTGCAATATATGTCACAAATTGAAAACAGAACTGGCACGACAGAAGAGCCCGTAAAGAATACACTGAGAGCAGGAACAAAGCACTGTGATTATATGCAAAAGGAGATTCCTATGAACGAACCCAGAACTTATCACAATCCTGTACAGCGAGGCTTTTTTCCGGATCCTTCGGTGATCCGTGTTGGCGACGATTACTACATGGTGAATTCCAGTTTCCAGTATTTTCCGGCGATTCCCATTTCCCATTCCAAAGACATGGTGCACTGGCATATCATCGGACATGCCATCACGAATCCGGAGTGGCTGGATCTCAGTGATATCAGAGATTCCCATGGAATCTGGGCACCGGATATCGAATATGTGGACGGAAAATACTATATTTATGTTACTTTGCGTCTGAATGCGGACGGCAAGCGTGACAATAATGTGATGCGAAGACAATTGGTGATGGTATCCGATAAGCCGGAAGGCCCTTACAGCAAGCCGGTATGTCTGGAAGTGGACGATATTGATCCGTCCCTGTTTGTGGATGATGACGGCAGCAGATATATGATCATTGCCAAGGCAGCACAGGCAGTTCCCCTGACGGCGGATGGACTGGCAGTGGCGGGTCCGGCGAAGACCGCATGGGAAGGCACGGGCGAGCGCTGCTCCGAAGGTCCCCACATCATGAAAAAGGACGGTTATTATTACGCCATCGTGGCTGAGGGCGGCACCGGTTACGGTCATGGGATCAATGTGGGAAGAAGTAAGAATTTCTACGGTCCCTACGAGTGTTCCCCATACAATCCGGTCATGCGTCAGAAGAACCCTGCGGCACCCATTCAGAGAGCCGGACACGGCAAGCTGATACAGGATCAGAACGGTCAGTGGTGGTGTTATTATCTCTGTGGCAGACCCAACGAGGGTAATTTTACTACCGTAGGCAGAGAGTCAGCACTGGATCCCGTACAGTGGACGGAGGATGGATGGTTTACCGTCAACGAGGGAAAAGGTCCCAGTCTGACACAGGCTGCACCGGACCTTCCCGAGTGCATTTATGAGAGAAATCTGTTCGATGACTTTAATGATACAAAACTGAATCTGGAATGGGAGTTCGTACGCAATCCGGATAATGGATCCTGGTCACTGACGGAACGTCCCGGTTTCTTCCGGATCTGGACCAGAGACGGACAACTGAATGAGATCCGCGCGAAAAATACGCTGTTGAGAAGAGAACAGGAGCTGTCCTATGTGGCAGAGACAAAGCTGGAGTTCTACCCGGATAAGGATGGAGAACAGGCAGGACTGAGCTGCTACTACAGTACGGCCACCTATGCCAGATGCTCTCTGTGCTATGAGGGCGGACGGAAGATTCAGCTGGTCATCAACCGCAACCACGGCGAGGAACTGATAGCGGAAGTGGACAAGGTGAAGGAAGCCCCTGTGTATCTGAAAGTAGTGGTGGAGAAGCTGACCAGAACTTTTTATTACAGCTATGATGGAGAGAACTGGGAACAGGTAGGTGTCTTGGAAAACTGCATTTACCTCTGCGACGAGGGTGTTCCCGACGATCCCAAGCGACATACCGGCACGCTGGTAGGCATCTATGCCAACAACGGAGGCTGTGGAAGCCGCAAAGCAGCGGATTTTGACTACTTCAAATATGAGGATTAGACAAAAAAGAAGGTGTGATTTTGGCTAAAAGTGCGAAAAAGTCGCAACTGATGGAAATTTGTTTGCCAAATAGTCGAAATAATGGTAAAATAATCATGGTTCGGAATGTAAGAGCTTACATTTCGAATCGACAGGAACAAATGCAACGCATAGTTTCATACATCTCTTTTCAAAGGATCCCGGGTGAGCAGCCCGGGATCTTTTGTGTAGCCGAAGCTGTTGGGAATATTTTCCTGATTTGCCGGTGAAACTTTTTGTGGGAATACAGCGTCAAAATAATAGACAGCTTAAGAAGAATATGTGTTAAAATGAATATCAGAGAAAATGATTGCATGCAGTTTTCATAAAAGTGAGGAAAGGACATATGTCAGACAGAAAAAAAGAACAGGCGGTGGAGCGTGCCCTGACGGAGGGGTATGAGAAGTATTACCGTCTTGCTTATAGTTATGTACATAATGAAGCGGACGCGCTGGATATTGTACAGGAAGCAGCCTATAAAGCCATTTTAAAAAGTGACAGCCTGAAGGAGCCGCAATACGTGGAGACCTGGGTATACCGGATCGTGGTCAACGAGGCATGTAGCTTCCTGCGCAGCCGGAAGGAGAGCGCGGATGTGGAGGAGATCCAGGCGGCAAGTGAAGATATCTATGAAAATATTGATTTAAAACGTGCTATAGAAAATCTTGACCCGAAGGATCGTGCCATTGTGGTTCTGAGATTCTTTGAGGACAGGCAGCTGGAGGAGATCGCGAAGATACTGGATGAGAACCTGAACACGGTAAAGAGCAGACTGTACCGGGTGATGAAAAAGCTGCGGCTGAACCTCGAAGGCAGCACAGGCTGAGCAAATGACCGCCTACATCGATATATTCAGGACATAAGACAGATATAGGCAAAGAGATATAGGAAGATATAGGAAGAGATAACATGACCGGTCCGAACAGACCGGACAGATGGAGAATAGATATGAATGAACAGGAACAATTAAAACAATTAAAAGAGGAGTATGAGAATATGACAATACCCGAAGCGGGACGGGAACGGTTGCAGGCAGGTATCGACAGAGCCCGTATAGAGAAAAAAAGAGCGGAGCGTGTCCGAAGACGTTCCGCATGGACTGCGGCAGCAGCGGCTGTGATCGTGTTGATCGCACTGCCAAATACCAATATGCAGATCGCCCATGCCATGGAAAATATTCCGGTGCTGGGAGGCTTTTTTAGACTGGTGACGGTGCGGCAGTACAATTATAGCGATGAGAACCATGATGCCGAAGTAGAACTTGCACAGATCGCTTATGGAGAAGATGCGGGAGAAGGTGTTCCCACAGGAGAGGTGGCAGTTGGTGCTGCCACTTTGGAGGGCACAGCTGCAGAAAGTGTGGAAGAAGTCGGTGTCGGACAGGAGGCTGCGGAGGCGAAGCTGTCGGAAGACGGTGTGGAAGCGGTCAATCAGGGTATGGAGGCTACGGTAGAGGAACTGATCCGTCAGTTCGAGGATACCTTATCCGAGGAAGGGTATCATGGACTGCATGTAACACAGGAGGTTGTTACAGATAATGCACTGTATTATACAGTGAAGCTGAGTGTCCTGGAGACGGAGGCCAGCGGCTATGAACATAATCAATTTTATACGATTGCTAAACAGACGGGAAATGTGGTGACACTGGCAGATCTGTTTGCAGAAGGGAGTGACTATATTTCCGCGATCAGCGAGAACATTAAGACCCAGATGAAGGAACAGATGGCGGCGGACGAAGGCGTGATCTATTTCCTGGATAATGACGATATGCCGGAATTCAATTTTCAGGGGATCACGGAACAGACGAATTTTTATTTCAATGAAAGGGGAGAACTGGTCATAGCATTTGATGAATACGAAGTGGCTCCCGGTTCTATGGGAGCACCGGAATTTGTAATCCCTCAGGAAGTGACGGCAGCACTTTTAAAATAAATATCTAAATGGAGAAACTCCCGCATATCATGAAACAAAAGGATATGCGGGAGCTTTTTTATGCCATTGATCGTATTGGATGCGGGGCACGGTGGTGCAAACCCCGGGGCCACGTATAAGGGAAGAAAAGAAAGTGAGGATGCGCTGGCGCTGACACTGGCGGTGGGAAGCATCTTAGAAGAAAACGGAGTGGATGTGTATTACACCAGGACCACAGATATCTACGAGTCTCCTTATCAGAATGCTCATGTGCGGTAAAGTAATAAAAAGATTTAGGTAGCCGCCTTAACTATTCCTAAATAAGATAATATGCACAGTATTTTCTCGTAAATAGAAAATAAATTATTGCATTTTACCAATTATTATATTAAAATGACAATGTAACAAAGAGCTATGTATTTTTAAGGAAAGGGAGGAACTTATGAATTTAAGAAAATCTATTTTAGCACTTTCAGTAGTAGCTGGAATTGTAGCTGCTCCAATGACTGTATTTGCCGCTCATACTCATAGTTGGGGTTCTCCCCAGTACTATGGATATGAAGATGAAATGCCTGGTATATATGATGACTGGGATAAATGTGCGACACGTCATGTATATAATTACAAACAATGTTTAATTTGTGGAGAAGTAAGCATTTATGAAGTTGAGACGATTGAAATGTCTCACAAATGGGTGAATGGTGCATGTGTATATTGCAACAAAGGTTACGCGAAAGAGATAAATTAACATAGTATCATTACCGGCAAGTTTATAATCAAAAAATAGAAAGCATTGAGAATATTTCATAATTTCTTGAAAGTACTCTCAGTGCTTTCTTTGATAATATGAAAGGAGAAATAAATGCAAAAAAAACAACTTTCTGTATTAGTACTAATTATTTTATGCTTTTTATTAGGATGTAACAGAGAAACACCAAAAGATGAATCTCAACAAAATTATGAAGATGAATCTAATATTTCTAAAACAAATGGAGAAGAACTTGTAAATATAAACAGTGAATTGTTAGGTTCGACTCCTTTTGATATCCAAATCGATAAAACAGCATTGCAGACTAGAAAAGAAACAGAAACAGAAGTTACAATAAAGACAAATTTAACAGACTGGGGTTATACTGTTTCTTCTGAAAAAGGGAAAATATCTGATATAAATAAAAATTCATTCATATATATAGCACCGACAGGCTCCGGCAAAACGACGACGCTGTACATGGTCCTGCAGACGATTGCCGAGCGGCAGGTCAACGTCTCGACGATTGAGGACCCCGTGGAGCGCAACCTGGCCCGCATCAACCAGACGCAGGTCAACAACATTGCCGGCCTGACGTTTGAGAGCGGTCTGCGCGCCCTGCTGCGCCAGGACCCCGACGTCATCATGGTCGGCGAGACGCGCGACGCCGAGACAGCGTCCATCTCGGTGCGTGCGGCCATCACGGGCCACATGGTTTTCTCAACGCTGCACACAAACGACGCACTGTCGTCCATTGTCCGTTTGGAGGATATGGGTGTCGAGCGGTACATGATCGCAAACTCCGTCGCGGGCCTCGTGGCTCAGCGTCTGATGCGCCGCGTCTGCCCGCACTGCGCCAAGCAGATGCCGGTCACGGCGGAGGAGCGCACCTATTTAGGGCCTGACATCCCGTTTGTGCGCCGCGGCACGGGCTGTACCCAGTGCAACGGCACGGGCTACCGCGGGCGTATCGCCATCCACGAGCTGGTCATCATCAACCGTGAGCTGCGCGAACTGATTTCTGCCAGGGCAACGCAGGCGCAGCTGACCGAGGCCGCCCGCCGCAGCCAGGCTGTGTCAGAACATCTTT
>OGYL01000070.1_pt1 | contig 64413 bp, 72 predicted proteins | sample 1576541 | NCBI WGS metagenome assembly OGYL01 (sample SAMEA3541551, study PRJEB24748) | human gut metagenome | biome: human gut; feature: human-associated habitat; material: faeces | place: China | collected 2012 | reverse complement strand
GTTGTTCTCTAGTTAATTTTATAAAGTTAACAGCATATCCAGAAACACGAATTGTTAATTGTGGATATTTTTCAGGATGATCCATTGCATCAAGTAATAGATCTCTATCAAATACGTTAACATTTATATGATGTCCTGTTTGAACAAAGAAACCATCTAACATACTTACTAAGTTATTTACCTTTGAATCTTCATCTTTTCCAAGAGTAGCTGGTGTAATAGAAAATGTATATGAAATACCATCTTCAGAATATTCATAAGGAAGTTTAGCAATTGTATTCATAACAGCTAAAGCTCCATTTATATCTCTACCATGTAATGGGTTTGCACCAGGTCCAAATGGTTCGCCGTCTCTTCTTCCATCAGGAGTATTACCAGTATTTTTACCATATACTACATTTGAAGTAATAGTTAAAATTGATAATGTTGCTCTTGAATTTTTGTAAGTATGATGTTTTTCTAATTTTTTCATAAATGATTTTACAATATTAACAGCAATCTCATCAACTCTATCATCATCATTTCCGTATTTAGGGAAATTACCTTCAACTGTATAATCAACAGCTAATCCAGTTTCATCTCTAATTACCTTAACTTTTGCATATTTTATTGCAGATAAAGAATCAGCAACAACTGATAAACCAGCTATACCACAAGCCATTGTTCTTAAAATGTCTCTTTCTTTATCATGTAAAGCCATTTCTAATGCTTCATAAGAATATTTGTCATGCATGTAATGAATCATATTTAAAGCTTTAATATATGTTTTAGCCAAATATTCCATCATATTATCAAATTTTCTCATAACTTCGTCATAATCTAAATATTCTGAAGTGATAGGGGCAAATTCTGGAGTAACTTGTTTTCCAGATTTTTCATCTTTACCACCATTAATAGCATATAGAAGTGCTTTTGCTAAGTTTGCTCTTGCACCAAAGAATTGCATTTGTTTACCAATTTTCATAGCTGATACACAGCATGCAATACCATAATCATCACCTAAAGTAACTCTCATTAAATCATCATTTTCATATTGAATAGATGAAGTTTTAATAGAAATATCAGCACAGAATTTTTTGAATCCTTCAGGTAAATTTTTAGACCATAATACAGTTAAGTTTGGCTCAGGAGCAGGTCCTAGGTTTATTAATGTGTGTAACATTCTAAAAGAGTTTTTAGTTACTAATGTTCTTCCATCAATACCCATACCACCAATACTTTCAGTTACCCAAACAGGGTCACCAGTAAATAGTGCATTATATTCAGGAGCTCTTAAGAAACGAACTAATCTTAATTTTATAACAAATTGATCAATTAACTCTTGAGCTTGTTCTTCTGTTAAAGTGCCATTTTTCATATCTCTTTCAATATATATATCTAAGAATGTAGATGTCCTACCTAAACTCATAGCAGCACCGTTTTGATCTTTAACAGCAGCTAAATATCCAAAATATAACCATTGAATAGCTTCTTTTGCATTTGAAGCAGGCTCAGAAATATCATATCCATAACTTGCAGCCATTGCTTTTAATTCGTTTAATGCAGCAATTTGATCATGCATTTCTTCTCTTTGACGAATTAATTCATCAGTCATTTCATCAGAATCTAATAAAGCAAATTCTTCTTGTTTTTCTTTAATTAAAACATCAACACCGTATAAGGCAACTCTTCTATAATCACCAATAATTCTTCCACGACCATATCCATCAGGTAGACCTGTGATTAAGTGAGAACTTCTAGCAGCTCTTATTTCTGGTGTGTATACAGCAAAAACACCATCATTATGTGTTCTTCTTAAGTTGTGATAAATGTATTCAATATTTTCATCAACTTTATAACCATAACTTTCGCAAGATTTTTCAACTATTCTAATACCACCATTTGGCATAATTGCTCTTTTTAATGGGGCATCTGTTTGAAGACCAACAATCTCTTCAAGCTCTTTATTTATATAGCCAGGAGCATAAGCATTTATTCCAGATGGAGTTTTAACATCAACGTCTAAAACATCTCCATTTTCTCTTTCTTTTGCATATAAGTCTGTAACATTGTTCCATAGCTCTTGAGTTTTTTCTGTGGCACCCTTTAAAAAGCTATCATCGCCCTCATAAGGTGTATAATTTGATTGAATGAAACCTCTAACATCTATTTCTTTTGTCCATTCACCTTGTTTATGAAATCCTTCCCATTGTTTAAATTCCATAAAAACCTCCTTGTATAAATAAAATTTATTGTATAGAAAAAATATAAATTTTTTCTTTTACGCGTGACAAAACTACTAATCTTGTAAAAAGATAGTAGTCAATTTATTATATTATAAAATAACATTTTTATCAACATATTTTTACATAAAATCCAAAAAATAATAATAAAAACAGTGTAATTATTTACACTGTTTAGTATTTGTTAAATAAATTAAATTATTCTTCTTCACTAATAACTTTAGCAATTTTGTAAATTAGTTTTTGTTTATCACTAGACACTGAATTTAAAATATTATTAAATTCAGAAGCAAGGTAGTTATCAGAATTGCTTGATACACCATTTAGTATAGAACCTTCAGAAACTCCTAAGATTTCACAAATCTGAGTTAATCTTTTTAGATTTATATGAGAGGTTCCTCTTTCAACTCTACTTAAAAATGCAACAGAAACGTCTATTTGTTCAGCTAGTTTTTCTTGAGTCATATTTTTATCAATTCTTGCTTTTTTTAATCTTTCACCAATAATATTATAATCTAGTGCCATTATAAAATCTCCTCCATAACCTTATTTATATGTAATATATAGCATTTTATTAGCAAACTTAACAGACACCTAAGAGTAAAAATTAACAAGTAATTAAAAACCAGTATTAATAATATTATGAAAAGAAAATATAAAAACATACATTAAAAAATAATTTTTTTCTATTGTTTTATTTTTACTTATGTGCTAAAATACAAATGGCTTGAAAAAGTCTAAATGAATTTAATTATTTTGTAAATACTATTCCTTCTTGATATTGATATTAGAAAGGTTTTATATGTCAAAATATTAAATATCAAAATTAACAAGGAGGAAACTATAATGGCAGACAAAACTTTAACATGTAAAGATTGTGGTGCTGAATTTGTTTTCACAGAAGGTGAACAACAATTTTATGCTGAAAAAGGTTTTACAAATGAACCTCAAAGATGCCCAGAATGCAGAAAAGCAAAAAAAGCACAAAGAAGAAACAACAACTTTAATAACTAATATAAAAATCTCCTAGAATACTAGGAGATTTTTTCATGACTATACTTTAATTTGGTTGCCATACCACCACGAATATGTCTTTCAGCTTTATTTTCATCTAATATTTCTCGTACTTGATGAGCTAGATTAGGGTTTATCTTAAGTAATCTTTCACTAACATCTTTATGAACAGTACTTTTGCTAACGCCAAATTTTTTAGCAGCACCTCTAACTGTATCTTTTGAATCTATAATATAGCGAGCTAAAGTAATAGCTCTTTCCTCAATTGAAACTCCAACCATAAAGAAAACCCCCATAAGAATACTTTTGTTTAATTGTATTCTTATATAGAGAGCATTATGAATAAAAATTTCTTAATAAAATTTTAATAAAATATTACTAGTTTTCTTAATAATCTAATGGTAAAATATTAATGTAAAAAAATGAAAGGGAGATTTTTTAATATGGCAGAAACAATATTAAAATGTAAAAACCTACATAAAAAAATAGGTAAAAAAGAAATCTTAAAAGGGGTTTCTTTAGAGGTAAATGAAGGTGATATTTTAGGCTTTATAGGACCAAATGGAGCAGGAAAAACTACAACAATTAAACTAATATTAGGCCTTCAAGGAATTACAAGTGGAGAGGTTAATATAAATGGATATGACATAAAAAAGGACTTTACTAAAGCTATAAGAAGAGTAGGAGCAATTATTGAAAACCCAGACTTGTATATGTATTTAACAGGATATGAAAACCTAAAACTAGTTGCAAATATGTATAAAGGCATTACAAAAGAAAGAATAATGGAGGTTGTAAAGCTAGTAAAATTAGAAAATCGTATAAATGATAAAGTATCTAAATATTCACTAGGAATGAGGCAAAGATTAGGCGTAGCACAAGCTATATTACACAAACCTAATTTATTAGTTTTAGATGAGCCAACAAATGGATTAGACCCAGAAGGCATAAAAGAAATGAGAGACTTATTAAAAAAACTTGCAAAACAAGGAATGGCAATTTTTATTTCAAGTCATAATTTGGCTGAAATGGAAACTCTTTGTAATAAAGTTTGTATTATCCAAAATGGAGAAGTAGTTGAAACAAATGATATTTCGGCAATAAAGTCTACTGGTGAGGCACACTACAAAATTGTAGTAGATAACACAGAGAAAATAACCGAAATAATATCAGTACCAACTGAAATAAAGGAAAAAGATGAATTTACTATAATTGCTGAAAGAGAGCAAGTTCCAAATATAATAAAAATATTGATAGAAAACAATATTAAGGTGTATGAAGTCAATGAAGAAAAATTATCATTAGAAGATGCATTTTTGAAAAAGACAGGAGGTAATACAATTGATTAGTTTAATCCAAAATGAATTAAAGAAAATATTTAAAAAGAAAAGTTTATTAATTACTTTATTAGTTACACTTGCTTTTATCATTCTTACAAATGTTCTATATAAACTTGACTTTGGAAATTCGTACTATGATTACATAGAAGAAGAAATTAGTTTTTATAGAGAACAATTAAAAACTCTTGATCCCGAAAAAGATAAAGATATGTATGCACAATATAAAACTGAATTAGAAGTATACCAGTTAGTAAAAAAATATGGTGAAAAAAGTTGGCAGGCTCAAATAATACAATCAGAAATGAGAGGATGTATTACAGAGATAAATTATTTTACATATCAAGAAAAAAATAATGATGAATTAAAAGCGGTAAAAGCAAAACATGACGAATATGTAAAAAGACTAGATACAAATGACTGGAGATATTTTGCAGAAGAAGAACTAAAAGATAAAGAATCTAAAATAAAAGATGCAAAAGAAATGCAAGAAAAAACTACTAATAAATTAGAAATAAAAGAAATTCAAAATCAAATAAGAGGGCTAGAAATAAGCAGACAAATAGCTTCATGGAGACTAGAAAAAGATATTCCTTATGGAAATGATTATAAAAATGATTGTTTAAATAATTATAGAGTAGCAATGCAAAATATTAGAGATTATGAATTCGGAGAAATAGAACAAAATTATGATGCTAAGAAACAATATTATGAAGCAAAAGAAACAGCAGCAATAAATAAATATGATATTGAGAATGGAACTACAGTATGTGATAAAACCAATGCAAAAGGAATAATGTTAGATGTATTTGGCGAATATGAAATATTTCTAATTGTAATGTTCATGATGACAGCAGGAGTAATAGTAAGTGAGGAATTTAATAAAGGAACAATAAAATTACTTTTAATTAAACCATATAAAAGAAGTACAATTTTGGCATCTAAATTTATAACCAGCATAATTGTTGCCATTATAGTTATACTACTAGTTCTTTTAATGCAATTTGTAGTAGGTGGGTTAATACAAGGATTTGATAGTTTTAAAAATCCAACTATAATTTATGACCACACAATAAATAATGTAAAACATATAAATACAATACAATATTTAGCTATGCAAGCACTAGGAAAGGCACCAATGTATATTTTACTTATGACTCTTGCATTTGCATTTAGCACAATATTTACAAACTCAGCATTAGCAATAACTATTTCATTGTTAGGATATATGGGAAGTTCAGTTATCAATATGCTAGCATTGAACTTAAAACTAAATTGGATTAAATATTTTGTTACACCAAACTGGAATTTAACAGAATATTTTTGGGGAGGAATACCAACATTTGAGGGAATAACATTACCATTTTCAATTGCAATAATAGTAATATATATGGTAATAATGCTAGTACCAACATTTATAATATTCCAAAAGAAGAATATAAAAAATATTTAAAATAAAAGGATGTAGTAAAATGCTACATCCTTTTTAAATTATTTAATCTTTCTAGCCTCTAGGTAATATCTCTTATCATAGCTGTGTCCCATTGAGAATGTTTTACGAGGTAAAGCACCATCAAGAATTACAGTTTTGAAAAGCTCTGTTTTAGCCATAGGAGGTAGTAAGAAACCTATATTTCCTGGTTTGCTGCCAAGTTCTTTAGTAACATCATCACCATGAATATAGTCGACTTTTCCACCATGTTCTTTAATATATGCATCAATAAACATTTGTAAAGAACCAACAGCTAAATTTGATTTTGGATTTTTAATGTATAAAGTTTCATTTTTTCCTTCATAAACATATTCAACTTTTTGTCCTTCACCAGGAGTTCTTGAAACATCATAATATTTTTCAAATTCTTCAATCATTTTTGCAGGTTCAACACCAAATACAACTCTGTGAATTGGTTCAAACTCTAATGCGTCACTATGTAAGTTAACAACTTCTACTAAAGCATATCTTGCAAGGCTATTTTTAGCTTCTTCCTCAGACATAGTTTTCTTTAAGTTTTCATAACAAGCTTTTGCAGTTGCTAAAGAATGGTTACCATCTCCAACAGAGAATAATAAAACACCTTTATCTTTAACATTATATTTAGCTTCAAAATTATCTTTATCAGCAAGTTCTTCTAATCCTTTGAAAATTCCATCCATTAAGTTTTCTGGAACTTTATAACCTTTAACATGTCCACCATTTTGCATTAAATCAAAATCATAAACAACATCTTCGCTAGTTACTTTATCTGTTAAACCTTCAATAATTTCTTTTTTCTCATCATCAATTAAAAGCATAACATGAGGTAATTCTAAGCTAGCATTCTCTCTAACTCTTACTCTAGGTGGAATTCTTTCTAAAACAGTTCCCTCAGTTGCTCTAATTAAAGATTGAGAACCTTTTTCATAAGAATAATCTTCTAGGTCTACCATACCAATAAGACCTTTTCTTACTTTTCCATCTGCACCAGTTCTTTCTAAGTAAATTAAAGAATTATCTAAAGTTTTGAAAAAGTCAGTAGAAAGTAAATGGTCCATTTCTTTATTTATATTTGCAATTCTTTCTTGAACATTATCTTGTTCTAAATAAATTTCTGGTAAAGTGATTTTTAATGTTGAAGGAGCATCTCCAACAATATTTTCGACTTCTTTCCAATATTCAGGTTCTGAAGTGTATTGATCACAAGCTACAACTGCCCACTTTTCCATTTCTGTATTTTTTGGCAATAAAATATTTGCCTTCTTAAATGGTACGTTCATAAATTAATCCTCCTAACTAAGTTTTTATTATTCTCAAATTATATCACTAGAAAAAAAATTATACAAGTCTTTTGTTCAGAATCACATTTTTGCAAAATTCGACATAAAATATCATAACCCTATATGTATAGAAGGGAAGAAATGATATGAAGAAAATAAAAAAAGGAGATATTGTGGGAAGAATTTCCTATGGAAAAGATATATATTTTATAGTTGAGAGAATTTTAAAAACTCAGAGAGGAAATATAGCTATACTTAAACGGTTTAACAGTTAGAATTCAGGCAGATAGCAATGTGGATGATTTAGAATTAATAGAAAGTTCTCAAGTTGAAAGCCACTTGAGGGCAGTAGAGGAAGATGTTGCAAGAAGAATAAAAATGAGAGAACAATCATTAAAAAATAGTTTGGATATTAGAGAAAAAACAATAATTCATACAGGGAGAATTTTACACATAGATGGGGAAGGGAGTATAGTAAAAAATAAATGAAAAAATGTCTATCAATTATAAAAGTTTCTAAATGTGGCGTAATATTAATAAAATCAAAAATGGAAAAATTTGCAATTCTATAAAAAATATGATAATATGATGAAAAATAGAAAATTTATAGAATGAGAAAAAAGTATGAATAATGAGATTGAAATAGAAGGAATGGGAAAAATTAAATTTGAAAAATTAATAGATAACAATAAAAATTTGCAAGGGATTCCTATAAAAAACAGCAAGTATTTAAAAACGATTTCTTATAAAGAATTAAATAAATTGATAGACAACAATTATATATTTTTGCTATTGCCAAAAAGAAATAGGATAAGAATCTTTGAAACTATGCCAATTAATTTAATTAGCAAATATAGATATGATGTATTTATTAAATACTACTATGTACAAGCTTATATTACTAAAAATAGTTATGATTTAGCAAAAAAAATTTATTTAAACCATATAAAGAGCTTTAATAATTTTACAGAACCTGATGGCAGAAAAAATAGCCCAAAAGATTTTATCCGAAACTTTAATGATTTAATTGATAATATTAAATCTATCGGAATAGGTAAAACAATTATTCCAGTAACTAAAAATGGAGAGATTATAGATGGAGCACATAGATTATCGATAGCTTTATACTTAAATTTAAAAATACAGTTTGTAATATTTGATTTACTTGATGCAAATTATGGAAGAAGTTTTTTTGTGAGTCGTGGATTTGACTCAGAGTATGTTAAAATAATTGATAGGGAGGTTGTGAGAAAAATAAAATGAAGAAAGAAAACTATTCAAAGATTTTTATTATTTTATGTGCTATAAATATTTCTTGTCTACTAGTTTCAAATATAATTACTGTTAAGACTGTGAGTATATTAGGATTGATATTTACAGCGGGAGATATACTTTTTCCAATTACATATATTTTAAATGATGTATTTACAGAAGTCTATGGATTTAATAAATCAAAACTTATAATCTGGCTTTCATTTTTTTGCAATATATTAATGATTATAATTTTTAGAATTACAATTTTATTGCCAGCAAGTGAAACATTTGAGATACAAGATGAGTTGGTAAATGTTTTGGGAAGTACACCACGAATTTTAGTTGCATCTTTTATTTCATTTTTGGTTGGAAATTTTGCAAACTCAATAGTAATGTCAAAAATGAAGGTAAAGACTAAAGGAAAATATCTAGCATTAAGAACTATTGGATCTACTTTAATAGGAGAGGGATTAGATACAATTATATTTATACCAACTGTATTTATAGGAAGTTTAGATTTGAAAACAATTTTATTTTTAACTATTGATACCTATGTTTTAAAAGTATTATTAGAGGTTATTTTAACACCTGTTACATATAAAGTTGTTGAATTTATTAAAAAGAAAGAAAATATAGATACTTTTGATAATGAACAAAAATATAAAATTTTTTAGAAAGGAACATTCTTATGAAAATTTATTATGCAGCACCATTATTTAATGATATGGAATTAAAGAAAAATGCAGAAATGAAACAATGGCTAGAAAACAGAGGCTATGAGGTGTATTTACCACAAGATGAATCAGGACTAGCATATGACATGATAAATGACAGTAATAAATTAGAAATTAATAAAAAAATATTTGAAGGTGATGTAGAATGTATAAAAAAGTCTGACTTATTGATTTTTGATTTAAATGGAAGAGTACCAGACGAAGGAGGTTGCGTAGAATTAGGAATGGCTTATGCTTGGGGGATAAAGTCAATTGGATTTAAAACAGATACAAGGGCCTTAGATTACACAGGAGATGATAATTTAATGATAGAAGGATGTATGAATTTTAAAATAGCAAGAAACCTAGAAGAATTAGAGAAAATGTTAAAAGAAATTTAGGAGCATAGAATGGGGAGAATAATTGTAATTGATGGAACATCAAATGCTGGAAAAACAACATTGTGTGAAAATATAGAAAGAAATATTCGAAATATTGCTATTATTCCAGGGGCAAGTTTGTTTGCAAAAATTCATCATGAAAAATATCCGGAAATTCCAGGTATTCCTAGAAACGCAAAAGAGGAAAAAGAAAATCAAAAATTCTTTTTTAAATTGGAGCTAGATAGATTAATAGAAGCAAATAAATTAGCTAAACAAGGCAAAGATATTTTTATGGATAGAGGTATATTAGAAATTCTATCTGTAGCGTATTCTTTTGAATACATAAAAAGATGGGATGGAATTTATGAAAATGCAGAGAAACTATATAAAAAATTTATTGCAATAACAAGCAAAAATGGAATAAGGCTGCCAGATGAATATATTTGGTTACAAGCAAATAGTGAGGAAATAGTGAGAAGAAATAAAACTAGGCAAATTAAAAGAGGACAAAAATTATCTGAAAATGATTGGATAGAAACTAGTTTAATAAATAGGCAAATAGAATTTTTTAGTAAATTATGTATTCCAGCAAATAGAGATAAAATACACTTGATAGATACTAATTATATGACTGAACAAGATGTTTTAGAAAGTGTTTACCAGTTATTAAAATTGGAAGACAGAGAAATGGAGAGAGATGATGATTGATTTACATTCACATACAACAAATTCAGATGGAACATGGACTACAAAAGAATTATTAACTAAAGCTGAAGAATTAGGATTAGAAATTTTTTCTATAACAGATCATGATACTGCAAAATCATATATTGAAATTGAAAATAATAAAGAATTAAAAAATATTTTTAAAGGAAAACTTATTAGAGGAGCGGAGTTAAATTGTACATTTGATGGAATAAAAATTGAAGTGTTAGCATATAATTTTGATTTATATCCTATTCAAGAATGGCTAGAAAATTATTATACACCAGAAAAAAATAAAAATAGGTTGATAGAAGAATTCAAAGATTTAGTAAAGATTTGTAATAAAAAAGGTATAAAAATAGAAAAAGATTTAAAATATAATCCAGACACAGAATATCCTGTAGATATTATTTATTATAGTATAATTAAATTTGAAGAAAACAAGAAATTTTTTACAGAAGAACAATGGAAAGATAAAAAAATATTTTTTAGAACTTGCACAGTAGATAAAAATTTTCCATTATACAGAGATTTTAGTAAGCAAATGCCAACACTAGAATTTTTTAACCAGTTTATTCATGAACACAGTGGAAAGATATTTTTAGCACATTTATATAAATATCAATTAGATGACCATATTTCATATCTTAATAAGATGATTGATAGAAATTTGTTAGATGGAGTAGAGGTTTATCATAGCTCATTTACAGACAAACAGATTGAAACTCTTGAGAAATATTGTATGCATAGAGGGTTATTAATGTCTGGTGGTTCAGATTGCCATGGCGAAAAAAAGAAGGACAGAAAGTTAGGGATGGGATATGGCAATTTAAATATTAATAAAGAAATAATACAAAATTGGGGAATATAATAAAAAGTATATACTAAAGAAAGATAAATAGATGTCAAATATTATCATCTATTTATCTTTCTGTTTTAATTTTTTCTTTTAAGAATAAAGAATATAGTGGACCAATTCCAGTAAATAAGACAGCTAAACATATTGAAAAGTAATCCTTAATATATTTAAAAAATCTTTTTCTATTTATTACAATTAAATTTAATAAATAATTTGTAAAAACAAAAATCAAATAAGTACACATTGCTAATGATAAAGAAATATAATTTCTTGTCATTATAGGATATATAAATGTATAAATTAAAAACATTGGCATAAGCATCCAAATGATAGATGCTCGCAATTCGTGACATAGCCAAATAAATCCATTTAGAGAGATTTTATAATGTTTTTTTATATCTTTTAAAATACTTAAATGGTGAGATGATGTTTTAAACCATACAGCATTCTGAATAATTTGAACCTTTAACTTATCTGGATTTTCAGCATTATCTAAGGAACTTAAAGATAATATTTTTTCGCTACTATTATGTATTAACCCTGTAAGATATATGTCTTCACACCAAAAATTAGAGTTAAAGCCGTTGATACTCGTAATGTAATCTGCTCTAATAGTTAATCCATGTCCAACTACATGAGAATAAAGCAGAGGAGAAACATTAGTATTTATTAAACCATTTCTAAATTCAAATGCAGTTTGATATATAGAAAAACCTTTCATTATAAAGTTTTGAGAATAGTAATTAAGGAAATAATTACTATATTGTTGAATTATTTTTGGAAAATGATTTTGTTTAATTTTATTGGAAAGCTCTATAAAAGTTGAATTATCAGGATGACTATCAGCATTATAAACTGAAAAGTAAATTTTATCTGTTGATAAGGTTCGCTCTTTTAATATTTCAAGAATACCATAGTTTAATTGATCAGCCATTATTCCAGACATTTTAGGGTAATTTAGTATATGAAAATGTGGCTCATTGAAAATTTCTAAACCTAATAAATACTCATAGGTAGTTTGAACTGAAATATTTTCAGTTTTTTCTTTTTCAGTTGTAATAATATAAATATCAATGTTATCTATACCAGTGATAATCTTTTTAAAATGTTCTAAAGTTTTCTTTATTACGTTTATTTCTTTATAACAAGGAATTAAAACATTTATATGAAATTTATTACATTGCGAATTTGAAAGTTCTGAATTTGGCTTATATTTAATTTTGCACACTAAAAATTTAAGTAAATTAAAAAATATAGTTAATAATTCTATAAATACTATAATATAAAATAAGTTCAAAATAATACCTCTATTTAATTAATATAATAAATTATAATGTGAATAAAAGAAAAAATCAATGTAAAAAATCAAATAGTAGCAAAAAAGTGAGTTTTGCAATAATGCAAGATGACTCCTTCATTTATGCTAAAATCATAAATCTCCAATAAATTCATAATATTAAAATATAATTAATTAATTTGGAGAGAAAGATATGCATAAAGATAATATAGTTTTTATTTATGATGAAACAGGAGAAAGTCTTGAAGATAAAATACTGAAGATATTCAAAAAATATTTAGAAGAAGTAATGCAATAAATAAAAAAATATATGAGGAGAAATAGATATGTCAAATTTAAATGTTGCAGCATATATAAGACTTTCAAAGGAAGATGAAAAAGAGGGAGAAAGTGAGAGTATAATTAATCAAAAAGAATTAATAAAAAAATATATAGAAGAAAATAAACTAGGAAAATGTAAATATTTTGTTGATGATGGATATAGTGGTGGAAATTTTGAAAGACCGCAGTTTAAAGAATTAATAAAAGAAATAGAAAAAGGAAATATAAGTACTGTTATTACAAAAGATACATCAAGATTAGGTAGGGATTTTATAGAAACAAGCCACTATATGTTTAAATATTTTCCAGAACATAATATTAGGTATATTGCAATATTAGAAAATTTTGATACTTCGAACCCAAATGGAGTGGAAGATATGATTCCATTTCAAACAATAATAAATGATTGGTATTTAAAGGATATTTCAAAAAAAATAAAAAGTGTAAGGCAAAACAAAATGAGACAAGGATTATATATGGGAAGTACAGTGCCTTATGGTTATAAAAGATCTAAAAATAATAATTGTAAATTTGAAGTGGATAAATATTCTAGCAGGATTGTAAAGAGGATATTTAAGATGAGATTAGAAGGAATGACACCTACTATGATTGCAAGAAAATTATCAGATGAAAAAATAGATCCACCATCAATATATAGTGGTAAAAACATTAAGAAAACATATACAACCTATTTATGGGGGCTTTCTACAATAAATCAAATACTCCAAAATCAAATATATATAGGAAATCTTGTGCAAAGGAAATTTGACAAAGTTAATTATAAAAGTAAAAAGAAAGTAAAAATAGATGAAGAAGATTGGATTATTGTAGAAAACTTTGTAGAACCAATAATAAATAAAAAAGACTTTAAAGCAGTCCAAGAAATGAAAGTTAAAAATATAGGTAGATGCCAGAAAAAGTATGATTATCTGCTAAAAGGTCTAGTTGTGTGTGGCGATTGTGGAAAAAAAATGACGGTTAGAAGGAGACAGAGTAAGGGAAAAGACAAAGGAGACAGCTACGAAAACTATTATTGCTGTTCAAATAATATTAGATATAGAAATGGAGTTTGCAGCCTGCATTATTTTAATGAGCAAAAATTAAATGATTTAATTTTTGAGCATTTAAGAGATTCTCTAAATAAATATGCAAATAAAGAAAGAATGATAGAGATAGGAGAGAAACAGTTTAATAATCTAAACAAGCAAGAAGACTTTAAAAAGGAAAAAGAATATTATGAGAATAAAATTAAAAATATAAAAGTAGCATTGAAAAATATATACTTAGATAAGGTAAACTCAATAATTTCTGATGAAGAATTTATACAGTTTAAAATGCAATTAGAAGATGATAAAAATAAATATCGTGAAAAAATAAAAGATATAGAAGAAAAATTGAAACAAGATAAACAATCGAAAAATTCAGATTATATAGAAAATATAATTAAAAAATTTTTAGACTTTAAAAATCCAAGCAAGCAGATTTTAATGGAACTAATAAAAAGAGTTGAAATTATGGATAATAAGCAAATAAAGGTGTATTTGAATTTTAATATAGATTGCGAGGAATAGAATGAACTGTGCTTATATTAGGTTATCAGAAGAAGATATAAATAAATCTAAAGATTTTTCAGAAAGTATAATAAACCAAATTGAATTAATTGAAGAATATGCAAGAAGGAACAATATACATATAGATAAAAAATACATAGATGAAGGCTATTCAGGAATTAATTTTTGTAGACCAGCATTTGAAAAAATGTTAAAAGAAATAGAACAAAATAATATTGAAACAATCATCACAAAAGACTTTTCAAGACTAGGTAGAGAATTTATTGAAACAGGTTTTTATATTACTCGATTTTTTCCAGAACACAGTATAAGATACATTGCTATAAATGAAGATTATGATAGTATTAATAAAAACAATGATGCCAAAGAAATGATGGTAGGAATCAAAGGTATTATAAATGATCGTTATATTAAAGATACATCAAGAAAAATAAAAGCAGTTAAGAAACAAAAATCTGAAGATGGATATTATATGGGATTTATAGCACCTTATGGGTATAAAAAGATAAGACTACCAGATGGGAAAATAACATTAAAAGAAGATGATAATGTTAGCAATATTGTAAGACTTATTTTTCAGAAAATAATAGAAGGAATGAGTAGAAAAGATATTGCAGAATTATTGAATTCTTTAAATATACCATCACCAATGCAATATATGGAAATGACAAAATCAAGAGGGAAAAACTACTATGATAAATGGACTGCCGGGATAATATATAGAATTATTAGAAATAGAACTTATACTGGAAACACTTATAAAAGGAAATCAACAAAGGAAGATTATAGACAAAAAAAGCGAGATTATATAAGAATAAGAGATAGAGAAATCATACCTAATACGCATCCTGTGATTATTAATGAAGAAACATTTGAAAAAGCAAATTCTATGTTAAGAACTAATACCAAAATAAATAGATTAAAGGATTATAAAGGAAATTTGGATGGATTAGTTAGATGTGGAGAATGTGGGAAAATAATGAATGTTAGTGGTAGGCAGAAAGAAAGTGAAAGAATAGTATACCATTTTTATTGTACTGATGGCAGAAATAAACATAAAGAATGTACTAATACAAAAGCTATTTTTACCAATAAATTAGAAGATATTGTATATAAATATTTAAGTGCTGCAATTAAAAATATAACAGAAGAAAAAATTATTGAAGAATCTAATAAATTTATAACGAATAAGCGAAAAATGAAAAACGAAATTGAAATGTTAAAAAAAGAAATTGAAATAAAGAAAACTAATATTAAAAATTTATATTTACAAAAAGTTAATAATCAAATAACAATAGAAATTTTTACACAAAAGAGAAATGAAATTAATGAACAAATAAAAGAAAGAGAAAAAAGAATCTCACAAATATCAGAGTATATTGATGAGGAAATTCAAAAACAAGAAATCAGAGAACAATTTAAAAAGTTTAAAAATGAAAACAATTTAATGAAATATATACATGACTTAGTTAAGTCAATCAACTTTTATAAAGATGGAAAGATTGAGATTATGCTTAGTTTTGGAGAATAAAGTTCTGTTTAGGAACTTTATAAAAAAGTATACAAAACTAATATCCGCAGATGGTGATAAGAAATATAGTGAAAAATCAAATATATATTATAAAAAGGTTGGCTTAAATGCTATTGTGAAAAATATTCCTGAAAGAAATCAACCAATTTTTGTTGGAGCATTAGTAAAAAAGTATAAGCCAGAAATATTAGTAATAACTGGTCATGATGGAATGATAAAAAAAGGTAAAGATTTTACTGTTATATACAATTATAGAAACTCAGGATATTTTATAAAAGCAGTAGAAGAAGCAAGAAAAAATAGCATTAGAGATGATTTAGTGATATTTGCAGGAGCCTGTCAGAGTTATTATGAAGGAATAATAATGGCTGGAGCAAATTTTGCTTCATCGCCAGCACGTATATTAATTGATTTTATGGATCCAATAATTGTTGCAGAAAAAGTTGCTATTACTGATGAAAAAAAGTTTGTGACAATAAAAGATATTGAAGATGAGTTACGTGATGGTCAAAGAGGAGTTAGCCGGAACAGGTGGTAAGGGAAAAAAGAAATTACTTACCATTTAAAATTATATATAATATAAGCAGGTAACTAAAATGTAATATAAACGTAACATAAATGTAATATAAGACTTGTTACTGCTGAAAATACTAAAACAAACAATACTAATACGAACAAACCTTCTTTGACAAATTCGACTAAAAATGATAAGATTTGCCCATCTTAATGAAGTAGGTGATGATATGATTTGTCCAAATGATATTACTAATTTAAAAACTGACATTAATGAAATGATAGGACAAAAGATAATGGTCAAAGGGTCACTTGGTAGAAGCAAGACTTTTGAAAAAGAAGGTACAATAGAAAAAGCCTATCCTAATATTTTTGTTATAAAATATGAAGAGGAAAATAGAAATGTTACTTATAGTTACACAGATGTTTTAACAAGAACTGTTGAAGTAGATGTGTTTGATGGAAGTGGATATAGTCCATTAATACCACCAGTAACTGAAGTGAAAAAACAAAAAAATTTAGCATAATAATATAAACTATAATAAAAAAATTCCTAATTTTAGGAATTTTTTTTTGACCTTGTCAATATATATTAATAAAACAAATAGGAGGGATTGAAAATGGCTATTGAAACAGAAAAAGACAATCTAATTCTAAATCAAATTATAGAGCAAAAAAGAGAAAGTTTTATGGTAGAAGAAGACTGTATTGTTCCTGATGTGAAACCAGATATATTAAATATTATTAGTAATAGTGGGATTGTTTGCATTTATAAAAAAGATATTATGGATGGCAAAATTAGGCTGGATGGTTGTGTAAATACATATATTATGTATTTGGCAGATACAGAAGAAAATCAAGTTAGAAGTTTGAATACTAATATAGATTTTACTCAAACAATAGATTTAGATAAAGTAAAGAGTGATATGAATTTAGATGCTGATGTAACTTTAAAAGGATTAGAAGCTCATGTACTAAATGGAAGAAAAATACATGTGAAAGCGATTTTAGATGTGGATGCTAAAATATCTTCTAATGAAAATGTAGAGTATGTAAAAGAAATAAACAATTTAAAAGATATACAGTGCTTAAATAGAGAATTTCAAATTAGTTCTTTAGTAGGAAAACGGAAATACTAAAGTATATGCAAAAGATACTATAAATATAGATGAAGCAGATAATTTAGTCGAAATAATGAAAACAGATTTAAGAATAACAAATCGTGATACAAAAATAAGCTATAATAAGGTTCTAATAAAATCTGATTTACAAGTAAAAATAATATATTTAACTGAAGAAAATCGTATTAATATGAAAGAGGCAACAATTCCAATAGTTGGATTTGTAGACTTGCCTAATATTAGCGAAGAACATAATTGTAATGTAAAATATGAAATGAAAAATGTTATTATAAAACCAAATAATGTAGAAGAACATTCAATATATATAGAAGCGGAAATAGATGTTTACTGTGAGGCGTATGAGAATAGAAACTTACAAATGATTCAAGATTTATATAGTCCAACTAGAAGTTTGAATTTTAGACAAAAACAAGTAAAAGTTATGCAAAATCAAGAATTAAAAAAACAAGTATGTAATGTTAGAGAGAAACAAGTTATACCAGAAATAGGATCACATCAAATATATGATGTAGAGGTAACACCTATTATTGAAGGGCAGACAATACTAAATAATAGAATTGTATATGATGGCGATATAAAATTGAATTTCATATTTGAAGGAACTGGAGGAATTAATACAAAAGAAATAAGCGTACCATTTAGTTTTACGATGGACTTTGATGGAATAAATACAGATAGAAACATAGATACAGTAATTGAAATAGAATCACAAAATTTTATTGTAATGCCAGATGAGAGTATAGACATAAGGATAGATTTAGGATTTACAGCAATTAGTGGAAGAGATGGTTCAATTGCAATTATAGATGATGTGACTGAAGAAGAAAATAGAGAATTAAGTAAGTATAGCATGGTTATATATTTTGTAAAACCAAATGATACAATTTGGAATATTGCTAAAAGATTTGGAAGTACAGTAGATGATATAGTTAGGGTAAATGGAATAGAAAATCCTGAAAATATACAAGTTGGAAAACAATTATTTATTCCTAGATATCATGAATGATAAAATTTATTCTAGAAGTAGAATTAGACTTCCTAAAATTGAACTAAAAAATAAAGAAAATAATAGAAATACAATAAAAATATTAAAAATTATTGTTATTTTAGGAATTGCAATTAATTTTGCATACTTTAGTTTAAAAGGAATAAAACCAATAATGGAAAAAAACTGTATAAGTATTGCAAAATCTGTGGCAACAAAAGTTTCAAATATAAAAGCTACTGAGGTAATGGCAAAATATGAATATGATGATATATTAAATATTATTAAAGATGAAAATGGAAATATAAAAATGGTGGGGACTAATATTTTTACAGTAAATAAAATAATATCAGATATACCTGTATATATGCAAGAAGAGTTTGAAAGGGAAGAAAACAGTACATTCAAAATTCCAATTGGAAGTTTTTTTGGAAGTAAATTATTTTCTGGGAGAGGACCAAAAGTAAACATCAAGATGCAAATAGTAGGGGATTTAGATACTGATTTAAGATCAGAATTCACATCTGCAGGAATTAACCAAACATTACATAGAATTTATTTAGAAATAAAATGTAATGTAGTAATATTAACACCATTTGAAACAATTGAGCAAAAAATATCAAATCAAGTTTTATTAGCTGAAGGGGTGATAGTAGGGGAAATTCCTAATTCATATTATAACTTAGAAGGAATATCAAAAGATAATGCAATTGATATAATAGAATGATTTTTTGTGCCATCAGGGACGGAGAATATTGGCACACTTGACTAGCAATGAAGAAAAATGAAATTAAATTTTAAAATGTGCCAATATTCTCCGTCCCTGATGGCACATATTGAAGCAGGATTTTAAAGATTCTAAACTTTATTTAAGATAAAAAAGAAACCCTATATTTCCAATGGAAAATAGGGTTTTTATTTGTAAATTATCTTTTACTAAATTGTGGAGCTTTTCTAGCTTTTTTAAGACCATATTTTTTTCTTTCCTTCATACGAGGATCTCTTGTTAAGAATCCTGCAGATTTTAGAGTTGGTCTATATTCACTGTTAGCTTCATTTAATGCTCTTGCTATACCATGACGAATAGCTCCTGCTTGACCAGTAAATCCACCACCAATTACTTTACAAATAACATCATATTTGTCTAATGTGTTAGTTGCAACTAATGGTTGTTTTACTATAACTTTTAATACTTCTGTTCCAAAGTATTCATCTAAAGTTTTATCATTTACAGTAATGTTTCCTTTACCTTCAACTAGTCTAACTCTAGCAATTGATTTTTTTCTTCTTCCTGTTCCTAGGAATACAATTTTATCAGATTTTTTAGCCATTTTATTTTACCTCCCAAACTTCAGGTTTTTGAGCGATATTTTCATGCTCACTACCAGCATATACTCTTAATTTTTTAGCCATTTGTCTACCAAGTCTTGTATGAGGAAGCATACCTTCAACAGCATGTGTCATCATTTTTTCAGGACTTTTTGCTAGTAAATCTCTAGCTGTAGTTTCTTTCATTCCACCAATATATCCTGAATGGCTTCTATAAATTTTTTGATCTAATTTTCTTCCTGTTAAAACAACTTTTTCACAGTTAATAATAATAACGTGATCACCAACATCAATGTTAGGTGTATAAGTTGGTTTGTGTTTTCCTCTTAATAATTTAGCAGCTTCTGCAGCAACTCTACCTAATGGCTTTTCAGCTGCATCAATAATATACCATTTGCTTTCAATTTCACTTTTTTTAATACTATATGTTGTATTATTCATGGTAATCATATCCTCCATTTCAAATTCAAATATCTATATGAAATTATTTTTTCGGCTACCGGGGAGAAGCTTCTAAAATAATAACAATCATAAACATGCTTAATTATTTTAATACAAAAACATAAAAAAGTCAAGCAAATTGTAAAAAATAGTTGACAAACAAATAAAATATATGCTATACTTATAAACGTAAATAAAAGAAGCAATCCATGCTCACCTTAAGCAGAGGCAAAAAGGTAAATATTCTATACTTATTATTGGGTATTTTTGTGTGTGGATTGATTTTTAAATCAATCTTTTTTTGATTTAATTTTATGGAGGTGTTTTATTATAAAACAAGATTTACCAATTAATGAACAAATTAGAGCAAGTAAAGTACAATTAATTGATGAAAATGGAGAAAAGAAAGGTGTAGTAAGTCTTAATGAAGCTTTAGATATGGCTTTTGAAAAGAAATTAGACTTAGTTATGGTTTCTCCAAATCCAGAAATGCCAGTTTGTAAAATTATGAATTATGGCAAGTACAAATTTGAACAAGCTAAAAGAGAAAAAGAAGCTCGTAAAAAACAAAAAAGTTTTGAAGTAAAAGAAATTCGTATCACACCAAACATTGATACACATGATTTCGAATTCAAAGCTAAAAATGCAAGAAAATTTCTAGAAGATGGAAACAAAGTAAAAATCACATTAAAATTCAGAGGAAGAGAAATGAACTATATTAAATTAGGAGAAGAAGTTCTTCAAAAGTTTATAGATGATTTATCAGATATTTCTATTCCAGAAAAGAAACCACTTTTGGAAGGTAAAAACATGTTTATTATATTAGCTAAAAAAGCTGATAAGTAATATATACAAAGCAAAATTTAAAGGAGGAATAAATTATGCCAAAACTAAAAACAAACAAAGCAGCTAAAAAGAGATATTCTTACACAGCTACTGGAAAAGTTAAAAGAACAAAGGCTAATAAAAGACATATTTTAGCAAGAAAAACAAGTAGAGCAAAATCTAGAGGAAAAGTACAAGATGCTTATGCAGATAAAACATGCGAAGCAGGAATCAAAAAAATGTTACCATACGGAAACTAAAAAGAGAATGAGGAAGGTGAATTAAAATGGCAAGAGTAAAAACAGCAATAATTACTCGTAAAAAACATAAAAAAATATTAAAAAGAGCAAAAGGATATTATGGTGCAAAACACTATAGATTTAGAATGGCTAAACAAGCTGTTATGAAATCTGGAAACTATGCTTATGTAGGAAGAAAAGACAAAAAGAGTAATTTTAGAAAATTATGGATAGCAAGAATTAATGCAGCAGCTAGAATGAATGGAACAACATATAGCAAATTAGTTGCAGGACTAAAAAAAGCAAATGTTGTTGTTAACAGAAAAATGTTAGCTGAACTTGCAGTATCTGATCCAAAAGCATTTACTGAAATAGTAAAAGTAGCTGAAAAAGCAAGCAAATAATAAGATGTATATAAAAGAACAGAACCCAGAAAGTGTTTTAACTTTTGGGTTCTGTTTAATTGTATATATAAAATTTAATAGGAGTTTATTCAAATGAAATTAGAAAATGAAGAAATAAAAAAATATTTACAAATCTTATCAAAGGAATTTCCAGCTTTTTTAATAGAATATGCTAATGTGCCAGAAATGCAGAGATTAAAAGGAATAAGTATGGTATCAGCATGTGAATACACTAAATTGATTCCATATAAATTTTTCCATACTAGATATGAACATAGTTTAGGAGTTGCACTAATTGTTTGGCACTTTACTAAGGATAAAAAACAAGCAATAGCAGGTCTATATCACGATATAGCAACACCATCTTTCAGCCATGTTGTAGATTATTTACATGGAGATTATGAAAAACAAGAATCAACAGAAGAGCTTACAGAAACAATTATAAAAAATTCAAAAAACATAATGAAACTATTAAATAGAGATAATATAAAATTGGAAGAAGTGATAGATTATCATATATATCCAATTGCAGATAATGATAGTCCAAAATTATCTGCAGATAGATTAGAGTATACACTAAGTGATGGTCTAGTAACACAAGATGCCTTTACTTTAGAGTCTATTGATAGAATATATAACAACATAAAAATATTAAAAAATGAGCAAGGCGAAGATGAAATTGGATTTGAAAATCTAGATATAGCAGAAGAATATTTAAGAAGATCAAGCATAATGTGGCATTTGTTTTGTGGAAATAGTGAAAACAATATGATTATGCAATTTTGGACAGATATATTAAGAAAAATGGCAAAAGAAAACTATATTACAGAAGAAGATTTATACTTGTATTCAGAAAAAGAAATAGTTGATAAAATAAGAAATTGTCCTAATAAAAAAATAAGAGACGCTTTTGAAATTTTTTCAAATAGTACACAAGTTGAAAGAAGCGATACAGAAGTTAAAGATAAATATTGTATATCAATAAAAGTTAAGAAAAGATATACAAATCCATTAGTAGTATGTGAGGATGGACAGGCAAGGAGAATAAGTGATATTTCACAAATAGGAAAAGAATTGATAGAGGACATAAAACACTATGAAGACAGCAAATATGCATACCTAAATATAGATTTATAAATTAACAAATGAAGTTGTAATATAATAATTAAATTTCAGGAGGTTAATATGAAAATTGCCATAGAAGGAATGGACGGAGTTGGAAAGAGTACAATAGCCAAAGAACTTGCAAAAAGAAATGAATTTACATATATAGGTGATGCAATACATAAAGTATTTTCTCTAAAAGCTGGTATTACAAAAGTAAGAATGTATATGTGGATTGAAGGACAAGATGTTGACTGCGAAGATGATGCTTCAGGTTCAAATATTGCATTTGATTTACAATTAACTGTAAAAGATAATATATAAAAAACAGAAAGTTTTAAAATAAAATAAACCTAAAATATTAAATTTTTAATATTTTAGGTTTATTTTTAAATTTTGATATTTAAATTTAGTTAATATATTTTAACATTATTATAAAAAGTAAATTTATTGTATTTTCAAAAATTTTATGATATAAATAATTTATATGAAAATGCTTATATAAAAAGCTGAAAGAGAAAGGTAACTTCATAGATGACAAGAGAAGAAAAGAATAATTTACAAAAAGCGGAAATAGAAAATATTTTAAACTTTTTTAAAGATAATCAACTTGATATGAATAATACTGAAATGATAAATAAAATCAAAAATGCTATAACAAGAGTATTTGAGTTAGAAATAAGAGAAATGGGATATATATTTAATTCAAAAGGTAATATAAGTAAAAATACATTTGAGTTGAAATTTGTAAATGACGATAAATTAACTTGGAGAGGAAGATATTTTTGCGGTAAAAAAGTAGAAAAAGGTATTGTTGTACAGCAAAAACCACTTATTGAATATAATATATACCGCCTATGTCGCAAATTGACTAGTGACACCCAAGATATAAGAATGAAAGCATGTAGAGAACTGTTTAAAACAGTATTTCATGAAATTCAACATCACAAGCAATTTTTGATGACTATTTCAGATGTAAGTAGTAAAGAAGCCATAATGTATGCAAGAGATTTTGCAACACGTGCATACTTGGAAAGAGTATGGTATACTAAAAATAGAAAAAAAGGAAATTATGATGGATTTGTAATTGAAAATAATGCTAATGAAGTTGGGTATAGAAGATATATGGAAATTACAGGTGATACAGATGAGAGAATATCTGATTTAATAGATATTGAAATAGGAAAAATCTGGATAAAGGGATATAAAGCAAATATTGATTCAAAAGATGGAAAAGTACATTATAATAGTGGAGGCTTTAAAGAAAAAGATGATGTAATAATACCTATTATAGATAGTATAATATGCGAAAGAGGATTAACTGATACGTTACTTATGTTTCCTATATTGCAAAAGGAATATAATTTAGATGGTAGTAAAAAAACAGCTTATGAATTAATAACTAATATGAATAAAGAAGAAGAAAAAATAAAAAGAGATTCTACATTATCTGAAAGAGAGAGAAGAAAGTTATTAAAAGATGGAAGAGAAATGTACTATGAATTGATATATAGGCAAATAGAAAAACGTACGACTAAACAAATAACAGAGCTCTCAACTCAAATAGGAAAACAAAATCTTATAGTGCTACTAGAAAATATTTCATGTTATTTTGAATGTGAAATAGAAAGAAAATTAGAAAAATTAGAAAGAATGATAAGAGCTTTAGAAAAACAAAATAGATCATCATGTAATAATGAAATAAAAGATGAGACAGATAAATTAAATGAACGACAATCTAAACTAAGATATATTCAACAATACCAAAGAAAAAGACTGCCTAATTATTATAATCAAAAAAGAGCGATTTTATCTTCTATTATAAATCGGTATATTATTAGGGAGAAATATAAATGATGAAACAGTTGAAACTTCAAAATTAGGGAAGGAGACAATACCTGAGCAAAATGATACTGCTGGAAAAATTGAAGTGATTAATAACATGGAACAACATATTAGAGCAGAAATAAAGCCTGAAGAAAGAGGGAAAAATGATTGATATAGTTTATGCTAATGCCTATAAAGAGGTTATAGAAGTGCTAAAACATGTTTCGAAAGAAGATTATGATAAAATTCCACAAGACAAAATAAATTTATTTAAAAAATGTGCAAATGAGAATTATAATTTTACCTATGATATAAATAAAACATTAGATGAACAGAATGTTTCCAAAAAGGCTAAAACTATTATTGCAATTTTATATAGAGACTATTGGGCGACGGACGAACAAAGGAAAAAAATAAAAGCAAAAGAACAATATGATATAGAAATAATAGAAAAACAAAACAGAGAAAAATATAATCCAAAGTTTTTATTTAATAGAAAAGAAGTAACAAAATATAAGAATATTCAAAACTATGAAGATAATCAACTTATTCATTACAAAGATTCTTTTTTTAAAAAAATATTTAATAAAATAATGAATTATATCAAACGAGAATAGAAATAATAGAATTCAATAATTATAAGTGAGAAGATGTTTTCTCACTTATAGTTATTGTTTTTTAATTTTAGGTTTAGCTATAAGAGAAGCTAAATAACCGAAAAATACAGCAGCAGCTATACCACCAGCAGAAGATTTAACACCACCAGTAAATGCACCTAATAAACCAGAACTTTTTACTTCTTGAATAGCACCTTTAGCTAAATTAGCTCCAAATCCAGTTAAAGGAACTGTGGCACCTGCACCAGCAAAATCAATTAAATACTTATATATTCCAAGTCCACCTAAAATGGCACCAACTGTAACATATATTACTAGAATTCTAGCAGGAGTTAATTTGGTTTTATCAATCAAAAGTTGACCTATTATACAAATAACACCACCAACAATAAAACATTTTAATAAACCCATTACATCAATACTTTGTATAAAATCCATAAATTTACCTCCAAACTTAATTTTCAATAGAAACAGCATGAGCAATGCCTGGAATGCTTTCACCTTGTTGAGATGTTGTAGCATTAGTTAAAGCACCAGTAGCAATCAATAAAATTCTATTTAGTTTTTTATCTTTTAATTGTTTGAAAAAGTATCCTGAAAAAACTGTTCCAATACATGCACAACCACTACCACCGGAATGTGTATCTTGTTTATTTTTATCAAAAATTAAAACTCCACAATCATTATAGATATTTTTAATATTATATCCTTTGGTTTCAGAAAGTTCTGTTACAATTTCTTTACCAATATGACCTAAATCACCAGTAATAATTGCATCATAATAACTAGGTTTTCTATTAGTATCTCTTAAATGAGTAATTAATGTGTCTAATGCTGCAGGAGCCATGGCAGCACCCATATTGTTGGCATCTTTTATTCCCATATCTACAATTTTACCAGGGGTAATATGAGTAATAAATGGACCTTTTCCAGAATGTGATAAAATTGCAGCTCCCGAACCTGTTACTGTCCATTGTGATGTAGGTGGTCTTTGATTTCCTAATTCTAAAGGAAAACGAAATTGTTTTTCTGCACTACAAAAATGGCTTGAAGTGGCACATAAAACATTATTTGCAGCTCCACTTTCTAGAAATATACTACCTAAACACAAACCTTCAACAAATGTTGAACAAGCACCAAATATACCGAAAAAAGGCATATTTAATTCCCTAAGTCCAAAGCTAGAAGAAATACATTGATTTAATAAATCACCTGCAAAACAAAAATCTATTTTACTTGCAGGAATACCAGATTTTGTAATTGCAAGGTTTACTGTTTCTTTTATAATTTTACTTTCAGCCTTTTCCCAAGTTTTTTCGCCCCAGAATTCATCTTCTAAACATTGATCAAAATATTTTGCTAAAGGTCCTTGACCTTCTTTAGGACCAACAATGCTTGCAACATCAGTTATTGTTGGTGGATTATCTAATTTTATTGTTTGTTCACCTAAACGTGTCATAAATTTCTCCTTGTTAAAAATATTATTTTACAAAAAGTGTGGCAATTATACCGATTATTACAGACGAAGAAATGCCAAATACCAATACTGGACCTGCAACTGTAAACATTTTACCGCCAACACCCATTACATAACCCTCAGATTTATATTCTATGGCTGGGGAAACAATGGAATTTGCAAAACCAGTAATTGGAACTAATGAACCAGCTCCAGCGAATTTACCGATTTTGTTAAAGATATTTAATCCAGTTAATATAGCTGAAAAAGCAATAAGAGTAATTGACACAACTGTTGAAGAACTTACTTCGTCCATTCCTTTGAATTTACAAAAATTCATAATTATTTGGCCAATACAACAGATTAAACCACCTACCCAGAATGCATTAAAGCAATTTTTTAATATAGGTGAGTTAGGAGATTTTTTATCAACATAGTTACTATATGCTTGTTTAGTTTCAATTGGTTTCATTTTATAATTCCTCCTTTATTAATCTCTATCTCTGTCAATTATGAAAGATAAATCTAAATCAACATAATACTCTACTAATTTTTTTCCATCAATTTTTGCGCGTTGTTCAATAATTTTTACATTTGTTAAATAATCAATAGTTTTTGATGCTTCAGCTACAGCTTGTACAATAGCATCTTTCCAAGAAACAGTAGAGTACCCTGTGATTCGTAAATGTTTTTCAATTCCCATCTTTATAAACCTCCAAATTTTTTTGCTATTTATATATTTTCCAAAAAAATAAAAATTATACAAATTTAGTTAAATAGATTATAATTAATTACTAAATTTACATGACTTTTTTTGTACTTTAGTTTATAATAAAAATGAATATTAAACTTAAAGTCTTAAGAAGGGTAATGTATATGAAAAAAGTGGATAATAAAAACATTGTTATAGGTAATAAATTAAAACAGTTAAGAATAAGCAAAGGATATACACAACTAAAAATTGCTGAAATATTAGGAGTATCTCCTCAACATTATGGAACACTTGAAAGAGGAGTGAATGCTTTTTCATTGGAAAATATTTTAATATTATGTGATTTTTATAATATTACAATTGGAAGTATTTTTAGTGGTATAAAACAAGAAGAACGCAAAGGAAAAAAGGAAAGTGAAAAAATAGAAGATCAGATTGATGAATTAAATGAAGAACATAAAGATGTTATTATACATTTGATAAAATATTACAGACAATTAGAAAAAAATCAGATTAATAGTAAAGATTAAAATTTTATTAAAAAACGAAGAAGAGTATTCACTAAAATAGAAAACTATGATATATTGAATGTAGAAAAAACTGAGGAGAAAAAGATGAGTAGAGTAGAGGAGAAAAAGCCAAAAACAAAATTAAAAATATTAGTAATTATTATTGCAATATTAATTCTTATAGCGATTGCTATTACAGCAACGTATGTTATAAAACGTAATTATATAGTAGAAAAAATAAATCAAACAAATTTAATTATAAATAATTCAAATGTTACTTCAAGTTTGAAAAAAAGCATATATAAAGAAAATGGTGTGATATATATTGCTAAGCCAGATATATATAATTTCTTTGACAATACAATAATGTATGATGAAAAATATAATCAAATAATTACAGGTTCTGAAAAGGAAATTGCGAGTTTACCAATAGACAGCAAGCAAATACAAGTAAATAGTTCAAATGTAACAATAAAATCACCAGCAAAAATAATTGATGATGTAGCTTATGTTCCAATTTCTGAATTGAGTGAAGTATATAATATTAAAACCACTTATGTAGAAAGTAAAGACTTAGTATATATTGATTCTTTAGATAGAAAACAAAAAATTGCAACACTTGCAAAAGATTCAAATATAAAATATAAGCCAACTAACATATCTGCTACTTTAGCAAAAGCAAAAGCAGGAGATACCTTAGTTATAGCAAATAGAAGCGACTACCCAGTACCAAATGGCTGGACAAGGGTTAGAACGCAAGATGGAACTATTGGATATATAAAAACAAATAAAATGGGAAAAGAAAATACAATAAGACAAACAATTCAAAGCGCACCTAAGGTTCAGGGAAAGGTAAGCTTAGTTTGGGATTATTATTCTGAATATGTTTCAGCACCAACAAGAAATGGAAAAATAGATGGTGTAAATGCTGTGTCTCCAAGTTTTTTCTATATGAGTAATGAAAGTACAACTAAAGTATATACAAATATAGGAGAAGAAGGAAAACAATATGTAAATTGGGCAAAAGAGAATAACTACAAAGTTTGGCCAATGATTACAAATTCAAATATGAGTCAAACCTCTAAAATGTTAGGAGACTATAAGTTAAGAGAAAGTGTTATAAATCAAATCGTAGATTATATTACAGAATATAATTTAGATGGAATAAATATTGATTTTGAAGGAATGTATGAAACAGATAAAGACAATTTTTCTAGATTTCTAATTGAACTAAGACCTAGATTAAATGAAATAGGAGCAGTGCTATCTGTAGATGTTACAGCACCAGATGGTGCACCAGAGTGGTCATTATGTTATGATCGATATACATTAGGAAAGACTGCAGACTTTATAATGTTCATGGCTTATGATCAATATGGAGTATCATCAACAACAGCAGGAACAACAGCAGGATGTGACTGGGTAGAAACAAATGTAAAGAAATTTTTAGGACAAGAAGAAGTTAGTGCAGATAAATTAATTTTAGGAATACCTTTTTACACAAGAATTTGGAAAGAGGTAAATGGAAATGTTACATCGGATGTTATTAACATAGGAAACATAGATAAGGTAATACCAAGTAATGCACAGAGAAACTGGGATGAAAGTTTAAACCAATATTATGTTGAATACAAAAAGAATGGCGTAACATATAAAGTTTGGATTGAAGACGAAAAATCTATTGAAGCTAAATTAAACTTGATATCTAAATACAATTTAGGTGGAGCAGCTTATTGGGAATATGACAGATCGACAGAATCAGTTTGGAAATTGATATCAGAAAAAATAGGAATTAAATAAAAAGGAATAAATTAAAAATCATTTCAATATAATAGAGCAAGCTATAATATTGAGGTGATTTTTTTGATTGGATATTTAAAATTAAAAAGCACAGAAAATGAATTATATGAAAGTGAATATTTGAATGAATTAGAGAATAGAAAAACTTTTATTTCAAGAATACAATATCATATATGTAAATATTATTACAAATTTATGGCTAAGATTAAATATTGTTTAAATATTATAACTGTAAAACAAGTTTATAATGCTTATATTTTAATATTACCATTAAAAAGTATTAGCGAAAATAATAGAATGAAAAAATGTATAAACAATGTACAAAAAATAATAAAACAATATAATATTCAAACATTGGTTATTGAAGAAAAATTAAAGAAAAATCCAGTGATTGGCCAAATGATACAAAATGAAGAAAAAAAGGTTCATATACTTGATGGAAGAGGTGTGATGCCATATCTAGTAAAAGAAATATTTGAATTTTTATTAGAAAAATATAATACAAAATTAGAAATGGAAGACTTATGTATTTGCGTAAAAGAATATAAGCCACTTTATATAGATAATATTTTGCATTTGTTACATTATTGTAAGAACATAAATATCATAACTAAAAATATAAAACAATTTCAAACTTTGGCAGATAAAATAGAAGAAAAGGAAAATATAATAATTACTGTAACTAATAATAAAAAGAAAAGCTTAAAAAAATCAAAGTTAATTGTGAATTTTGATTTTGAAGAAGAAGAATTAAAAAAGTATACTATATTTAGAGAAGCTATTATACTAACAATAAATGAAAACGGATTTTACGAAAGTAGTACATATTCAGGAATTCAAATTAGAAATGTAGAAATTGATACGTCGGAAGACATAAAAGAATTTTTTTCAAAATATAACTTACTAGAAGGATGTTCATTAACAACATTATATGAAAGTTTAATGAATAAAAAAGAAAATTTTGAACAGATTAAAAGCAGGATGGAAGCTGATGAAATTAGAATAATTAAGTTATATGGTAAAAACGGAATTTTGTGAAAATTATATGAATTTTCTTGACAAATATTTAAAAATTTAGTATATTAAAGAAGTTAAAAAAATCGCAACAAGTTATATAAATGTAGCTTGTTGCAATAATTTTTTTACTTGCAAAAGGCAAAGGAGGTAAGACAAATGGAAGAAAAAGAAGTATTACTAACACAAGAAGGATTTGACAAATTAGAACAAGAATTAGACAGCTTGAAAACAACCAAAAGAGCTGAAATAGCTGAAAGAATAAAAATTGCTTTAGGTTTTGGTGATTTATCAGAAAATTCTGAGTATGATGAAGCTAAAAATGCTCAAGCAGAAAATGAAACAAAAATCGCAGAATTAGAAAATAAACTTAGAAATGCTAAGATAATAGATGAATCAGAAATAGATACTAAAACAGTTCAAGTTGGAAATACTGTTAAACTATTAGATATTGAATTCAATGAAGAAGTAAGCTATACTTTAGTTGGCTCTACAGAAGTTGATTTATCACAAAATAAAATATCTAATGAGTCACCAATAGGAAGTGCTATATTAGGAGCTAAGAAAAATCAAGTAGTTGAAGTTCAAGCACCAGCTGGAGTTGTACAATACAAAGTTCTATCAATTACAAAATAATATAAAAGATAATTTAAGTTATTTTATAAGTAAAAAAGTGTCAGTTTACTGACACTTTTTTATGCTTGTAATTATTAAATTAATAATGCACTTTCTAGAGCTAGTGTTATCATGTTATTCAAAGATTTTTCTCTATCTTCAGAACTAATTTCTTGTTTTTTACAAATTGAATCAACAACTGTTAATAAACAAGCAGCTTTTTTACCTAAATATTTTGCTAAATAAAATAGTGCAAAAGATTCCATTTCTGCTCCAATAATATTTAAGTCTTTTGGAAATCTATTAATTAAACTATTTACATCTTCTAAGTAACCATCAAAGCAATCACTACACAAAACATTTCCTTTTACATAAGGAATATTATTTTTACTTGAAACATTTTCTATAATTTCGTTTAATAAACTGCTAGATTCTATTAAGTGACAATCTTTACTGTTCCATTCATAAGCAAAGTTACCTTCAGTATAGCTATTATCAACTAATATAGTATCAAAGATATTTAAATCTTCAGAATAAGCTCCACAAGAACCAATACGAATAATATTTTCTACATCATAAAATTTATATAGTTCATAACAATAAATTCCCATACTTGCCATTCCCATACCATGAGAAAATACAGTAATTTCTTTTCCTTTATATGTTCCAGTATATGCAAGCATATTTCTAACAGTATTTACTAATCTAGCGTTTTCTAAAAAGTTCTCAGCAATATATTTTGCACGTAGTGGATCACCAGGCATAAGAACAGTTTTAGTTATATCTTCTTTTTTTGCGTTACAATGAATTGACATTTAAAAATCCTCCTTATTTTATATAAGAACATTATATAAGAAAATACATAAAAAAATCAATTAAAATTCACAAAATAACACTTGTATATTTTTTTATGTTTGGTATATAATCTATGTATAAAATTTCAAAGGAGGAAAATTTATGGATAGAAAAGTAAAAGTTGTACAATTTGGTACAGGAAAAATGGCAGTTTATACTATGCGTTATGTTTTTGAAAAAGGAGCAGAAATAGTTGGAGCAATTGATGTAAATCCAGCTGTTATCGGAAAAGATATAGGTGAAATCATTGGAGGAGAAAATAAAGGTGTAACAGTAACAGCTTTAGAAAATGCAGAAGAAATGTTACAACAAGTAAAACCTGATATCGCTATAGTTACTACAATGAGCTTAATAGCAGATGTTAGAGATGCTTTAATGCTTTGTGCTAAACTAGGAATAAATGCAATTACAACATGTGAAGAAGCTTTTTACCCAGAAAATTCAAACCCAGCAATTACTAAAGAATTAGATGAAATGGCAAAACAAACAGGATGTACAATTACAGGAAGTGGATATCAAGATATTTATTGGGGACAATTAATCAGCTCAATTGCAGGCTCAACACATAAAATTACAAAAATAAAAGGAAGCTCAAGCTACAATGTAGAAGACTATGGAATAGCTTTAGCTAAAGCACATGGTTCTGGACTAACAATGCAAGAATTTGAAGATCAAGTTGCTTCAGTTGATAAAATTAGTGATGAAGAAAGACAAAAAGTTATTGAATCAGGAAAATATTTACCATCATATATGTGGAATGTAAATGGATGGTTATGTTCTAAACTAGGACTAACTGTTGAAAGACAAACACAAAAAACAGTACCACAAACATACAAGGAAGATATATATTCTTCAACATTAGGAATGACAGTAAAAGCAGGAGATGCTACAGGAATGAGTGCAATTGTTACAACAACAACTAAAGAAGGAATTACTATAGAATCAGAATGTATTGGTAAAGTATATTCAAAAGATGATTATGATAAAAATGAATGGACAATTTATGGAGAGCCTGATACTACAATAGTAGTTGCAAGACCAGCAACAGTAGAACTAACATGTGCATCAATAGTTAATCGTATTCCGGATGTTATAAACAGTAAAGCAGGTTATGTAACAACAGATAAATTTGGAGAATTAAATTATAGAACAAAACCATTAAATGAATATGTAAAATAATTTAGAAGGTGGAAAGCAAATTTCCACCTTTTATTTACTTATTATAAAAAATATGATAAATTATTAACAGGTGATACAAATGGCAAGAAATCGTAGAAATAAAAGAGAATTTAAAAAGATTTTAGATGTAATGAGTTTTAAGACTTTTATAACACTATTAATTATTTTAATAACAATAATTGTTGTGTGCTTAATTAATATATATTATCGTAATTACAAAGATAAGCAATTACTTGCTGAACAAAGAGAAGAGTTAGAAAAAAATATTGAGGCAATCTTTTCAGAAACAAATAAAAATATAGAAGATTCAAAAAATACAGTAAGAAATAGTGTAATAAGAATATCAGCAGTTGGAGATATTCTATGTGAAAATGATATGCTAAAAGACGCTAAAGAAGGAAATGAAACATACGATTTTAATTCAATGTTTAAAAATGTATATAATTTGTTAGGAAATAGTGATATAACACTTGGAACTATGGAAACAAATTTTACAACAAATGCATATTCTGGATATGGAAAACGTAATAGTCCAATTGCGTTTGCAGAAGCTGTTAAAAAAAGTGGAGTGAATTTAGTAAGTATTAGTACAAACCATAGTTTAGACTATGGAATAGATGGATTACAAGAAACAAAAAGAAGTTTAGAGGGTTTGGGCTATGATGTTGTTGGTGATGACTTAGGAGAAAACAGAGTATTAATAAAAACTATAAAAAACACTAAAATAGCATTTTTATCATATACCTATGGAGTAGAAAAACAAGAAGAAAAATCAAAAGAAGAATTAGAAAGTGCAAATGTATATGATGAGAAAAAAGTAAAAGAAGATTTGGAATATGCTAATAAAAATGCAGATTATAATATAATAATTATGCACTGGGGAAATGCGTATTCAACTAAACCTAGTAAAGAACAAAAAAATATGGCAAAATTTTTAGTAGAAAATGGAGCTGATATAATTTTAGGAAATCATGCATCAGCAGTTCAAAACATGGAAATTATGAAAAATAAAGATGGAGATAATGCTTTAGTTGCATATTCATTAGGAAACTATATATCTGCAGAAACTATGGATGTATCTAAAATAGAATTAGTACTTAACATTGAAATTAGAACAGATGCTGAAAATAAAAAAACAGTGTTAAGCAAAGTTGAATATACTCCAATATATGTATTAGATAATGGAGAAAAAGCAGAGAACAGATATGAACTAATAGACATGAAAGGGACAGCAAAGGCGTATGCAAATGGAAATACTAAAATTGTGAAAAAAGACACATATAATAAATTATTGGATGGACTAAAATTGTTAGAAAGAATAATTAAATAATAAAACATATATATAGGGGGAAAAATGAAGGCAGGATTTATATCATTAGGATGCAACAAAAATTTAGTGGATACAGAAAAAACAATAGCTTTATTTAAGGAACATGGCTATGAAATAGTAAGTAAACCAGAAGAAGCGGAAATCATTATAATAAATACTTGTGGTTTTATAGAATCTGCAAAAGAAGAAGCAATAAACACTATTCTTGAAATGGCAGAATATAAAAAACAAAGTTGTAAATATTTAATAGCATTGGGATGTTTAGTAGAAAGATATAAAGAAGAATTACAAAAATTAATACCAGAAGTTGACTTATATATAAAATATAGTGAATATGGTACTTTGTGGGAACAAATTGAAAATTTAATAAAAAATGATAAAGGTGAAACTACAACATTTGATTTTAATGAGTACACAGATAGAGTAATAACAACAGGAGAAAATTATGCTTATATAAAGATTGCAGATGGTTGTAGTAACTGTTGTACATTCTGTGCGATACCTAGAATTCGTGGAATACAAAAAAGCAGAACGATTGAAAGTATTGTACAAGAAGCACAAAAATTAGCAGATGATGGATATAAAGAAATAATTTTAACGGCTCAAGATACAACAAGATATGGACAAGATATATATGGAACACCAAAACTTGTACAATTATTAAAAGAAATTGAAAAAATAGATAAAATAAAATGGATTAGAATCTTATATTCATATCCGGAAACAATTACAGATGAGTTAATAAAAACAGTAAAAGAAAGCTCTAAAATATGTCATTATTTTGATATTCCTATTCAACATATATCAGATAGTGTTTTAAAAAGAATGAATAGAAAAAGTAATGGAGAAAGCATAAGAAAATTAATAATAAAATTGAGAAAAGAAATACCTGATGTTATTATAAGAACAACTGTTATGGTTGGATTTCCAGGAGAAACACAAGAAGATTTCGAAGAATTATATGAGTTTTTAAAAGAAGCTAAGTTTGATAAATTAGGAGCATTTACATATTCGAAAGAAGAAGGAACTGCTGCTGAAAAGATGCCAAACCAAGTTCATCCATCAACTAAAAGAAATAGATATAATAAAGTTATGAAACTACAACAAGAAATATCAAAAAAGAACTTAGAAAATAAAATTGAAACAATTCAGAAAGTTAGAATTGAAGGAATGACAAATAACAAAAAATATTATGTTGGAAGAAGCTATATGGATGTTCCAGAAATAGATGGATTAATCTATATAGAAAATACTAAGGCACTAAATTTAGGTGAATGGATAAATTGCAAGATAATTGGAATAAAAGAATATGACATGATTGGAAAAATAAATTAGAAGGTGTTGAAACAAAAAAGATTAAATGCTAGAATATAAAATATGAAAGGAGGATTTTTATTAACTTAAGAAAAATTTAAAATAAAAGGAGTAAAAAAATGGAACAAAAAACAAAAAAATCAAAATTAGGATTAATAATATTACTAATTGTATTAATAGTAATAATTGCTGGAACATTAGGATATTACTTTATGTTTTACACAAACCCAGTAAACACATATAAAAGGCTTCTTAATGATGCAACAAAGGAAGCAATGGTAGCATTAAAAGAAGCTAATACTGAAAAAGCTGAAATAGAAACTAAATTAAAAGCAAACATAGAGTTAAAAGACGAAACTGTAGATCAAAAAATAATAGATTTAATAAACAAAACAAACATAATATCAACTATACAATTTGACAAAGAAAACAAACAAATGACAGTAAAATTAGATGCTAATTATGACTCAAAAGATTTATTAGATATTGAGTTGTTTAATGATAGCAAAAATAAAAAAACATATTTATATGCAAAAGATCTTTTAGACGCATACTTGGAAGTTCCAATTGATGATTATAGTGAAATAGAAGACTCATATACAGCTACAAATATGTTTATGGCAAAAGATGAAGAATCAGCAGAAAAAATCAAAACAATAATAAATAATGAATTAATCAAAGTAATTAAAGAAGAATATTGTAGCAAGCAATCAGAAGGACTAAATAACATTTATGTATTTAAAATTAATGAAGTACAATTAGCACAAGAAATAAAATCAATTGTAACAAATTTAAAATCAAACAATGAATTTATTTCTTGCTATGAAGATGCAAATGCAGTAAAAGAATCACTTGAAAACATTATAACAGGAATTGATGAATCAGAATGTGTAGAAAGTAATGTAATAGAGCTAAATGTATATACAACTGGATTAGCTCAAAACTTTGAAAAATTAGTAATTAAAATGAATATAAACGAAGAAAAAGTAGAAGTGACTTTAAAAAATGTTGATGATGTTTTAAACATAGACTTTAAAATTGTTGAAACAACAGAAAATAAAGAAATAACTGGTACAATTAAAGTTTCAGGAGATAAAACTAATCAAACAGTTGAGTTCTCAGCAGATTCTGCAGAAATAGGAAAAATCTATGTAAAGGCAAATTTAAGCAATAAACAACTTAGTGTAATGGACCAAATTGATACATCAAATGTAAAAAGTATAGAAGAATTAACAACTGCTGATATACTTCAAATACTTTCCAAATTACAAGCTTCAGGAACACTAGACACTTTAGGACTTACAGACATATTCTAAAATTTATTATATAAATATATACAAAAATAAGAGAATGTGCTAAAATAATTTTATGTTAGAGTAGAAAAATTTCCCTTTTCTTTTTATGCAGGATAAAAAGAAAGGGGATTTTTTATGAGAAAAAATAAAAAAATAGTTTTAACAGCTATTTTATTAGCAATGCTTGTTTTACTTTCTAGGTTTTTATCAATAAAAACACCAATTACAAAAATAAGTTTTGCATTTGTACCTACAATGTTATGCGCAATATGGCTAGGACCAAAATGGACAATTATTTGTATTACAAACTTGGCTGATGAAATATTGATAGCAGATAGAACTCTTATATTAGACAATGGAAAAATTGCATTAGAAAGGTAAGTGAATAAAGTGAAAAATATAATTATATTTTTGATTTTTATTTTTTATGCTACTTTACTTTTTTTTATGCCTAATAATATTGAGTTAATAGTGTTTGGAATAATTAATTTAACACTAATGATAATAATAAAGGTAAATTTAAAAAAAGCAATAATAAACTTGATGAAATATATGCCATTTATATTAATTACATTTGTATTTAACTTAATATTAGTAATTTATCGCTTAGATCTTAATGTTCAACAGTATAAAATATTTTTTAAATTTATAGATTTTAAATTGAGAAGATGGTATAATAATATAAATTGATTTATGGAGGTAATGAATATGTCAATAGAAAAACAAAGATTATATAATGAAATAGATACTTTACCAGAAGAACTTACAAATCAAGTGATAAATTTTATTGAATACTTAAAAATATCATATGTAGATACAGACGCTCCAGATAATATAATGATAAAAAGTAAAAAAGATTTAAAAGAAAAATTGCAAAAAGGAATAGATGACATAAATGCAAATAGAGTATGTTCAATAGAAGAAGTTTTTAACAAAATAGACAATATCTAAGAGATTGGAGTTTTGTATGAAAAAATATATAGTTGAAGTTTCAGAAACTGCGGAAAAAGATTTAGAAAGTATTTTGAAGTATTTAAGATATAATTTGGCAGGAGATATTATAGCAGATAAATATAAACTTTTATTTAAACAAGAATTAAAAAACTTAGAAGATATAGCAGGTAGTATGCCTATTTTAAGTCAAGAATTAACAGGTTATAAAAATATTAGAAAAGTTAATGTAAGAAATTATGTAATATTTTATATAACTGATGAAGAAAATGCAAAGGCTTTTGTATTAAGAATTGGCCATGCTTTTATGGATTGGGAAAAATACCTAAAAGATGAATAATTAACAAGTAATTATTATTTGTTAATTATTTTGTTATCTAAAAAAATAGAATTTATAGGAGAATTAACCATGGAAAAAGAAATTGTTTTTGTAACACATAATACAGGAAAAATAAAATCAGCAGAAAAGTATTTTAAAAATTTAAAATTTACTACATTTAATTATGAATTAAATGAACCAAGGAGTGACGATATAAAAGAAATAGCAACTGCAAAAGTAAAAGAGGCTTTTGAAATAGTAAAAAGACCTTGTATAGCTTTAGATACAGATTTTAGGATTGAAGAGTTAAATGGATTTCCTAGAGCATTTGTAAATTTTTCATTAGACACAATAGGAATAAATGGAATTTTAAAACTAATGGAAGGAAAAGAAAACAGAAAATGTGCATTTAATGAGTGTTTAGCTTATCATGATGGGACGAATATTCATTATTTTTATGGAAAACATCCTGGAAATTTATCAGAAAAAATACAAGGATTAGACAGAGCAGAAAAATGGTCAGATTTATGGTATATTTTTAAACCAAAGGGATTTGATAAAACGTTGGCAGAGATGGATTCAGAAGAAAGAGAGAATAGAAGAAAAATTGATGGTTCAGTACAAGCAATGCAGAAATTCGCAAAATGGCATGAAAAGCAATAATCATCCATACAAATTACAATAAGTTGGGTAGATAACCAGTTGAAATTATCTACCTTTTATTATATAATCGTAACAAGAATTAGTAAGTTGTTGTTGAGGTTAGATTTCTAATTATATAAAGAAAGGTTGAAAAATAAGTGATTGAAATAGTAGAATATAAGAATGAATATGCAAAAGATTTGTCAGAAATAATACTAGACAATATGTATAAAATTAATATTAAAGAGCATGGAAAAGATATAATAGATAGAATTTCAAAGTATTTTACGGAAGATGAAATAAAGAAAAATTTTCCACAAAGAACTAAATGCTTAGTAGCATTAAAAAATGAGAAGGTTGTTGGTACAGCAAGTATTGATCGATATAAAGGTGATAAAACAGGAAAAAAGTACATTGTATTAACAGTATTTGTAAAAATAAAAAATCATCGACAAGGAATAGGAAAAGAATTAATTGAAAATATAGAAAAAATTGCAGTAAATGTTGGGTGTAAGGAGCTAGTAATACCTTCTTCTGTTTACGCTTGTGAATTTTACCGTAAATTTGGATTTGATTATCTAGATGGAAAGAAAATTCAAAATGAAGATAAGGAATATATTTTAACAAAAAAATATTAATTGATTGCTAGAGGCAAATTACAATTTGGTGATTTTTTATAGAGAAAAATAAATTATTATAATTATGAAAAATACGAATAAAGACAGCTTTTTGCTGTCTTTTAATTATAGCTTTCTATATATAAAGCTTTTGCGATATAAGGAGTTATTTCTTTAAATTTATACCAACCTGAACTTTTGCTATCATTTTTTCCACCATTTGGATTAGAAATATATACCATGTCATTATCATCAGTTGCCAGTAAAACCATATAATGTGATGCAGTAGTCCAACGATTATCGTGTGGCTGATTCCATAAACAAATTAAAATAGGTCTATTAGTTTTTAAATGCTCTTGTAACTTTTCTTTAGATAAATGAACATTATCATAATAAAAATCCGTATTTTTAATATTAAATGTATTAGATAACTCTTTTGAAAGTGTGTCATAATCTAACACAGGATAATACTTTTGCCTAAGATCTTCAGGAGTATATTTTTGGTCATATCCACTCAAAATAATTGCAAGTGCAGTAATACCACAACCATTTTCAGCCATAGTTCCACCCCAATATTGATTATTACTCCAAGAAGCATCACTATTTTGTTTATACTCAATATATGTCTTTTTATGATTTTCAATAGTTGTAAATGTAGTAAAATAACCATTTTTATTTTTTACTTTTTCTTGTCCTATGCCAGAATAATTTTTATTTACATCTTGTTTGATTGTTTTATATTCTGAAGTGTTAGTTACTTTAGAAATAAATCTATTCAAATTATAAGATATATCGTTAAATGGAGTGTTCCTAAAAAATAGATATATTCCTAAAATTATTATTAAAAGTATTATTATTCTTTTTTTCTTCATTTGATTTCCTCCTCTTTCTTGTAACCTGTTTATATTATAAAACCGAACGAAGAAATAAGTTTTAAGAAATGATTAAATAAATCTTAACATTTCCTTACATTTGAAGAGAGTTATAGAAAATATTAAAAAAATATGGTAAAATACAAGAAATAGAAAAGAGGAAAAATGAATATTTTAGTATTAGATGATGAAAGAGAAATTGCAGATTTAGTGGAAGTTTATTTAAAAAATGAGAATTACAATGTTTTTAAATTTTACGATGCAAAAGAAGCAATAAATTGTATAGAAAGTCAAAAATTAGACTTTGCTATTTTAGATGTAATGATAAAAGATGTTGATGGATTTAAAATATGTAAAATGATAAGAGATAAAGGACTCAACTTTCCAGTAATAATGCTAACTGCCAAAATTGAAGATAAAGATAAAATACAAGGCTTAACTTTGGGAGCAGATGACTATATTACAAAACCATTTAACCCATTGGAATTAATTGCAAGAGTAAAATCTGCATATAGAAGATATACAAAATACAATGAAAAAAGCGAAGAAAATATTATTTATATAAATGGATTAGAAATAGATCAAGATAAGCATATTTGCAGGTTATATGAAACGCAAATTGAATTAACACCTATGGAATTTGATATATTATTATATTTAGCACAAAAAAGAGGAAATGTAGTAAGTTCTGAAGAACTATTTGAAAAAGTATGGAAAGAAAAATATTTAGAAAATAATAATACGGTAATGGTGCATATTAGAAGAATAAGAGAAAAGTTAAAAGAAAATACAAAAAATCCTAAATTTATAAAAACAGTATGGGGAGTTGGATATAAAATTGAAAAATGAGGAATTTATAAAATTAAAAAATAGTATAGCAAGAAAATCTGTCATAAAAATATTATTATATAGTTTAGGTGCGATTATATTATTTTCAGTATTAATAGATGGAGTGTATAATGATGAACTAGCAGACAGTTTAGAAAGTGTAAATAGAGATATATACTATTGGTGCGTAGCAAATAAGATAATCTTACTTGGAATTACATATTTAGTAATATTTGCAATTATATCTTTTTTTGTTATCAGAAATACAAGTAATAACATGGTAGAAATAATAAAAGCTATGGATCAGATAATAAAAGAACCAGAGAAGGAAGTAAAGTTATCAAATGATTTAATACTATTAGAAAGCAAATTGAACAATATAAGAGTTGATTTGGTGTCAAATCAAAATAAGGCAAAAGAAGCATTGCAAAAAAAGAATGACTTAATAATGTATATGGCACATGATTTAAAAACACCACTCACATCAATTATAGGATATTTAACTTTGCTTACTGATGAAAAAGAAATACCTGAAAATTTGCAAAAGAAATATATGGATATAGCATTAAAAAAATCTTTAAGATTAGAAGAACTTACAAATCAATTTTTTGATATTACAAGATATAATTTACAATCAATGCCTATTACTAAACAAAATATAGATTTGGTATTTTTGTTAGAACAGCTGGTAGAAGAATCTTATCCAATGTTACAAGAAAAAAAGTTAGAATGTATTTTAAATAAGCCGAAAGCTATTCAATTTATGGGGGATGGAGATAAGTTAGCAAGAGCATTTGGAAATTTATTAAAGAATGCTATTAATTATAGTTATCTAAATACAACTATAAAAATAGATATAAAAGAATATGAAGATAAAATAGAAATTGTATTTAAAAATAAAGGAGATAAAATTCCAGAATACAAATTGGAAAAAATATTTGATAAATTCTATAGAGCAGATGAATCAAGAACATCTAGCACAGGGGGAGCAGGATTAGGACTTGCAATTACAAAGCAAATTATTGAACTACATAATGGAAAAATTTATGCTAAAAATGACAATGAATTTATTGAGTTTTATATAGAATTAAGTAAATGAGGTAAAAATGAAAAAGAAAAAATTTATTATTTTAATAATAATATGTGCAGGTTTGATAATATGGTATTTTAATACATTTACAATTAAAACTAATTATGAAATAATAGAAAGTGAAAAAATAGTAGATGAAATAACCATAATTCAAATATCAGATTTGCATGGAAGTTCATTTGGAAGAAATAACAAAGAACTTATTAAAAAAATAGAAAAAGAAAAACCTGATATTATTTGTGTAACAGGAGATATGTATACAGCAAAAGATGAAAAAGGCAAACAAATAGCTTTAAAGCTACTCCAAGAACTAGCAAAATCATATAAAGTATATTTTGTAAATGGAGAACATGATTGTGATGAAAAATTCATACAAAATTTAAAAGATAACGAAGTAAATGTTCTAGATTATAAAAAAGAAACAATAGCCATAAAAAATACAAAAATAAATTTATATGGTATAACAAATCAGTACTATTCAGCAACTTTTGATTTGAAAAATGCTTTTGAAATTAATAAAGAAGAGTACAACATTTTATTAGCACATATTTCAAACTTTGAAGAATTTGAACAATTTGGAATTGATTTATCATTATGTGGAGATACACATGGAGGACAAGTTAGACTTCCATTTTTAGGTGCAATAATAAATAGAGGAATATGGTTTCCAGAAATAGTACAAAAAGGATTAAATGTAGAAACAAATTATATTAAAGGATTATATAATATAAATAATTCTTATTTATATGTATCAAGTGGACTTGGGAATTATCCAATCAGTATAAGGCTATTTAATAGACCAGAGATTGCAGTTATAAAATTAAGATGATTAACAAACATCCTATTTAGTATAAATGAACTAATTTCAGGAGAAAAGATAAATGATTTAGATTATAAAGAAAAAGCAGAAGAAAATTTAATTGTTGCATTAGAGAATAGTACATTTACTCTAAAGGAAAAAATAGAGTTTCATAAAAAGAAATGGTTAAAAGAGCATATATTCGATATTGTTCTATGTATAATTGTTTGGCTAGTAGTTATCGTTGCATTAAAATTACAAAATGCAGAAGGTTATTTAATAGGAACTATATCTGGAATATTAGCAGTTTTTTTCTATGTAGTAAGATATAATCAAATGATGATATATGTTGAAGATAGAGTATATAAGAAAATTGAAAAATAAGTATAGTTGATAACTATAAATTACAATAAGTTGGGTAGATAACCAGTTGAAATTATCTACCTTTTATTATATAATCGTAACAAGAATTAGTAATTTGTTGTTAGGATTGGATTTTAAATTTTTAACGAAATATAATAAGGGGGAATATATATGTTGCACAAAATGAAATTAAATGAAAGCCCATTTGAAAGAATAAAAAATGGAAAAAAAACAATAGAATTTAGGCTATATGATGAAAAAAGACAGCAAATAAAAATTGGAGATAAAATAGAATTTTCAAAATTGCCAGATTTACAGGAAAAGTTATTAGTAGATGTTATCGAATTATATAGAGCAAATACTTTTGAAAACTTATTTAGAAAATTGTACACTGATGAAGATGAAATAAATAAGAAAGCTATATCAATGTATAAATACTATTCTCTTGAAAAAGAGAAAGAGTATGGGGTTTTAGGCATTAAAATAAAAATTAATGTAGATAATTTAAAGAATAATATTGAAAATTTTATTCCATATAATGAACAAGAAGAAGTTGATAAAAAAATAATGCTAAATTATATTAAAGATTTTGATGATGTATTAACTAGACAAAACGAATATGGGCATTTTACTAGTTCAGCATTTGTCCTTAATAAAGACAGATCAAAAATTCTAATGGCATATCATAGAATATATAATTCTTGGGCATGGGTAGGAGGTCATAGTGATGGAGATAATGATCTTTTATATGTTGCTATGAAAGAAGCAAAAGAAGAAACAGGAATAAAAAATGTTGTTCCAATTTCTAAAGATATTTATTCGTTAGAATTAATTAATGTAAATGGTCATGAGAAAAGAGGAAAATATGTAGGTTCACATGTTCATCTTAATGTTACATATTTATTGGAAGCAGACGAAAATGAAGAAATACATATAAAAGAAGATGAAAATAGTGGTGTAAGGTGGATACCAATTAATAAAATATTAGAGTCATCATCTGAACCATGGGTACGAGATAGAGTTTATGCAAAAATAATTGATAAAATGAAAAAAGATGGAATTATTAAACATATCTAATAAGATAAGGGAAATAAAATTATGCGAAAATTTAATTTAATAGTTGTATTCAATGAAGATTTGACAAAAACTCTTTTTTGCATTAGAGCAAAAGAACCATATAAGGGATTATATAATTTTGTTGGTGGTAAAGTAGAAAAAAATGAGTCTAATGATGATGCAGCATATAGAGAATTATATGAGGAAACAGGAATATCAACCAAAGATACAAAACTAGATCATTTCATGGATTTAAATTATTTTAAATATGAAAATAATTTACAAGTTTACTATGGAATTTTAAAGCATAAAGTAACTTTGGTAGAAGAAAAAATAAATTAGAATGGGTAACTATAAATGATGAATTGCTAGATAATTCTAGATTTGCTGGAAATTATAATATACCTCATATCATAAAACAAATAAAAGTTTATTTAAGAAATGGTACGAAAATTGATAAATATTAGAAATGGAGATAATAAAATGGTAGATTTAAAGAAAATACAAAAAGAAATATATCAAAATAAAGTAAATAAAGGATTTAATGTAACAGATATAAACAAAGAATTTTGTTTAACATATGGAGAAGTTGCTGAAGCATATGAAGCTTGGAGAAAAAAGAAAGATGATTTAGGCGAAGAATTAGCAGATGTTGCTATATATTTATTGGGATTATCAGAAATACTGGGAATAAATTTAGAAGATGAAATACAGAAAAAAGTCTATAAAAATTCTAAAAGAGAATATAAAGTTATTGATGGAGTTAATACAAGAATAAAAGAATTTGATGGAGAATCAGAGAGATAATCTTATTGACAACTTACAATTTATAGAGCAGATGGATAATTGATAATTTCCTTTTTCTGTGGTAAATTGTAAAAGGCGGTGATTTTATGGAAAAGACAAATGTTATGAGAATATTGGATCAAAAGAAAATAAAATATAATAAATATTTTTATGGAGATACAAATGCAATAAGTGGTGTTGAAGTTGCAAGAGCCTTAAACGAAGATCCAAATAAAGTATTTAAAACATTAGTAACAATTGCAAAATCCAAACGAAATTATGTATTTATGATACCAGTTGAAAAAGAATTGGATTTTAAGAAATGCGCTCAAAGCGTTAATGAAAAGAGCATAGAAATGATTCATCAAAAAGATTTACTATTATTAACGGGGTATGTTCATGGTGGCTGTTCTCCAATTGGATTAAAAAAGCCATTTAAAGTAGTAATAGAGAAATCAGCTAAAGATTTTAATGAAATAATATTTAGTGGTGGGAAGATAGGATATCAGGTTGAAGTAGAATTGAAAGATTTGGAAAAGGTTATAGATTGTAAATTTGATGATATAGTAAAGGAATGATGAAATTGAAAAATAATATTGAAAGCTTGCTAGATTCTTTATCTAAAAGCAAATTTAGAGGTTCATTTCATTTAAATAAAAAGATGAAAGAGTATGTACAAGAAAAAGGATGGGATAAAATTAGATCTGATGCGAGAGATTTGATAACAAAGAGAATTGCACCCAAAAATCTTAATAATGATGGAAAACAAACACCAATGAGGCAGGTACATCCAGTTTTTATTGCACAACATGCTACGGGCTGCTGTTGCAGAGGTTGTTTAGAAAAAATTCATGATATAAAAAAAGGGCATGAACTTTCAAATGAAGAAATTGATTATGTGGTAAATGTAATAATGATGTGGATTCAAAGAGAAATGCCAAAAGAGTAAATTTATAATACCAAGTATTATATTATTTATTATATCTGCTTTTATGATAGAATAAATAAAAAATGTAAGAAGAAGGGGAGAATGATTATGAAAAAGACTTTTAAAGTAATTTGTGGTATTTTAGGAACAATAGTTGTTTTAGGAATTGTATTTTTTACAGTAGATTATAATAGAGCAAAGAATCAAGAAAAACCTATTTTTTGTATACAGAATCCAGCAGGAAGGATAGCAGATGGTGGTACAATAGAATATTTTGGCTTAGGATATAAAGTAATAGATTTCCATACATTAGCTGGATTTGATGATGTGAAGATAGGTAGTTGGTCTATGAAGTGTGATGATTTTAAAGAAGAGATGAGAAAATATGAAGAAAAGATGACACAAGTTGAATATTCATTTTGTGGAACAATAACACAAATAGAAGAAAACTTATTTTTTGTTAAGCCAGATGAAAATGAAGAGATACGAAAATCAGCAGATTTAATAATGGTACCAAAATTAAAAATTGATACTAATGTTAAATTTGAAATTGGAGAAAGAATAAAAGTAACTTATGATGGCAATGTGTTAGAAACATATCCAGCTCAAATTAATGCCATAAATTATGAAGAAATTAGTGAAAAGTAAATATAATTTAAATTATTTTATAAATATATCATGAATAATGATTTTTGGGAGGGAACATTAAGAATGAGAATATATAATTTAAAGGATAAATTAGAGTATCTAGATGAAGTTGCTAATTTAGAATATGAAGAATGGGCAGACAATAAGGAAGAAAATAAGTCAAAAAGAATTGAGAGAAAAAAGGAGAAAATCTGTAATGCTTTTAGTGATAAATTTTTTTGCAAGCTAATTTTAACAGATAATAATAGTTTAATTGGATTTATATCTATTTTTCCGAAAGATTGTGAAGAAGAATCAGAACTAACGCCTTGGTATGCTACAATGTATGTAAAAAAAGAATATAGAAATAAGGGATATTCGCGAATACTAAATGATGCTATATTAAAAGAAGCAAGAAATAGAAAAATTACAACATTATATTTAAAAACAGATTTGAGAAATTACTATGAAAAATTTGGAGCGATTTATGTAAAAGAATTAAAATCGGGAGAACGATTGTATAAATTTGAATTGTAATCGAGAATTGGAAAGGCTTTATTATGAAAAAAATAATTGTTATAGGAAGTCCAGGGGCAGGGAAAAGCGTATTTTCGCAAAAATTAAGTAAAATTACGCAAATACATTTATACCACATTGATAAGCTTTATCATAAAGAAGACGGTACACATATTTCAAAAGAGGAACTTGAAGGTAAGCTAAAAAAGATCTTTAAAAATGATAGTTGGATAATTGATGGAAATTACCAAAGAACATTAGAAATGAGAGTAAAAGAATGTGATACAATATTTTTATTAGACTTTCCGACTGAGGTTTGCTTAGAAGGTGCAAAATCTAGAATAGGTAAGAAGAGAGAAGACTTACCTTGGGTAGAGGAAAAATTAGATGAAAACTTTGAACAATATATTATAAATTTTGCTAAAGAAAAATTGCCACAAATTTATGAATTATTAGACAAATATAAAATAGGTCGTAATATAATTATTTTCAAATCTAGAACTGAGGCTGATTCTTACATAAAAAGCATGGATAAAAAATAATTATAAAAAGCTAGTGATAATTAAAGGAAAATACCGAAGTATTTACGGTAAGTAAATATTCCGGTATTTTAGTGTAAGTATTTATAAATGTGGATTATCTGCAATTATACAGATAATCTATCTATAAAGTAGGAATTAGCAGAATCCTTTGTTTCCGCCACAGCAACAGCATAATAATAAAAGAATTATTATTAAAGTGCAACAGTCATTATCTCTTCCGCATCCGCATCTATCTGACATCTAAATGTCCTCCTTCCAATAAAACTTATAATTGTCTACAAGAGACTAAAAGCAAACTAATTAACTAAATTAGTTACCGCAGCAAGGTGGTGGTGGTGGCATACATCCACAATCATTGTCTCTACCACATCCACAGCAGCAAAGAAGAATGATTAAGATGATGAACCATGACATATCTCCGTTACAACAACCTTTCATTTTAATACCTCCTCTTAAAGATTTATAAATCTTTTGTATGGTATATATTATTCATAATTAAATAAATTGGTTACGAATACTGTACAAAAATATTTGTAAATGATATAATTCGGATAGTAAAAAAGGATAAAAAACGAAAGGAACAACAGACATGGGAAAAATTGTTTTACTTGATGATTTAACAATAAATCAAATAGCAGCTGGTGAAGTAATTGAAAGACCAGCATCAGCAATAAAAGAAGTAGTAGAAAATTCAATAGATGCAGGGGCAAAAAATATAACAGTAGAAATAAAAAATGGTGGAATTTCATATATACGAGTTACAGATGATGGAAAAGGAATCGAACCAGATGATATGGAGATTGCTTTTGAAAGGCATGCAACAAGTAAAATAAGAAGTGCAAATGATCTAGATACTGTTAAAACTATGGGCTTTAGAGGTGAAGCTTTAGCAAGTATAGCAGCTATTGCTAAAGTAGAGTTGGTATCGAAAACTCCAGAAGCTGATATAGGATATAAGATAACTGTAGAAGGAGGAGACATTATTGATAAGCATGAAGAAGGAACTCCAACAGGTACAAGTATTACAATAAAAGATTTGTTCTTTAATACTCCAGTAAGATATAAATTCTTGAAAAAAGATTTCACTGAATCAGGATACATAGAAGATGCAATTACAAGAATTGCAATAGCAAATCCTGGAGTAGCAATAAAGCTTATAAATACAGGAAAGACAGTAATACAAACTAATGGAAGCGGAAAAGTAGAAGATGTTGTATATGCTATATATGGAAAAGAAATATCACAAAATCTAATATCAGTTGATTATGTATATGATGATATTCATGTGACAGGAGTTATTGGAAAACCAAGTATTGCACGTTCAAACCGTTCAAATCAATTATTTTATGTAAATAATAGATATATAAAAGATAAAACATTAACAAGTGCAGCTGATCAAGGATTTAAAGATGTATTATCATTTGGAAAGCATGGATTTATTATTTTAAATTTGGACATGGATCCTAAAATGGTTGATGTGAATGTTCATCCAACAAAATTGGAAGTAAGATTCCAAGATGAGCAAAGTGTATTTAAAGCAGTATACCATGCAATAAAAGAAGCACTATTAAAAAGTGATAATGGAGAATTAAAACAAACAGAATTTAAAGACATGACTCCAAACGATATGCTAAAAGAGGTAAAAAATAAGGAAAGAATAGAAGCGTGGTCAATAAATAAACCAAAAGTAAGTGCATTAGATTATAGATTTCCTCCTAAATCAGAGCAACATTGGGATACTCCAAATGATGAGAAATTCAGAAATCAGTTGAATTATGAGAAAGTTGAAGAAAAGAAAACAGAAGATTATGCAACTGAGATAAAGGAACTAGATAATAAAGCTGATGAATTTATTAAAGAATCTAAAATTCCAAAACCTGAATTTAGTGAATTTAAAAATGTTATTACAGATCTTGATTCTAATAGCAGAGAAGCATTTATTAATGAAATAACAAAGGCAAAAACATCAGAAGAAATTGCTCAAGGATTAGAAAGATATACTAATATTTTAAAAGGAAAAATACAAACAGAAGGTACAAAACAAATTGATGAAGTAAAATATGATGAACACAAAGAAGAAAATGAAATTATAGAAAATTCTAAAACAACTACTATGCCAGAAGAAAAAAATGAAACAATAGCCGAAAAAAATCAGGAAGCAAAAGAAGAACTTGAAGATGTAAAAATAGATAGAAGTAAGCTATTAGAAGAATACTTAAAAGGATATAATAAAAATAAAGAAGAACAAAAAGAAGAGAAAGTAGAAGAAGTTAAATCAGAGAAAATTGATATAGAAACACCCAAAATAGAAGAAACTAAAACAGAAGAAGCAAATAACGTACCAGAAGAAAAACAAACTGAAGATGCAAAAGAAAATAAGATTGAAACTGGTAATACAGAGGAAGCAGATAAAAAAGAAGAAATAACTCAAAATGAAGATTTATCTTTTGAAGAAATGTACAAAAAATTATTTGGACGTAATATTGAAGAGGCTAAAAAACAACATGATGAGAAAAAGGCAGAAGAAGCTAAAGACAGTATAATCTCTCCAATAACTAATAGTGAGATATCATTATTTGAAAAAGAAGGGGAAGATAATACACCATCTTATAGATTTATAGGTTTTGCTTTTGAAAAATATATCATATTAACAATGAATAATGAATTATACATATTAGACCAAATAGCTGCTAGAGAAAAAATTATTTATGAAAAAGTAAGAAGAAATTATTATAGTTCAAATAAAGATTCACAATTAATGTTATTGCCAGATGTAATAAATTTGACAACTAAAGAAATGGGAATTTTCAGAGATAACAAAGATCTGTTCTTAAAAGCAGGGATATTAGTTGATGAATTTGGTGACAACACAGTAAAAATAACACAAGTACCAAGTTTTTGTATAGAGCTAAACACAGAAGAAATCTTTATGGAAACTTTGAGAGAAATAAATACAGTTGCAAGAATAGAAACTAGAGAAATAGAATCTAAATTTTTAGCAACTATTGCTGAAAAAGTTGCAATGAAAACAGATCTTGCATTAAATGGACTAGAAGTAGATGAAATAATGAGAAGTCTTTTGAAATTAGATAATCCATTTGTAGGATCTTATGGAAGACCTATTGCAATAAAAATGTCAAGAGCAGATATAGAAAAGAAATTTTCAAGAAGATAGAAAAGGAGATATGATGCATACTATTATCATTATTGCAATTATAATATTAAATATATTTTCAATAATTATGTTATTAAAAATGTTAAAAGGAACAGAATTAAAAATAAAAATCATAACATGTATAGCATTAATTCTATTCATGTTTATAATATCAAACATAATATATGGAATTGGCAACATGGGAATAATAGGAGAAATAGCTAACAAGTCAAAAAATATGATTTTGCTAGTATTAATGCCAATAAATATGATGATTATTGCATCTCCAATAGCTCTTCAAATTAATAAAGCACAATCTAAAGAAATAGAAAAAGAAGAGTTTTTAAAAAAAATAATTACACTAGTTCTAATTGATATTGCGATATTAATTGTAGAATGTATATACATAAAAAATATCCAATTAGGAACACAATCTGTTATGGAAGGACTAAAAGCAAACAAAAATGTATAATGAAAAAAAAGATGTAATTGTTATATGTGGACCTACGGCATCTGGAAAAACTAAATTGGGTATAGAATTAGCAAGAAATTTAAATGGAGAGATAATATCAGCAGATTCTATGCAAATATATAAAGACATGGATATAGGAACAGCAAAACCAACTCTTGAAGAAAGACAAATGGCAGTACATCATTTAGTTGACTTTGTTAGTCCTGATCAGAGGTACAGTGTAGCAGATTTTAAAAAAGATGCAGTAAAAGCAATAGAAGAAATAATATCAAGAAATAAAATTCCAATAATCGTTGGTGGAACAGGGTTGTATATAAATTCTTTAATATATAATATCGATTTTAAAGAAGAAAAAACTGATTTAGAATATAGAAAAAGTTTAGAAGAAAAATCAGTACAAGAATTGTATGAAATGGCTTTAAAAATTGATCCAGAAGCACTAAAAAAAATAAGTGAAAATGATAGAAAAAGGATAACTAGAATTTTAGAGATATACCATACAACAGGAAAAACAAAAACAGAACTTGAAATTGAATCAAGAAAAGAAGTTCCATACAATTATCATATATTTGTACTTAGTATGGACAGAGAAATATTATATGAAAGAATTAATAGAAGAGTTGATATGATGATTGAACAAGGCTTAATAGAAGAAGTACAAAGAGTGACCCGCGAATATGATTCTTTTCCAACTGCAATGCAAGGTCTAGGATATAAAGAAGTAGTAGAATATTTGGAAAATAAACTAACAAAAGAAGAGATGATAGAGAAAATAAAGCAAGAAAGTAGAAGATATGCGAAAAGACAGCTAACATGGTTTAGAGCATATAAACAAGCTGTATGGCTTGATGGAATCAAAAAAACAGCTGAGGAAAATGTTCAAATTATATTAGAAAATATGAAAAGAACAGAAAGGATATAAAAGTGAAAGAAACAACTGAAACATTTAGAACTGAAAAGCAAACAAAAAAAGCAAGTAAAAAGCTTAATAAAGCAAAAGTTTTATTGGGCTCAGTTGTTGTTGTAGTAATTTTAGCATATTTACTAAATTCTATAATTAATTTAATAAAAAATCCAACAGATACATTTATTGTAAGAGAGGGAAAGATATCTAAAGAAGAAGCGGCTATTGGTTATATTATTAGAGAAGAAACTGTAGTTAAAGGCGAAAACTACAAAAATGGAATGGAACAAATTATTGATGAAGGAAGTAGAGTTGCCAAAGGAGAATCAATATTTAGATATTATTCAAGTGGTGAGAATTCTCTAAAAGAAAAGATAAAGGCACTAGATATAAAGATACAAGAAACTATTGAAAATAATAATAGTAATGAGTTGGTATTGGCAGATACACGTTTGTTAGACAGTCAAATTGATCAAGCTTTAAGCGATATTAATACATTAAATAATATTCAAAAGATACAAGAAACTAAGAAAAAGTTAAATACATATATAAGCAAAAAGGCTAGAATTGCAGGAGAAAATAGTCCAAGTGGTTCATATTTACGAAAATTGATAGACGAAAGAAGCAAATATGAAAATGAATTAAATAATGGTTCAGAATATGTAACAGCTCCTGTAAGTGGTATGGTATCATATAGAGTAGATGGACTTGAAAAAACACTAACGACAAATGATTTTTCGAAATATAATAAAGAATTTTTAAACAATCTAAATTTGAAAACAGGACAAATAATATCAACAAATAGTGAAACAGGAAAGATAATAAACAATTTTAAATGTTATATTGCATGTACTAGTAAATCAGAAGAAGCTAAAAAAGCAGAAGTAGGAGATAAGATAAAAATTACTCTTCCAAGTACTAAAAATGTAGATGCCAAAATTGAATATATAATTAAAGAAAATGATGATGAAGTTACATTAGTATTAAGCTTTAGTGAGGGAATAGATGAATTGCTAATGTATAGAAAAATCTCATTTGATATAATTTGGTGGGATCAATCGGGATATAAAGTTGCAAATACGGCAATAATAGAAGATAATGGACTAAATTATGTAATAAGAACAAAAGCTGGATATTTAGAAAGAGTGTTAGTAAAGGTTAAAAAAAGAGGAGAAGATTATTCAATAGTAAGTAATTATAGTACATCAGAAATCAAAGAATTGGAAAATGTAAATAAAAATGCTAGGACATCTATTATATTGTATGACGAATTAATTTTAAATCCTAAAGAAGGTCAAATTAATGAAACAAAATAAAAAATAAATCGACAAAAGGTGCTATATTTAAACTAAAAAAGACAATAAATATTGCCCAAAAGCAAACAAACACATATTACAAAAAAATTACAAAAACATTAAATTACAATTACAAGTTAAATAAAAGTATTGACAATGCTTGAAAAAAGATAGATACTAAAAACAATCGTATAAGAATAACGAATGAGAAATATTAGGAGGTTATTATCAAATGGCAAACGTAGTGAACAAATTGTGGAACATGATAAACATGAACACAGCCGAAGATGTTGCAGATGAGGACTATGAAGAAGGAGCTGACTATAATGAAGAAGAGGATCAAGAGGTAGAAGAGCCAAGAGGTCTATTCGGAGGAAGAAAATCAGGAAGAGTTGTAAATATGCAACAATCTGTAAAGATGGTTATTACTCAACCAACAACATTTGAACAAGCAGAGGAAATCTGTGATTTATTAAAAGAGAAAAAATCAGTTATTATAAATCTAGAATATGTAAATAAAGATGTAGCTAGAAGAATAATTGATGTTGTTAGTGGAGCAGTTCATGCATTAGAAGGACACATGCAAAAAATATCTAATTCAATATTTTTAATTGCACCATATAACTATGATATAGCAACAGATAGTAAGGAAGATGTAAAAAGTAAACTTCCAGTATCTTGGCTAAAAAATAACTAATGAGAATTTTCTATTAAACGCAAAAGAGTAATAATATAAGTTTTAGAAAGGATATTGAAATGATAACACCATTAGAAATAGAAAATAAGAAATTTTCTAAAAAAACATTAAATGGATATGACCCAGAAGAAGTAGATGATTTTTTAGATGAATTAACAAAAGATTACGAATCATTATATAAGCAAATAGCAGATTATAAGAATCAAGTTGATGAATATAAATCTAAATTAGAACATTATACTCAAATTGAATCAACATTACAAAGTACATTACTTATGGCTCAATCTGCGTCTGAAGAAGTAAAAAACGCTGCTCAAAAACAAGCTGAACAAATAATAAAAGAAGCAGAAGGCAAGGCTAGAGAAGCCACAATGGGACTAGAGCAATCTATTTCAGAAAAGAAGAAAGAATTAGAAGATACTCAAAAACAATTTGATGTTTATAAAGCAAAAATGGAATCATTGCTAATATCACAACTAGAATTATTAAAAGAAATAAATAAAGAAAACTAAACTCATAATAGCAGAAAATAACCTAATAATACGTAGAATATATAAAAAAAAGCTAAGAAGAGATATGAATAAATTACAATTTTGTAATAAAAAACTAGAGATAAATGCAAAAAATAGCATTTATCTCTTTATTTTATCTATAAAGTGTGCTAAAATAGGTGTATTACATACATATTAAAGAAATATTACAATTTAATGAATAATCTTGACAAGGAGCAAAATAACGATAAAATAGGGATATGAGAGTAATCAGTGGAAAAGCTAGAGGAACAAAGCTAAGTTCAATAGAAAGTTTATCAACAAGGCCAACTCTAGATCGCGTCAAAGAATCATTATTTAATATAATACAAAATAATTTAAAAGGTGCAGTTGTACTTGATTTGTTTGCAGGGAGTGGACAACTTGGTATAGAAGCATTAAGCAGAGGTGCTGACAAAGCATATTTATGTGATATAAATCGAGATGCTGTTAAAATGATAAAACAGAATTTAGAAAAAACAAAATTAAAAGATAAAGCAGTTGTAATAAATGAAGATTATAAGAAAGCTCTTAGAACATTAAACACAAATGAAAAATTTGATATTATATTTATAGATCCACCATATAAAGAAGACATTGCAGTGGATAGTATAATAGATATCATCCATGAATCTAGGTTAAAAGAAAATGGAATCATGATAATTGAAACCGATGAAATAGAAAGAGATTTAAGAGAAATAAACAAAATAGAAAATATAAAAATTATAGACCAAAGGAAATATGGCAGAGCAAGTTTAATTTTTATAAAAGAGGCATAATGAAGTAAACGACCTCTTGAAATTGAAAGGAAAGAAAATTAGTTATGGAAATTTTTACATTATTAGAAACATTAGAAGATTTAATCGAAAATAGCAAAAAAGTACCATTATCAGAAAAGTGTATAATTGATCAAGAGGAAGTATTAGATTTAATAAAAGAGATTCGCTTAAAATTGCCAGATGAATTAAAACAAGCAAAATGGGTTAAAGAAGAAAGAGAAAGAATTTTAGCAGAAGCTAAAAAAGAAGCAGATGATGTTGTAAAAGAAGCAGAGAATAGAATAATATCAATGATTGATGAACATGAGATAACTAAAAAAGCGTATGAACAAAAAAATCAAATAATGTCAGCTGCAAATGAAAATGCAAGACAAATCACACAAGGTGCACGCGAATATGCTGATGGAATTCTTCAATCATTATCAAAATCATTAGAATCAACATTAAAAGAGATTGAACAAAATAGAAAAGAATTAAAATAAAAAGTTATTATATTAAGTTACTTAATATAGTAGCTTTATTTTTTTCTCTAAATAATCAAATAATGATATAACAATTTGTTTTAAAACATAACTAAAAAAATACCGTATGATAAAATTTTATCGAATTCAATCAAAGGATGAAGTTAACATCAAAAAATCAAAGGAGGAAAGTTTTAAAGATGGAAAGGACTGAAGAAAAAACTTTAAAAACTCAAGCTAAGTTAGGTCAAGAAAACGCAATAACTTTAATAGCATTAGTTGTAACAATAGTAATTCTATTAATCTTAGCAGGTGTGACGATAACAATGACTTTGGGTGAAAATGGCTTGTTTAGAAAAGCACAAGAAGCAAGTGCTGCGTATAAAAAAGCGGAAGAAGATGATTCTGCATGGATGGATGAAATTGCAGATATGTTTGACAGAGAAACTGGCGGAGGAGATTATTATTCAGATACAAAGAAAGTAAATGCTCCAAAATTATCACAAGGAATGATACCTATAAAATATGTATCAGGTAATTGGGTAATTACAACAGAAGATGATGCAGATTGGTATAATTATGTTAATTCGGATGGTACAGCTGGATTCAAATGGGCAAATGTAATGCTAAGTGATGGAAAATACAAAGTAAGTTCAGCAAACTATACAACAGATGGAACAACAACTGTTGCAGAAGCTGATTTAGGAAGTATGTTTGTATGGATTCCAAGATATGCATATAGCATTAATTCATACCATACATCAGCAGATGGTGAAGGAACAACACAAAATATAACAAATGTAGTATTCTTAAAAGGTGTATCTAACAGAGATTCAAATGGAACAGAATATTATGCAAGTTATAATCCTGATAGTGTAACAACAGGAAGTAAGACTCCAACAATAGTACATCCAGCATTTAACTTTGGTGGAAAAGCACTAAGTGGAATCTGGGTAGCTAAATTTGAAGCTGGTATGGCAGAAACATTATCAACAAGCACAAATAATGATGGAAATAAAACTGTAAAAGTAGTGCCAAATGCTGAAACTTGGAGATATATACAAGTTGGTAATTGCTTTAAAGCAAGTTTAAAAATGCAAGTAAGTGGTAACCCTTATGGCATATCAGGAGCTGATAGTCATTTAATGAAAAATTCAGAATGGGGAGCTGTAGCATATTTTGCAGCATCACAATATGGCAAAACACCAACAATAAATAGTTTATATGAATATGATAATTCTTCTAATGTATATCATGAATATGCTGGAGGAAAAGATTATAAAACTAATGTATCACAAAGTACAACTGGAAATGTAACAGGTATATATGATTTAAATGGTGGTGCTTGGGAATATGTAGCAGCATATTATGATAACGGAAATGGTAATTTGAGTAGTCAAGGACTAGAGAGTTTCTCAAATAATAAATTAAAATCAGAATATGCAAAATATTGGGACAAATATGAAGTTGGAAATGATGAGAAGACTATATATGGACCAGATAATTCGAAGTTATGGGACTTAGATAATAGTGATACTTCAAAGATTACTGCTACAAATGAGATAAGAAAGAGAATTACAACTGAAAGATATAATTTAATGAAGTCAATTATGGGTGATGCAATGTATGAAGTAATTAATACATACTCATATTATGGAAAGAAAGCAAATGGTGACCGTGATTGGCTTATAGATACGACAGCAACAGGAGCTCAATATGGTAAATGCTATTATAATAGCGACTATGCACTAATCGGTAGTTGCGCTCTACCTTTCTTGTTACGCGGTGGTCATTGGTGGAGTGGCTCTCGTGCCGGAGTATTCGGTTCCTATGGTATCTTCGGTTACGCGTACGGCAGCAGTGGTTTCCGCCCAGTCTTGGCTGTGTAGTCTCACTTTGAACATTCCCAGTTCCCTTGTTCCCCTTTTACGAGGTGAATTGGAAGGCATAGAGTTATTATGTCAGACAGCAAATTATAATAAAGAAAATGGCGTGCGTAAGCACGCTATTTTTAACAAATTTTTTAACATAAATTGTGTAAGAAGTATTGAAAAGAAATTTTAGTTAGTATATACTTGTAATAGCAGGGATTAAACTGTTGCGCTCAACCTTTCTTGAAACGCGGTGGTAATTGGTGGAATGGCTCTAATGCCGGAGTATTCAATTCCAATGGTAACAACGGTAACGCGAACAACAACAATGGTTTCCGCCCAGTCTTGGCTGTGTAGTCTCACTTCGATACGCATAGATTCTTAAAGGTTTCAATCCCAGATGGGTAATTGTTTACGGACATTACCGAGAGATAGGCATAAAATAAAGGCAGCTGGATTCGTATCAAAGAAGTTTAATTCCATTGGTATAAGCATGATCTTATATCATAAATACATGAATAATAATCTTGTTCTAGTAAAAATATTTGAATTTCCAAGGTTATGATAAAAAATAGAGCTTAGAAAATTTACATTTTCTAGGCTCTTATTGTTAAAACAAAATTCCATTTTTAAAATCCTGTTCATCTTGTATTAGATTGTATTCAATATTCTCAGTATAATGTTGATTGATAAGAAAATTACAAGAATTAAATATTTTATTTCTAAAGTTGTATGAATTGCAATGAGAAGCATGACCTAACCATGAGTTAATACTTTGAAGAGCATGCCAGTAATTTAAAGTTCCATTTAATTTTTCGGCATTCCATTTCTTTACATTGCTTATAATTTTCTTTTTAGATGAAGTTCTAAGTAATCTATGAGTTGTATAGATTCGATATCCACAAAAATTTACTCCCATTTTATATGGATAATAACGAGATTTGCTGTTTAATTCTAAGTGCAGATGTTCTGCTATAAAATCAGAAATTATTTTTTTATATTCTATACATTCAGCCTTTGTCTTGAATAATAGCACAAAATCATCCATGTATCGCACATAATATTTTACATGTTTAGTTCTTTTTAGAAATTGATCTAATTCATTTAAATATATATTAGCAAAAAATTGACTTGTATAATTTCCTATTGGTATACCGACTGATTCATCACTTTTACGACCATCATATATAAGAAGTTTAGTAAAATCAAGTAAGTAATTATCTCGTATATATTTTTGAAGTATTGTCATTAATATTTGAGGATCTATATTATAAAAATACTTTCGTATATCACATTTTAAAATCCAGAAATCTCCTTGATTACGATAAAATTCACGCATATATTCTTGAACTTTATCAACAGCTTTATGTGTGCCTCGATTTTCAAGACAAGCAAAAGAAGTACTAACAAACCTAGGTAGGATATAAGGTTTTATAAATTCTTCTATATACCATTGATGCACAACTCTATCAATATAGGGAAGAGCTTTGATAATGCGCTCTTTAGGTTCATAGATTCTAAATTCTCGATATGTACCAACATGGTATGTTTTATTTAAAATACTTCTTTCTAAATTCCAAATATTATTTTCCAAATTCATTTCAAATCTTATTACTTCATTTTTATACATTTTATGACGGCGTGCACGATAATGAGCTTTTAGTAATTTTTCAAAAGTTAGCTTATTTTTAAAACAATTTGTTATCTTTTTAGGCATGAGTTTATCCATCCTCCTAATAAATTTGAAATATCAGTGAGCTGATTGCTCCAAGTTTGATAATTATTCATCGTGATATATTTGTATTTATATGATATGCGAATGTGAACTTTGAGAAGATTAAGATTAACATCTAATTCTCTGAGATAACGTAATTTGTCTTGCTTATTATATAATTTAATAGCATATATAATGCAACGAAGACCTGAATATAAAGTAGATTTAATTTCTTTAACAAGAGCAAATTGCTCGCATTTTGGAAATTTACGTACTAAGTCATTTGAGTAATAAACAAGATCCATGTATTTAGGATAAATAATAAGAGTTCCGTTTTTCTTTTCTTTATTTTCCAATTTGATTCCTCCTTAAAACTAAAAAAATTATAACGAAATAATAAGAAAACTACAATAAAATGAGAAGAATATGGAAAGTTTGAATTAAGAATGATATTATTTCGATAAAAATGCAGAAAAATTTACAAAAAAATTATTGATTTTTTATAATAGAAGTGCTAAAATAATAAGCATTATATGAAAAGACAATATATAAGACGCGGTAAATAGTATAAGCCTATAAAGAGAGCTAGTGGTGGTGAGATGCTAGTTAGAAACATATTATTTATTATCACTTATATGGTTACTTTAATGAACACATATGTTAGTAATTAAGTCGCTTGGTTAGCGTTACAAACTATAAATAAGGTTGTAATTTTATACAATAAATTTAGGTGGTACCACGGAATAAGTTCGTCCTAACTTGTGATAAGCAAGTAGGGCGATTTTTTTGTTATGGTATTACGTGATAGGAGGAAAATTATGAGTGAAGAAAAGAAAGATTATAGTTCAACACTTAATCTACCAAAGACAGATTTTCCAATGAGAGGAAATCTACCAGAAAAAGAACCAGGAATACTAGAAAATGTATTTGAAAATGGTTTATATGAAAAAATATTAAAGAAAAATGAAGGACATAAACATTTTATATTACATGATGGACCTCCATACGCAAATGGTGAAATCCATGCAGGACATGCTTTAAATAAAATCTTAAAAGATACAATAGTAAGATATAAATCAATGCAAGGATTTTATAGTCCTTATGTACCAGGATATGATACACACGGAATGCCAACAGAAAAGAAGGCTATTGAAAAACTTGGACTAGATAGAAGCAAAATTCCTGTAACAAAATTTAGAGATACATGTAGAGAATTTACTAAAAATTATAAAGATGTTCAAACAGAAGGATTTAAACGTTTAGGAGTATTAGCAGATTGGGAACATCCATATATAACTTATGAACATGCAACAGAGGCAAGACAAATAGGTGTATTCGGAGATATGTATAAAAAAGGATATATATACAAAGGATTAAAGCCTGTATACTGGTGTACTGATTGCGAAACAGCATTAGCAGAAGCTGAAATCGAATACAAAGATGTTACAGGGGAATCAATCTATGTTAAATTCCCAGTAGCAGATTCAAAAGGAAAATTTGACAAAACAAATACATTTATTGTAATTTGGACAACAACACCATGGACATTACCAGGAAATATGGGAATAACATTAGGCCCTGATTTTGAGTATAGCTTAGTTGAAACAGAAAAAGGTAATCTAATAATTGCAACAGAATTACTTGAAAAAGTTCTTGAATTAGCTGAAATAAAAGATTATAAAACTATAAATAAATTTAAAGGAATAGAGTTGGAAGGAGTATTATGCAAACATCCATTTCTTGATAGAACATCTAGAGTAGTAATGGGAAGTGAAACAACTGTAAATGTTGATTTAGTAGAAGGTACAGGTGCTGTACACACTGCTCCTGCTTATGGTAAAGAAGACTATTTACAAGGATTAAAAGACAATCTAGGAATGGTAGTTGCTGTTGATGATAAAGGACATCAAACTCAAGAAGCAGGACAATTTGCTGGAGAGTTTTATGCAAAATCAAATAAGACAATTACAAAATGGTTAGATGAAAATGGATATTTATTAAAAGCTGTTCCAATTTCACACTCATATCCACATTGCTGGAGATGCAAGAAACCAGTAATATTTAGAGCAACACCACAATGGTTTGCATCAGTTGATGGATTTAGAAGCAAAGCATTAGAGGCAATCAAAACAGTAACATGGCATCCAGACTGGGGCGAAGACAGAATGACTGAGATGATCAAAGGAAGAAACGATTGGTGCATCTCAAGACAGCGTACATGGGGAGTTCCACTTCCAATATATTATTGTAAAGAATGCGGAGAGCCTTATGTAACAGAAGAATCAATAAAGAAAATCCAAGATATAGTTCGCAGCGAAGGAACAAATGCTTGGTGGGCAAAAGATGCAAGTGAATTATTACCAGACGGTGCGAAATGCGCAAAATGTGGATGCACTGAATTTAAGAAAGAAACAGATATTATGGATGTATGGTTTGATTCAGGCTCAACACACCAAAGTGTATTAGTAGAAAGAGGACTTGATTATCCAGCAGATTTATATTTGGAAGGAAATGACCAATATAGAGGATGGTTCCAATCATCACTTCTTACATCAGTTGCAGTTAATGGAATAGCTCCATACAAAGAAGTATTAAGCTGTGGATTTGTTGTTGATGGACAAGGCAGAAAAATGTCTAAGAGCTTAGGAAATGGAGTATCTCCAATAGATGTATCAAACAAATTTGGTGCAGATATTCTTAGATTATGGGCTTTATCATCAGATTATTCAATGGACGTAAACTTATCAGATGATATCTTAAAAGGTATATCAGATGTATATAGAAAAATAAGAAATACAGCAAGATATATTTTAGGAAATACACAAGATTATGATCCAGATCATCCAGTAGATTATGATGATTTACAAGAAATTGATAAATGGGCATTAACTCGTTTAAATAAATTAATTAAGGATTGTACAAAGGATTATGATACTTATAATTTCGGAAATTGTTATCATGATATAAATCAATTCTGTGTTGTTGATATGAGTAGTTTCTACTTAGACATAATCAAAGACAGATTATATACTGAAAAGGCTGATTCAACTGCAAGAAGAGCAGCACAAACAACAATGTACTATATATTAGACGCTTTAGTAAAGATATTAACTCCAATGATATCATTTACAGCAGAAGAAATCTGGAAAGCTATGAAGCATACTAAGGACGAGCAGGTTGAAAGTCCAATGCTTACAGATTATCCAAAGCCAAATGAAAAATGGGATAATAAAGAATTAGCCGATAAATGGGAAGAAATTATAAAAGTTAAAAACATTGTTGCAAAGCAACTTGAATTATCAAGAGCAGAGAAAGTAATAGGAAACTCACTAGATGCTAAAGTAACAATTTATGCAGAAGGTGATGAATATACATTCTTAAAAGAAAACGAAAAGTTAATAAAACTTGTACTTATTGTTTCAGGACTTGACATAGAAGAAAATAAGAGAAAACAAGAAGTTGCGCTTGGAGTAAAAGTAGAACATGCTGATGGAGAAAAATGCGAGAGATGCTGGATGTATGATGAACATACAGAAGATGGATTATGTCCAAGATGCAGAAAAGTATTAAATGAGCAATAATATTAAAATAATAAGTTAGCTAGAAATGGCTAGCTTATTATTTTGTATAAACGAAAAATAGTTAAAACTTGATAAAAAACTATTACAACTCCAATATTCGTGGAAAAGCTATAAAAATCAGAATCTGTTTTATATGGTAGATTTAGATGTTGATAGGATATTATAGAATTAACTAATTTGATAAATTAATTTTTATGAAGTTAGTATATATAAGAATATTATATGAAAATATAATACATAATAGAAATGTATACTATTTAATAAAAAAAGGATCTGTGAAATGGCTGAAAATACAGGATATAAAGAATAACAAGAAAAAAATCAAAGATTGTACCATTGTATTTTTTAAAACAATATGTTATAAATATATTGTAATCATTTTTTATTAAATAGTATACTTAAAATGTTTAATAAAAAATGTGTTAACTTAGCAACAAAAGAATATGGAAGGAGTAGAAAAATGCTAAAGAAGAAAGAAAAGCGACATATAGTTGCAAACGAAAAAGCGATAACATTAATCGCACTAGTAGTAACAATAGTAATATTGTTAATT
>OGYL01000051.1_pt1 | contig 70684 bp, 97 predicted proteins | sample 1576541 | NCBI WGS metagenome assembly OGYL01 (sample SAMEA3541551, study PRJEB24748) | human gut metagenome | biome: human gut; feature: human-associated habitat; material: faeces | place: China | collected 2012 | reverse complement strand
CGGCGGCTTTGCCATTGGTCTTCTCGAAGCGCTCGTTTCGGCAGTTGGCCTTTCCATCTGGAAGGACGGCGTCGTGTTCGCAATTCTGATCGTCGTTCTGCTGGTCAAGCCGACCGGTATTCTTGGCCGTCCGCAGACGGAAAAAGTGTAAGGAAGGGGAGACGGACTATGAAGAAAACACGATCTGCCATCCGCATTCCCATGCCGCTGCGGTATCTGATCAATCTTGTATTGATTCTTGCGCTGTGGCTTGTACTGTTTACGCTCATTCAGAACGGAACCATCACAAACTATTGGAGCGGCATTCTCATCACTGTCGGCATCAATATCATTCTTGCGACTTCATTGAACATTGCAACCGGCTATCTGGGCCAGCTGCCTCTTGGACATGCAGGCTTTATGGCGGTCGGTGCATACGCAGGCGGCATTTTCATGAAGGCCGTTCCGGTGCAGGAACTTCTGAAATCCGGTGATACAGGTGCCGCTATTCCCTATATCCTTCTGGCGCTGCTGATCAGTGCAGTGGTTGCCGGTATCTTCGGTATTCTGATTGGCATCCCGGCACTGCGTCTTCGCGGTGACTATCTGGCGATTATCACACTGGGCTTCGGCGAGATCATCCGCGTCATTCTGACGAACATCGACTCTGTGATCGGCAAAGATTTTACATACGGTGCAGCCGGTCTAAAGCGCATCCCGAAGTATTCCTCATTTACGCTGGTGTTCATCTGTGTGGTCGTGTGCTGCTATATCATCCACACAATTATGAAATCCCGCCATGGCCGCGCGATTTTGTCCATCCGTGAAGACGAGATCGCGTCCGAGAGCGTTGGCGTACAAACGACTTATTATAAGACGTTCGCCTTTGTCGTATCCGCCATGCTGGCCGGTATCGCGGGCTGCCTGTACGCAGGCTATATCGGCTCTCTGTATCCCTCGACATTCAAGTTCATGAAGTCCATTGAAATTCTGGTCATGGTCGTGCTTGGCGGCATGGGCTCCATGCTGGGTTCGATCCTGTCGGCAACGGTGCTCACCATCCTGCCGGAGCTGCTGCGTTCGTTCTCGGATTACCGCATGGTCGTATACTCTCTGGCACTTGTCGTGATGATGATCTTCCGGCCGAAGGGACTGCTCGGCAGCTACGATTTCTCGCTTTCCCGCAGCCTTGAAACCTTCCTGAACCGGCTGACCGGACGCACAGATAATCCAAAGAAGGAGGCGGCAGACAATGAGTAACAAATGGGTCAATCCACAGCCCAAGCTTGTTCCGCAGCCGTACACGAACCTGCTGACGGAACGTGACATCGGCAAGCCTCCGATTCTGGAAACGCGCCACCTTGGCATTGACTTCGGCGGTCTGACCGCCGTTGCCGACTTCAACCTCGCCATCGGCCGCACGGAGATCACCGGCCTGATCGGCCCGAACGGCGCAGGCAAGACGACGATTTTCAATCTGCTGACCAACGTGTACAAGCCGACCCGCGGCTCTATTCTTCTGGACGGCGTTTCAACAGAAGGGAAGAGCACGGTCGAGGTCAACCACATGGGTATTGGGCGAACTTTCCAGAATATCCGCCTGTTCCGCAATCTGACGGTGCTGGACAACGTTTTGATCGGCCTGAACAATGAAATGAAATATTCCGCCGCCTCCGCCATTCTCCGCCTGCCGGAGTATTGGAGACGCGAGCGCATTGCAAAGGAGCGTGCGCTGGAACTGCTGAGCATTTTCAACATGGAAAATGTGGCAGATCACCTGGCGGGCAGCCTGCCGTATGGCGCGCAGCGCCGGTTGGAGATTGTCCGCGCACTGGCGACGAATCCGTGCCTGTTGCTGCTGGACGAGCCTGCAGCCGGCATGAACCCGTCCGAAACGAGTGAACTTATGGAGAATATTGTAAAGATTCGTGATACCTTTGGCATCGCAATCATGCTGATCGAGCATGATATGAACCTTGTTATGGGCATCTGTGAGGGCATCTGCGTTTTGAACTTCGGCAAAATCATCGCAAAGGGCACGCCGAACGATATTCAGGCCAATCCGGCCGTTATCGAAGCGTACCTCGGCAAAAAGAAGGAGGGCTGAGATATGCTGCTTTCCGTCAATGATCTTCATGTCTACTATGGCGCAATTCATGCGGTCAAGGGCGTTTCTCTCGAGGTCAACGAGGGCGAGATCGTCACGCTGATCGGCGCAAACGGCGCAGGCAAGAGTACTGTTTTGAACACGATTTCCGGCCTGCTTCGCGCGAAGACGGGCACGATCGAGTTTATGGGTACGCCGATCAACAACATGGCCCCCAACAAGATCGTACAGCTTGGCCTTGCGCAGTGCCCAGAGGGTCGCCGCGTGTTCGCGCACATGACCGTCGAAGAAAACCTCGAAATGGGCGCATATACCCGCCCGAACAGCTCCATTGAGGGCAATCTTGAGCATGTATATGAACTTTTCCCGCGCCTGAAGGAGCGCAGCAAGCAGATCAGCGGTACGCTCTCCGGCGGCGAACAGCAGATGCTTGCCATGGGCCGCGCCATGATGTCAGAGCCGAAGCTTCTGATGCTGGACGAGCCGTCTATGGGCCTGGCCCCGATTCTGGTCGAGCAGATATTCGATATTATCCAGGAACTCCACAAGGCCGGCGCGACGATCCTGCTTGTCGAGCAGAATGCACAGATGGCTCTTCAGGTTGCCAATCGTGCCTACGTTCTGGAAACCGGCAAGATCACGCTCTCCGGCTCCGGAAAAGAACTTCTTGAAAGCGATTCTATTAAAAAAGCCTATCTGGGCGGTTGATCGTAAAGTAAAACCAGGCAGTGCGACTGCGCATTGTCTGGTTTTTCTATTGCTTGCAATACGGTGAATCTCCTGCTATAATAGCGGCAGCAGGCAAATTTGCGTGAAAAATGAAACAGAAAGGGTGGTTTTTTATGAAAATGAAACGTGTATGGAGGGTTCACGCTTCCTAACCCTCCGAATCATTTTTTGGAGGAAACAACATGAAAAACCAGATCACCATCCGTGAAGCGATCACCGAGGCCGACATCGCAGCCTTTTGGGAGCAGCTTCACACCTATCACATGCGGGACATTTTTCCCGATCCGAAAGACGAAAATCGCAAACATTTTCTGGACGATACCGAATACCGTGCGCAGATCCAGCGCGTGCACGACCGGCAGCAGGACCGCTGCTATTACCTGTTCTTTCATCGGGACGGGCAGGACATCGGCTTTGCGCTGCCGGCGATCTTCACCTCGGAGGACGGGAAATGCTTCATTTTGGAGTTCTGCGTTTTCCCGGCGTTCCGGGGTAGCGGAACAGGCCGAACCTGCGCCGATGCACTTCTAAGCTGGGCAAAGATGCGCGGCGCGCGCTATGCGGAGCTGAACTACGGCGGGGATGAACGCCGCCTCCGGTTCTGGAAACGCGTCGGTTTCGTTGAAAACGGCGCTGACGAGTGGGGAGAACCGCTGATGCTCCTGCCGCCTGCAGATCCGGTGCCGTTTACCGTGGAGGTTTTGGAGGACCCGGATGACTGGCAGCTGCGGAAGCTGGAAAATGGCTTCAAGCGTGAGACCGGCGAAGACGTGCTTACAAGTTCCCAGCAGAAACGGCTTCAGCAAGCCGTCAAAGAGGGGAGCATCACGTTTTTTATCGCCAAACGCGGCTATCGCGCCGTGGGCATGTGCAGCGTTGCTGCATACTACTCGACGTTCTCCTGCGCAAACACGGGCGTATATGAGGATTTTTATGTCGAACCCGCCTTCCGGGGCAAGGGCATTGCGCGAAAATTGGCAGAAGCGGCGCAGCGCTGGTGCCAGGAACATGGGATCGCGAGCTTAACGGTTCAGGTCTGGATCTGCAACAACGGCAACGACGCGAGCCCGACGTGGGAGGACATCACGCAGAAGGTCAGAACCGGCCAGAAGCACTACTTCACAAACAAGACCAAGACGGCCGCAGCGTGGGGCGTCAAGGTTAAGGCCAAGCTACTCCGCGGCTCTGCTACGGAGACCTGCTACATCCAGTCGATCGGAGGTAACTTTGCATGATTAAGCACAGAGCTGACAGCATCAAAGAGCTGAACGAGAAACAGGCCGCAGAGGCCAAGAAGGACAAAACCATCGCCGAGCAGGCTGACACCATTGAGCTGCTGAAGGGCTGCATCATGGAGCTGGCCGACGTGGTCTACGGCGACGGAGGGGAGGTAACAGCATGAGCAAGATCGTCGAGCTGTACGTCAAGGAGCTGACCCGCGAAGGCTCCACCATGACCATCAACGACGTCCCGAAGAAGCTGCGCAAGCAGGTCGAGGACGCCATCGCTGCCATCGAGGCAGCCGCAAACGCCGGCACCGCGGAGGAAGGGGCGACCGAATGATCGCCCGGGCCCTCGCGTGGCTATTATTAAAAATTGCAGGAAAGGAGGAGCGTGAAATGCTGGTACGTCTGTATGCAGGCGAGATCATCATGGGCCGCATCACCGAGGACGACGTCCCCGCGAAGCTGAAGGCCCGCGTGCACAAGTATCTCGTCGACATGGGCTACTTCGACGACGTCGAGGAATAAGCCCACAAACCAAAGGAGGGCCGCGAGCTGCGGCCCTCCGACTTTTATGAGGTGACACCATGATCGAAATCAACATCGGCGCGCTCGTCGTCCTACTGGGGATCCCGACGGCCGCGACCGGCTTCTGCTTCTGGATGCTCGAGCACAGGATCCAGAAGCGCGAGAAGCAAAAGGAGGCCGAGGAGGCCAAACGGCAGAAAGAGGCAGCGGCCCGAGAGCGTGCCCGTGAAGATCTCCAGATCATCACCATTCAGGGCACGTCGGCAGCCATCGCTCTCGGCGAGGCGACGGCCCGGGCCATGCAACGCATCCCTGACGCACACTGCAACGGGGATATGCACGCGGCCCTCGACTACGCTGCCAAAATCAAACACGCGCAGAAGGACTTCCTCACCAGTCAGGGGATCCACGCGATCATCGACTAAGGAGGTGAGCAGCATGGCCGCAAAGAAGCGCCGGCGCAAGCGTAAAAAGAAAATCGAGGCGAGCAAAAAGCTCGCATACTGGGCGGCCAGCGTGGCAACGCTCAGCGCAGCCAGCTCTATGCTGCTCTCTGCCTTCGGGCGCGACCCGGTCGGTGAGCTGACCGGCACCATCTTCACCGCCTGCGTCGGCTATCTAATCACATACGCCGGCAAGAGCCTCGGCGAGAAAATCAGCCGAAACCGCCACGGGCTCGACGCCGACGGCAACCCGCTCCCGGATCCGTCCGGGGACACTCTCAACAATGAGGAGGCAAAAGGATGAACACCATCGACATCACCCCCATCGTCAACGCAGCCCTCGCCCTGATCGGCGCCGGCGTCAGCGTTTTCCTGATCCCGTGGCTGAAGAAGCAGACCACCGAGGCACAGCGCAAGGAGCTGACCGCGTGGGTAAAGATCGGCGTCGCTGCCGCTGAGCAGCTCTACGTCGGACAGGGCCGCGGCGAGGAGAAGAAGCAGTACGTCCTCGACTTCCTGAAGCAGAAGGGCTTCAAGGTCGACGAGGAAAGCGTCGTCAACGCGATCGAGGCAATCGTCAAGCAGCTCAACACTGAGGGCCTGACCATCGAATAACGGAGAGGGCGGGCTCCGGCCCGCCCTTTTCTTGCTTGTAAAGGAGGTAAACCCATGAAAAACCAGAACACCGACGACATCAAGCTGAAGCCCGGCGAGACCATCACAGACGAGACTCTCGACGAGCTGACCGGCGGGAAAGGAGACGACAATGAGTAACAGCCCTCTGGTGGTCTACACCAAGCTCAGCCCGAACCACTCGGGCAAGCGCACCAAGAAGATCGACACCATCACTATTCACTGCATGGCGGGCAACTGCTCCGTCGAGACCTGCGGCAACCTGTTCGCCAACTCTGCGCGGCAGGCGTCCAGCAACTACGGCATCGGCACCGACGGCCGGATCGCCCTGTACGTCGACGAGGCAAACCGCTCGTGGTGCACCTCGTCCAACGCCAACGACCAGCGGGCCGTCACCATCGAAGTCGCCAACAACGGCGGCGCGCCTGACTGGCCCATCTCCGCGAAGGCATACGCCGCGCTGCTGGATCTCGTGACCGACATCTGCAAGCGCAACGGCATCAAGCGCCTCGTCTGGTCGACCAGCAAAAACGACCGCGTGAACCACCTGAACGGCTGCAACATGACCGTGCACAGGGACTACGCGAATAAGAGCTGCCCGGGCGACTACCTCTACAACCGCCACGGCCAGATCGCGGCCGAGGTCAACAAGCGCCTCGGCATCACGGACGCAGGCGGCAGCACCGGCGGCCAGACCTCCGGCAACACCGAGACCGGCCTGAAGGTCGGCGACGTGGTCGACTTCAAGGGCACGCAGCACTACACCAGCGCGGCGGCCAAGGACGCCAAGACCTGCAAGCCCGGCAAGGCCACCATCACGGCCATCGCGGCCGGCAAGGCGCACCCATACCACCTGAAGGCAATCAGCGGCGGCGGCTCCACCGTTTACGGCTGGGTAAACGCTGCGGACATCTCGACCGGCAGCACCGGCACGGCAACGAGCTACCGCGTGCAGACGACGGCCGACGTGCTGAACATCCGCAAGGGCCCCAGCACCAACTACGGCGTCGCCGGCCAGATCAAGGGCAAGGGCATCTACACCATCGTCGCCGAAGCCGCAGGCCCCGGCGCGACCAAGTGGGGCAAGCTCAAGAGCGGCGCGGGCTGGATCTCTCTGGACTACGTCACGAAACTCTAAAACCGCATAGAAAAGCAGAAACCCGCCCGGAGTGATCCCGGGCGGGCTTTTTCTGTTATGTGGGGCTTTACTCCTCGGCGTCAGGATCCGGCGCTTCACCGGCAGCGGCGAGCTCGGCCTCTGTGGGCTGGAACCGCAGCACACGGCCCTCGGAGTCATAGAAACCGCCGAGCAGGATGGTGAAAATATCGACCAGCCAGCCGATCCCGCAGGCCCCGGCCGTCAGCAGCCAGATGACGCCTGTGCCGGTTTTCCCGACATAGAACCGATGGACACCGAAGAAGCCGAGGAAGATGCACAGCAGCAGCGCCACCGTCTTGCTTTTCGGCGACGTCGGCCTCTGCGCTGCGGGGATGCTGACCGCGCCCTGCTGCGCGCCGGACTTCCCGCTGGAGCTCGTCGTATAAGACAAGCCCGTCCCGGGGATCCCGACGGTCGTGTGACTTTTTCCCGTCGTGCTGATCGTGTGCTTCAGGCCCTTCGGGCCGAAGCTGACGCTCGCGCTTTTCTTGTTAAGGTTTACCCGGACACCCGGGGCAATTTTGAAACTACGTCTGAACCGTGTACCCATGCCGTTACCTCCTGTTTGCGTTTTTTAGCGTTTAGTCATCTTTGGCATAATATTACCACGCCAAAACTGGTAAAGTCAATATTGCATAGTCATCTTTAGGATAAAAGGAGGCGAGGGCGTCGAAAATCTACAAACCAGACGGCAGGTGCAACATCTCCGGGGAGCGAGTCAAAGAGGAACGGCTGCGGGCTGGTCTATCACAGGAACAGCTCGCCTACAAGCTCCAGATCATCGGACTGGACGTCACGCAGAAGGTCATCAGCCGCATCGAGAACGGCAGCAGAGTCGTCGCTGACTACGAGCTGGACTATCTGGCGACCGCTCTCGGCACCACCATCAACCACCTGCTCGGGAAAGAATGAGAAAACCGCACGGCAGCGACGCCGTGCGGCTTTTTTTTGTGGAAAAACGCGGGAAAATGTTGAAAATCTGCCGAATTATGCTTGACATTATAGAGCAAATGCTCTATAATATAATCACAGGCAAGGGATAGCCGAGTACAGAAAGAAAGGAGAACAAAACCGCGGAAAGGAGGCAAAGCCGTGGATGCTGAGCAGATGAAAAAACTGCTCGAGCTGCTGGAACAGGCTCTAAAGTGTGAACAGGTTGCCACCATTACGATCACAATAAAGCCGAACCAAAAGCCCAAGCAGTAAGGTCGAAGGACGGCGGGAAAAATCCCGCCCGCCGTTCCTCTTTATTATAACCACGAAACCACGGCGAAGTCAAGCGGGAGGAACAACATGGACATCTCGATCAAAGTGACCTATAAAAACGAGGGGCTGCAAAAGCTCCGCAAGGCGGCCGGCCTGTCTCAGTCTCAGCTCGCCGCACTGGCCGGGATCAACGTGCAAGTGCTCCAGCAGTACGAGCGCGGCGCCCGGGACATCAACGGCGCGAAGCTGCCGACGCTGCTGAAGATCTGCAACGCGCTGGAGTGCAGGCTGGCCGACATCATCACAGACGAGGAGACGCTCGAGCTCCTGAAAAAGTACGAGGAACACTGACACACAGAAGGGGCGGCCGGCGGGCCGCCCCTTTTCTTTTATCACGGAGGGGAACACAATGGGACAGCACTGGAGCCATCTGACGCCGACCAAGCGCATCCAGCTCGACGCCTTCATCCGCGCAGGAATGAAGCCGACAGACATCGCCAAAGAGCTCGGCGTCCATCATACGACCATCTACCGGGAGCTGAAGCGGTGCACCTATGAGCACCTCAACAGCGACTACACCACCGAGACCAGATACAACCCCGAAGGCGCACAGGCCCGCTATGAGGCCAACCTCCGCGCCAAGGGGCCGGAGCTGAAGATCGGCAACGACTACGAGCTGGCCGACTACCTGATCGCCAAAATCCGCGACGAGAAGTACAGCCCGGAGGCCGCGATCGGTGAGGCCGAGGTCAAGGGATGGCCCTTCAAGACCCACATCTGCGCGAGCACCGCCTACAACTACATCCGCGGCGAGATCTTCGGCGACGAGCTGACCGTCTCCATGCTGCCGCAGCACGGCAAGCGCCACCAGCCGGAGCGCCCGGCCGGATCCATGCCCCGCAAGCCCGCCGGCCGGAGTATCGAGGATCGCCCTGAGCACATCAACGACCGCAGCACCTTCGGCCACTGGGAGATGGACAGCGTCGAGAGCTGCCAAGGCGTCAGCAACACCTACATCGTGATGACCGAGCGCAAGACCCGCCGCGAGATCATCATCCCTTCGCCGGATAAGACGAGCGCCAGCGTCGTCGCTGCCCTCGACACCCTCGAGAAGAAAGTCGGCTCCAAAGTGTTCCCGCTGATCTTCCAGTCGATCACCTGCGACAATGGCTGCGAGTTTGCCGACGCCGCCGGGATCGAGCGCAGCATCACCGGCCGAGGCCCTCGCACCGAGGTCTACTACTGCCACCCGTACCGGCCGAGCGAGCGCGGATCCAATGAGAACCAGAACGGCCTCATACGTCGGCACCTGCCGAAGGGCACCGACCTGAGCACGATCTCCTACGAGGAGACCAAGCGGATCGAGGACTGGCTGAACAACTACCCCCGCAAAATGTTCGGTTATCTGTGCTCCGAGCAGCTTTTCCGGGAAGAAATCGCCCTCATTCTGGCCTCATAAAAAATATTTTTGCTTTTTTGTGCATTTACTCTTGACAAATGGCACAGCTCCGGCAGCACGCAGCAGGAGCTGAACCTCAAAGAGGGCTTCAGCAGGGTCCTTGCATCGGACTACAATAATTACTACGGCATCGATGTGCGGGAGGGTGAGCATACCGTCGTGCTCGATGGTCTTGCAATCGTGCGCGATCACACCTTTCTTACCGTGCGCAGCGGCGCGACGCTGAACCTGAAGCTCACAGGCAAGAGCTATTTGAAAAGCGGCAGCGCACCCGCCATCTATGTGGAGCAGGGCGGCACGCTGAACCTCATCGGCGGGGGCATGGCGCAGTCCTCACTGGCGCTCATGGGCGGTCTTTCGGCGGCAAGCGGCGCAACTGTGAATTTCAAGGACTGCGCCGTTTACGCCGCAGGTAAGACCATCGGCGGAACGGGAGCCAACGTATCCGTTGAAAACTGCTGGATCAGCGCCGACTTTGCCGGAAACCTGCGCGTCACGCGCAGCACACTGGAGGGGGAGCACTCCGGCGGCACGGTGAAGATCGACCGTAGGAGCAACGCCAACCTGACGGATACCTCCGGCAAGGCGGTCACCGGTGTCACGGATCACAGCGGCAATCCTGTTTACCGGACAAAGGTCGAGCTGGAGGACATGAACCAGAGCCGGAACCTCATGATGATCGCCTACCGCACCAACGCTACCAGCGGCACCATGCAGTCGACTTTTTACCCGTTGGTCACACAACTGCGCGTGAATATCCCCAACACTGTCAACGATGACATTATTAAGGATCTCACCATGCTCGTCGGCGACAACACTGTCTACCTCTGGCTTCCGAACGGTACAAGGATCATGAGTGTGGAGGGCTTTCAGGACGACGGCAGCTCGCCGGTCGGCTTCATCCATGATCCGCAGAAAGACGCGCCCATCATCACCACCGCCGACAACAGCGCCAGCGGCAAGATGATCCTGCTCAGCCTGCTCCTCGCCTCGGGCGTGCTCGCCTTCCGCGGCACCCCTGGCGGAGACAACACCGCGCTCTGTGCGGGCTATCTGGGGGACTCTGCAAAGGACACCTGGATCGGCTATCACCCGGAAAAAGACGTCAAGCTCCAGGCGGATTGGAAGTTTATCACAGACTTCGGCATCCGTATGCTTACAGGCGGCGAGGCGGAGGTCAAGCTCAACGGACTGGACCTGAGCGGTCCGAACAAGCGCGTGGAGCTGGATGACCGCTCGAAGCTCTCCATCGTGCTGATGGAAAACACTGAGAGTGTCATGAGGTCCAACGAAGGCAGCACCGACGCGGTCTGGACGCTCAAGGGTTCGGGCGGTCTGACCATCAAGGGGCAGTCCGGCGGTGAAAAGCTGACGCTCCGCGGCGACCACGCCATGGACGGCAGCACCGGTGCCTCCCTGACATTCAATGGCATCACGCTCATCAACAACTGCACGAACAAGCCGGAAACGACGCTTGGGAAACTCGCCATCTCAAACAGCCTGGTCTTCGGTCTGGGCACGGTCAACTGCGCCAACGTTGTCATCAACGGCGGCAGTGTCGATCTGGATGTTCCGGTGAACACAGTCGTGAAAGATTCCGGCGGCAATGAGCTGAAAAAGGTCACTCTGACCCTTTCGCAAAAGAACACCGCCGTGGAGGATGTCACCCTTTCCGGTCTCCCGGCAGGTACGGCATTCAACGACAGCCATGTCACCACCGACGGCAGCGGAAAGCTCTACCTCTGGATCCCCAAGGACGCGGAGGTGGAGACTGTGACCGTCGGCGGGAACAAATACTATCCCAAGTCGGACGGCAGCATGACCACCGGCGACCTGCCGGAGTTCACCAGCCCGGAGGAGGATGTCAGCCGCGTGGTCGAAAGCAATGAATACATGACCCTGACCGTTGATGTCACCGGCACGCCCGCGCCCGCGCTGCAATGGCAGGTCAGCCGGGACGGCGGCGAGACCTGGGAGAACATCGAGGGCGCGACCGAAGCCACCTATCAGGCGATCCTGCCCCTGTCCCTGCACGGTGCAAAGTTCCGCAGCGCGGCGACGAATAAGGATGGCACGACATATTCCCATACATTTACCTCGTACTACTGTCCCGCATATCTGCGCGGCGCGGCCTCGCCCATGCGGGGAAACGGCGACTTCATTCAGGGCGAGATCGCAACGATTATCGCCGGTTTATACGACAATAGTACCTGGTATCCCGTAAGCTCTCTGACGGGCGTCACAGCAAAATACCGCTGGAAGTACTGCAGAAACGTTATGCCAACGGAAGAGGAGTGGGCTGCGATCCCACCCGCGGGCGAATCCTATCCCATCACCATCACGGATGAGATGGACTATCAGAGTGTTTGCTTCCATGTCACGCTGACCTATCCCGACAATACGGTCAAAACCGTGACCGGTTACTGGCGGCTCAATGTGTGCGTCACGCCCGTGGTCACGGAGCAGCCGCAGAGCGTGTCCGCGGCTGCGGGTGATTCGGTGACATTCTCCGCCAAGCTGATCGATCAATATCTCAACACGCTGGAGTATCAGTGGCAGAGCAGCACCGACGGCGGCCAAAACTGGACGGACATCGAAGGCGCCAGCGGCATCAGTCATAAGGAGGACGATTGGAACTACATTCCCAGCTACACGATCCCGTCCGTCACGGCAGCGCAGAGCGGCCAACTGTTCCGCTGTGTGCTCTGGAACACGAACAACCATACGGGCAGTGACCGCGTGAGCACGCCTCCCGTATACTCCGAGCCCGCGACGCTCACCGTGACGCCGCCCGCGCATGAGCACCGCTACGGCGATTGGAGCAAGGACGGTACGAATCACTGGCACGAATGTACCGATGCGGCGTGCCCGAATAGAGAAGAAAGCATCAAGGACAAAGCGGCGCACATCTACGACGATGATGCTGATACGACCTGCAACATCTGCGGCTACGTCCGCACCGTGACGCCCGAGATCGTCCCTGTTTCCCAAATCACGCTTAACAAGGCGGAAGCTTCGATTTCTGTTGGAAACAGCGAAACGCTGACCGCCACGGTCGCGCCTGAGAACGCCGCCAACAAGGCTTTAACTTGGGCGTCCTCTGACGAGGATGTTGCCACGGTAGCCCCTGACGGCACCGTGACGGCGGTCAAGGCAGGTGCCGCGACGATCACTGCCACCGCGGCGGACGGTTCGGGCAAATCCGCCACCTGCACGGTCACCGTTACCGGCGATACCACGCCCTCTCAGCCCGGCGGCTCTACGGGCGGCAGTTCCGGCGGATCTTCCTCCGACCGGGACAGCCATGACAGCAATCCGGTCATCAAGACGGAGACGAAGAACAATACCGACGGCTCTACCACCAAGACCGAGACCCGGAGAGACGGCTCTGTGACCCAAACCACCACCGGCAAGGACGGCTCCGTGACCAAGACCGAGACGAAGAAGGACGGCAGTTCCGTCACCGAGAACAAGGCCGCTGACGGCTCCACCGGTACGGTGAAAACCGACAAAAACGGCCAGACCGAGGCGGCGGCCAAGGTCAGCGGCAAGGCCGTTGAGGACGCGAAGAAGAACGGCGCGGCGGTCAAGGTTCCCGTGGAGGTCGAGGCCACCCGGAACAGCAGCACCGCCCCCACGGTGAGCATCGAGCTTCCCAAGGGCGCGGGCGAGACCAAGGTGGAAATTCCTGTTTCCAACGTGACCCCCGGTACGGTGGCGGTGCTCGTCCACCCCGACGGCACGGAGGAAATTTTGAAGGATTCCATTCCCACCGAGGACGGTATCCAGTTGACCGTGGACGGCAGCGCGACGGTGAAGATCGTTGACAACTCCAAGGGCTTCATCGACACCCGGAACCACTGGGCCAAGGACGAGATCGACTTCGTGAGTGCCCGCGGACTGGTGAACGGCATGAGCGCCACGATCTACGCGCCCAACGCCTCCACCACCCGCGCCCAGCTTTGGACGATCCTTGCGCGGCAGAACGGCGCGGACTTGAACGGCGGTAACACCTGGTACGAAAAGGCACAGAACTGGGCCAAGGACAAGGGCGTTTCCGACGGCGCGAACCACAACGCCGCCATCAACCGCGCCCAGATGGTCACCATGCTGTGGCGGGCCGTGGGCCAGCCCACGGCGGGCGGTGCGGCGAACTTCACCGATGTTCCCACTGACAGCTATTACGCGCAGGCCGTGGCTTGGGCCGTGGAGAACGGCATCACCACCGGCATCGGCAACGGCAAGTTCGATCCCAACGCCACCTGCACGAGAGCGCAGATCGCCGCGTTCCTGGCACGCTCCATGAAGTGACGCAAAAAAACAGCCCCGGTCCCTTTCATAGGGGACCGGGGCTGTTTGGCGTGAACTGCTGCTTTTGCACCGCTGGAATCAATGAAGGCTACCCGATCTCAGAAAACGGCAAGTTAGTCGTTTTAACAAGCGGGGGCCGGGAGTTTCGGCAGCACGCAGAGCACACCAAGAGTGGTGATACCACCCCTCGTCTCGCACATGCGGAAAGCACTGAACACATGGTGTGTAAGCCACAATTCTGACAAAAGCAAAAAAAGATCACGCAGCCCAGCGGGGCCGCGACGCCGAAGGAAGCGGACACACGCCATGGGCGTGCATCCGCTTCCTCCGGCTGTTCTTTCGGTGACGATTTCGCTGGCAGCTCAAGACTGTGCTGTGGCCGGGGGAGGGAAGGCTCCTGTTTCGGCGTGTGAGCCGCTGTGTGCGATCTTTCTCCGAAAGCCGAGTGTGTACCCGCTTTCACCCGTGAAAGCGAACGTGGGCCGTTTGTGCGAGAGGCTGAAAAATGCGATGAAATGCGGTTTGGAACAGCGTTGTGCCGGTAACTTTTTGGCGATATTCGCGGGAACGGTCCTGGGCGAAAAGCCGAACTTTACAGGAAGGTTTTTCGAGTGGCGAAGGCCGTTCGATTTTAGCACAAGATAAAAGGCCGCAGTCGCAAGCGCCCGCGGCCCGCCCACAAAGCCCCGCAGTGCGGAGCTTTCTGAGGTTTTGAAACCGCAGTCTAAGGTGCACCTTGCGAGGCGTTTTCGCGGTCGTGGGTGAACGTGAGGGGCATCAGGCCCCTGTGACAGCGGACTTTTCAAGGTGGACGTTTCGCAGGCGGTTGAGGAATCCGCTGTTTTCAACCACGCGAAAAAGTGCTTTCGGCGCAGTGGCAATTTTCGGAGTAAAACGTGCATATTTTGCGCCGCTGTAGTCAATAAAAAGAGCTGCTCAGCCGTTCGAAAATCGCACCGCTGAAACCAAAGAGAACGCCCCCGGCAGCGCAAAAATTGCGCCGCAATAGGCAAAGATAGGGCAGCGTGGCTCCGAGGTGCAAATGATAACTTCCTGATAACAGTTCGGCTTTTCGGTAGCTTTGTTCCCTTGGTTACGGTATTGTTCGTTGCGAAAGGGGCTGATACCATGCCGAAAAGACGAGCGAACGGGGAAGGGAACATCCGCAAACGAAAGGACGGCCGCTGGGAGGGCCGGTACACAGTCGGTCACGATCCGGAAACTGGCAAGGCCATCATTAAAAACGTCCTCGGCAAGACGCAAGCGGAAGTAAAAGAAAAACTGAAAAAAGCCATCGAAGAAAATGTGGGCATCGACTACGGACGGGCCAAGACCTACACCGTGGGAAGTTGGCTGGAGGTCTGGATGGAAAACTATGCCAGAGTAAAACTCAGACCGTCCACGTTCAAGACCAGCCAAGGCTTTCTGAAAAACCACATCAAACCACAGATCGGCGGCATTCCGCTGGCAGACCTGACTTCTCTGGACTTACAGCGGTTCTACAAACATCTGCTGGACGGCGGGCGGGTAGACCGCATTGAGGCCAAGAAAAAGCCGAAAGGTTTGGCACCGAAAACCGTGCGGAACATCCATCAGATGATCGGCTCGGCGTACAATCTCGCTATGGAGCAGAAACTGGTAACCCGCAACCCCACACAGGGCTGCGCCTTGCCGAAAGTCGAACACAAGGAGATGAAAACGCTGACCGCCGACCAACTCAGCGCCTTCTTCCAGGAGGCCAGGGACAGCGGCGTGTACGAGCTCTACTACCTCGACCTCGCTACCGGACTTCGGCGGGGCGAACTGCTGGGACTGAAATGGACGGACGTTGACCTCGACCGTGGTGTGCTGAAAATCCAACGGGCAATTTCACGTCAGAACGGCAAGGTAGTCGAAGCACCGTTGAAAACAAAAAACGCCTACCGCACACTGCCGCTGTCGGCGGATGCGATAGACGTTCTGAAAATGCAGAAATGCAAAGTCGGAAATAGCGAATGGGTATTCCCATCGCCAAGCGGAGGCCCTATGTCCCCGGACAGCGTGCTGCATATGCTGCAGAGAGTGCTGAAACGGGCGGGGCTGCCACGGATACGATTCCACGACCTGCGCCACACTTTCGCGACGATGGCCCTGCAAAACGGCGTGGACGTCAAGACCGTCAGCAGTATGCTGGGTCACTACTCGGCGGGCTTTACGCTGGACACCTACGCCCACGTCACCACCGACGCCCAACTGAAAGCCGCCCAGACCATGGGCAATATCCTATCCCGTGCCGTCTGATGCTTTCCACTACCCGCTCCCGTTGGGGTCAGCGTTTGGGTCAGAAAAAAAGCGGTATCCAAAAATGACAACTTATGAAAAGCAAAAGTCCTCGAAATCAGACGATTTCGAGGACTTTTGGTACACTCAGACTCCCCAAAATCGAACCCTGTCGCTTCTTCGGCGGCGGGGTTCTTGTCTACCCGGAAAGTCTTGGTTTTACAAGAGGTTAGGTTATATGCGGTAGTGATTTTATACCCGTCAGGTTCGTCCCACACTGTAACGGAGTTGACGAGTAGATCAATGAGCCGTCTGCGGAAATTTTCATCTTCGATATTTCCGTATTTGAACTGGCTCAACCAGAATACGATTTGGTCACGGTCAATCCGGTAGACGAATTTTTCCTCAGCTTTTATTTCTTTGTTGAGTGTCTTCTTCTCATGTTCGAGTTGAACAAGACGGTTCATCAATGTTTCAGAAGCAATACCCTTCTCAATGGCAGCGGTGATATTCATGATTGATTTTTCAACTTCTGATAATTGAGCGGTCAACTGCGGAATGTGAGTGTCGTTTATCAAATTCTGTTCACTCTGTCGAATTGCCATGTCTGCAATTTCATCAATGAGCTGATCGGTCAAAAGGTTGAGAGCGTCACGGGCTACTATCCCTTCGATATAATCTTTTTTCAAAGGCCGCTTATCACACCCAAGTTTTCTCTTTTTGGTGTAACAGGAATAGTAGTGGTAGACCTTGCCATGTCTACCGGCTCCGCTTTCACCGTTCATAGAAGCCCCACAATGACCGCAGAACAGCTTTCCAGACAAGAGGTAATCTACCTTAGCCTTGCCCCTTGCTGGGGCTGTGGCGGTCTTAGAAAGTCGCCGTTGTACCGTTTCAAACAGCTCCTTGTCAATGATGGCGGGAATACCATTTTCAATGACAATATCCTTGTAGGTATAAGTGCCGATATAGCGAGTATTACGGAACATGGCCTTAAAGCTACTGCGGTTGAACTCCGTGTTTTTGGCGGTCTTATATCCGGCAGAGTTAAACTTTCTGCAAATATCAGCTACGCTTTCGCCGTTGGCATAAAGAGAGAACGCTTCTTGAACGATGTGTGCGGTATCTGGATTAACGACCAGCTTATGATTTTCCACCTTGTATCCAAGGGGGATATGACCGCCTACGCTGTGGCACTTCAAGGCAGATTCACGCATACCTCTTGTGACCTTCTGTGACAGCTCGGCAGAGAAAAACTCAGCCATGCCCTCTAACACAGATTCCAAGATGATACTCTCAGGGCTGTCGGTAAGGTATTCTGTGGCGGAGAGGACTTTCACGCCGTTCTTCCGCAGACGCATTTTCATAATTGCGCTATCGTTGCGGTTACGAGCAAAACGGTCGAGCTTCCAGACGATGACATATTCCCAATTCTGCTTTGCGCTATCCGCAACCATTTCCATGAGGTGAACCCGCTTTTCCACATCTTTGCGAGCGGTCGTTGCTCGGTCAACATAGATTGCTACAATGCGGTAGTGGTTTGCTTTACAGAAGGCACGGCAGTCACGAAGCTGCCCTTCAATGGATTGGTCACTTTGACCTGTGGAGCTATACCGAAGATAGAGAGCAACATCTTGATCGCCGTTGTAAAGCGTATATGGGTCTTCCTGAAATTGAGAGATTTCTTCCTCTGTCAGACAGGAGAGGTCGATTGGAAATTTTTTCATGCAAATCTCCTTTTTAGCTCCATGACTCTACCAACAAAGCGCAATCGTCCAATTTCAACACCGCCAAAAACACGGGGAGGATAGTGTGGGTTAAAAGAACGAAGGGTCACAGTATCTTCATCAATACTGATTTTCTTAACAAATCCTTCTTCGTCATCAACAATGACAACCATAAGAGTATCTGTTTCGGGAGGTGTATCCTTTTTAACCAGCACTAAATCGTGATCGTCTAAGACTGGCGACATACTATCTCCGTCAACTTGTAACCAGAAACAATCATTACAGTCATATTCGGGGTCAACTTGTTCATATCCCAATGCTTCTTGCTGAGCGATGACACCTTTTCCTGCGGACGCATGACCGAAAATAGGTCGCTTGCAATTCTTTTCATAAGGTTCGGTGGTCAAACCAACAGAGGACAAGTGAAAGAGAGGGTCGTCAGTTTCGCCTTTCAAATAGTCAGCCGTTGTTCCAAGATTGATAGCAAGAGTTTTTAAGTCTTCATCTGAAATCATGCGGTCAGGCTTTTTATCTACATCGTTCAAATAATACTTGGGGCGGTTGATAAGTTTGCAAATATAGGTGACGCTTTTCCCTTGTTGTTTGGCTAAATCTCTAATACGGCTTGTGTTCATAAGTACCTCCTTCAAAAATATCCTACTTTTTTAGGATTTGCTATTGACAATCCTACAAAGGTAGGATATACTTTGGGTTGTGAACAAGAGATTTTGACAACAAAAACCCGACCCCCGAAAGGTTTTCTTTTTTCGGCGGTTGCTGTGGTCAATGGTTTAATTGTCTGGCAAGTAAATTGTACCATTACGCCCACTGGTTGTCAATAAATATTGTTCTCAATTCAAAGAAAGGAGAGGTTTTGTGAAAGAGCGTGAGAAAATTCGCTATCGCCTGAGCGTCAATCACCTGTCGTTTGCATGGTTGATTGATATGCTCCGAAAGCGGGGTATTGAAACGAACGGCCCTGTCCTGAGTGCAATTCTCGCAGGGACTCGTAACGGCCCTTCTGTGGACAAGATCATCGCTGAGTCTATCGACATTCTGGACTGGTACGAGCGGCAGATCGGCGGTGTGTCATGAGCGACAGTGCATTTGCCCCGGAAGTGCGAGGACAGGCCAAAGCGTTCAGCTCACTCCTTGCTCGATCTGTCCGAGAGTTTTTCAAGGACGAAGGGAACCGCAAGCAGTTCGAGAGCTGGTACGAGCAGAAGTACGGAACACCGTATCAATGGAAACCTATGGTTTGGAGGAACAGATAATGAAAAAGGTATTTGGAGTATTGGCATTTCTCTCGTTTTTCTACCTGTTAGGTGTCGTTGGTGCGGTAGAGCAAGACACGATGACTCTTGGCGCAGGCATGGTTCGCATGGGTATCGGCCTTGGCTGCTTCTGGTTGTTCTGTGAACTGTCCGGTGCGTTTTATCCTGACCCGCCGAGAAAAAGAAAGAGCCGCTGACGGAACTGGTACTTCCATCAACGGCAAGCGTAAAAGCTCAATCTGATTATATCAGAACCTATTGTTTTGTAAAGGAGAACTTTATGAATAGCACGATTGCAAAACTCGCTGACGAGTTCGAGAAGATGGAGAAAACCATCGCTTCTCAGAAGAAGATGATCGAAACCCTTATGCCTACGGGCTATGTTGATACCGATACCGTCAAACTTCACCTTAATTCTGTGTATGGTGTCATGTTCGGCGGTCGCCCCTCTCCGAAGCGCTGCAAGCTGGAAGACTGTTCTTGGGACGAGATCAATATGTATTCTTCCTTCGGCCTTGCCGACAAGATGTTCGAGGTCGGTGATACCAAGAAGTTCCGTCTGGCTGACGGCTCCTACCTGACTGCCCGTATCATCGGGTTCAACCATGACTACGCAAGGGACGGCAGTCTGGTTCATATCACTTTTGAGACTGTGGAAACCCTTGACGGTGACATTCCTATGAATGAGAAGTCTACCAACGAGGGCGGCTGGGACGCTTCCTATCTCCGTGCCAAGCTCAACGGCAACTTCTTCGAGAAGCAGCTTCCCGCTGATTTGAAAGCGGTCATCAAGCCCGTGGTGAAGATGACCGCCAAGAGCAGCAAGAACGAAGTGCGGGTTCCTTCCGTTGACAAGCTGTTCGTTCTTTCTGAGCAGGAGGTCTTCGGTCGCAAGATTTATTCCTGTGGTTATGAGGGTAAGTGGTACGAGTGGTACAAGCGAGAGAACACGCCCTATGGCAAGTGCAAGCAGAATGGTGAGAGGGATTGGAGATGGGAGCGTTCTCCTTATTCCGGCGACACCGGCTATTTCTGTATTGTGGCCGACAACGGGGCCGCCGACTATAGCACCGCCAGCACCTCCTATGGTGTGTCCTTCGGCTTCTGCATTTGATCGGGTATCTCGTAAATCCCGCCCCGTCAGGGGCGGTGAAAGGAGTGAAAACATGAATGTCAATCGCAAGGTTGGCACTGGCTTTGAAAGAGACTTATGCCTGAGTCTGTCGGGTTGTGGCTTTTGGGCGCACAATCTCGCTCAGAACAGTCAAGGTCAGCCGTTCGATGTGATTGCGGCTCGAAACGGTGTCAGCTATCCCATTGACTGTAAGGATTGTTCCAAGAACATTTTCAAGATGGAGCGTATCGAAGAAAACCAGTTTTCCGCTATGACGCTCTGGAAAGAAACCGGGAATGGAGAGGGCTGGTTTGCAATTAGGTTGATAACCGGTGAAGTTCGGTTCATCTCCTTCTCTACGCTTTTGGAATTGTCCGTTTTGCGAACTGTGCTGTCTGCCAACGATATTAGGCGATACGGTATCACACTCGGAGAGTGGGTGTCCCAATGCAAGTAACTGTTGGCAATCAGCTCCGAATTGAAAACCCGTCTGAACAGTTGCTTACATGGTGCAAGAAGCAGCTTATCCTTCCCAATCCTGAGTACGCCAAGAAAGTCCGTATGCACTTTTGGGTCGGCAACACCCCTGAGAAGTTGTACCTGTTCCAATGGGACGGTGACACGCTGGTTCTCCCCTATGGTTGTTTGAACGATGTATTGGCTATGGGCGATTGCCACACGAAGGTCGATCTTCCTATACCTACCGAGGTGGACTTCGATTGCACCATTCCGCTCTATGATTATCAAGTGGAAGCTAAGGAAGCCTTGATAACGGCCTACTACGGTATTCTTCAAGCCCCTGCGGGGTGCGGTAAGACACAGATTGGAATTGCTGTTGCGGCGGATACAGGTCGAAGGACGCTCTGGTTGACTCATACGAGAGATTTGCTCGTACAGAGTAAAAGCCGAGCGGAGCAGTACATGAGTCCTTCTCTGACTGGCACAATCACCGAAGGTAGGGTTCAAATCGGTAAGGCAATCACTTTCGCAACGGTACAGACCATGTGCAACCTCGATCTGAGTCAATACCGTGATGTTTGGGATTGTATCATCGTGGACGAGTGCCACCGTGTAGCTGGAACCCCAACCGCTATGACGCAATTCTCAAAGGTGCTGAACGCTCTGGCAGCTCGACACAAGTATGGCCTGTCCGCTACGGTTCACAGGGCAGACGGTATGATTGCCGCCACCCACGCTCTGCTGGGTGGGATTGCCTATCAAGTGCCGGAGGAAGCGGTGAAAGACAAGATCATGACCGTCAGCGTTCTACCCCGTGCCACACATCAAGGACTCAGCCGAGAGTTCTTGGACACGGACGGTACGATCATTTACGCTAAGTTGGTCAATTTCCTTGCTGACCGTTATCCTCGAAATGACCTGATTTCCGCTGATCTTGTGGCAAACCGAGATCATTACAATCTCATTCTCTCTGATCGGCTGACGCATTTGGAAACCCTGATGAATAGGCTTCCGCCCGACCTGAGAAAACAGGCAGTCATGATTGATGGGAAGATGACCACGAAGAAAGCCAAAGCTCTCCGAGAACAGGCCATCGAGGAAATGCGGCAGGGACGCAAGCGGTATCTGTTCGCCACCTATTCTCTGGCGAAAGAGGGACTGGACATTCCTCGGCTCGACCGCTTGTATTTGACCACACCGCAGAAAGACTACGCTGTAATAACTCAGAGCATTGGTCGTATCGCTCGTACCTTCGAGGGAAAGGGAGAACCCATCGCCTATGATTATGTGGACGATGGTATTCAGTACCTCGTGAGAAGCTACAAAAAGCGGTGTACCACCTACCGGAAAGCGGGGTGCAAGTTCATTGACGGAAAGAACTGATATAAAGGTTCTCGTTGCCTGCGAGGAAAGTCAAGCTGTCTGTATTGCATTTCGGCATTTGGGGTATGAAGCCTACTCCTGTGACATTCAGGAGTGTTCAGGCGGACACCCGGAATGGCACATCAAGGCAGATGCTCTATTGTTACTCGGACGGTATCTGGTTTTCAAAACCGAAGACGGAAAAGCTCACTATGTTGAGCGGTGGGATTTGATAATTGCTCACCCGCCTTGCACTTTCATGAGTAATGCGGGAGCGTGTCGAATGTATCCTCGTAAGGGTCAAATTGATAAAGCTCGATTTCAAAAGGCGATGGAAGCCAAAGCGTTTTTCCTTCGATTTCTAAATGCTGACTGTGATCGAGTGGCTATTGAGAACCCCCGCCCTCTCAAAATCGTTGAATTGCCAAAAGAAGATCAGCGAATACAACCCTATCAATTTGGCGACCCGTGGAGCAAACTCACCTATCTTTGGTTGAAAAACCTTCCCCCGTTGGTTTATACCAATGTTCTTGCAGAATGGAAGCCCTTTGTTCCTGCCGGAACAGGCCGCAAGGCGGGGGGGGACAGCTACGGGGCGAGGATACCTCACAATTCAAAAGCCCGTTCAAAAACATTCCCCGGTATTGCGAACGCTATGGCACAACAATGGGGCGCAGTATTAGGAGGTGATACCGCTGAACCTTGAACCTTTTATTTTCGACTGCGAGGTGTTCGCCTACGATTGGCTTTTTGTCTTCAAAAACAAGGTCACGGGGGAATACACCGAGATTTGGAATGACAATGAAGCGGTCGAACAATTCATGACCCAAGAACCCCTGTTGGCAGGGTTCAACAATAAGCACTATGACCAATTTATTCTGAAAGCGGTTCTCTCAGGTTTCACGCCGGAGGAAATCAAGGCGGTCAACGATTTTATTATCGTTGGCGGTCACGAGGGCTGGGAGTACGCCCCTCTCCGTGACTGCGGGATTTTCTTCGATCAATATGACCTGATGGACGATTGCCAGATGGGTTTATCCCTGAAAGCAATCGAAGCGCACCTCGGAATGGACATTCGTGAAACCACCGTTCCGTTCAACATCGACCGCCCTCTGACTGAGGACGAGAAGCGAGAAGTCGAGTTCTACTGCCGACACGATGTTGACGCAACCGACAGGTTGGACGATCTTCGTCAAGGCTACCTGTCCAGTAAGCTCACGCTGGGACATGAGAAGGGGCTATATCCTGCGAAAGCTCTCTACATGACTAATGCCAAGCTGACCGCTGCTTACCTTGACGCAGAGCAAAAACCACACTATGACGAGCGGGAATATCAGTATCCGCCGAAGCTGCTTCGCCAGTATATTCCGCAGGAAGTGTTCGACTTCTTTGAACGGTTGAAGGACAAGAGTATTCCTGACGAAGTGGTGTTCAAGGAAAAGCTCGATCTGATGGTCGGCGGCTGTCCTTGCACCATCGCCTACGGTGGTATTCATGGGGCTATCCCGTGTTACCGAGAGGAAGCCACGGAAACCCGCTCTATCCGCAACAAAGATGTTGCAAGCTACTATCCACACCAGATGACCTTGAACGGTTATTGTAGCAGAAACATTCCCTCTCCCGATGTGTATGCCGCTACCATTGAGCGGCGTGTTAAAGCAAAGAGAGCCGGGGACAAAGCTACGGCGAACGCTTTGAAGCTGGTGCTGAACACCACCTACGGAGCCATGCTGAACCGCTACAACGACCTGTATGACCCGCTCATGGGACGCTCGGTCTGTATCTCAGGCCAGTTGCAGTTGCTCGAAATGGCGGAACATCTTGTTCAGGACTGCCCCACCTTGAAGATCATTCAGCTCAACACCGATGGTATCATGGTCAGCCTTGATGACTGCGATGTTCCTATGTATCAGGAAATCACGCAGGAATGGCAGGACAGAACCGGCTTTGAGTTAGAGGAAGACCTTATCAAGATGATCTGTCAGAAAGATGTGAACAATTATGTCGAGGTTCCCTTCGAGGGCGACCCCAAAATTAAGGGCGGCGTTCTCGTTCGTGGAATTGCCCCGGCAGGGGCGTTCAACATCAACAACAACGCCTGCGTGGTTGCCAAGGCCGTCAAGGATTATCTGGCCTACGGTATCCCGGTTGAAGATACCATCATGAGCTGTGACCGCCTGCTGGACTTCCAGTTGGTCGCCAAGGCCGGGAGTAAGTATGGTGACGCTCTCCATGAGGTAGACGGTCAGATGGAGGTCGTACAGAAGGTCAATCGAGTCTACGCTACGGAAGACCATCGGTGCGGAACCCTCTACAAAATCCACCTCGGTACTGGCAATCCCGTCAAGATTGCCGGACTCCCCGCAAAATGTGTCGTAGACAACGACAATCACCTGACGATTGATGTGGTTGACCGTGACTGGTATATCCGGCTGGCACGGCGTTATGTCCGAGATTTTCTTGGAGAGAAGCCGCCCAAGCGAAATACCCGCAGAGTCAATTCCATCAAGAAAAAATTATTAGAAATGTTGGAGGTATAAATATGGCTACTACCAAGAAAGCCGCTGAAACTGCGGCGGATTATTCCACCATGAATGTATTCCAGAAGTTGCAGCTTGCCCGTGTGCGCTTCCTCGAAGCTGGCGTGGACAAGAGCGGCAAGCACATGAAGCTCGAATATAAGTATTTCGAGCTGGCAGACATTGTTCCCAAGGCCGAGCAGATTTTCCTTGAAATCGGTCTGATGATGGTTCCGTCCATGTACGGCGACAAGGCGACCGCTCGTGTCTACAATGTCAATGACCGTGAGGACTTCATTGACTTCGTTGCACCGTACACCCCCATCGCCCCTATCGTGTCCAATGCAGGCAATCAGGTCACAAACGAAATGCAGGCGACCGGCAGCTCCATCACCTACATTCGCCGCTACCTGTGGCAGCTCGTTTTGGACATTGTGGAGCATGACAGTATCGACAGCGGAGAGTTTGACACAACTCCCGCACCCGCTCCCACTGTCACCAAGAAGCCCCCTGTGACCACTGAACAGCGTCAGGAGATCAAGAAGGAACTGACCGGCGCTCCTGCTGGTGCGGCTACCGAGGAACAGGTCGGTACGCTGAAAAGTCTGCTGAAAAAGCTCATGGATATTGACGCAGAGCAGGAACAGTTCGTGCAGACCATCGCCATGAAGACCGAGGGCTTCTCCAAGATCGAAGCCGACAAGTGTGACGCTCTGATCGAGGGCGTGAACAATATGCTGGCTGGCTACGAAATGAAAGCGACAAAGGAGGGCTAAGGCATGATTGAAATTGATTGTCGCAAGTGCGTCAATGCAGACTTGGAAGCGGATTGCTGTAAGCTCTACGGTAACAACCCTGATACTGCCGTTCGGGAATGTGCCGCTGACGAATTTGTGAATTATAAGGAGGTAAACAAAAATGGAATGGCTTGACGGCAACAAAATCCAGATTATCCCTCCCAAGCGTCCTAAGAAGCTGACGGGTACTCGCTTTGCCACTATTCTCGGTCTGAACCCGTGGTCTACGCCGTTCGAGATTTGGTGTGAAGTGACCCGTACCTATCAGAAGCCGTTCGAGGACACGATCTACACCATCGCCGGTAAGACCATCGAGCCTAAGCAGGCTGAGTACATGAAGCAGACCTACTTCATGAGCAATCTGGTCACACCGACCGACATTTGGGGCAAAGACTACTTCCGTCAGACCTACGGTGACTTCTTTAGGGAAAGCCCCGTTCTCGGCGGTATGTGGGACTACTTGCTCTATGGCAAAGATGGTAAGCCCACCACCGTCCTCGAAATGAAGACTTCCAAGCGTGTCGAGGACTGGAAGGACGATATTCCTGAGTATTACGCTTTGCAGGCGGCGTTGTACGCTTACCTTCTCGGCGTGGACGAGGTTATCATGGTCGCTTCCTTCCTCGAACCCAAGGATTACGACAATCCTGAGAAGTTTGTGTGCAGCTGTGAGAATACCATCACCCGTCCCTTCAAGGTGTCTGAGCGGTATCCTGACTTCGAGAAGAAGTATGTGAAGCCTGCCCTGAAATGGTGGAAGGACTATGTGGAGAGCGGAATTTCTCCCGCCTTTGACGAGCGCAAGGACGCTGAAATCCTGAAAGCTCTCCGCACCAACAACCTGTCCCCTGAAACGGATATGGCGGCGCTGGTCAAGGAAGCCGAAGACCTGAAAGTCAAGCTGGACGCTCACGCCGCTGAGGTGTCTGAGGACGAGAAGCGGTACAAGGTCTTGACCGACATGATTAAGAAAGCTGCAATCGCTCAGTTCCGTGACGGTGACAAGAAGGTGTCTATCGCTGGTTCTGCCTATAATTGGGAGGTCAGCCGTACTTCCACCTCGAAGATCGACAAGGACGCTATGAAAGCGGACGGTATTCTGGCGAAGTACACGACCACCGAGGATAGCTACCGCATTTCCCCGAAAGCCTTGAAAGAAGGTGCGTGAAGTGGCGCAGAGTATGCAGAGATTGAGCAAAGATGATTTGCTCAAACTTCTCGACCAGTATGCCGATGACGATTTTGTTGGGGTTTTGTTCACAGCAGCTCGTGATATTCACTCCGACCAGTCCACCATCTTCGTATTCTATGACAAAGTAACGGAGGTTTAATTATGAAATTTTCAAAGTTCGTGAAGTCCCTCGCCCCTGATGGCGGCGCTATCTATGAGTACATGGGCGAACGCTGGCTTGCTTCCCCGTCCGTACTTATGCTCATTCCCAATGGTATCCGCAGCGTGACCGGGTACAGCAACGAGACAATGCCTGACGGTATCGGTCGCCTGATCTCTCAGGTCGGTTGCACTGAGTACGCCACGCTGGTCAAGGCAATCATGCCTGAGCCGGACGGTGCAATCAAGGATTGTATCCGTATCTTCTCCACGCAGGACAACACCATGACCCTTCCCGTCACCAACGATGATTGGTCGCTGATCGAGAAATCTGACTTCTGCGAAATTCTGTACGCTTACGATCTGGAAAGCGACAAGAGCGTACCGAAAGCCCTGCTGGTCAAGCAGTATGCCAAGTACCCCGATGATGAAGACCAGTTGGTGGGTATCATCTTTCTCTGCGAGTATGCAGAACAGCTCAATTTCTACACCGTGAAGAAGTCATGAGCATTTGCGGAGGTTGCCCCATTTATAGGCAAGAATATTTCGGTATATACTGTCCGGGTTCTCGTTTAGGCGAAGAATGTGCCGAAAATCTCTTAAATCTATTATCTGCTATGGCAGATAGGGTTGTTAATAATTCAACAAGAAAGGATAAAAATACAATGGCTAAAATCGGACTCACCGAGGGTTTCACCCTCATTCCCGAAGGTACTCATGTCTTTCAGATTACCGATGTGAAGTACAAGGAAGACTTTGGCAAACTGGAAGTCTATATGCAGACGCAGAACGGCAGCAAGCACATCGAGCGCTTCTCTCTGCTGAAATCCGATGGCTCTCCCAACGAGGGTGCATACAACGCTTTCAGCTACTTCGCCAAGACTGCCCTCGGCAATTTCGACCTGACCGAGATCGACCACACTGACCTGATTGGTCACTTCATCGAGTGCGATGTAGAACATGATGTTCAGGAGAACAAGAAGAATCCCGGACAGAGCATTACCTTCGTCCGTTTGGCTGATAAGCGCCCCTCTGAGGGCTGGGGCGGCTCCGGTAATACGGTTGCTATCCCCGCTGCTAAAACCGCTCCTGCGGCTTCTCAGGCCGCTCCTAAGACCCCGATGGATTTGGCGGCTCTCCTTGGCTGATACCGGGTGCGAGGGAGGGCTAATTTGAAAGGCTCTCCCTCGCCAATGGTATGTTGAAAACTATGTTGAAAGTGAGGATAAGCTACAATGGCAGAAGCCTATATTTGTTCGCTCTCCAAGGTTCAGCGCCACGCTGAAATCTGCAAGGAGATCAACAGGCTCTATGAGCAGAAGAACCATGACTACGGTGACAGCTTCCACCAGACCTTTGTTGAAGAAGGAATGGCGATGGCTCGTATCCGTTTGGGCGATAAACTCAGCCGCTTTAAGACTCTCTCCCGTGGCTGTGAGCAGAAAGTCAATGACGAGTCTATCCGTGACACCCTGATTGACCTCGCCAACTACGCCATTATGACCGTGCTGGAAATGGAGGTTGCGGAAGATGTTGCAGATTAAAACCATTCGGAACCGTCTGGACAATCCTACCCTCTTTGACGATGAAGTAAATGCGGCTCTGCGTGATGGGTTGACTCTGAAAAAGAGAACCGTTCTGCGGCCTATCGGCCAGTCCGAGTCCGTCTATATGCACACGATGTTGTATGCAGAGTTGGAGAAGGAGGTCGCTGACGATGACGCTGAATGAATATCAGGTACTCGCCTATCGAACGACCAACCATGAGCTGACCAATCAGGGTCTTATCGAAAATGGGGTCATGGGTCTATGTGGCGAAGCGGGTGAGTGTATCGACCTCGTGAAAAAATCCTTGTTTCAGGGTCACGACCTTGACCGTGAAAAGCTCATTGACGAGCTGGGCGATGTTCTCTGGTACGCCGCACAGTTGGCAACCGGATTAGATGTGGGCTTAGATGTTGTGGCACAGTACAACATCAATAAGCTCAAAGAGCGTTACCCTGACGGGTTCGACAGCGAAAAGAGTATCCATAGAAAGGAGTACGAAAATGCCTGACTGCTTCTCCAAGTCCGAAGTGACCGATTTTCTGAACTTCATGAAGCTGCCTGACGGAACCTCTGTTGTTTCCGATGGCATGATGAAGTACCTGACGGCTTACGGCTTCTTTACCGCCCCTGCTTCCACCAAGTACCACGGCAATTACGAGGGTGGTCTTTTTGAACACTCCTACACGGTCACGAAGTTCCTCCTGACACTCACTCAGGACAATCACCTAATCTGGCGCAAGGCTCGTTCTCCCTTCATCGTGGGTATGTTCCATGACCTATGTAAGATCGACCAGTACCGCCACCCGGTAACAGGCCACATTGAAGAATTTAATGGTGGGCGCACACCAATCTATGACGAACAGGCGTGGGAGTACAACCCCGACACCCTTCTGAAAGGTCACGGCGATAAGTCCGTCATGCTTCTCTCTCAGTTCTACACACTGACTGATGAAGAAATCATGTGTATCCGCTATCACATGGGTGCTTTCACCGACAAGTCTGATTGGAACGATTACACCAGAGCCGTCCGCCAGTACCCGAATGTGCTGTGGACACACCAAGCCGATATGCTGGCAAGCCATGTTGCGGGGGTGTGAAGTATGTATATTCCAACGGTTTCTTTCGATTTCGATGGCGTAATTCATTCCTACCGAAGCGGGTGGAAGGGTGCCGCTGTTATCCCCGACCCTCCCGTAGAAGGGATTAAAGAGGTCATTGAACAACTCATAAGCGATGGTTTATGTGTGGTCATCTGTTCTTCTCGTGCGGAGTCCTTTGAAGGACAGGCGGCGATTGCTGAATGGCTGAAACACTACGGGTTCCCGATGGTGCAAATTCAAGCAAGAAAAGTTCCCTCCATCGTTCATGTTGATGACCGTACAATCTGTTTCGATGGCAGAGCAAATAACCTCTATGAACAGATTATCAACTTCAAACCTTGGTATGAAAGGGAGTCTGAAAGTGAAAATCGTTGAACCTTCTGTGGAGCTTATCAACGCTCCCGATTATAAGACCCTTCTGACCACCATCGAAGCCGCAGGGCGCACTTGCTACAAGTCCGAGGGTAAAATCACGGACGGAAGTGCAGAGAAGTTTGTCCGGGGCATTATCAAGCGGGGTCACGAAGCTGTCATTGAGCATGGCTCTCTCACTGTCCGCTTCGTCTGCGACCGGGGCGTGAGTCATGAGATCGTCCGTCATCGTCTGGCGGCGTTCTGTCAGGAGTCCACTCGGTACTGTAATTATGGCAAAGAGGGCTTCGGTGGCGAGATCACCGTCATTCGTCCCTCAACCTTCGCCAAGACCGACTCGACCTACCACATCTGGAAGCGGTCGTGTGAACACGCTGAGGTCGCCTACTTCGATCTGCTGAACGAGGGTTGCACCCCGCAGGAAGCTCGATCTGTCCTTCCGAACAGCCTGAAAACTGAGGTGGTCATGACCGCCGACCTCAGAGAGTTGCGGCACTTCTGTCGTATGCGCTGTCCCGCAGCGGCTCACCCCGATATGCGGGTCGTTGCCAATATGCTCCTGACCCTGCTGAAACAGACCTATCCCGTCTTTTTCGAGGATATTATGGAACCGTGAAAGGAGAGAACCTAATGAAGCTGAAAAGCATTGACGGCAAAGTGCCGTATATCATGGCTGCTGGAAAAGACTTCGTGAGTGATGAAATGTCGCTGGCGGCGGCAGAGCAGATTTGCTCCCGTGGAACGCAGACCGCAAGTAAGCTCTTTCCCAATTTTCCCATCTGCGTAGATGACAAGTTCTATTTTGCTGGAACCTCGACAAAGCCCAAGTCCAGCAAAGCCAAAGCCCCTTGCGAGGACTGAGGTTTTCAATCTTCCTGTGGTTCGTCACCGTTGTCGCTGTCCTCTGTCTGAAATTACCCACGGTTGAGGTTGAAGAACCTTCTCCCGTTGTCGAGGCGGTAGAGGTAGTCACCCCGGAGCCAAAGCCGGAGGTGACACCTCAACCGTGGACAGACGAGGAAGTGATTGTACTGGCGAAAATGCTATGGGGAGAAGCCAGAGGGGTCAGCTCTGACGCTGAGAAAGCCGCTTGTGTGTGGTGTGCGCTTAACCGTGTCGATCATGGTTACGGCGATATTATAACGGTCGTAACTACACCCAAACAATTTGTAGGGTACAACGAGAAAAATCCGGTCAATGACAATTCGATTACTCTCTGTATAGATGTACTGACCCGCTGGTATGCAGAGAGAGAAGGTCAGGTTGAGGTCGGTCGTGTCCTCCCTGCGGATTACCTATGGTTCTCTGGCGATGGCGAGAAAAACCACTTCCGCAACGCCTACCGTGGTGGTGATAGATGGGACTGGTCTTTACCGAGTCCGTATGAAAGCTGAGGTAAGCCTATGAGCTATTTGAATATACCCGCTAAACTTCGAGAAGAAAAGGCATGGGTCAATGTGTGGGACGGCTCAAAGGTTCCCATGCAGGCTACCGTGAGAAAGGCGGCTTCTTCCTCTAACCCCGATACTTGGTCAAATTACATTGACGCTGAACACAATGTCCAGCACGGCTACTATGACGGTCTTGGCTATGTATTTCACGATACAGGGGTTGTAGGTATCGACATTGACGATGGCTTTACCGATGGGCTTCTGAACTCGCTGGCGGCAGACATTATCGGTCATTGTCAGTCCTACACGGAAAAGTCCAGAAGCGGGAGGGGGGTTCACATTCTCGTTCGTGGAGAGCTGCCCTTCAAGGGCAAGAACAACCGTGCCGCCGTGGAGATTTACAAGAGCAATCGGTACTTCATCATGACCGGCGAGGTTTTGATCTTCTCCGAGATTGTTGAAAACCAGTCAGCGATTGACTATGTGATCGAGAAGTATTTTCCCGACACACCGAAGGAAAGCAGCTCAGGCACGATTACCCCTCAGCGTATCTATTCCCCCATCTACCGCCGTCCTGAAAACGGAAAGCTGCATTTGAAGCCTGAATACCCGCCTATCACACCGGGAAGCCGGAACCTCAGCCTGACTTCTCTGGCGGGTCAGCTCCATAACCAAGGATACACCAAAGCAGAAATTTACAAAGAGCTGTTGTACGCCAACTCCCAAGCCTGCAAACCCCCGCTTCCGCAGTCAGAAGTTGAGTTGGTTGTCAACAGCGTGACCAGATACAGGAGGTAATTATGAAACCTTATCAGCGTGGCGATGTTGTCATCATTGATGTTCCCATGCTTGCCAACAGTCATATTCAGGCCGGTAAGCGCCCGTGGGTGGTTGTGCAAAACAATGTCGGTAATCAGTTTTCTTCTACCAGCATTGTCGTTCCCTTGACCACTAAAATCAAGCGGCTTAAGATGCCTACCCATGTGGCTGTCACTTGGGGTTCCTTACAGCCGAGCATGGTTGAGTGTGAACAGGTGCGTGTCGTAGATGTGTCCGATGACTGGGAATACATCTGCACTCTGCCGCCTGAGATCATGCGTCATGTGGACACCGCTTTGAAGAACGCTTTCTTCTATGGGGGGGGAGGGGATGTAGATAATGACAAAACTTGAATATGACAGTTTGCAGATGGCGCTATCTGCCCTACTTGATAAAGAGCGGCTATATCGCAAGCGTATAAGCGGTAGTGAACAAGACGGTTATAAGATGGGTGTCCGAGCTTGTAAGAGCGCACTTTCCAACTTTAACCCAAACGGAAAAGATAAGAGAGGTGAAATCCATGAGTGATGAAGTTATGACAGCTCCCGAAGAACAGGCTCTCTTTCAGCTCTCCAACGGTCGTTACATCATGGACGAAGCTCAGTCCAGAGTGATGTTTCAGATTAAAGAAGCACAGCCTGAGCATAGCCACCCGATCAGCGGCACGGGCTATTCGTGGGACGAGTCCGGCATGGCAGAGTTGTTTTCCGAGTGCTACAAGAATGATACCCGCTACTGCCCCGAAGCAAAAAGTTGGTTCACCTACTCTGCGGGAGCATGGCGAAAGGACACTGGTTCTCTGCTGGTAGCTGAGAAGATCAAGGAGTTTTGCCGCCTAATGGCTCTCTACTGCGGCGAGATCTCTAATGAAGAACGCCGTACCGAGTACATGAAGTTCATCGTGAAGATGGGCGATAGGCGTTTCCGTGACCGGCTGATGAAGGACGCTGCCAGCGTTCTCCCTATTGCTTCGGCGGAGTTTGACGCAAATCCCTACCTTATCAACTGTAAGAATGGAACTTTCGACCTCGAAAAGATGGAGTTCCGGGAGCATGACTGGCGTGACTTTCTGACCATGCAGACCAACTTCAACTACACCTTGCAGGACGCACGGTGTCGCCGCTGGGAGAAGTTCGTTGCGGAGGTCACTTGTAATGACGAGGACAAGGCCGACTATCTGCAAAAGGCGCTGGGGTACTCTATGCTGGGTATGGCGAACGAGGAATGTATGTTCATTCTTCACGGCAAAACCACTCGCAACGGGAAGTCCACTATGCTTTCTGCCATTCACCACCTTCTCGGTGACTATGCTTCCGTGTCCCCCGTGTCAATCATCTGCAAGGCCGAGCGGTCGAAGAACGCCGAAGCAGCGAACCCCATGCTGGCTTCCCTGAAAGGCAAGCGGTTTGTCACTATGGCTGAGAGTAACCAGTATGGCAAGCTGGACGAGGAAACGATCAAGCAGCTCACGGGCGGCGAGGAAATCAAGGCTCGAAACCTCTACGAAACAGCAACGACCTTCCTGCCGCAGTTCACTCTTTGGCTCTCCTGCAACGATCTTCCCACCGTCAGCGATAAGTCCCTGTTCGCTTCCGACCGTGTGCGAGTGATCGAGTTCAATCGTCACTTCACCGAAGCGGAGCAAGACAAGAACCTGAAAAACGAGTTCCAGACACAGGAAGCTATGCAGGGCATTTTCGCTTGGCTGGTCGCCGGATACTTCAAGTACAAGCGATTCGGTCTGAAAATGTCCTCCGCCATGTGGAAGGTGGTCAACCAGTACGAGCGTGACAACGATCTTTGCTTGCAGTTCCTCGAAGAACGCTGTGAGCAGGCCGAGGGAGTCAATACCCGCTCGAAGTCCCTGTTTGACGCTTACAAGATTTGGTGCAAGTCCAACGGGTACTTTGCCTGTTCTGCCAAGCGGTTCAACGCCGACATGGAAACGCACCCTGAGTGGCATGGCGGCAAGGTTGTGTATCAGGGCTACCCCGTCTACAAAAACCTCAGACTGAAAGGAGCGTCCTAATGAACCGTTCATGTAACTCTATTCTATGCCGCTTCGGTATCCACACAGCAGACCCGTATGTTCACATTCAGGTCAGGTGCCGGAATGGTTCTCACCGTTGGCAGAGTAATTATGAAGTCTGCAAGCGTTGTGGTAAGCGGCTGAGAAAAATCCGCATTACAAAGGAGCGTCCGTGATGAAGTGGAAAAGGATTAAGTGTTTCCTGACTGGCGGACACCGCCTGTACGATAAAAACCTTCAAACCATTCATGACACAAATGGGTATCACTTCATTAACTACTGCGTGAAGTGCGGTAAGGTGTTCACTGCGTTCATGGCGGAAGCTGAATTAAATGGCCTGATCGACCGAGACATTGAGCAGTTCAGAAAGGAGAGATTGCATGATTGCAACGACTGAGGAACAACGCCTACTGGAAAAGTGGAAACGAAAACTCTGCTTGCAGGAGTGGCGCATAAAGCTCGTCACTCACCTTCGACCCGAAGAAATGACCGTCAGTAATGCGACAGGGTGTACGGACTGGTCAGAGTCCATCAAAACCGCTCGTATTGAGATCATCAACCCTGCCTGCTATGGCGACCGCATTGTACCGTTCAACTTTGAAAAGACACTGGTTCACGAGCTGCTGCACCTGAAATTCTCTTTCTGGTGTCAGGACGAATACAGCGTAGCTGACAGGCTTATGCACCAGTACATTGACGATCTCGCAAGAGCTTTGACGGAAGGTGACAGCGATGATGAAGCCTGAATACTGCCCCGATTATGTGGGCGTTGCCTGCGTTGATGGCACTTGCCCTGTTGCCAACTGTGAAGAATACGCTGAGCGGGGTATGCCTGTCATTTCATGTTGCCGGGACTGCTTCTATTATAAGGGCTGTGAAGACTGTGCAATCTCTGACGATTGTGACCGAATGGAGGATAAACATGAGTAAAAAGTGTGTATGCGGTAACGAAATGTTCACCGTCTTCATGTGCCGCAAGTGCGAACACCTTCTGTATGTCGAGGAAGACGAGAATTTTCCTCAGAAACTCGGAAAAATCGCCGCCAAATCCTGCCCCTGTTGCGGTGAACAGGACGAGGGACTGTGGAGACTTCTCGGTCGAGCGGAAGGGTTCGAGGGAACGATTTTCGTGGAGGAACAGGACGATGAATAATGATGCTGTGAGAGAGTTGCTAAACGCCGTTGGCGCTTTGGCTGAAATGTCTCTGAATTTTTACAGGGCTTTACTTAATGCTGGTGCGACCAAAGAGGAAGCCTTTGTGCTGTTGCAGTCGTTCATCTCTGCTTCCATTCACGGCAACAAGGAGGGCAGCGATGAAGACTGAGAAAAAGAACCTTCGCCGTATTTCCATCGTAGTCACGGCGCAGACCAAGGGCAACCTCGAACGGCTGGCGGCGGTCTGCGGCTACTCGGAGGTCGGTCGGGTGGTTGACAAGCTCACCCGTGAAAAGATGATTGCCCTCCACGACTTTGAAAGAAAGGAAAAGCACCATGAATGATGTAATGGAGCAAATTAAAACACTTTCTGCCACCTTGGACGAGGAAACCACCCGCTTTCACCCTACCGGCAGATTGTTACTGCTGGGTTCCTACGAAAGCGTATTTCTGAAAGCGGTCAAGCGCAAGGCCGATCTGTTAGGCATTGACTGTGACCTCACTCAATACCCCTGCCCTCCGTACAAGGCCGTGGTAGTGGACAGAGAAACCGTCCCGTCCGACATTAAGCTCGCCGCCGAGGTTGACATTGACCACTCCTACTCACAGGGAATGTCATCGGTGTCTCAGGCAACTTTAGCGCTCCTGCTGGCATTGGACTTGGTTCACGCTAAGGACATTACCGTTGTAGGCCGGGGTCACGCCGTTCAGAACTTGGCAAAGTACCTCACCCTCGGTAACGCAACTGTGACGGTGGCGCACTCCAAAACCAAGAGTCTCTTGCAGGCCACGATGAACCATGATGTGGTGATCTACGCTACGCCGACTATCACGAAGGACATTTCCTACAACACCCGTGATCTGGTCATCGACCTTGGCAACAGTGTTCCTCACCCTGACCGCTTCAACTGCCCCTATGTGAACAGGATTGGTCAGCTCACCGTGAGTGTGTTGCTCAACCGCTTTGCGAGAAAGGAGCAAGGACATGAGTGACATTCTGACAACTATCGCCGCCGTTGAATGGATTGTAGTGGGTGGCTTGTTCCTCTGGCGACTGCGCCACTGGAACCGCCGCTTTTCGGAACTCTATGACGAGCTGCGAAAGGAGATTGATCATGAATAAGGAAGACGCTCACATTGTCATAGCGATGGCAAACCACAACATGAATGTCACCGATGTTGCTCATGCTATTTTCGCACACAGAAACACCGTTCTCTATCACTTGGGCAAGGTGAAGCGGCAGACCGGGTTAGACCCTCGGCGGTTCTATGATTTGGTCGAGCTGGTGAAGATGGCTCAGGAGGTGTTGGAAAATGAGTGAATATATCAAGTTGAAAGAAGTGCTGGAAATTGCCGAGCAGCAAGGTCATGTTACTCTCGATGATCTTCTGGCTTGCGACACGCTCCCCGTCACTTTCTGTGGGGATTGTCAGTGGTGTCTGGTTGACCGCTCTCCCGCTGGTTGTCACTTGTGTATGAGGAAGCTCATTCGTGAAAGAGTGCAGCTAACCGACTTTTGCAGTCACGGCCTTCCGATAATCCATGGCGAAAATGAGTCAAGGTGATAAAGGTGAGTGTTTTTGCAAAGACTTTTTTCAAATTGGCGTGTTTTGAAAAATTGTTTTTCGTATTTTAGGTGAGTTAGGTGAGTAATCGGGCATAAATGCCTATAACTCTCTCTTATACGCGCGTATATAGAAATAGTTATAGGGAAATGCACCCGATTACTCACCTTTATCACCTTGGCGACTTTGAAAGGAGAAAACGACTATGGCAGATGAAATTGTGAAGAAACGCACTCGGCCTGATCGTAAGGAAGCCCTAAGCGTCCATACGGAACCGGGTGACAATAGAAAATATCTGGAACATTCGATGGTCATGTTGGACTGGCCTGATGTGAATGTGAGAGAGCCTGAACAGGTCAAAGAGCGTATGGGTATGTACTTCGCTCTGTGCGCTCAGGACGATATGAAGCCCTCTGTTGCTGGTATGGCATTGGCTTTTGGAGTGGATAGAACGACTCTATGGAAATGGGCAAATGGAGTGGATAGTAAGACTTTGCCCCCGGAAAGCCGCAACCTCGTTAAAAAGGCGTATCAACTTTTGAACGCTCAGATGGAAAACTATATGCAGAACGGAAAGATCAATCCGGTCGCCGGTATCTTCTTGATGAAGAACAACATGGGCTATGCGGATAAGCAGGAGGTCGTTCTCACTCCCAACCAGCAGCTCGGAGATCAGGTTCCCGCCGAGGACTTGGAGAAGAAATACCTCGAAGATGTGGTGGGTGCGTCCAGCGACTATGACTCGGAGGACTGAGCGACTTTCACGACTTTTGCGACTATGGCTTACGACTATGCCGAACGACTTTACGACTTTCGCCCGAACGACTTTGCGACTTTCCGGCGAGGGTCTGCGACTTTGACAGAGCTGCCGATCTCCTCACGGGGTCGGCGGCTTTTCTTTTCCCCGGCTGATCGGCGGCGGGTTCCACCGGGGCGGCGTGGGCGCTGCCGGGGTTCCGGCCTGATCTGAAAGCGAAAACATTTTTCAGCCCTTTATATTGTATAGCTGCCGTATTTGCAAAAAATCTTGATTTTCTTTTGTATTTACGCTTGACAAGTAAATGCAAATATGCTATCTTGTATTTACCGAAAGGCAGTAAACGCAAATTGAATTTTGAAAGGGGTTTGCATTATGAAAATTTATGACCTGCCTGTTATGGGTTATGAACGGGCAAAGAGTTTTTACGGAAAGGCAAAAATCATTGAAACGGACAACGGCGAAAAAGTTTTACAGTCCTACAATACTTTTGTTTGCCGCATCACGGCGGCGGGGCGGTTCGTTCGTATGTGGGGCGGTTATTCTGCTACCACAATGCGTCATGTAAATAGTTTTCTTTCGTTCTATGATATGAACGGCGGCGGGAAATCGTGGTGGGATATGCAGCCGGTAGAAACGGAAAAGCCGAAAGCGGCGGATATGACCCCCGCCGAAAGTTTGAAAGCTATGCATAACCGCCGTGCAGCTAACAACATGAATTATTGAAAGGGGTGTATTAAATGAAATTCAAGACAACACAAAAGGCAATCCGGGCGAATTACAATAAAATTATTTGCGTTCCCTATTGCGGATTGCAAACCCTTTTGAATTATGAAAATCCCGTTGCGTACACAGTACGCCGTGAGGGGTGGGCGGCTGATATTTACGATATGGGCGGCGGGGTTGCCATTGTAACAGGCTATGCCCCTTTCGGAAATATTCGCCCGTCTTATGAATTGCGTGAACGGTATGAAACGCAAGCCGAAAAAATCCGCTATGATTATAGCCTTTCCTATGAACAACAGCGGGAAAGCCTGAAAAGCCTTGCAAGGGATTTTATAAAGGGGGTTTGCAATCATGAATAAGCGTGAATATTGCGAAAGCCGGGAAAGCATTGCATATTATAGCGGCTTGAATGGGCTTGAAATCAAGGGTATTGAACACGGTATAGATGATTTCATTTATTGCGTTTCCGGGGCGTGGGGCGGCGGTAAAGCGTTCCACCGGTGCAAGATACAGTACACCCGGAAAGGGGCGGCGTTTTTCCGGGTGCATGGGTATAGGGTTCCACTTGATGAATGTATTAGAATGGGGGTTTAATTATGAATTACATTTTCAAAACAACGGCAACAATGAAAGAATACAACAATAAAAAGTGGTACATTGACGGCGGTATTGTTTCAGATATGCGCATAGATGCGGATAGCGTGGAAAATGCGCTTGAAATTTACCGGGAACGGGTGGAAAAAAAGCATTGTATCACTATTTCTAAAAATGCCATTAAAAACAAGTCGGAAATGTTCGTTGATCTATCAGGCGGGGGCGCAAAACAAGTCGGTTATGTTATCACGGGCAAAACAGAGTTTGACAAGGGCGATTATACCGGATATAGCACACAATATATTGATTTGTGGGTGACAATTCTAACTGTTGTTGATACGGTATTTTAATAGGGCGGTGAAAGCGTGTATTTGATTTTATTATTGCTTTTGCTGCCGGTGCAAATCCTGATTGAAATATTGAAATTGAATAAGTGAACGCCGCCCCGGTGCTATTCCGGGGCGGTTGTTTTTTGCGCTTTTTCGGCCTGTTTGGGGCGGCGTGAATGGGTAACGGGGGCGGGGGATATGCCAGCGGCAGCGAGGGCGGGGGGGAGCCGAAAAATATCCGCAAAAAATAAAAAGGCTTATTTACACTTACCTATTGACAATTACATTTACCTATGCTATCTTATATGCAAGAGGTGATCTTATGATGACATTCAAAAACGCAATCGGCTATATCCGAGTCTCCACCGAGCGACAGGCCGATGATGACAAATACGGTATCGAGGTTCAGAAGCAGGCCATTCTTCTCTACGCTAACGATAACGGTTACAATATCGTAGACTGGAAGGTCGATGAAATCAGCGGTGCGAAAGATGACCGCCCCGGCCTGAACGAAATCCTTTATGGGGACGATGTAAGCAACCCTCCTTATGAAGCGGTGATCGTATTCAAGAATGACCGTGTGGCTCGTGATACCAAGCTGTACTTCTACTACCTGTATGTGCTGGAAAAGAAGAACATCAAACTTCTGAGTACACAGGAGAGCTTTACAGAGGGTAGCGAGTTTGCCAACATCTATCGTGCGCTGTTACAGTTCGTGGCAGAGCAGGAGAGAAAGAACATCGCTCTGCGAACCGGCAAGGGTCGTTCCATCAAGGCTTCCTGCGGTGGGTACAGCGGCGGTCGCCGTCCCTACGGCTACAAGGTGGTTGATGGTGTTCTCACCATTGACGAGCAGGAAGCTCCTATCGTGAAGTTCATCTTCGAGAAGCACGAAGACGGCGTTTCCATGCTGGGTATCACGGAGCTGCTGGAAAAGGCGGGATACCAGACCCGTTCCGGCAAGCGGTTTCAGGTGTCCACCATCAAGAGTATTCTCGGCAACCGCCCTCTGTACGAGGGTATGTATAAATACGGCGACATGAATTGGGTTAAAGGTGTTCATGAGCCGATTTTGAAGACGGAGTGTTAAATAAATATGAAAGATCTTTATGGACTTCGCAGTGAAGACATAGATATGCTCAAACAGGCAGGTTACGGTGATGACATATTCTATGTTGGAAATTATGGAATATCCGATGTAACCGGAGAGCAACTTTTCTTTATTTCGTTCTATACTTCCGAGCAAAAGAATAAAGCCTATAAATATCTTTATGAAAGTAAATGAGGGGTAAGAAAGGTTGGGTGAAATGAAAAAGATGGTGTGGCTGATAGGGCTGGCGGTCATCGTAGTCTTCTTTCTGGTTGGGTGTTCCAAGAAAGACTTGGCTGAACCTGTTGCGTGGGACTCGGCTCTTTCCGAAGCCGGGTTCACCGATGACGAGATCGCAAGCTATCGGGAAGTGTTTGACACCGTAGGGGTGACTGATTTCCACGATATTTCTATCGTAGATAATGACCCTATGACCGTGATTTGTGGTAAAATCTATGACAGCGAGGATTTACAGCTCAACGTGACGTTGGAAAACCACCAAATCATTTATGTGGGGCTTGCCGGTATTCCCGATACGAAAGCGGAAGCCTATCTGAATTGGCGGGGCAAGCTGAAATGGAAGACAGTAGACACGAAAAAAGCAGTTGATCTTTACTCCGACACGGAGGGTGGTTATTTAGGGGTTCTTGATTGGGATAATAAGACGATTTCTGAATATGAGGGCTAACGCTATGAGATTCTTTCTCAATGTAATCGGGTATTTTCTGATAATCAGTTCTATTTTGCTGGTTCTGGCGTTTGTAATACCGAAAATTCTATAATCGGCTTCTGCAAGGGCAGAAGTGACAGCCATAACGGGCTATCTGTGTAGAAATGCACAGGTAGCTCGTTTTTTTTGTTGGAAAGGAAATGCACATGAATTATGAAAAACTCTCCGGCTCTATCCGAGCCGTGATCGACCGGCGACCGGGAGATAACGGAGCGTACAGCGACCTTTTTTCTCTATGCCGGGAGTGGGAAACCAAAGATTTCTCGGCGGCACATAAGGCGAACAAGGAGCTGCTGGCACTCTCCGCCGATCAGGTAGTCCGTGGCGGCGGGGCGAAGTTCTATGAACAGTGGCGGCGGTGTCTTCTCTTTGAAGCGCCCCATGATTTTGATTCCTTCATGACCTACATTGAACTCGACCGCAAGCCGGAAAAACGGTTCTATGCTCCCCGTAAGCACTATCTCAGACCGATGGTGCAGGGGTTTCAAGATGTTCTGGACGGGAAGCTGCGCCTTTTGACGATCTCCATGCCGAAACGAGCGGGAAAGTCTCAAACGGGTATCAATTTTGTGAATATGCTCTCCGGCAAGTTCCCTGACCGCTCGACCCTGATGGAAGGGACAGGTGATGACCTTGTAAAGAGCTTCTACAACGGTTGTCTGGAATACCTGACAGTCCCTAACGAGTATCTGTTCTACGATGTATTCCCGGACGCACGGCTGGTACAGACCAACGCCGACACGAAGACGGTGAACCTGAAAAGCAAGTCCCGTTTCCCCACCATCATGTGTCGTTCCATTGACGCTCGACAGGTGGGTTTGTCCGAAGCCACCAATGTCCTCTACCTTGATGACTGCGTAGAGGGTCGTGAGGAAGCGAAGAACCGCCAGCGGCTTGATGACAAGTGGGAAGTGATCTCCGGCGATATTATGGGTCGTGCCATTGAAGGTACGCCCATGGTGTTCACGGGAACCCGTTATTCCCTGTATGACCCCATCGGTCGTGTGCAGGAACACGCACAGCGGGAGGGCTGGGCTTGGAGAGCGATTGAGATACCCGCCCTCGATCTCGTGACGGACGAGAGCAATTATGAGTATGAACGGGAGGGCAAGAAGGTTTTCACCACCGCCTACTTCCGGGAGCAGCGGGAGCTTCTGAGTGCAGAGCAGTTTGAGAGCGAGTTCCAGCAACAGCCCTTTGAAGCGAAGGGTCTGCTGTTCAGCAAGGACGAGCTGAACTACTTCTTCGAGCTGCCGAAAGACCGTGACCCGGATACCATCATCGCCGTTGGTGATACGGCAGAAAGCGGCTCGGACTCGACTTCCATGCCGGTGGCGATGATATACGGCAGCGATGTGTATATCGTTGATGTGGTCTTTGATGATTCTCCCGCTGAGGTGACGAAGCCGGAATGTGCCAAGTGTCTGATTGAGAATAAAGTCGCTTCTGCTGTTTTTGAGTCCAACAATGCCGGTCAATATTATGCCAGAGATGTTGACCAGATCATTCGTGAGCGTGGGTACTCTGTTGGTATCCGCACGAAGCGCACGATCTCCAATAAGCAGACTCGTATCGAGTTCGCTTCCGACAACATCAAAAAGAACTTCTACTTCAAGCACCCTTCCACCTACAAGCGGGGCAGTCAGTATTGGAACTTCATGAAGGAAGTGACCACCTACACCCGTTCCGGCAAGGTTCCGCACGATGACGCTCCCGACTCCCTCTCCTTATTGGAGAACGAAATTCGTATGCTGTCCGGGGGCAAGGTGGAGGTCTTCAAGCGTCCCTATTGAAAGGTTGGTTTTGACAAATACTGTGGCGAATGGTATGATTAAAGATTGACTATTGACAACCATTGGACACAACGGTATACTTATAGTTAGAAACCAGCAGAAACCAACAAAACGGTATACGAATGAACAGATAACGATAGGGTGGAAAGGAGGTGCTGTAAGTGGGTGCGAGAGCGTTGTTTGGTCGCCGTGTGATCTATACCGATGTTGCCGAAATCAATGCCGGGAACATCATTGATGTTCTGCAAAAGGCTCTATTCGTCCATCTGCAAAACAGCGCCGACATTGACTTTCTCTATCGGTACTATCGTGGAGATCAGCCCGTGCTTTACCGGGAGAAGGAAGTACGGCCTGAAATCTGCAACAAGGTCGTTGAAAACCGAGCCAATGAGATTGTGTCCTTCAAGGTCGGCTATCTGATGGGTGAACCCGTTCAGTATGTGAGCCGAAGCGATGACGAGAACATTTCCGCTGAGGTCAGCCGCTTGAATGATTATGTTCTCAGCGAGGATAAGCCTGCCAAGGACAAGGAACTGGCGGACTGGTCGCATATCGGCGGAACTTCCTATCGCATGGTGCTTCCTGATGGAGAAGCCGATGTGGAGGAAGATGAAGCTCCCTTTGAGATTTTCACCCTTGACCCCCGCTTCGCTTTTGTGGTCTACTCCACCGCCCTCGGCAATCCTGCCATGATGGGCGTGAAGTATGTGAAAGACGAGAACGGAAACCTGATTTTCAGTTGCTACACCCGTGACCACTACTACGAGGTGGAGAACACTTGGGCGATCATTCGGAGCGAACCTCAGATTTTGGGTATTCCCATCATCGAGTATCCGGCGAATAAGGCTCGGCTGGGAGCCTTTGAGATCGTCCTCCCTCTGCTGGACGCTATTAACACCGTGGAGAGCAACCGCCTTGACGGTGTAGAGCAGTTCGTACAGGCGCTCATGCTGTTCCACAATGTTGACATTAACACCGAGGATTTTCGCCAGCTCCGTGACGAGGGGGCAATTAAGTACAAGGACATTGACCCGCAGTTCAAAGCTGAAATCGAGTATCTGACCTCGGAAATGAACCAGACGCAGACGCAGACCCTCGTGGACAGTATGTATAACACCGTCCTGACGATCTGCGGTATGCCGAACCGCAACGGTGGTTCTTCCACCAGCGATACCGGCTCTGCGGTCATCATGCGTGACGGTTGGTCGGCAGCGGAAGCGAGGGCGAAGGACTCCGAGCTGATGTTCAAGCAGTCTGAGAAGGATTTCTTGAAGCTGGTTCTGCGTATCTGCCGTGACCTGAGCGACTTGACGCTGAAACTCAGCGGTCTGGAAATCCGCTTTACCCGCAGAAATTACGAGAATATCACGGAAAAGGCAAATGTGCTGACTGCTATGCTTGCCAATCCGAAGATCGCCCCGGTTCTGGCCTTTACCCATTGTGGTTTGTTCTCTGACCCGCAGCTTGCGTACCGTATGAGTATGGATTACGCTGAGGAACAGGAGAAAAAGGCCGCTGAACTCGCAACCAAACAGAAGGAGGTTAATCCTGATGGAAAAGGAAATCCGCCTGACCCCGGAAGCGGTCAGACAGATTGAGGAAATCTTGACTACGGGAAAAACCGTTGAGATCGCAGAACGACACGAGAAGGTGATCGTGTGGGCGGTCAGCAGCAAAAAGAAATATGAACAGCCTATCGCATAGGTGATAGGAACAGCCATTACGGGCTACTGATACCGAAAAGGTATTGGTAGCCCTTTTATTTTTCCTTCCAATGCCCTCGGAATTTTCGGACAGCCCGTGAAAGCTCAGTCTTTTCGGAGATATGAGAAAGGCGAAGACAATGATTTGACCGCCGCAAGGCGTTGAATGGTCAGGGAAGACCTTAATCGCAAACGGGAGACAACCCGTAAAAACGGAAAATAGTGCTGAGTGAACAGCCTTGTTAAACGCAGGAGGTAATCATTATGGCAAAGATTGACACCAGCAAAATCACGGGCTATGCGGAAATGTCTGCGGAAGACAAGCTGAAAGCTCTGGAAGCGTTCGAGTACGAGGACAACGTTGCCGAGCTGGAAAAGCAGAAAGCCGCTGTTTCCAAGGCCAACTCCGAAGCCGCTGAGTGGAAGCGCAAGCACAACGCTCTGTTGGGTGAGGACGAGAAGAAGAAGCAGGAGCAGGAGGAAAAGTTCGCCAACATGGAGAAGGAGCTTTCCGAGCTGCGGGAAGCCAAGCGTGTTTCCGAGTTTAAGGCCAAGTTCATCGCTCAGGGCTATGACGAGGCTCTTGCTGAGGATACCGCAAAGGCGATGGCTGATGGTGACTCTGCCAAGGTGTTTGCCAACCAGCAGAAGTTCCTTGACGAGTATGCAAAACAGGTCAAGGCTGACGCTCTGAAAAAGACCCCCAAGCCTACTCCCGGTGCCGGTGGCGGTACTGGCGAGATGGATTACGCCAAGAAAATCGAGGAAGCACGGACAAACGGTGATTTTGCCGCCGTTGCTTACTACACCCGCCTGCAAGGCGAAGCGGAAGCGCAGGCGAAAAAAGAGTAAAGGAGAGTTTTTACTATGGCAGATCAGTTTGCTATGAGTTTCGGGGTACTCAATTACTCCGGTATGCTCTTTAACAAGGGCAACACCCGCACCCCTCTGAGTTCTATCATCGGCGGTCGTGCCAAGACCACGAACCATGTTGAGTTCGTGACCGGTCAGGAGTTCACCTCTGGCGGCGGCGCTCAGCCTGCTATCAGCGAGAGTGCTTCTCTGACCGCCCCTGATGCTACCGTTGTAACCCGTGCGCAGAAGACCAATGTGACTCAGATCTTTCAGGAGTCTGTGGGCATTTCCTACGGGAAGATGTCTAACATGGGTACTCTGAGCGGTATCAATGTGGCGGGTCAGCAGGCCAACCCCATGAACGAGCTGGACTTTCAGGTTGCCGCCAAGATGATGAAGGTCAATGCCGACATTGAGTACACCTTCATTAACGGCGTTTACAGCAAGGCTACTGATGACACCAAGGTCAACAAGACCCGTGGCATGATTCCCGCAATCACCACCAACACTACGGCGATGGCAAAGAAGCCCCTCGGTCTGTGGGATATTGCCGACATGGTGAAGAAGATTTACGGCGCAAACGCTCCCACCGATGGCCTGTGCCTGTGGTGTGACGCTGTGACCCTGTTCCAGATCAACGCTGACGCTGTTCAGAACGGTCTGACTGTGGTTCCCGCTGCCCGTAACATCAACGGTATCTCCCTGTCCAGCGTGGTCACGCCCATCGGCGTTGTCTACCTGTACCTTGGCGAGTACCTGCCTGCCGGTACTGCCCTGCTGCTGAACCTGAGCGTTCTGGCTCCCGTTTATCAGCCTGTCCCCGGCAAGGGCAACTTCTTCCTTGAGCCGCTGGCGAAGACCGGCGCTGGTGAGAAGTATCAGCTCTTTGGTCAGATCGGCCTTGACCACGGCCCTGAGTGGTTCCACGGTAAGTTTACCGATATCTCTACCGAGTTTACCGCTCCCACTTACAGCCGCAGCGTCTTCATCGCCAATGACGCAAACAACCCGGTGAACACTAAGGCCGTTGCTGGTGCCTAAGAACGGCGCAGGGGCAAAACAAACATTTTAGAAAGGAAAGGTGGAAAGCATGACGGACGCTGAGAAGTTGAAAATGGTGAAAGCCATGACCGGCGAGACAGACGAGGACACGCTTTCCACCTACCTTTCTATCGCCGGAAATAAGGTGTGCCGCAGAGCATACCCCTTTGACCCCACCGTGACCGCTGTTCCTGACCAGTACGCTCACATTCAGGTGGAGATCGCCGTGTATCTGCTGAACAAGCGGGGGGCCGAAGGGCAGACCGCTCACAGTGAGAACGGTATCTCCCGCTCCTATGAAGACGGCGATGTGCCGCCTACGTTGCTGAGGGACATTGTTCCCTTTGCCGCTGTGATGGGAGGTTGAGCGCATGAGGACGCTGAACCGCAACAAATCGCCCTTCTGGTATCTGCTGTATGACCGCAAGGTTCCCGTCAAAGACGAGTACGGCAACGAAACCGGCGAGGAACTGGTGGTTTACAAGCCTGCCGTGGCGATGAACGCCAATATCTCGGCGGCGACCGGCTCCGCTCAGGTGGAGCAGTTCGGTAATTTCGCAGGGTACGACAAGGTGATCGTCACCGATGACCTGAGCTGCCCCATTGACGAGCATACCGTGCTGTTCATTGACAAAGAACCGCAGTATGACGAGGACGGGAAGCCGCTCTACGATTACATGGTCAAACGGGTCGCCAAGTCCCTCAACTCCATTTCCTATGCGGTCAGTAAGGTGACGGTATCGTGAGTCAGACGATCAATATTCCGCTCTCTGGGAGAGGGATTGAGCGGCTGATACGGGAAGCCGAGAACCGGAAGAACCGGCTTCAAGAGCGGACTGCGGTCTTTCTTGACCGGGTGGCGCAGGAGGGCATGGAGAGAGCTTCTGTCAAGTTCTCGCAGGCCGTTTATGACGGCACGAACGATGTTTCCGTGACGGTGGAACCCCGTGGGAACAATGTTCGAGCGGTGGTGGCGACAGGCGGGGCTACCCTGTTCATTGAGTTCGGCACAGGCGTGACCTACCCGGACGATCACCCGGAAGCGGAAGAACTCGGTATGAAGCGTGGCGAATACGGTCAGGGTCACGGCAAGCAACACTCCTGGGGTTATTACGGCGACCCCGGCACGAACGGAGTGCTGAAAGAAAAGAAGAACGGCGGGTTCGTGGTCATCACTCACGGCAATCCCGCCAATATGCCGATGTATGAAACGGTAAAGGAGCTGCAAGACCGGCTCACGGAGATTGCGAAGGAGGTGTTTTCATGATTGATGTGGAGAGTCAAATCTACACGCCGATTGCGGAAGCCCTGAGAGCGCAGTTTCCCGGTATCTTGGTCAGCGGTGAGTATGTTAATGCCCCTACCCGTTTTCCCTATGTGAGCTTGGTGGAGCAGGATAACTACACCACGGAAGCCCACATGGACAGCGGCGATACGGAGAGGTTCGCTACGCTGATGTACGAGGTGAATGTCTACTCCGACAAGGCAGGCGGTAAGAAATCCGTTTGCCGAAAAATCATGAGGTTTGTGGACGATCTCATGTACGCCAAGAATTTCCGGCGTACTTCTCTGTCCCCGGTTCCCAATTTGGAGAACGCAACAATCTACCGTCTGGTCGCCCGATACAAGGCTGAAACGGACGGAACCACTCTTTATAGGAGGTAAATGAAATGGCTATTTCCACCTACAAGGTTTTTCTGATGAAGAAAGCCGACACTGGTGAACAGTGGAGCAAGCTGATCGACATTAAGGAGTTTCCTGACCTCGGCGGCGAACCCGAAATGCTGGAAACCACCACCCTGAGCGACAATATGCAGACCTACATCGCCGGTATCCAGTCCCTCGATGGTCTGTCCTTCACCGCCAACTACACGCTGACTGATTTCCAGACCCTCAAGGCTTTGGAAGGCAAGAAGGTCAGCTATGCAGTCTGGTTCGGCGGCACGGAGAACGCCGGTGTGGTCACTCCCGATGGCTCTAACGGTAAGTTCTCCTTTGACGGTGAGCTGTCCGTGTATCCCGTGGGCGGCGGCGTGAACGAAGTGGTGAACATGAACATCACCATCGCTCCTTCCACTCCCATCACTTTCTCCGCAACCTAAAACACCAACCATCGCCGTATTGATAAGGAGGATTTATCATGGCAAAGCAGTTGACGATCAATGACCCTACTACCGGCGTGACCTACACGCTGGAATACACCCGCAAGACCGTTGAAGCGATGGAGAAGAACGGCTTCGTTGCTGCCGATGTGGAGCGCAAGCCTATGACCCTGCTTCCGGCTCTGTTTGCCGGTGCGTTCCTCGCCCATCATCGGTTCGTGAAGCGTGATGCGATCGACAGCATTTACGCTCGTATGAACCACAAGGACGAGCTGATTGCCGCTCTGGTAGAGATGTATAACGACCCCCTGCTGAGTCTGCTGGACGAGCCTGAGCAGGAGGGCAACGAGGGAAACCTGAGCTGGAAGACCGGCTGGTAAGCGACCGATCTTCCAGAAGTGAGGGGGGCGGCGGCGACCATCGCCCCGCTCCCCTTCTCGCTTACACACCAAAGTTTTATGAGGTTTTCCCGTACTATCTTTCCATCGGCATGACCTATGAGCAGTTTTGGGAACAGGACTGCGAATTGGTGAAGTATTACCGAAAGGCGGCGCAGATCAAGCAAGGCCTGAGAAATCAAGACGCTTGGCTCCAAGGAGCTTATTTTTACGAAGCTCTTATTGATGCCGCCCCGGTTCTTCGTGCTTTCGCCAAGAAGGGAACCAAGCCCACGCCGTATCGGGAAAGCCCCTATGAGCTGTTCAGTCGGCAGGACAAGAAACAGCAGAAGCAGCTTCAAGAAAAACACGATGACCAAGCCAAGGCATACATGGAAGCCTTTATGGTATCGGTCAATAAGAAATTTCAAGAGAAAGGTGGTGGCGTAAGTGGCTGACAATGTGGAAATTCAGGGGTTGGAGTTTCAGATCGTCAATGACAGTACGCAGGCGGTCGCAGGACTTCAAAACCTGATTAACACACTCAATCGTTTGAAAACCGCTACCAACGGCGGCGCAACGGGTCTGAGCAAGACCGCTCAGGGTATTCGGGAGCTTTCCAATTCTCTGAAAGGCTTGAACAGCGGTGACGCTTCGCAGAAGATCACCCGGCTTACCAATGCGCTAACCGCTCTGAGTCAGGTTGGAAATGTGAAGATTTCTTCCTCCATCGCCAACCAGCTCACGGCAATCAACACCGCTCTCGCTGGTCTGAAATGGACGGACGGCGACAAGCTGACTTCCCTTGCCAACGGTTTACGCCCTCTCTCCGAGTTGAGTAAGGCTAATATGACCACCTTTATCAATCAGCTCTCCAAGCTGCCGAAGGTGATCGAGGATTTGGAAGCGGCGGACATTGACAAGTTCACACAGCAGATGACCGCTCTTGCCGCCGCCATGAAGCCTTTTGCCGATGAAATGCAGAAGGTGTCCAACGGCTTCTCGGCGTTTCCGTCCAAAATCCAAAAGCTGATTACCAGCACGGAGAAATACAACGCTTCTGCCCGTAAAGCAACCTTCACTACCGGGAAGTTCACAAGCGGATTGAAAGCGTTGAATGTCGCCGCTGTTGCAATCACTTTCCGCAAAATCGGTCATTTCATCGCACAGGCGGTCACGGAGTCCAATAAGTACCAAGAAGACCTGAACCTGTTCACGGTTGCCTTGGGGCAGTACGCCGCCGAAGCTCAGAACTACGCCGAAAAGGTATCCGATGTTATGGGTATTGACCCCGCACAGTGGCTCCGCAATCAGGGTGTTTTCAACACGCTGCTGACCGGCTTCGGTGACACAGCAGAACGAGCGCAACTCATGAGCCAAAACCTGACACAGCTTGGCTACGATATTTCGTCTTTCTTCAATATTTCCATTGAAGACGCTATGCAGAAGTTACAGTCCGGTATTTCCGGCGAGTTGGAACCTTTGCGGCGGCTGGGCTACGATCTGTCGCAGGCACGATTGGAACAGACCGCTTTAAACCTTGGCGTTAAGGAGAGCGTATCCGCCATGACACAGGCGGAAAAGGCGGAACTTCGGTATTACGCCATTATGACTCAGGTAACGACCGCTCAGGGCGATATGGCGAGAACGCTGGAAGCTCCCGCAAACCAGCTTCGTATCTTGCAGGCACAGCTTACACAGGCCGCACGAGCGATCGGTAACATCTTCATTCCCGCACTGAACGCAATTCTTCCCTATGCAATCGCCGTTGTTCAGGTCATTCGAGAGATCGCCAACGCCCTTGCCAACCTTGCGGGGTTCAAGCTAACCGATGTGGACTATTCGGGAGTGAATAGCGCTGCTGTCGGAGCGGGGTCTTTGGCTGATAATCTCGATGACGCTGCCGGTGCTGCCAAGAAGCTGAAACAGTACACCGCAGGCTTTGACGAGCTGAATGTCTTTGCTCCTAACACGGGAAGCGGTTCCGGGGCGGGTGCTGGCGGCGCAGGCGGATTTGATTTCGATTTGCCTACCTACGATTTCCTTGGTGACGCTGTGCAGACCCGTATCGGTGAAATCAAGAAAATGATCGAAGACACTCTCGCAGAGATCACTACGATTGTTTCCGGCTTTATGCTGGCGGTAGGTGCAATTCTGGTCGTAACCGGTGTGAATATTCCGCTGGGTGTCGGCCTGATGGCGGCGGGTGCGGTCGGCCTTGCGGCTACCGTTGGGCTGAATTGGGCTGCTATGAGTAGCGAATTGGCAAGTACGCTGGCTCTTATTACAGGTGTTGTCGGCGGCTTCCTGCTGGCTCTTGGCGCAATTATGGCGTTCTCCGGGGCGAACCTTCCTCTTGGTATCGCTTTGATGGCCTTGGGCGGGGCAAGCCTTGTAACTGCCGCTGTTATCAACTGGCATAACAGCGACCGGCACCTCACTGACGCTTTGACCACCTTAACGGGAGTTCTGGCGGGTGCTTCTCTGGCAGTAGGCGCTATGTTGGCCTTTACCGGGGTCGCAACCGGGCTGGGTATTGCGCTGATGGCTATTGGTGCTGTCACGCTTGTATCTGCCGCAGCTCTGAACTGGAACAGTATCCCGGACGCTCTGGCTTCTCCCTTGTCCAGAGTAGGATTGCTGGTCAGCGGAGCAACCTTGGCGCTCGGCGCTATCCTCGCTTTCTCCGGGTGTATGCCCCTCGGTATTGCGCTGATGGCTATTGGCGCTACTTCTCTGGTTTCCGTAATGGCTCTCAACTGGAATGGCCTGAGCGATGAAATCCAGAATGTGATTGCCATTATTACCACGGTTGTATCTGTGGCGTTCCTCGCTATTGGTGCGGCACTGGCGTTCTCCGGGGCGAATATCCCGTTGGGTCTGGCTCTGCTGGCGGCGGGTGCGGTCACAATGGGTACGGCTATCATGCCGAACTGGAATGACCTCTCCGACAATGTTCAGCAGAAGATCAGCATGATTACCACCGTTGTCGGCGGCGCTCTCTTGGCGGTCGGCGCTATCCTTGCTCTGAGCGGAGTCGCCCTTCCTCTCGGTCTTGGCCTGATGGCGGCTGGCGCATTGAGCCTTGGCGCTGTTGCTACCCTGAATTGGGATTTTGTTGTTAATTCCATTAAGAAAGTCGTATCGGTCATCACGGGTATTCTCAGCGGCGCATTGATCGTTCTCGGTGTCCTGCTGTGTCTGAGCGGTGCGGGTGTTGGTCTTGGCCTTGCGGTACTGGCGGCGGGTCTGTCCCTGTCGTATGCGGCATGGACGCTGGACGATAACCCCATTACTCGCTTTGTGCGACAGATGGCAAACTCCATCATTGGACTTGTGAACGGTGTCATTGACGCAATCAATGATATGTTCCACATCCAGTTCAACGGTCTGTCCGTTATGGGTATCACGCTTATTCCTGCGTTTGATATTCGATTGGTGGATATTCCGCACATTCCGTTCTTTGAAGACGGCGGTTTCCCGAATGAAGGGCAGCTCTTTATCGCCCGTGAAGCGGGTGCGGAAATGGTCGGTGCGATGGGTCGCAGAACGGCAGTTGCCAACAATGACCAGATCGTTGAGGGTATCTCCGCAGGCGTGTCCATCGCCAACGATGGCGTGATCGCCGCTATCTACGCTCTGCTGAATGTCGTTGAGGAAAAGGATATGTCCGTTGTTATTGGTGACAATGAAATCGGTCATTCCTACGACCGCTACAAGGAGAAGCGAGGTCGGCAAGTATCTACTGGCGTGTTCGCCAATGCCTACTAAGGAGGGCTGAGGAAATGCAAAGTTTCATTACAATCAATGGCACAAAGTTTCCTCAGCCCCGCAGGGGCTTAGAGCTGCTGTCTGCCACTATCGTAGACTCTGCCAGAAATGCCAACGGCGTTGTGGTAGGTCAGAAGGTCGGCAGAGATCAACAGAAGCTCAACAACCTCTTTTGGGGCTACTTGACAGCGGAACAGTGGTCTACCATGTTGCAGATTTTTGACAAGAACTTCTTTGTGACAGTCACTTATCCCGACATGGTGAACAACCGCTGGACAACCAGAAAGATGTACCCCGGCGACCGCACGGCGACCCCGTACCATCTTGACCCGAACACGGGGCTTCCTGCGGACTACATCAACTGCAAAGTCAACATCATTGACTGCGGCGAACCATTCTAAGGAGGTGTAGCCGTGAAACAGGTAAGCAACGCTTACAAGCTGTCGATGAAGTCTTTGCTCCGTGAGCAGTCCTTTGTGGAGATCACCTTCTCTCAGGTGGACACGGCAGCGGCAACAGACGGTAATTGGGTCAGCAACGGGGCGCAGAGCTATTCTGAGTTCGACACGCTGGACTACGGATATGATTATCAGGAGTCCTATGCGGCGTTGGAGCTGAACCGATGGGCGCTGGACGGAAATACGGTTATCGTTCCTTCTTCCGGGACGATGTATGACGGCTTTGTTTCGAGCCACATGAGTAATGCTGAGGGCAAGTTCACCACTCCTGCGGTGCTAACCCGTGCTTTCAGCAATCCTCATACCTTCCCCGGTATCACTCTGACTTTTGACACTCGCTATCAGGAATGGCCTGACACCGTGACAGTTGATTTCTACCTGAATGGTACGGCGTTGGAAAGTCTGACCCTTCCCGTAGAGGGAACAGAGTTGGTCATCAACACGAAGGTCACTTCTTGTGACAAGATCGTGTTGACGATGGGGAACACCCTCCCGTACCACCGACCTCGGTTGCAACAGGTTCTCTACGGTGTGCAGAAGAAATTTGGAAATGATGACATTGTTTCCATCAAGGAGTCTCACGATGTAGACCCGCTCTCCCGCAGACTACCGCAGGAAACCATGCAGTTCGTTCTTTTGGACTACGAACACAATTATGACCCGGATAACCCGAAAGGCATTTATGCCTATCTGGATAAGAAGTCACCGATTTCTCTCCGATACGGTTATATGCTTCCCACGGGCAAAGTCGAGTGGCTGAAAGCGGACAAGTATGTGCTGAACAGTAAACCGAAAGCCGCCAAAAATCAGGCCACCTTCACAGGGACAGGTCTGGTTGGAAGTCTGACCGGAACCTTCTACAAGAGTAAGCTCGGTTCCAAAAACTTCTACGACATGGCTGAGGAAGTACTTTTGGACGCAGACCTGACGCTGACAGCGCAAGGTACGCACCCGTGGGTGATTGACCCAACCTTGAAGCAGATGTTCACTACGGCGGCGCTCCCCATTGACTCGCACATGAACTGTCTGCAACTGATCGCTCATGCCTGCCGCTGCCGCCTGTTTACAGACGATGACAATATCATTCACATCAAGCCTTTTGGCGTGACTGTGGTTGGTATTTACAGCGGCGTATGGGCGGATAACGGTCACTTGTGGTACAGCGAATGGGACACTGTTGACCGTGGTAACAAGGTCGGTAACACCTATGCGGCGTTGGAATTGAACCGCTGGACGCTGGATGGTGGAGATCAGGTCATTGTCGAAGACACCGACCCCTCCGGTCGAGGGTTTATCAGTGAAGCGATGACTGCGGCAGATGGTACTTATACCACGAAGCCGACCTTCACCAAAACCTTTGATGTTTCTCACGATCTACCCGTGCTGGCTCTCCGTTTCGATACTCCCTTGGGTGAGTATCCTACATCTATTCAGGTGAAATATTACGCCGGGACGAAGCTGCTGGACACGCAGACTGTGAAGGGTATTACTTCTGCGGAGGTGTTTGTCAACAGCGAAGCGGCGATTGACTGCACCAAAATTGAGGTGACGATGGACGGTGGCCTGCCATACCGCCGTATGCGGGTGAGCAAGCTCTACTACCGTGAAACGGACTTCACGCTGGACTTTGACTCGATTGACAAGGACTCCCAATCCATCGCAAAGATCGACCAGCTCAAAGCGGTGTCTGTCGCCAAGTATGCGTACACGGCGGCAAATGACACCACCAAACTTTTCGAGGGAACGACCACCGAAACTCAGCTTCATGTCGAGTTCTCTGGTCTTGCACAAGATGTTTCTATCTCTGTTTCTGGCGGCTCGTTGGTATCCTCCAACATTTACGCCAGAGCTGCGGATTTGGTGTTATCCTCCGGCACTAAAACCGTAGTCATTACCGGCAAAACTCTGTCTGAGAACTCGGTGGTCGTTTCCTATCCCGTAGCTCTCGATGGAGAAATCGACAAGGAGGAAAACCCCCTTATCACCAACGATACGATGTGCGCCGCTCTTGCCGATCAGGTGAAAAAGTATCTGCAAATGAGAAACACCTATCAGACAAAATACCGTGGCAATCCTGAGTTGGAAGTGGGCGATGTGATTGGCTTGCAGACGCTCTACACCGATGAAATGGACGCATTGATCTTGGTGGACGAGATCACATTTAACGGCTCTCTGAGCGGAAAGTTGAAGGTGAAAGGTCTGATATGAGTATTATTGATAATCTCGTCTACGACCGCACACAGGCCGATGTAGACAGGGTTTTTACCCTGAAAAACAAAATCCTCACGGAAGGGCTTTCGAGCCTTTCCGCTGAGGAAAAGACCGAGTACATGGCTGGTATGAAGGGTGCTTACAATTACGGGGACATGAACCGTGTGGGGCAGGCGGTAGCCTATATCGCCAACCGTATGACTTCTCTCCCCGGACAGTTGGCGGCATACCGAGCGGAGAAAGGAGTCGCTGATGACCCGATCTACCAAGTTCCGTATGACCCTTCCTCGGTGGTGGTTGCGGCAAAGACGAATTGGGCGATGGGTGATACGCCCACCCAATCTCTCGTGAAAGCCTACTTAAACAACCTGACGGTTCTCCGAAAGCAGCTCACGCTTCCACCGGACGCACCGCTGGTTCCGAGCAGTCTGGACAATCTCACTTTTTCCACGGCAAACAACATTGAATATCTCCTGTATGTCATCGACACAACGCTGACCGAGGTAGAAACCGAGCTGTATTCCAAGATCGACCGCACGGTGGACGCTTTCGCCTATGTTGGTCTGTATAACTGCGGAGAGTAAGGAGGAAATTTCATGAAAGATACTGTCATCAAGGGCAACGGTAAGTCCCGTTCTATCAAGGCTCCTACCGATATGCCTGCAACCTTCGAGGAATGGCGCACACAGCTTCTCGCTGGAACCGCCACCCTCGACATTGGTCTGAACGCCGCAGGCTGTGATGTGGTCGGCACAGCCATGAGCAAGGCAAATCTGCTGTCCGACACCACCAAGTCGGCACTGGAACTGAGCGGCAGCGACCCCACGGTGAATGACGCTCTGTATGCTCTGAGCCAGAAGGGTTCTCCCGCCGAGGTGCGTGTCATCGCTGATACAGGCTCGACCGTCACCATGAGTAGGGGTGGCAAAACTCTGACAGGCAAGGTTGCTTCGACCGGCTATGCCACTCTGTACCCGACCGAGCTGGGTGACTGGACTATCGTGTTTACTTACAACGGTTCTCAGAAAACCAAGGTTTACACGCTGGAAGTCATCGGTATCGTGTATGTCTATCCCTTTGTAGTTGGCGCTACGCTGGAAGCTACCTCTTGGGATAACATCGCCGCCGTTTCCAAGTTTGGTCAGGCTCCGAACTACTGGAAGGTCGGTGACAAAAAGAACATCACCGTCAACGGTGTGACCTATGCGGCGCAGATCATCGGCTTTGACCATGACACTCTAACCACCGCAGACGGTAGCCGCACCAAGGCTGGTATCACCTTCCAGTTGGTTGACTGCCTGAAAACCACCTACTCTATGAACGGCTCCAATACCAATGTGAACGGCTGGCGTGGTTCCACTATGCGTACCTCCACAATGGCAACGCTGCTGAACCAGCTTTCCTCTGACCTGAAAAGCGTGTTGAAGTTCGTCAACAAAGTAACCAGCAAGGGCAACAATCAGTCTGGTTTGGAAACCACTTCTGACAAGCTGTTCCTTCTGTCCGAGATCGAAGTCTTTGGCGCTACTCAGTATTCTTACGCTGGTGAGGGTAAGCAATACGAGTATTATACCGCAGGCAACAGCACCATTAAGAAGGTCAATGGTTCTGCGAGCTTCTGGTGGGAGCGTTCTCCTCGTTCCGGCAACACCATCATTTTCTGTCATGTGAACAACAGCGGCACCGCCAACTATAACTCCGCCAGCGCCTCCTTTGGCGTGTCCTTCGGCTTCTGCGTTTAATCCCCGATTTCATCAACACCAATCCCGCCCCGTTAGGGGCGGTGTAAGAAAGGAATATTGGCGTGTCAGTCATCAAAGCTATGCGTGGCGAAAGCTCCATGCAGTTCATCGAAATCGCCAGACGGTTAGAGCTTCACGCTTTCTCCGTCTGCACCAAGGCTCCTAAAAGATACGCACCGTTGCTGACAAATCGTATCTTCGAGCTGGCTTCCACGGTTCACGAGGAAGTCCGAGCGGCGAACAACATCTATCCGCACAATCAGCATGAAGCGCAAATGCGGCGAGATCACCTGATTAACGCCAACATCGCCCTTCAAAATCTCAGCCCGAAGCTGACTTTGCTCTATGACGCTATTCTCCAAAACCCTGAAAAATGTCCGTGGATTGACCACGCCATGAAGGAATTTGGAGAGTACATCACGGACGAAGCACAGCTTATCTCCAAGGTTCGGAAAGCTGACCACGAGAGGTATAAAGACCTCCCTGCGTGAGTTTTTCATTGGGTCAAGCCCTGTAATTGTTACCGTTTCTGCGAACAACTGGTGGGAGCGTTCTCCTAATTCCGGCAACACCAACAATTTCTGTAATGTGAACAACAACGGCAACGCCAACAATAACAACGCCAGCAACTCCAATGGCGTGTCCTTCGGACTCTGCAACTTCGCATAGGTCAGTCGTAGTAACCCCTTTGGGCGAAATCAGTACCTTTTGCAGAGGGAGGGCTTGTTCCCGGCTACCAAGCCAAAACACCCCGTCCGATGTAGTCAGCCGGACGCTTCTTGCATGGTGAGCGATTGTACGGTAGCTCATTTCATGGCTGGTACTACAAGCAGTTAGAACCCGTACCCGACAATAAGACTGTACGGAGGGGAACCTTCTATGACAAGTGAAGAACGAAGAGAAGCCCGTTATCAACGCAGGAAAGCCAAGCGGGACGAAGCTCGTCTGCGGCGAAGCAAAGAATGTGGTGATTTCGATGAAGTCTTTTCGTTCAGACACCTTTACCTTTCTGGGAAGAAATGCTGTAAGGGTGTCTACTGGAAAAACTCAACTCAGCGGTATATCGGCAATATCATTCCGATCATCGCAAAGACCCATCGTGAACTTCAAAACGGAATCTTCAAACACCGTGGTTTTCACGCTTTTACCATCATGGAGCGAGGGAAGAAGCGGTATATCCGATCAGTCCATATCACGGAACGAGCGGTTCAAAAGTGTCTGTGTGACTACTGCTTAGTTCCCATCTATTCGGCCTGTTTCATCTATGACAACTCAGCCAGTTTGAAACACCGAGGTATGGACTTCGCCCTGCGCCGTATGACCTGTTACCTCCAACGGCATTACAGGAAGTACGGTCTGGAAGGAGGTGTTTTGCTTTACGATTTTCACAGCTTCTTTGACTCAGCTCCCCATGAACCGCTGTTTCGTGAAGCCGACCGCAGACTTCATGACCTGAAAATCAGGGAGCTTGCGAACAGCTTTGTTACGGACTTCGGCTCGGTTGGTTTGGGTCTTGGCAGTCAGGTGTCTCAGACAAACGCCCTCATGCTTCCCAATATGATCGACCACTACCTCAAAGAGGTCTGCCGTATCAAAGCCTATGAGCGATACATGGACGATGGTGTGGCAATCAGCCCTGACATTGATGACCTGTATCTCTGTATGGACGGACTAAAGATCATTTGCGGGAAATGCGGTCTGGAACTGAATTTGAAGAAGACACGAATTGTTCCTCTCAGAGATTATTACCGCTGGTTGAAAACGAGGTTCATCATCACACCGACCGGAAAGGTTGTTCGGAAGATGAACAAGGACTCAACGAAAATCGTTCGACACAAACTCAGGGCTTTCCGAGGAAAGCTCGACCGGGGCGAAATGACCTTGGCTGACATTCGGTGTTCCGTGGACTCCTACAACGGTCACATGAAGCGAGGTCACAGCTTCAAGGTGCGGCAGCGCACTAATCAATATTTCAAATCATTGTACGGGTTCTACCCGAACAAGAAAGGTTGGGAAACTCATGTTCAAGATCATCAAGGAAAATAAGGTTCTCGGTATTGTTAGTAACCCGACATGGGTTCGTATGCAGGACAACGGTTGCTATGGGCTGACTATCGAGGACAACGCTCAGGGTATCGCTCTAAATGGTACGGTGTATCACGTCAATGGCAAGCCTGATCTAAACGGTGCAGAAACCGTTTCGATTGAAGAAGTGGACGATGGCATTTATGCCAACAGTCTGACGGCTCTGCTGTCTGACCCGAATGACCTCCGCAATTCTGAGCAGTTCCGCAAGGCGGTTCAGATGTTCGCCAAAAGCCTTGACGAAGACTCTGCGATGATGATTGCAACCATCTACGACCCCTATCAGGTCGGTCATGCCTATGCTGTTGGTGATTATTTCACCTACGGCGTGAACGGTGTAGGCGACCCGCAGCTCTACAAGGTAGTACAGGCGCACACTTCCCAAGCAGATTGGAAGCCTGACACAACTTCCGCTCTCTACACTCCGATTGGCCTGACCCCCTCCGGCTACCCCGTGTGGACTCAGCCAACAGGCGCTCATGACGCTTACAACAAGGGTGACATCGTGAGTTACAACGACAAGCTGTACCGCAGTCTGATTGACGGAAATGTGTATTCCCCGGACGCTTATCCTGCTGGCTGGGAAGAATACACCGGCAAGTAAAAAAGGGGGCAGGACATGAGTGACGCAATTCTGGTCGCTATTATCACGGGTGGTCTAAGCCTGCTTGGTATCATCTACTCGTCCGGCAAGTCTGCCAGTAAGGTTGATGCAAAACTGGACAAGCAGCAGGCGGTCATCGAAACCAAGTTAAACGAACTGACCCGTGAAGTGCGGGAACACAACAATTTTGCAAGGCGTGTACCTGTGGTTGAGGAACAAATTAAGGTCATCAACCACCGTATCGAGGACTTGGAGGGCTTTCACAAGCCTGCATGACCCGAAAGTAAGGTGAAAAAGGTGAGTAATCGGGTCAAAATCCCTATAACTTTCTCTTAGTATGCGTGTATAAGAAGGAGTTTATAGGAAAAACGCCCGATTACTCACCTAACTCACCTAAATTAAAAATTGGAGGTAAAAATTATGCTCGAAACCATTTTGCACAACCTGACGAACATTGGCTGGGCTATGCTGATTTTTCTGTGTGCCTACCTTTCCAATGTATCCTTTTCTCTGTATTACAACATCAAAATCCTGCTGGAACCGTTCAGCAAGGAAAAGCTGATAAACTCAGGCTTGAAGATCGCCGCTTTTGTCTGCGGCCTAACCCTGCTGTGTGTAGCTATTACCACACTGCCGCTGTTTGCGGATATGGTCGGGTGGGAAATTCCGGCTGAGTATGTGGATATTTTCAGCAATTTGGTGATTATTGGTGCGGTACTCATGGTGTCCTGCAAGTACATCACAGAAGCATTTACGAAATTTAAGGCCATTTTGGACGCTACCAAGGAGGACAAGAGCTATGATGAAGTCAAGTGAACTGGTCGCCAAGGTCGTTGACATTGCCAAGCACTATAAGACCCTGTATGTCATGGGGTGCTTTGGTGCGCCGCTGACCGACACAAACAAGTTTCGGTATATCAAGAACCATCCCTACAACATGGCGGCAGCTCGTACCTCTATGATTATGGCGGCGACCCCTGACACCTTCGGCTTTGACTGTGTGAACCTTATCAAAGCCGTTCTATGGGGCTGGACAGGGGATAAAACCAAGTCCTACGGCGGCGCAAAATACGCCACCAACGGCGTACCTGACGAGGGCGCTGACACCATGATTAAGAGGTGCAAGGACGCTTCCGCTTCCGGGTGGGACAAGGTTGACCCCGGCGAAGTGGTGTGGACTACGGGACACATCGGCGTGTATATCGGAAACGGTCTGGCTGTCGAGTGTTCTCCCCGTTGGGCGAACAATGTGCAGATCACCGCTGTCGGTAACATCGGGAAGAAGAACGGGTATAACACCCGTATGTGGAAGAAGCACGGACACCTCCCCTATGTGACCTACGACAAAACCGTGACCCCCGCACAGCCCGAAATGGTCAAGCCCGTTCCTATCACCGAGGTCAAGGCGAAGGGTGTCGCACGGTCTTTCAATAAGGCTGTGGCAGGCACTTACACCGTGACCACTGGTGCTGGCCTGAATGTCCGTGACGCTGCCGGGACGGACAGTAGAGTGCTGGTGACAATCCCCAAGGGAACCACCGTCAAGAACTACGGCTATTACACTGTCGTAAACGGCGTTAAATGGCTCTATGTGGCTTTCTCGCACAAGAGGGTAAATTATACTGGCTTCGTGCATGAACGCTTCCTGAGCCGCTGAGAGGGCTTCCTATGGGTGGTAAACGAGTGCAACCTAAGCCGAAGAAAAGAATGAGAAAGCGCACGAAGTTCACGATCTTGTCCATCTTCAATCTGACTTGGTACGCCGTTGTGGTTCTAATTTTGAACGCCTGCGGTCACACGGTTGACACAGAATTGACAGTCGGCTGGTTTGCGGCTTGGACTGCCGAGCTTGCTATTCTGTACGGTATTAAGGTCAAGTCAAAAGAAACCTCAGACGAGGACGCTCAGGGGTGAGAAAATGCAAGTGCTGAAAGAAATCACGCTCGACAAGGTTATCAATCTCTATGAGGGTCAAGTCGTTCACGACAAAAAGCAGCTCATTGAATGGGACGATCATCGCCGTACTCCACTCTATGAGCTGAAAGAACGAACGCTGGCTCAGGACAAGATGATCTTGGGTGCGCTGAAATGCGCCAGAGCGAACGGGTATTCTGACGAAGAATAAAAGAAGACACTCCCTACCGATTAAGGTAAGGAGTGTCTTTTGGTTTGAACGAATACCGTTCCCCATACTATGTAGGGTTCGGATATGCGCTCAATGGTACGCCGTGAGGGATTCGAACCCCCGGCCTTCTGGTCCGTAGCCAGACGCTCTATCCAGCTGAGCTAACGGCGCGTGTCTCATATCGGACAACGGTGTTATACTACCACAGCTTTCAGGGAAATGCAAGAGGAAATTTCAAATTTTTAGAAAAAATTTGGGGACAGGTCAAAACAATGAATTTGACAAGGGGCGTGTGGCAAGGGTAAAATATCATTGATTTTGATTTTTTGTAAGGAGCACACTATGGAAAATACTTTCAAAGGCAGCAAAAACTACGTTGCGAGCCCGGAGCTGATGAATGCGGTGAACATCGCGATGGCGCTCAAAAAACCGCTTCTCATCAAGGGCGAGCCGGGCACGGGAAAGACAATGCTCGCCGAGGCTGTGGCCGAGGCGCTGGGCAAAAAGCTCATCATCTGGAGCGTCAAGTCCACGACAAAGGCACAGGACGGCCTGTACGTCTACGATGTGGTGCAGCGTTTATACGACAGCCAGTTCGGCACATCCGGCGTGGACGATATCGCAAAGTATATCAAGCTCGGCAAGCTCGGCGAGGCGTTTTCCGCCGACGAGCAGGTCGTGCTGCTGATCGACGAGGTCGACAAAGCAGACCTCGAGTTCCCGAACGACCTTCTTTGGGAGCTCGACAAGATGGAATTCTACATTCCCGAGACGAAGGAGACCATCAAGGCCAAGCACCGTCCCATCGTCATCATCACCTCGAACGCGGAAAAGGAGCTGCCGGACGCGTTCCTGCGCCGCTGCATCTTCCACTATATTGAATTCCCCGACCAGCAGCAGATGGAAAAGATCATCCGTGTCCACTTCGATCATGTCGACGAGACGCTTTTGATGCAGGCGATGCAGGCGTTCTACTATATCCGCTCGATCGACTCGGTGGAGAAAAAACCCTCGACATCCGAGCTTGTCGACTGGATCCGCGCGCTCGAGCTTACCGGCGTGGACACGTCCCGCATCACGAAGGAGATCCCGTTCATCGGGGTGCTCCTCAAAAAGGACAAGGATATCTCCACCGTGCAGCGCCGACTGAGAAGATAAGAACGCCATGTTTACTGGATTTTTCTACCTTCTGCGCGCGCACGGCTTTCGCGTCAGCCTGAATGAGTGGATGACGCTCATCGAGGGGCTGATGCTGGACCTGCAGCACGATTCGCTCACGGGCTTTTACGAGCTCTGTCGCGCGGTGCTCGTCAAGTCCGAGGCGGATTACGACAAGTTCGACCAGATCTTCCTTGAATACTTCGACGGCGTGCCATATCAGGACGAGCTTCCCAAGGAGCTGATGGACTGGCTCAACAACCCTGCCGCCGCAATGGAGGAGTTCCGCAAGTTCCTGCGCACGCAGGGCTATGAGGAAAAGAGCATTGAGGAAATTCTCAAAATGTTCGAAGAGCGCCTCAAGGAGCAGACCGAGGAGCACAACGGCGGCTCGTACTGGATCGGTACGAACGGCTACTCAAACTTCGGCAATAGCGGCCACAGCCCGCAGGGCATCCGTGTGGGCGGGAAGAGCATGTACCGCCGCGCGTTTCAGGTGGCGGGGGAGCGCAGGTTCCGCGACTTCCGCAAGGACAATGTGCTCGATATCCGACAGTTTCAGATGGCGTTCCGCCTGCTGCGCCAGTATTCCGAGCAGACGCAGGAGGCCAAAACGGAGTTCGACGTGGATGGGACCGTGCGCGAGACCTGCGACAACGCGGGAACGCTGTCGGTCTGCTACAAGCGTCCGCGCAAAAATACCGTCAAGGTGCTGATGCTGATGGACTCCGGCGGCTCGATGGAGTATTATTCCAACCTCTGCTCCATGCTCTTCCAGGCGGCGCGGCAGTCGAACCATTTTAAAGAGCTGCACGTCTACTACTTCCACAACTGCATTTATTCAAGCGTCTATACCGACCCGCGGATGTACCGCGAGCACGCGGTGCCGACGGACTGGATCCTGCAGAATTTCGGCAGCGAGTACAAGGTCATTTTAGTCGGCGATGCGCTGATGGACATGTACGAGCTGATGGAAAAGCGCTACGACTACCGCACCGGCGAGGCGAAATGGTCGGGCCTCGATCAGATCAAGCGCTTCTGCGAGCACTACGACCACCTGATCTGGCTCAATCCCGAGGAGCCCCCGCGCTGGGGCGGCTACTGGGGCGAGAGCTACGGCTATATCGCAAGGGCGGTGGACATGTACCCGCTGACCGTCGATGGTCTCGAGCGCGGCATGAAAAAGCTGCTCGTGAACCGGTAAAGGAATAAAAAAGAGGACGGGAGTTACCCGCCCTCTTTTTTGAGCCACGGCGGCAAAATTGGTGTCCAAACGGAACAATTTCGCCCGATGGGGAAAGACAAGCGGCGAAAGCAGTGGTATACCGCCAATGATTAGAGATGACTAACTCCAAAGGACAGGAGCGAAAGAGATGACCGCAGAGAAACTATTTGAACATCAGGGCGCTATTTTGCTGGCGCAGAGCGACGGCTGCGCGGTCTGGCAGTTTCGAAACGAGACCAGCGACGGCACGATGACCACCTATGAGATCTTTTCGGGCGTGATGCTCGCGTTCAACGACTTTCACATGGAGCGCTACGAGTGCGATTTTGTGGCCGACCGGCGGATGCTCGCCATCGACCACTGCCGCGAGGGGCGCATGGATTACGCCGCGAGCGACAACTTGGTCGCCTACACGGCGGCGGGGGATATGCAAAAGCTCCGCAACTTCTGTTGCGGAGCTTTTGCTGTTCGCCACCGGTGGACGATTTGACTAAAAATGTGCAATGGCTTTCGCCCTTTTGATGGTAGCGGAATAACAGATGCTAAGCTATATTATAATAAATCGCGTCGAATAATATGCCTTGCTTTGTGCAAGTGTGACGAAATGAGAGACTGAAGCGGTGTTTTTGCAGATCTGCCTCTTGCGGAACGCAAAATAAAGTGCTATATTACGGTAGCGCGATAAAGTGAACGGGGGAATACATCGATTTTGCAGACAAAGCGGCATTCGTTCGAACACTGAAAATTTTAGGAGGAAACAACACATGAAAGGAAACGTACTCAAAAAGTTTCTCTGCACCTGTCTGGTGACGGCCGCGGCTTTCGCCGCGACGACCATCAGCGCCTCCGCCTGCACGACGATCTACGTCGGCGGCGACCTCGTCGAAGAAGGCACGCCCTTCGTCGCCCGCACGGAGGACTACGGCTCTGACTACAACAAGCTCTGGTTCATCAGCGAGAGCGGCAAGTGGAAGCAGGGCGACCACTACGTCGGCTGCCCGGAATACGGATCGTTCGAGTGGGATTTCACCCACGACAGCTACCGTTTCACCTATTTTACGAACGATATCTACTATGACGGCATCTGCCCCGAGTGCGGCGAAAAGGCCGACCACTACTCCTACACCGAGTTCGGCACGAACGAAAAGGGCGTGTCCGTCTCCGCGACCGAAACGCTCTACGGCAACGAAAAGGTGACGGAAGCCGACCTGTACCGCGACGCCGAATGGGCGGAAGCGAACAAGAGCGAGCGCATCGGCATTGAAGAGACCGATATCCCGACCATCATCCTGGCCGAGGCATCCTCCGCGCGCGAGGGCGTGAAGCTGCTGCTCGACATCTACGAGAATTACGGCTGCGTGGCCGCCTCCGGCGTGTTCGTCTGCGACAAGGACGAGGTCTGGTACGTTGAAAATTGCAGCGGCACGCAGTATGTCGCCATCAAGCTCAACGACAACATGATCTTCCTTGAACCCAACATGGCCGTCATCGGCCGCGTCGATCTGGACGATGAGAACGTCATCGCCTCCAAGGACCTGATCGCGGTGGCGAAGAAGGCCGGCACGTTCGTCGGCGACGAGGCAAAGAACATCATCGACTTCCGTGCGTCTTACGCCCGCATCAGCGAGAAGATGGACCAGCGCATGATCGACGGCCTGAACTACCTGAACGCGGCTTACAAATATGACAGCGACGCGCTCGTGGCCGACAACACGAAGTTCACCATCTCCGACCTTGACGCAAGCGACAAGCTCGTCGCGCTCTACACCAACATCAAGGCCGACCGCAAGCTCGACAAGGACGATGTGTTCGGCTACTACAAGCTCTCCTCCATCGGCAAGGCCAGCAACCAGGAGATCGAGATCTTCCAGCTCTTCAAGGATCGTCCGGTCGAGACCGCGACCGTGGGCTGGGTCGGCGTCGGCAACATGTCCTACAACGTGTTTGTCCCGTACTATCCCATGCTGATTGACAGCATGTACTCCGGTTATCAGGTCAGCACCGCGTCCGCGGCGTTCACAACCGAGAAGCCCGACACCTTCTGCACCTACGGCACGAGCTGGGCGCAGGATGCCGAGGGCAACTGGCAGCGCGTTTCCGGCTTCAAGGCGTATCCGAGCAACTGGAAGGATTCCTATTACTTCACGTTTGAGGGTCTCGGCGGTTACATCGCCAACGCCGACAAGATCACCGGTAAGCCCCTGAAGGCCGAGGCCAAGGCCTACGTCGCCGATCAACTCGCCGCCCTCCAGCAGGAGCTCTACAAGGACTTCGTCACGACCGACCAGCTCGCCAAGGCGGATGATGCCCGCGCCCTTGCCACCGAGAACGGCAAGACCATGGCTGAAAAGGCCCACAAGCTGGGCGTTGAGCTCGTCGAGTACATCACGAAGGATGAAGCGCTCCAGCCGAGCGTGTTCACCGATGTCAAGGAAGGCGCCTACTATGTGGACGCTGTGAACTGGGCCGTGAATAAGAAGGTCACCTCCGGTAAGACCGAGACGACCTTCGCCCCCAACGACTCCTGCACCCGCGCGCAGGCCGTCACGTTCCTGTGGCGCGCCGCCGGCAGCCCCGAGCCGACCGCAAGCGAGATGACCTTCACCGACGTGAAGGCGGATGCCTACTACTATAAGGCCGTTTTGTGGGCCGTCGAGAACAAGATCACCTCCGGCATGAGCGACACGCTGTTCGCGCCCGACGCGACCTGCTCGCGCAGCCAGATCGTGACGTTCCTGTACCGCATGCAGAACAGCCCTGAGAGCAAGGCAGAGAATCCGTTCACCGATGTCAAGGCGGACGCCTACTACGCAAACGCCGTCCTGTGGGCCGTGGAAAACGGCGTGACCACCGGTGCGAGCGCGACGACTTTCGACCCCGCGGGCGACTGCACGCGCGGTCAGATCGTCACTTTCCTCTATCGCTGCCTGAGCAAGTAAGCGATAAAAGCAAACAGGAGAGCCCCCGAAGAAAACCTTCGGGGGCCCTTTTTTTGCGGAACGGGTGGGAGAAATATCAACAGAAGTTGATGTTGCGTTGAGAAAGAGTTCATCTGCTTGCGGTAAAAATATAAAATCTGATGTTGTAAGTTCCGGCGGGGATGCCCGCAGATGAGGTTTTTATCTTTCAGGAAGGAAGAAACGAACGATGCGAGTGAAGATTATTTCCGACAGCACGTGCGACCTGTCGCCCGCGCTGCTCGAGCGCTATGATATTGCCGTCACGCCGCTGTGCGTCATCAAGGACGGCAAGGACTTCCACGATGGTGTGGACATCACGCCCGCCGACATTTTTGCCCACGTGGACGGCGGCGGAGACCTTTGCAGCACGTCGGCGGTCAGCCAGTACGAGTACGGCGAGATGTTCGCGCGCTACGCGAACGAGTATGACGCGGTGGTGCAGATCACCATCGGCGCGAATTTCTCCTGCTGCTATCAGAATGCCTGCGCCGCGGCGCAGGAGTACGAGAACGTCTTCGTGGTCGATTCGGAGAATCTGAGCACCGGCCAGGGCCTTCTGGTCGTCGCGGCGGCGAAGCTCGCCGAGCAGGGCCTTTCCGGCGCGGAGATCGCCGAGCGCGTGCGCGCGCTCGCGCCGAAGGTCGAGGCGAGCTTTTTGATCGAGTGCCTCGACTACATGCGAAAGGGCGGCCGCTGCTCGGCTGTGGCCGCGCTGGGCGCGAATCTTCTGCACCTGAAGCCCTGCATCGAGGTGCGAAACGGCAAGATGGCCGTGTGCAAGAAGTACCGCGGCTCGTTTGAAAAGTGCATCCGCCAGTATGTAAAAGAGCGCCTTGACGGGCGCGAGGACATCGCGCCGGAGCTCGCGTTCATCACCCACGCGGCGGCGGACGCGAGCGTCGTGGCCGCGGCGAAGGAGGAAGCGGCACAGTACGGATCGTTTGAGACCGTCGAAGAGACGCAGGCGGGCTGCACCGTCTCGTGCCACTGCGGCCCGAACACGCTCGGCATCCTGTTTGTGAGAAAGTAAAGGAGGAACCACCGTATGGCTCGCCATACGGTGGTTCTTTTTCAGCATTTTGCGCTTTTTCGCCAAAAGATGACCGCGAGCGCGGTGCAGACCGCAATGGCGGCGGCGTAGGGGATGATGAGCAGAAACGCGGTGCTCGCCGGTGCGCTGTAAGAAGCATAGCGGATGCCCCAGAGCATATCGCAGTAGTTGAACGCGACAACGGCGCACATCACGTCGGAGAGCAGGATCGCCAGCGCGGCGAAGGTACAGGACAGAGCTTTCATGGAGAGACCTCCTTATTTGTGTTTGGTGCTTTTGAGCAGCAGCGCCGCGCCCGCGGCGATGGCCGCGACGCAGAGCAGCAGAAAAATGCCACTGCCGTCGATGCGGATCATCGACGATCCGCTGATCTGCGCGGGAACGGACGGGACAAGGATCGACAAAACGCCATAGACGATCAGCGCGGCATCCGGCGCACCGTCTTTTAGAAGGTAGTCGAGCGAGACGCCGAAGTAATTGCTCAGCGCGAGGAGCTTGTCGCTCTCAGGCATCGCGCTGCCGCCCTCCCATTTGGAGATGGCCTGACGCGAGACGTTCAGCGCCTCCGCAAGCTGTTCCTGCGAAAGACCGCTCTTTTTGCGCAGTGTGTAGAGTTTTTCAGGTAGTGCCATGGTTCCTCCTTTCGCAAAAAGCATAGCGTTAGTGTGCGCAAAATGCCATGTATTGCAGTAGACAATCGCGCAACCGTGGGTAGCAATGAAGACTTTTTGCGGAAAACAGTCCTGTTTTCACCCATTTTACCATGCGGAGGGGGAAAGCGCCAGCGGAGAGCAAAAAATCGCCCGAACAGGAATTTGTTCGGGCAATTTTGGTTCAGTTCTGTTCCTCGGAGGGGGCGTTCTTCTTTTCAAGCTCCGCGCGCAGCATGCGGTTTTCAGCCTGCAGGGCGTCAAGCTTGTCGTTCAGCGGGGCGAGCTGCTTTTTGAGCTCGCGCGCGACGATGCCCTGATAGAATTTGTACCGGCTCGCTGTGCCGGCTGCGGCGCACACGACAGTCACGCCGCCGGCGATGAGGCCGGCCTTTTTCCAGTCGACCTTGCGGACGACTTGCAGCACGGCGCGCTGGTCGAGCTTTTTGCCGCGCAGCGGCGCGGGCGCAGCGCTCTCCGCGCGCACGGGGAGAATGTGGATGGTTTCGAGCATTTTCATCGGATCGTCCTCCTTGATCCATGTTATTTTTCGACTCTAAAGGTACCATGCCGCATGCGGAATGTCAACTGCGGGGATGCGTTGCAATGGATAGAAAAACGTGCTATGATGACCGAAGATTTTTGATTCGAAAGGAAGCGAGGGGAGCGATGCTCCCGCGTTGACATGATCGCGATTCTGCTTGCGCCGGTGTACCTGCTGGCGAATTACTATTTACTGCGCCGCGTGATGGGCTGGGTGAAAGCCTGGTTCCCGTTTTTCCGCACAGCGCGCCACTGGGCGCTGCCCGTGGCTGTGCAGGCGTTTCTGGCCTGCTCCATCGTCATCGCGTTTTTCCTGCCGGAGGGGCGGGCGCGGCGCGTGATGAAGCTCATCGGCAACTACTGGCTCGGCGTACTGCTGTATGTGCTGCTCGCGGTCATCGCGGCGGACCTGCTGCGGCTGCTGCTGGGGTACGTGCTGCCGTTCAAGCACATTTTCGTCACGACACAGATGCACCGCATCGCGGGCTGTGTGTGCGCGCTGGTCATTTTGATCGCATCCATCTGGGGCGTCGTCAACGCGCGCATCATCCACGTGACGCCGTATGACGTGACGGTCGATAAGACTGTTGAGGGCATGGACGAGATGAAGGTTGTGCTCGTGGCCGACCTGCACCTTGGCTACAACATCGGCGAAAAGCAGATGCAGCAGATGGTAGACAGGATCAACGAACAGGACGCCGACCTCGTCGTCATCGCGGGAGACATCTTCGATAACGAGTGGGAGGCGGTGGAAGCCCCTGAGACCATCGCCGCCACGCTGCGCAGCATCCGGTCGAAATACGGCGTTTACGCCTGCTACGGCAACCACGACATCGAAGAGCCGGTGCTCGCAGGCTTCACCTTCCGCCAGAGCGAGAAGAAGGAGAGCGACCCGCGCATGGACGAATTCTTGAAGGACGCGAACATCACGCTCCTGCGTGACGAGGGCATGCTCATCGACGGAAAGTTCTACCTTTATGGCCGCCCCGACGCGCACCGCCCGGGCCGCGGCATCGAGACGCGCAAGACGCCCGATGAGATCACGGCAGGTCTGGAGAAGGATAAGCCCATCATCGTCCTCGACCACCAGCCCAAGGAGCTACAGGAGCTCGCGGACGCGGGCGTCGACATAGACCTCTGCGGCCACACGCACGATGGACAGATGTTCCCGGGAAATCTCACCATCAAGCTGATGTGGGAAAATGCCTGCGGGTATCTTCAAAAGGGAAAGATGCACAACATCGTCACCTCCGGCGTCGGCCTGTTCGGACCCAACATGCGCGTGGGGACAAAAGCAGAGATTTGTCCGATTACCATCTATTTTGCATAAATGCAAAGCACTTTGCGGCACTTGTGCCGCGGGGTACAAATAAAATCTGAAACTCGGCACGAATTGAGCTTTTTT